>Ga0209749_1001513_pt1 | contig 20002 bp, 16 predicted proteins | sample EPASupsiteSAE347_FD_187267 | JGI IMG/M metagenome (GOLD analysis project Ga0209749, IMG submission 187267) | Bioremediated contaminated groundwater from EPA Superfund site, New Mexico - Sample SAE3-47 (SPAdes) (version 2) | ecosystem: Environmental > Aquatic > Deep subsurface > Groundwater >... | reverse complement strand
TCCAACAGTCTGGCTCAAAACTGAATATTCAGATCTATTCCCGGCAAGATTCGGCGGTTGACGTTGAAAAAAGTCGGCTCCAGTGTAAAGTGAACATCATCCGGTTTGAGGGTCTGATTTTCAGACGGAACCGGCAGAATCCTGCGAGTCAGGAGCAATCCCCCCCAGCTGCCCCCTACCGCCAGCAAATCCATTACCCGGCCATTTTTGACTTCAAAAATAACGCCGGTTCCGGCAGCAAAAAGCGCCCCGGCAATTTCACCAGTCATCATCAGGATCGCCTGACCGGTCGTAAAATCCTGATTCCGGATATAACGGTCCATCAGGATCGTGCCGGTATAAGAACCCACGGTGCGGAAAATCAGACCGTCAATATTGTTGGCATCCTGTTCGGTATCATGCGTAATAAAATCCCAGATCATTAAACCATTGAACAGACCAAAAAACCGGCCGTTAGTAAGCATCAGACCGTCGCCGAAAGTGTACTGACGGTCAGCATAAAATCGCCGTTCGATGGCCATGCCCAGCGGATGACCGAGTGCGCTGATAAAAAGCCTGCGACTCTGCCAATGATCATACTTATCGTTATAGCGCACGTTTACTGGATCATCTTCATTATAGTCCATATCATTATCATTTCTTGGATCTTTCGGTTGCGGATCGAACATCTGATAAAGATTAGAAACTCCGCTATAGCCGAGTTCTCCCCATTGCGTGATCGCCCAGGACTGGCCGAGGCTCGGCTGCCATTTTTTATAGAACCGATCCATAACGATCATTCCGGCTGGGACGCCTGCCATCATCATCGTAACCATAAATTTTGGTTTTTCCGGGGCTACAAGTAAACAAAAACCGCTGGTGGCGTGCAACCCGATTAGCGAGCCGTATCGCAACATTTGCGCCCGGGCATGCGAAATGTCCATGTTCTTCGTGAATTGATAAGTCAGGTAAAAACTTCCGCCGAGCGAAAGCATTTCTCCGCCGATGTACCACTTTTCATCCTTGACATCCAACAGAAACGGAATTCCCCAGCCATATAATCCGGCGCCATAGGCCATATTCTGCATTACTAACGGCCAACGTCCGGACTGATCGCGCATCTGGGGAGCCGATTGAGCAATTTCCTGTTGAATCCGGTTAACAGCTTCATCTGAAATGTTAAGCGATTTTTGAAGATTTTTCAGGAGATTGCTTTCATCCGGACTAATCTCACGGTCTTTAAACGCTGACAGATAGGCCTGACGGTAAATGTCAATCGTGTTCGTCGAATCGATCTGAGCAAACAGCGGTCCAAGAAAAATCAACCCTAACAACACAAGAAAAAATCGGGAATATTTTGATGTCGGCATAGTTACCTCCTTTTAATCAAGGAATTGCCATTCCACCCCGAAAATTTTTATACGATTGCGGGAGGTCATTCCGGAAATTGTCGAAAAAGCCCGTCCTTCGACATTATAGATCACGTAAAAAAGGTGAAAATCACCAATGTTACCGCCAACGCGACCGACCAGATTAAGCCGGTTGTTGGTATAATAATCGACGCCGACATTTCCGGTACCGCGCAATTCTTCAAACCAGGCCAGGCGCGCCGCAGTATCCCAGTACGTTATTTCCGCGGCGACATACAACCGTAAATTTTTCTTGAAGAGATCCAGTTCCTGTCTGATTTGTCCCCAACCTTGCACCCAAAGTCCGTCTGAATTGTTGGATAGCAGACTACGAGCTGTCAGACTCATCCGCCAGGGCAAATTCAGTTTGCCATTTGTTGACAGATAAATGGCGTCTAATTTCTGGCGGGAATAGGTTATCATTGTATCATCGATCGTTGATTTATAAGGCATAAAAAAATCGGAATTGACCTGATTGAGCGCCAAATCCAATTGTATATTTCGTCCATTATGTTGCAAGTCAAGCGTCTTGAGTCGGTACGTAAAACCATCCGTGGATAACGTCTGGTTGGCTTTAAAATTCAATTTGTAAACCAACGGATACAAAGCATAATTGCTCGTAAACCGCACCCCGATCTTATCACGCCGCGTCAAGTCGTAGAAATAGTACATGTCGCCGGTAAAATTCCGGTTGTGCGCTCCGAGATTGAATCCCAGACTTGTTTTTTTCAGAGGACGGGTAAAACCCGTCCTCCAGGAGAACAGGTTTTGACGCAGATAAAATCCGTTGCGCAAGGTGACCGCTCTGGTCATTGGCTCGAGCGCCAGGTGAATCCGCCAGCGCCCAAATCTTTGCTCCCGGTAAATCTTTAAATCCGTCTGATCGGCAACGCCTTTAAATCCAAAATCCGGATCATCGACAAACTGGCCATAAACATAATTGGCCTGCTGTAATCCCAACGCAGTCGAATCCCGTTCAGTCGCCTGAGTGGCGCTGATGCCAATGCTTGCCCGGTATTCTTTGACATTTCCTTCTGAAGATGGCAACAAATAGGTTGTTATTGAAGACGGAACGGCCTGGGTATAACCGGGCAAATATTTCCGGTAAGCCGAATTCAGGTCGATCTGCCAGTCTTTCAGGCGAGAACTGAAATCCAACCGGAATATCTGCGAGACGCTCTCGCCGGTTTTGCGTCTATCTGGACCGATCATACCATAATATCCGTCATAGCCGAGGTTCTCACCCACAAAACGCCAAACCGTTGTGCTGTCCGGTAGGGTACCGCAAAGCACCATACTGAAATTCAAATATCCATAATCGCCACGATAATAATCAAAACGCGAGAAGACTTTATCGGTTCTGAAATAACGCGGAGTAATTGTCACAGCCGTCGATCCCAGCGTTATTTTATCGAAACGCGGATTCAGCCAGGACAAAGGAACCTGCCCGTAAACCGGATCGCTCAGCGGTAATCCGCCGGACGTAAGTTGTAATGCGGTTGCCGGCAAGCCGAATAACTGAAAAACGCCTTTGACACCCCAATCGTCGTATGGTAAAAAGACATAATTACTACTTTCCAGAATCTGGTCAGCAATGCTGTAAGTCCCGGCCAGTGCCACCGGTTGTTCGGTTCTGGCCGAGTCAGGGGCTGTTTCCGTTCCGAATACCAGCAAATTGCCCGAGAGCAGCAGTAAAACCAACGACGTCCTGATATTCACCTGCTCATCTCACTGCTCTTTCAGCCGGAAAAACGGGACCGCCCGGTGAATCCTTTGAGCGGTCACAGGTACGAGTAAGACAAATACCGCTAAGTTAGCCAGTACATGAATAACGCTGAACACCAGACCCGCCACCAAAGTTGCCAGCAAACCCTGCATATTAAAGCCAGCCGAAAGCGGAAAAGCCAGTGAGACACAAATATCGTAAAATAAAGTCAGTCCAACGCCAAGCGCGCCGAGTGCCAAAAAATTAATTACCTGCGGTCGCCATTTCAGAACATACGAACGACACAGGCCGCCGACTCCGCCGACAATCGTCATGGCGCAAACCTGAGCAACCAGCATAGGCGGAAAGAGCAGACCGGAGCCGATCGGATTTAGTACCGAGAACAGCAATTCGCTGATCGCGCCGATCAGTAGTCCAGCCTTCAATCCCATCAGAACTCCGGCCATGAAAATAAGCGCGGTGACTAATTCAATATTCGGAATGAAAGCCAGGGCATAACCCATCCCGACGATGAGCGCAATGAAAATGGCACTGTAAGTGATTTGTCTGATCCTTGAATTCATAATTAAATATAGACTTCAAAAAAACCATAAGCAATTTACAAACCGGTTTGGATAATTCAAGGATTCTTTAGATCAATTATCCGGTGCTTTCTGCTCGCCTTTGAACAGTGCGCGATGGAAATAGCCGCCTTTGGCAGTCCAGTTGCCTTCGGTCAGATCGGATTCGATGTCACGCTTCATCTGGTTTAGCCGGGTGTCGAGTTCATCGACATAATAAACAACCATCGCTTCAAGGAACTGTGGTTCGCGCGGCGATTGAAATTCATATTTGCCCTGATGGGAAAGAATAATATGTTCGATCTTCAACCGCAGGATTTCCGGAAAATTATCGATTTGGATACAATGTTCATGAACGATATCCCGCCCGAGAACCAGGTGCCCGATAAAGTTGCCCGGATCGGAATAGGTCGTCGCCAAGCCGGCAGAAAGTTCGACTAACTTACCGATGTCGTGCAAGAGGATACCACTTAAAATCAGATCACGGTCGAGATCGGGGTACGCGGCGCAGATTCCTTCGGCGATCTGGCACATGACGTGTAAATGTTCCAGAAGGCCGCCCCGATAAGCATGATGCAAAACCATCGAGCCGGGATGAGTCTGAATCTGATCCCCGTATTTATCATAAACCGCCTCGACCAGCCGTTTCAGATACTGATTCCGGATGGATTCAATCATTTGCCGAAGGTCCTGCCACATGCGGGTGGTATCTTTGGTGGTGCTCAGGAGCAGATCGGTAATGTCGAATCCCTCGGCCGCGTCGCGTTCGGAGATGACACGCCGGATTTTCTCAACTTTGATTTGCAGTTCGTTGTTATAAGCGGTCACACTGCCCTGAATTTTGACCGCATCGCCGTTTTCGAACAACTTCGTCAGGTTCTCAGCATCATCCCAGACTCTGGCTGTGATTTTACCGGTACGGTCAACCAGAGTCAGATCGAGATACAATTTATCATCTTTCGTGCGACGCGCGGTTTTAGCAAACACGCCGAAAAACGAAACCACGTTGTCATTTTCCTTGAGATTGCTGATAAATAATTTACTCATCGTTTCCCTCTCAATTTTGAAGGAATTAAAGCTTAGAATAGCGCAAAAGTCAAGAAAAATTTTACCAACTCTAGAAAACGTGGAGGCCTTCGCTCATTTCGCCTTCGTTCCGGGACTTTAATCCGTAATGAGGTTAAACTACAGTATTAACATTTTGCAGGTTGATTTGAAAAATGGTAACTTTCAAATAACTATGGATCGTTGTCTACTCATAAAGCCCAAACTTTTCATCTTGATATTGGCCGGTATCTGCTCTCCATTGTCGCTTAATTCCTGCAAACAGAAATTAGCTGATGCCGACGAGAAAAGCAACGCGGTATCCGCCGAAATACGTACGTCTGATACAGACTTGCACAAGATAACTTTTCTTCCTTACTGGGTTTCCAATGCGCAATTTGCCGGATATTATATGGCCAAAGATATGGGAATTTATCAGAAATACGGTCTGGATGTCGAAATTATCCCCTATCAGCCTTTTTATACCACATCGGAAATGATCGGTAATGGAAAAGCCGATTTCGCCGCATTATGGCTTTTAAATGCCATCGAAATAAAAGCATCCGGCATCGACATTGTGAATATTGCCCAGTTTTCAACGCGGTCCTCACTGATGCTCCTCACCAAAAAATCCAGCGGGATCAGCAAACTGGAAGACATGAACCACAAGAAGGCCGGAATCTGGAGCGGATATGAGCTGCAACCGAAGGCTCTTTTCAAGAAATATAACCTGGATGTAGAAATTATCCCGATCGGCAGCACAAACAATCTGTTCCTGCAAAACGGTGTTGAGATAACCAATGCCAACTGGTTTGACGAGTATCATTCCATCATTAACTCAGGATATAATCCGGAGGAATTGAATACTTTTTTCTTCGCGGATTATGGTCTGAATTTCCTGGAAGACGGTATTTATTGTCTGTCAGAAAAGATGAAGCAGGATCCCAAACTATGCGCGGATTTCGTAATTGCGACCCGGGAGGGTTGGTTGCTGGCTTTTGATAATCCTGAGAAAGCCATTGATATTGTCGTAGCCTATGCGCAGAAGTCAAAACTACCTGTAAACCGGGCTCACCAGCGCTGGATGCTCAACCGATACAGAGATTTATATAATCCCGGAGGTATTATTTCGACGACTCTTTCAGAGAAAGATTACCTGCTTGCCGGTAACGTACTTAAAGAAAGTGGCCAGATTGCTAAAATACCGCCTTTAGGCAGTTTTTTCCATCATTACGATGAAACGCTGGTAAAACAGCTCCCTTGATCTTCTGCTATCGTCCCGGAGCAGAATCCCGGGACGAGATTAAATGAGGCCCCTTTTACCTTTGGAATTAATTACAAAACGTTAAGGCTTCCGTTTGATTGGAAGCCTTAACACAATTAACTATTGTTTATGTACTTGCCGACGCTTATTTGACCGGAAAAGTCTGTTCCTTGCAGATTATGTCCATCGTTTCCAGTTCATCGAGAACCGGATTGTAGACCTCCGGCATGACCGGCGCCAGAACTCCCGTCAGTTTGATCTTCCCTTCCAGAATCAAGCGGGTGGCAATGGCAGCTGGCAGGCTGACCGTGCGAGCCATCGACGAATCACCGCCGGGAATACCGAAATCGACGAGCGTCGAGGTGATTTTTTCCTTTTTCCCGGGATATTCAGCCATGAATTCATGGTACAGAACGATCATATCGCGTTCCTGCGGCGCGTATGACATTTTTTCCAGAAAACGGGCAGTCATTACATCCAGCAAGGTCGGATCGGTCACCGGCAATGTTTCAGTACTGGTCAGACCGAGCCATTCAAGATCGGTAAGGACCTTATCGGTAGCGTCCATACCGAGATGACGCTTTAACGCGGCCCTGGTGCTTTCACCCGGTTTCGCCATGACCAATTTCCGGGTCAATCCATCGAAGGTCAGACCGGCCAGATCGCTTCTTTTCTCGTCGCTCAATAATCCGAGTTTGGCGATGCAGAAAAGCGTGTCACACCATCCGATATTGCGGATCGTTCCGCGAAACATAGTGCGGGTATCTTTCAGTCCGTAGGTCTCAATATACGGCAGTGAATTCCGGTTCGGATAAGTTTCGAAAGCCATCCCTTCGACCGTTAGCGGCCAGCGATTTTTAAACAACTCTTTACCGGGAATGTCGACGACCTTGCCGTTTTCTAAATATTTAGCGTCATTCCGACCGGCCATTAAAACTCCGCGCGGACTCCAACTGAATTTATAGCCGTACGGATTGGTATTGGCTTCCGGAGCCGGTAATCCGCCGCAATAAGATTTAAAGCTGACGACTTTACCACCCTTATTCTCTACAGCGTGAATGATCCGCATGGCCGACATATGATCGATACCCGGGTCAACGCCGATTTCATTCAGGATCAGAATTCCGGCGGCTTTGGCCGGTTCTTCCAGCGCTTTCATCGCCGGGCTGATATAGGAAGTGGTCACCATGTGTTTTTTAAATTCGATACAAAGATTGGCGACTTTAACATGATGGATATAGGGCAAAAGGCTGATCGCAAGATCACAGGTGCTGACCATCTGGCGCAATTCGTCGGCATTTTCCACGTTCAAAGCCACGGCCTTACCGCGCGGATGACCTTCCAGCAAATGCTCGGCTTTACTTACTGTGCGCGTTGCTACGGTAACCTCGAATTCGGGTACGTTCAGCAAGTACCGGATCAGCGGCCGCGAGACCAGGCCTGCGCCTAATACCAAAATCTTCTTCATAAAATCTCCTTATTAATTTCCATTAAGTTCATCTATAATCTCGTTACAGACCTTCAATAAATTTCGCCATATAAGAATAATCGGGGGTGAATTCGCCTTTGTATAAAATCATGGCTCTTTTCAACTCCGGCGGCAGATTCACACTCGCCAGTGACCGGTCAAAATCGACTGCGATCAATTGGGGAATAAAACCGGACAAAACGTTGCCGAACATAGTCGAGGAATCGCGGGGCAATTCACACGGCAGATTATCAACAGCCAGAACAACCGGTCCGCGCCCTTCAAGGCCGGATCGGATATTTTGCTTGATCGGATCGTAAATGTAGACCGGATCGCCCGGAGTTGTGGATGCCAGATTACATTCGACCGAACCTTCGATGTCACACGTAATATCACCAATTACTTTTAAAAACTTCGGCTGGCCGGATTGATATACCGTTTGCAGATACTGCCGTGTGACCAATTTCGGATAGCGTGAATCCCAGTAAATAGCATTGATCATCACCGTCAGATAAGGAATATACTCCTCAAACTTCGATTGATATTTTTCCGGGTGCAGAAAATACTCGCTCAGGTTGAATGCCGCGAGTTCGTCCTTTGGTCGAACCATATCAGCCTCGGTGAAAACGACTTTATAGAGTTTATTTGGTGAAAATTGACCCCGCTTGACAAATGCCGCCAGCTCGGCGGGTTTGATTTCAACAAATGGAAAAAGATCGAAAATCTCCTGCGCCCCGTTAGAAACGTTTCCGTACCCGGTGAAACCAAAAACCAATGGCACCAGACTCGATGTTAATCCTTCTCGTGAGATTCGCTGACCCAGTTCACCCAGTGCTTTTTTGGCTGAATCCAAATCGGAATAATCCAAAGCCCTCCGTACTTCTGCCAGAGGAGTCACATAACCTTCCAGTGCCAGGCGCTGACCGAGCGCCCAAAAAGTATCGATCATACCGGCGATTCCGGCATACCTGCCAAAAAATACCAGGCGGCGACCGTTTTCATCAGTAATCCGTTCGTAATCGATCAGTGTATTTTTCAAAGCGACCAGTTGTTTCAACATCGGCAGATTATATTTCTGACCTTTGACGGTATGCGAAAAGAACAGATACTTTTTCGAGGGCAGTAACAATCGCGCCGGTATCTCTTTGACAGCCAGAATCAGATCGCATTCATTCAGATCTTCCTTGATTTCCGCCCCGGCCTCACGATATTCTCCATCCCGAAAAGCCCGGATGCGGGACGGTTGTACAATAAATTTTACCGGGTGGTTTTTGCTGAGGTTTTTAACATGTTCCGGCGTCAACGGAGTACGCGCTTCCCATTCATTTTTGTCTTCACGCCGGATGCCGATGACCATTATAACCTCTCTGTTTTGACTTAATAAATTTAAGTTTTATGCCGTAAAAAGAAAAGACATTCCTGATCAATACCTATAAAATTTCCGATGTGTCCCTGATAATTTCGGTTTGGTAATTCGCCAGAAGTTATAAATTTGGAACATGTTGAATATTTTAATTAGTGTTATATAAAATCTCGAACAGGACCTTCTGGTGATTCATTCAAAACTGCTCCGCCGATTCTTTCTATTTCCGCTCCTCGCAATATTTTTCACTTCCGGCCAAACCGTAACTCTCAACGGACGGGTCACGGATTTCAATTACGATACGCCCGTCGCTGGGGCGCGCATTACGATCTATGAGATTGAATCCGGTACCAGCGACTCGACCAGCACCAACACGAATGGCGAATGGAGCCTTTCATTCCCGAGCGCAATTGATGGTGAAAACATCACCATGCCGCAAGAATTTCGAGTTTTGCAGAATTATCCCAATCCGTTTAATCCGACCACCAACCTGCCTTTTTATCTGCCAGCGGATGCCACGGTCGAAATTCGCGTGACCAATCTGCTCGGCCAGACGATCGACCATCGCAAACAATTTTTAACCAAAGGTTCCTACTCAGCGACCTGGAAAAGCCAGGGAAGCGCGGGCGTTTATTTGTATACGATTCGAGTCGGTCACAAACAGATCACGCGCAAGATGTTGCAATTGGATGGTGGTGAATCCGGCGGCCTTTCTGAAATTCGACCGGCCGATATCGCGCCTGCCTATCTAAATAAAACGACCACGGCCCCTCTGCGGATCGTCTGCTCTAAAATCGGTTACCACCCCGACACCTTGGCCACAACGACCGATCAAACCAACTTTACGACATTCCTGCAGACGGTTCACAATTACATTTGCGTCGCCGATATGCATAACGACATTTCGGAACAGATGGCTGCCAATTCATATTATCATTTAGCCAACCTGCATTCAACTCTGCATACCGACATTCCGCGTCTGCAAAGCGGCGGAATGGATGCCCAGATTTTCGCGATCTGGGCCAGTCCGAATACGTACACAAGCGGTTTTTACCAACACGCTCTGGATCAATATGATCGCCTTATTTCCGAGTTTGCGGCTAGTCCGGAAGATATTCAGATGGTCAGGACTTATTCGGCCTTAGACAGCGCCATTGATGGTAGAAAAATTGCCGGAATCATTTTCGTGGAAGGTGGACATCATATTGAAAATAGCCTCGACAACCTGATCAATTTGTTTAATCTCGGCGTGCGCGGTATGACCATCACCTGGAATAACAGCACCGACTGGGCGGTTTCAGCCAGGGATAACGAAAGTTCTACGCGAGGTTTGAGTGATTTTGGACGGCAGGTCATCTCTACAATGGATTCACTTGGCATGATTATCGACGTTTCACATGTCGGCATTCAAACCATCACCGATATTCTGGCGACCACGAAAAATCCGATCATCGCTTCGCATTCCAACGCCCGGGCACTATGCAATAATTCCCGAAATCTTACTGACAGTCAGATGCAGGCGATCGCGGCCGGTGGTGGTATAATCGGTGTATGTTTTTACCCGTATTTTCTGACGAATTTGCGTTCTGCGACACTAAGTGATGTTATCGATCATATCAATTACATCGTCAACCTGATCGGCATCGATCATGTCGGGATCGGATCGGATTTTGATGGGATTGAAGTCTGGCCGACAGAACTGACCGACGTTTCGAAGTTTCCATTGTTGACTGCGGCATTGCTGGAAGAAGGTTATAAAGAAGCAGATGTCGAGAAAATCATGGGCGGTAATTTTTTGCGCATTTTCCGGCAGGTCTGCGCCTGCCCGATCAATCTTTGAACTATGCAGAGTGATTCTTAATTGACGTATGTTTAACCGTTTAAAAAGTCGCCTGCCGGGAAACGGCAATTTTCCACCGATAAAACTCGCCTGGAAATTTGCATTGTTTACCGGCTTACTGGTGCTGTTCGTCACGGTCGCCATCACCTTTCCGATTTACTGGCAGACGCGCCAAACGCTCGAAATCCAATTGGCGGAGCAACTTCAACAAAATGCCAGAATCATTGTCGGCCAGCTCGATCCTGCTTTAGTCAAGTCCATCGTCGATTATCCGGAAGTGTCGTCGCTGAAAGCCCCCTTGATCCGGCAATTTGACCGGCAGATTGAACTATTCGCGGCGCAGACAATTTACTTGGTCGATCAGAGTGGGGTTATATTGCTGGTGGCCGGCAACGAAACGAGCGCCCTGAAATCGAGTATGCTTCACAAAACTGAAATTAAGCACGCTGCGACCGAACAGATCGTAACGACACCGCTGTTTTCGGATCGCTCCGGTCACTACTATAAATCAGTATTTGCCGCAATACCATTGCACAATGATAAATCCGTGATACTCGGCCTGGATGCCAGCGCGGGTTTTCTCGAAAGTACGGCGCGTTTGCGCAATCAAATCCTCAGCCTGACTGCCGTTATTCTCATCATCAGCATCGGGCTGGTTTTACTACTGGCACGGACGCTGACCGGGCCGCTCGACCGTCTGACGCAATATGCGCTTGGCATCGGTCAGGGACGGAATGAATTGCCGGCCCTGCGGCCTCGTCGCGACGAGATTGGATTTCTCGGCAATACGATGCAGAAAATGCAGGCTGACATTCTGCAACGCGAAAAGGAAAATAAACAATTCCTGGCCTCGGTCGCCCATGAAATTCGCAATCCGCTGGGCGGCATGAAAATCAACGCCGAACTCCTGCTCGAGTCAGTTGGCAATTCACCGACAATCGTCAATTTTGCCACAGCCATCGGGCGTGAAGTCGACCGCCTGGCGCAAATCGTCGATTCCTTCCTGACTTACGCCCGACCGATTGAAGCCAACCTGGTTATCTGCGACTTGAGAGAACTAATCGATAATATCATTACCGAACTCAAGCGCGATTTTCCAGACGGTGATATCAATGTGATCGGTCAGGCACCGGCCAGGGTCAATCCCGGGAAAATCCGGCACTGCTTCTTTAATCTGATTAAAAACGGATTAGAAGCGGCTTCTGAACAATCACAGGTCGCGGTCTCGCTGAATACCGAAAATGGTCGAACCGTTATCCGTTTTCTAAATTCAGGGGCGCCGATTCCGCCGGAAATCCAGTCTCAGATTTTTGAGGCTTTCTTCAGTACCAAGCCGGATGGCGTCGGTTTGGGACTGGCAATTTCCAAATCTCTCGTCGGACAACACGGCGGCCAAATTTATCTGGATCATTCCGATGCACGCGGCACGGAATTTGTCATTATTCTGCCGGAGTAAAAGATGAATTCACCAAAATCAATCTATCGCATCCTGATCGTCGAAGACAATCAATCCATGAGAGAAGGCTTGCAGGCCTCTTTGAATAAGGAAGGCTACACAGTTGCGATCGCCAAGGACGGCCAGGAGGGCTGGAATCAAATCGAGAACAGTTACTGGAACTTAGTCATTACCGACATCAAAATGCCCGGCATCGATGGCCTGACGCTTCTGAAAAAAATTAAAAGTATCTCTTCGGGAACCAACATCATTCTGATAACAGCCTTCGCAACGGTTGACATCGCGGTCGATGCCATGAAAGAGGGCGCTGAGGACTTTATTACCAAACCTTTTGCACTGGCTGAATTACGTGCTAAAGTTGCAGCTGTTTATGAACACTGGCAGGCTCGTCAAAAACCGGAACACGGTCAGCCGGAGCTACCCGTGTTGATCGGCAATTCACCGGCCATTCAGCATGTCCGTCAGGTAATTGTAAAAGTCGCTGCCAGCGACTGCCCGGTTCTGATCACCGGCGAAAGCGGGGTCGGCAAAGAGTTGGCCGCTCGCCTCATACATCATTCCGGCAAACGGTCGAATGGACCGTTTCTGGCGGTGAACTGCGGCGCGCTGACCGAGACAATTTTGGAAAGCGAATTGTTCGGCCATGAAAAAGGCGCCTTCACCGGTGCGCACAAAATGCACGCTGGAAAATTCGAACAAAGTCATGGCGGCACTCTTTTTCTCGACGAGATCGGTGATATGTCGGCTGGACTACAGGTCAAACTCCTCCGTGTTCTGCAAACCAAACAATTCCAGCGCGTCGGTGGTGAGAAATTCATCACGAGCGATTTCCGGCTGATCTGCGCCACCAATCAGGATCTCGCGCAAAAGATCAATGACGGCTCGTTCCGCGCGGATCTGTTTTATCGCATCAACGTCATTCCATTGCTAATCCCGCCGCTCAGGGAACGGCCAACGGACATTCCTCTGTTAATCGACTACCTGCTGAAAGTCAGAGCCGCTAAAATTGGCCGCAAGGCGCCGCATGTTGAACCGGGTGTTTTGGAGAGGCTGAGGGCTTATTCATGGCCGGGTAATGTGCGTGAACTGGAGAATTTTATCGAACGGGCGCTGGTTTTCATCGAAGAAAACACCTTTTCGGAAACGCTCTTTAATTTCAGCGACCTTCCCGACCGGCCAGCCGGCGACCGGTCTACCGGTGATTTGACTATGCAAGTCGGGCAGGTCGAACGTGAAATGATCGTGAAGGCCATGCGCGACCAGCATGGAGTTAAACAACGGGCCGCCGCACAGCTTAAAATCAAGGCCGGCACGCTTTACTACAAACTTGAAAAATATGGCATCCGCACCGAAGAATATGAATAAACGACTGCCTTTCCGAGACGGAATAATACGATTACTTCTGGTGAGTATCTTCTGCGTTCCAACTATTTTGCCGGGCGCCGTAGATAGTCTTGCCGTCGACCAGTCCCGTTATGAAAAACAATTGGAAAAGTTGACCGCACTCGACCAGAGTTATCACCAGCAGAATTCGCAAATTGCCACACTCGATGTGCGGATCAGTGAACTTTCCGCTAATCGCAAACAGAGCTGGATTGAAAAGCGAAAACTTTCCCGATTGACCGCCCAAAAAGCGGAAATCAACGATGACATCGTCCGGATTTTTAGCGAAATCAGCGCGCTGGAAATTCCCCTGAACAGCACGTTCAACCAATATTACTACCGGCTGTCCTTCAGCATCGAGCAAACACTGGAAAAATACTCCCGGACGACCGATGTCCGTCAACGCCAGGACCTTAGCCGAATCCTGTTCGAATTGGTCGATCAGCGTACCTGGCTGATAACAACCCGTCGCCAATTCCTTAAAAACGATCAGAACACGATCCCGGAAAAAGAGAACTTGGTTGCCTTGTTGACCAAATACGACCGTAACGATCAAATAAAAAAAGATGTCATCAATGTACTGAATGATAAAATCAGGCAGATCGACCAGATGATCGCGGCAGCCCGCAGTGAGAGTCAATTGCGCAAAAGACTCAACCAGCTGACCACCGAAATGAGTTCACTGACCGGTGATGTGCGGGCTTATCAGGCCACGACTGCGAATCGCAGTACCGGAGAAAATAGCGATATTGATGGGATTGGTTCCTGGACAAATAATCCAGCCACTACGTTCGACGATCCCGGCTATCGGAATTTATCGGAAAAAGCGGCTCTGCCTGTCACGACTCAACCAGCAACCGCCGCCGATTATCTGCCGCTTTTTCAGAAGATCGCGACGAACGAACTGCCATTGCACGTGACCCGGCTTGACTCGCTCCGGCAGTATTACCTGAAACAGCTTCAGGCAATTAACGGGAATAAATAAATCCTTGCCGTCCTGGATGCACCCGACATACTCCCGTATCTGCGCGAAGTATTTGTCCATCGGTTGTCTCGGTGTATTTTTAATGGTCGTTCGCGGTCGGGCCGAACAAAATTTTTCCGCCTATCTTAAAACCGAAGCCGGGCTGGAAACCAATATCCTCGAATCGGACTCGGCCTCCCGCGACAGTTATACCACACCGGTCTGGAGCGGCCTAACTTATCGCCTGACGACGAAACGCCTGATATTGAACGGCAACGCTACCGGCGGTCTAATTCCGTATACCGATTACTCCGCAGAAAACAAGGCTAGTGTCGCTCTGTCTGTTTATGGCGATTATACGTTCTGCCGGTCTTTTTTCGCCACTACCGCGGTGAATATTTTCAATAAATGGTGGTGCAAAGACAGTCGAGGATATTTTAATTCGGACTGGTATGGCGGATTTGGTTTCAGAATGAAAAATTGTGTTCCGGTCGTCAGCCTGATCCTGGGGCAGAATTCCTATCGAGGTATGCGTTTTTTTAATGATCGGCAGACCGGCGGCCAGGCGAAAATCACATTCCTGATCGCACCCGGCCTGACGCTTTCATCACAAGCCGGTTATCTCATGATTAATTATCTGAACAGGCGAATCTACAGACCGAATTATGCCGGGTCAGATCGCTTACCTTTTCAATGTGATGAGCTCGGTTACTGGCAGGTCGGACTGGAATCCCGCCGTTTAGCGCTTAGCGGTCTGAATCTGAAAATGATCCGGGTTCGCTCCAATAACGATTTCTCGGAATATTCCGGCGCCAGTGTTAACTATTACTATTCCCGTAAAATCGGTTCCTGCTATCTGCAGTTGATTGCAGATGTCTTGTTGAAAAAATATGCGGTCGATCTTAGCCGGTATTATTTGTACTACAATCCCGACCCGGAACAGAATATCCAGAACCAGTTGCTGATTGGCTGGGAATGGCCGTTTTGGCGGAAATTGGCATTCAGCGGGCGCGCCGCGGTCATGCGTAACGAAACCCATTTCAGCGGGCTTTATTATGATAAATGGTTCCTGTCATTCGGCCTGCTCTATCGGGTAGAGTAAACGGAAAATTACTAACATCTTTGTATAAGTGGTGACGAATCACCATAAAAACAGTCAGCCCCTGTGCATCGTTCCCGGTACACAGGGGCTAAAAATATCAAGAACGACCTGGGTCGTTTATTTCAGCAACATCATATTCTTTACCTGGACGCCCATGTCGGTGATCATTCGATAGAAATAGGTGCCGCTTGGAACTGACATGCCGGCGCTATTTTTTCCGTCCCAGATCACTGTCCAGTATCCGGTGTTGTATCGTGCATTAGTCAGACTGCGTACTCTTTCACCAAGCACGTTAAATACCTCGATGCGAACGTTGGAAGCTTCCGGTAAGGTAAATGCAATCGTCGTTGTCGGATTGAATGGATTGGGATAATTCTGATGCAGGGCAAACTTTTCCGCAGTCAGAGGTTTTTCTTCTTCAATTCCCACTGAAGTTACAGTCACAATTCTGAAGTCATCGATATAGATCGTGGCGGATTTTGCGGCTTCCGGATCGTCTGGATTATAGGACAATTGGAAGCTGTCGAAGCGCATGGTACCATTCAAGGTACCGTCGCCGATCCAGCTACCGGTTCCGTCGGTAGCCATGTTCCAACTGACTAATTTCCAGCCGATCCAGTCGATTGTGTACCATGGACTGACTTCGTGGCCTGAAAAGCTACTGCCATCATCCACTGCGAAGCGGAAAAGCACATTACTGCCGTCACCAAAGACATAAGCCTGCATGACTTTATCGGCAGTAAATGTCACATTCCGGGGTGCGCCGCCGGATAAGTATTCACGCAATAACCAGGCGCTGGACGTCATATCCCAACCGACCTTGAGTTTCATAGATTTCTGGCCTGTTCCACCAAACACGTAAATTGAATTGTCAACCGCACGGGCTGTCGATGTATCGGCGAGGACTCCGGCCGTACTGCCGCTACTGGTTGGCGTCCACCAGTTGTCCACACCGGCTTCGAAATTATCGATTGAAGTGACTGCCCAATTCTCGGAACCAGTGGTGAATCTTATTAACTTGCGGATTGTCATTACGTTGTTAAACAAGTCCCGGATACCCCCACCCACATAAGCCTTATAAACCGAATTTGGTGCAAGAGCCTGAGCGGGAATAACATGAACGACGCTTTTATCACCAACGTAATAGTGTCGATAAATGATCAGAGTAGTATCACCCGCGGAATAATTAGTTAATAGAATATTATCGTCTGATAGAGATGTCGGATCGATTTTCTCATCGAAATAAATAGTAATGATTGGATTCAGTTCCACACTTGTAGAATTATATTCAGGATAAAAGGATGTGATTTTCGGCGCGGTCATGTCTTCCGGACCGGTCGTAAAGGAAAAGGTATAGGCATCACCGCCGATTCCATCGCCATTGCCGTCGAATTGATGACCATAAGTATCCTGCGCCGAGGCTTGAATAGTTATTGAGTAGCCGGTTAAAAATTTAAGGCTATCGGAACTCAGTTTTAAAATCGTCGTTCCCGACCAGGTAAATTTTAACGGAATCTCCGGGGTAATTATAATCGCGGCTTTGGTCAGAGTGGTGTCCATTGCCCGGCTAAAGTTGATCACGATCGGGTTCCAGGCCGGAAAGTTGGCGCTCCCGTTGGCTGGAGTCGTGGACAGGACATAGGGCGGAATTTTGGAAGCCAGTTTAAAATCCCGGAAATTAAAAAAACTGGTCCCGATTGTCACCGAAGCCATATCCGCATAATATCCTTCGGCCGAGACGATCAGTTCATAAGTGCCGGCCGCCAGACTATCGAACAGAAAATAACCATTATTCTGGTCGTCACCATGAAATACTTTGCCGCCCGGATTGAGAGTCACGGTAATATTATTGACCGGCTGGTAAGCATCGTTCGGTGTATTGTAGGAATAGCTGACTTTTTTATACGCATCGCGGACAATTCCGCCCAGATTGTGAAGATTTTTACTGGTAAAATCGGTGCCGGTATAGACCAGCGCGAAGGTTCGGGCAATCGCCCAGGCTTCATTTTTATGATAGGCACTGCTCTTCAGTCGCCAGGTTTCCGGCTTATAGTCATGAAACGAACCTTCAGACAAGGTCCCTGGAAGTCTCAATGGTGAAAACACACCAAGGTAAGGCCGGCCTGTACCATAAAAAGTCCAATCTCCAGCCGTCGTCGTGTAAGTAGTCCGGTTAGTCGCGTAAACCTGCGCGACCATTTGTTGGGCAATGGTCAGTTCGATCGGCGAAGACGGGTAACCTGAAAGTCCGTTGATGCGCGGATCGCCGGTCGGTCCCGGATACAATATTAAAGAATAGTTAGCCAGACCGTCGCCTCCATTACTATGGATCGAGTGGAAATGATCCGCTCCCATCTGATTGGCCACGGCAGCTCGTTCCGACAGACCGGGATCATTATCACTGCCGGAATCACCGTTGTAATGCCGGGTCAGGACTACCGTTGCTCCCATGTTCTTCAACAGGGTATCCAGAAAGTAAGCCTTGCTCAGATTGCTCTCTGACTCCCAGAAATTCGCCCAGGTCATATTGCGGTCATCGGACTCGTGTCCGCCGTGACCCGGATCGATACATAACTTATATCCACTTAAATCCTGTGCGTTTAAAAATGACACTATTACAGTAAAAGCGATCAGTATTTTCATCGTTATTTTCATAATTTAACCTCAGTCCGCTATCTCGATATTGATAAAGACAATTTTCCCGCCAAATGTCTCATAGACAATCTTGTCCATCGCCGGAGCCCAGTTGGGATACATTTCGATATCTTCAGCGGTTTTAGTCAATTGAATTTTGGACACACCGTCGCTGGTGACCGCCCAAATGTCCGAAGCCGTCATCGTGTGGCCATCATCTTCATCGACCATGTATAGAATCCAATTGCCGTCCGGCGACCATTTGGGAGCGTTGGCTTTGCCCAATTTGACCAGAATATTTCCCGCCAGATCGGTTACAAACGTTCCGCCACCCGCCACGGTGAATAGCATCTTTGTTTTATCCGGCGACAGGGAGAACCAAATATAATTGCCATCGCCCAAAGGCGTCAATTCCCTGCGCACACCCTTGACAACAACCACTATTTTCTGGTCTTCAATATAACCGTAGGTTTCGGTAGGTGTTTTGGATTGAGTCGCGGACTTTAATGTGGTATTATACGTGGCAATATCCCGGTCTTTACGATAAATGATGGTCTTATCCTCCTGAACCGAAGCCGGGGACAGGAAACGGCTATCCTTTTCGATGAAATCGGTTTTTTGCTCGCCAATTGTCTGTATCGCCAATGAAGAATAGCGTTTATAATTGACATAATTATCGACGTGAAAAATGACCTGTTTGCTATCCTTGCTGAACGTCGGTTCATAACCGGCACCGATATAGTCGTTGAGTTGTTCTGTTTTTCCAGACTTCAGATCGTAGATCCAAAGACCTTTAAAACCCGCTTCGGAAAACAGGAGTTTGGTGCCGTCCGGGCTAAACTGTGGAGCAGTAAAACTCTGAGTTTTACTATCGGAAACGATAGTCGTTTTGATGACATTGATATGTTGGCTCCAGGCGACTCCCAGCCATAATCCGAGAATCGACAGGATTGCGATTTTCTTCTTCATATTCATTTACACTCCCTATTAAAATAACCGGCCGAAGTTAAGCAATTTTACTGCGCGGCGACAGGAAAAATTTCCCGGGAATTGTAGACTGTGATATGGTGCATCCGCAAAATATTTATAAAAAGATACAACAATATCAGTTTTCCGACACTTTCCTCAAATATCTGAGGATTTGATCGGTTTGGCGGCGATTCCCCTCTCGATAAATTGTGGAACGGTATTTGAAATACCGGATTTACGTTCGTTGTCATTTTCATTACTTATATGGAGAAAGAAATGTCATCTTCTAATCTAATCCGGCTTTTAACGGGCAGTTTGCTTTTCATCTGGTTCGCAACCTGTCTGGAAGTAACCAAACCGGAATATTTCAATGACACCGGAGATACACTCGTTCTGAAATATGGCCAGACCGGAATCGGGCAATCAAGCCGGATCAAACTCACTTTCCTGGAAGTTCTGGAAGACAGCCGCTGTCCGATAAATGTCATGTGCTTCTGGGAAGGTCAGGCCCGGATCCAGATCAATCTGAAAAAACCGTTTCAGGAACCGATCTACCTGAATTTGCCGCTTTACGGCTATGTTTCCGTAGACGATTCCCTGCGGCATACTTCGGTCGACACGCTCGGTTACTGTCTGAAATTATTGCAGCTCGATCCGTATCCGGAAGATCCGGTCGAACCGGATTATTCTGAATACTCAGCCACAATTTTTATCGAAAAGGATAAGGAAAGATGAGATGAGGCAGATATTTACAGGGGAAAATATGAAGAAATATTTTATATTTTTTTTACTATTGATAATTACTTCCTTTTCGGTTAGATGTTCGGATGTTAATGCACCG
>Ga0209749_1001511_pt1 | contig 20030 bp, 20 predicted proteins | sample EPASupsiteSAE347_FD_187267 | JGI IMG/M metagenome (GOLD analysis project Ga0209749, IMG submission 187267) | Bioremediated contaminated groundwater from EPA Superfund site, New Mexico - Sample SAE3-47 (SPAdes) (version 2) | ecosystem: Environmental > Aquatic > Deep subsurface > Groundwater >... | reverse complement strand
CAGGGCATCGTCCATGGGAATGGTGGCGCACCCGTAGCGCCGGATGCCGCGCCGGTCGCCCAGGGCCTTGTCCAGCGCTTGGCCCAGGCATAGTCCCAGGTCCTCCACGGTGTGATGATAATCCACGGCCAGGTCGCCCCGGGCGCGCACGCGCAGGTCCATCAGCGCATGCCGTGAAAAAAGCTCCAGCATGTGGTTGAGAAACGGCAGGCCGGTGTCCACTTCAAAACGGCCGCGGCCATCCAGCGTGAGTGCAACCTCGATCTGCGTTTCGCGCGTGGTGCGTTTGATGCGAGCAGTTCTTGGTTTCATAATGTAGCTGATCATAACAGAATTGCCAACGGTTGCGAGCGCAATTTACATCCTGCGCACCTTTGCCGGCTATGTTTTACATAAGCGAGAGCAAGAGGGTTACATTCGCAGCACGCTTCATTTGAAAAAAGCGGGCAACATGAGTTGTAACAGCTCTCTATGATGGGGACAGTCGCGCGTACCGCAGGTCCATCGCTGTCTCCGTCCCAGCGTAGTAAAGTACGAGAACATCGCCGTCTGGCAAGGCCTCCGCGTACGGGAGGCCGAATGACCAGATGGACATCCCTAGTGCGCCTGCGGCGTCCATATTCCCGGCGGATGCGTGTTCGGGCGTATAGAGAATGACTTCGCTCGCGGGGTCGAACGCACGGTCAATGGCCGGGGCAAGCCGCGCGCGGATCGAATGCGTTTTGAAACGATCCACCCATGCCAGCACCACGCGGCCATCCGGAAGCATCGCGGGATGGGATGCCTGGTCCGTCACGCCGATATCTTCCGCATGCGACCATGTCCGTCCGCCGTCTGTGCTGATCCGGCGATGGATGTTCAGATAAGTCTTTGTCTGCGTGTCGTACGTCCACAGAAACGTCACAATCCGCCCGTCCGGAGCAACGCCCGCGCGCTGATCCCAATTGAAGATCCTTCCCGTCTGGTCAAATCCCGCAATCTTCGGCGATCCCCAAGTTTTTCCCTGGTCCGTGGAATGTAGGAATACCACCTTCTGATGCCATGGCGAACGATCGAGGTAGATTTTATTTGTTTCGATGCTCATCGCGAGCGTGCCGTCCTTGAGCTTCAGAATCGGGTTGGTCAGGCTGGGCGGGCCGATCTCCTCGGGCATAGGGACGCTACGCCACGCCGACCATGTTGCGCCGGAGTCGTGGGAGTCCGCGAGCAGAATGGTCATGGGCAGACAGCCGCTTGTCTCTGTATTGAACAATGGTTGCCCTGGATACGTGGCACGGTCAACCCACATCACGCCCGCAAGCAGATGTCCGGTTTCAATCTCCGTGATATAAACGATTTTGAACGAACCGCGCCGCCCGTTCAGCGCTGGTATCGTAAAAGGCCGATGCGGCGCGCTCCAGGTATGACCGTTGTCAAATGATTTGCAGACCTCGATCGTCTCGTCATCCGCGTCTTTCGTGGAACCGGTGCGGCACATTGCCAGCAGCACGCCGTTCGAAAGCGGTGCGAGACACGGAAATGTAAGAATCGCGCGGGGGGTGTGGGGGGTGCAGTGATTCAAGATGCCGGCTTCAATAATGCGCATGATTAATTTTCCTTCCTTGGCTAAAGCCCCCGCACGGCATCCATCAGCGCCTGCATCTGCTCGTCGGTGCCGATGGTGATGCGCAGATAATCCTGCGTGCGACCGCCGGGGAAATAGCGCACCAGGATGTTCCGCTCTCGCAGACGCCGATAGAGATCCGCGGCCGATATCCGTGGCGGCTTGACCCACAGGAAATTGGTTTCCGAAGGGAATACGCGAAAGCCCATGCGCTCCAACTCGGCGACAGTTCGGCGGCGCGTGCCTTGGATGCGTTCCACCATGGCGCGCATGTACGCCTGGTCGGAGAGCGCCGCCAACGCCGCGGCCTGCGTAATCCGGTCAATGTTGTAAGAATCCTTGATTTTGAACAAGGCCTCAATGAGCGGCGCGGCCCCCACGATGTAACCCAAACGCAGGCCGGCCAGGGCATAGGACTTGGAAAGCGTGCGCAAAACCAGCACGTTGTTGCATTCCAGCGCAAGGTCCATGCAGTGCTCGCGGGCGAAATCCACGTAGGCTTCGTCGAGCACAACGACGCCGGGAAAGCGCGCGCAAAATGCGCGGATTTCGGCCTTGGGATACTGGATGCCGGTCGGCGCGTTCGGGGTGGTCATGAAAAACAGGCTGGCCCGATAATTCTTCGGCATGGACCACTCGAAGTCCGGTCCCAACGCTACCGGGCTGGCGGTCACGGCGCGGATCCGTGCCAGCACGGGGTAGAGCGAATAGGATGGCTCGAAATAGCCGATGGCGCCGTCATCCTCCACAAAGGCCCGCGAACACAAGGCCAGCGTTTCATCGGACCCATTGCCGACAAATACATTGTCCGGCGTGCCGCCATGCAAGTCGGCGATTTTCCGGCGCAAAACCAGGCTGACCGGGTCCGGGTACAGGCGGAGAGTTTCGGCGTTCAGGTTCTGCAACGCTTCCCGGACGGCCGGCGAGGGCGGGTAGGGGTTTTCGTTGGTGTTGAGCTTTATGACGCGCGAATCCGTCGGCTGCTCGCCCGGCGTATATCCCTGCATGGCCAACACGGATTTTTTAATGTATGCGCTCATGTTAAAGCGAGAAAATTAAACGCAGATGGACGCAGATTGTTACAGATGAACGCAGAATGATGTTTTCTTAACCAGTGTCCATCTGCGTGCATCTGCGGTTCCGCCTGTGCGGATCCGCCGGGGCGGAAAAAATCTTACGTTTTACGCCTTTTCAAATCGTATGCGCGCTGACCGGGAATGCGCATCCAGGCCCTCAACCCGCCCGAAGGCTTCGATCACGGGCAGGGCGTTCTGCAGGTCGGCCCGCGTGAACGCCACCACGCTGGAGCGCTTGCGGAAATCATCCGCCGTCAGCCCCGAAAACATGCGCGCAGTCCCGCCCGTGGGCAGGACATGGCTGGGGCCGGCCACGAAATCGCCGGCGCATTCGGGCGTCCAGGCGCCGACGAACACGGCGCCGGCGTGGCGCACTTTTTTCAGCCAGCTGCGCGGTTCGCGCACCATGATTTCCAAGTGCTCCGGCGCAAACCGGTTGCAGAGTTCGATGCCGGCATCCAGGTGATTGACAACCACGATCAGCGTGCCCTCGGTCAATACCCGCAAGATGGCCGCCCGGCGGCTCAACGTCTCCGCCTGCCGCCGCAGTTCCTCGACGACGGCCGCGGCCAAATGGGACGAGACGGTTACCAACAAGGCCTTTTCAAACCCGGTCCCATGCTCCGCCTGCGATAGCAGATCGGCGGCAACGGCTTCGGGCTGGGCGCTGTCGTCGGCCAAAATGGCAATTTCGCTGGGCCCCGCCACCAGGTCCAGGGCCACGTGCCCATACACGCTGCGTTTGGCGGCCGTCACATACGTGCCGCCCGGCCCGGCGATTTTATCAACTTTGCGGAGCGCGGCGGTTCCATAGGCCATGGCGCCAATGGCCTGAATGCCGCCGATCTTGTAAATTTCCGTGGCGCCCGCCAATTCCAGCGCGTACAACAGATATGGATTCATGCACCGCGAAGCATCCACCGGCGAGCAAGCCACGATTTCCGGGACACCCGCGGCCCTGGCCAGGGTTACCGTCATCAACGCCGTGGATACCAGGGGCGCCTGGCCGCCGGGAATATATAGGCCGACGCGCTCCAAGGGCGCAAATTGTTCTCCGACCGTGCCGCCCTTGGGCGTGGACATGCTCCAATCCTTTTTAAGGCTGGCGCGCGCGAAATGGAGAATCCGCTTGTGCGCTTCCTGGGCGGCGGCCACAAATTCGGCATCCACCTGGGCGCGGGCCGCATTGAGTTCCGCTTTTTGAACGGCAAACTGGCCGGGGGTCAGGTCCGCGCCATCCAACTGACGAATGAACCGCGCCACGGACTCATCGCCGTTGGTTTGAATATCGGCCAGCATTTCGCGGGCCTTGGTTTCGGCGGTGGCGTCAAATGCCGGGCGACTGAGAAACGCTGTCACCAGCGCGGACGGGTTATCCGGCATCCAGGTGGCCGTAGGGATGGTTATAATGGTTTCAGCGCTCATATCGTAATCCAAAATCGGAAAAACACGGGTAATTTACAACCAAGACGAAAAGAATACAACCGCCGATTCATGCATTGGAAATCCATGGTTAATGGATAATGGTCAATGGTTAATGAATGAAATCCATGCGGAACATTTAGCGAAATAGTCGTAGCCGTTGCATCTATGCCGCGTTTGTCATTGACCATTTACCATCGGCCATTTCTTCAGGGGCGGCCGGGGCCGGATACCGTCAGGCGTCCCTCTCCGGATACGCCGCTTGGCGTTACCCGGCATTGATACAAGCGGCGGGCGACTTCATTGCGCATGGGCTGGTCCAGCGCCGCCGATTCCAGGATGGCATGTTGTATCTGGCCGGCCTGGTCATAGTGCAAGACGACGGTGAACGACCAAGGACCGGCGGGCTCGCGCAGCGTGGACATGGGCGCAAGATCCACCGAACGGCCTTGCCAATCGCCGATCAAGTCCACCCGATAGGATGGTGGCGCCGATATTGGGTGTCGGGCCAGCACTGAGGCCGCAAGGCGTTGTGGCGCCATGGGAATCATGGGACGCGGCGGAGTCAGCACGGTAATCTGGTCGTGCCGTTCCATGGAGGGCATATCCGGAAAGCGGAGAAGGCTATAGGCGGCGTCGAGCGGCGGCGTGACTGCATCGGCTTGGCCGCGCTTGTCAGGCGGCAGCATCATGGCGGCGGAAAGCGCGATCAGCGCCGGGTCCCGATCACACCTTGCGGTGGTATCGGGACATTCGTCAAAATAGGTGATTGTCGGTGGCGCCGGGCGCGGTGGTGAAAAACCCGGGCGTAGCGACGGCGACCAGGTGAACAGAAGCGCCGCCACGGCGAGTGTGAGAATGCATGCCGTCATCACGTCGCGCCGTGCCATGGAAGCGCGTGTGTTCATGGCATAACCTCTTCGCCAAAGGATGGCCGGGTGGCCAGGTTGACCTGTTGGAGGCCGACGGCCGTGGCCATATTCATGACGCGCATGATGACGCCGTATGGCACACGGATATCGGCTTCAATCGTAATGGCGGTGGCCTTCTGGTCGTGGACCGCCTTACTAAACGCTGCGGCCAGATCATCGAGCGCCATCCGTTCGTCATTGAAAAAAACCAGGCCTTCCTGGGTTAGTGTCACCACCATGAGCCCATACGGAGCGCCGTTGATAAAAGCGGCGTTGGGCAGTTGGATGGCGGAAGCCGGTTGCCGCACGAACGAAGCGTGCAGAAGCATAAACAGCATGATCAGGAGCGCCAGGTTGACGAGCGGTATGAGACCAAGCGGATTATGAAACAACCTCTGCCGGGGCCGATAGCGCCGCCAGCGAATGCCGGCCTGTTCGCGTACGGAGGTCATGCGTCCATCCTTGTTTCACCGGTCCTGCCCGAGCTGGCCGGGAGTTCTGTGGTTGAGGATATGCCCGAGCTGGTTAAGAAGGCGAGGATTTCACCCGCGGCCTGCTCCATATCGAGCGCAATTACATCCACCTTGGACACCAGCAGATTATAGCCGATATAACTGAACATGGCCACGACCAGACCGGCCGCGGTGGTCAGAAGGGCCTGCCACAGCCCGGCGGCCAGATCGCCGATTTGAATCAGGGGCGCCTTTTGCTGGATGACCAGAATCGCCTGAATCATGCCCAGTACCGTGCCCAGCACGCCCATGAGCGGCGCGAGTTGCGCGATGGTGGCCAGCACACCGAAGCGTCTTTCCATGCGCGCGATTTCGGTGAGTGCCGCGTCATCAATAGCTTGCGCAATCAACTCCCGGTTCAGGTCATGGTGCAGGATGGCGGCGCGCACGATATAGGCCGCCGGCCCGGGCGTGTCGTCGCAAATACTGATGGCTTCATTAACGTTTCCGCGCCGAAGAATGTTGCAAATACCCTTCAGGAAGTCGTCCGTTTTAATCTTGGCCCGGTGCACATGAAAGAACCGTTCCAGAAAAACGACCAGCGCGACGGCCCCGCCGGATAAAATCACCCACATAATCAATCCGCCCTGTTGAATGAGCGTAAACATAATGAAGGTCCTTTCAATAATTAGACATCAATAAAAATACAGCCAATGTTCCGCGTGCAGGCGATTGATGCGCTCTTGGGCCTCGGCGCTGGAGGGCACGTCTGCATCCACGATGCGCTGGTAGATGGCGGCCGCCTTGCGCCAGCTTTTTTCAGCTTCCTTCAGCTCGGCCGCCTGGAATGCGGCGCGTGTGAACCAGACGGTATCGTCCGGTTGGTGATCGGTCGATTTGTAATAGAGGTACACAACGTTCATATAGCGCTCAAACGCGTCCGCTACGCGGCCTGCCTTTTCCAGGCAACGGCCGATCTTATATTCGGCCTGCAGGCGGGCCTTTGGCGTGACGTTCGGACGGTCAAGGATGGTCTGGTAGGAGGTCAGCGCTTCATCATATCGCTTGGGATCTTCCGTGCCGAGCGTGAATTGGCAGTCTGCCTTGCGGAACCAGGCGGCCTCGTTCAACATATGGTTCGGGAACTGCTTGATCAAGTCGTCGAAAATTAAAATGGCGGCGGCAAATTTACCCAGTTCGCAGAGCGCAACAGCCTGGTAAAAACGAGCTTCCGGCCGCTTTGGACTGGCGGGATATTCCTTGATGAGCAGGGCAAAATGATTGTTGGCGCGGCGGAACTCGTTCTGCATCAGCGCCGCGCGGCCCGCCCAGAACAGCGCGGTGTCGGCTATCGTTCCTTTGGGATAGCGTCGGGCCGCCGTCAGAAATCCGGTCTCGGCCGGGCCATAGCGGCCATGGTTGTATTCGTATTCGCTCATCCAGAACAGCGCATCCGGCGCCCAGACGGAATCGGGATAGCGCTTGACGAAAGTCCGGAAGGCAGCCATGGCCTGTTCATCCTGACCCAGGCGGAACCGGCACCATGCGCTTAGGTACAGGGCGCGATCAGCCACGTCGCCGGTAGGGCAGGCGCTATGCGCCTGTTCGAAAAAATTCAGTGCCGCGCCGAACCGGTCGGCGCGATATTCAATCAGGCCCAGTCCATGGAGCGCGCGGGCCCGGGTGGGATCGGGATATGCGCGGCTGATTTCCGTGTACAGTGAGCGCGCAGTGTCCGCGCGCCCCTGCAGGAGTTCAAGGTCGGCGATGCGCAAAAGGGCCACAGGCGTCAGCTCGCCGTCAGGATCTTTGTCCGTCAGGTCCCAGAAGAGCGCTTCGGCGCGAGCGGGTTCGCCCAGTCGGGCCCAACACTCGGCGATCTGGAATTCGGCCTGATCGGCCAGCGGGGTTTCAGGCCATTGCGTTTGAACGCGTGCGTAGGACTCGATTGCCAACTTGTATTGGCCGGCTGCCACGTGGGCATTGCCAACGTACAGGCGGTTGTTGGCCTTTTCCAGCGAGCGGGGCGCCTCCTCGCCGGCCTTTTCAAAGGCTGCCGCGGCCTCGTTGTAACGGCCGAGATTGAACAATGCCAAGCCTTTGCCATGCTGGGCACGGGCCGCGCCGGCAGGGTCGGCAAATGTTTCCAGGTAATTCTGAAAATCAAGCAGGGCCTTGTCGGGGTGCCCATTATCCAGCAAAGTCTGGGCCAATTCCAACTGGACCTCGTGGGCCAATGCATTGGTGGATTGGGCGGCCACGAAGCCGCGGAGGAGGGCGATGCCCTCATCAGGCTTGCCCATTTTCAGAAGCAGTTTGCCTTTGCGCAGATTGCACATCCCTTTCAAGGCGGGATCGGAGAGCTGTTCAATGCCTCGATCCAGCAGACTCAGGGCCTCTACCAGATTGGTTTGAGCCACAGCGATCTCGGCCAACGCAAGGAGCGCCATGGCGCGGTATTCGTCAGGCACATTACGCAGAGTGGCCAGCGGGGCATAGGCGGTCCGGGCCTTGTCCCAGGCGCGTTCGTTCAAGTAGATGCGGCCCAGCATGCTCAGATGTTCCTGGCCGGGGCGCGTCTCGGGATTGATACCCTGCATGTGTTCCAGCACCTCCCGGGCCGCGCCGATTTGTCCGGCGTTAATGAGCGTCTCGGCCCAGTCCAGACGACTGGCCGGACCTTCCGGGGTGGCTTCATATTGTTCCGCCAAACGCGCAAAACAAGCCACGGCGGCGTTGGTCTGGCCCTGTTTGACCAGCGACAAGGCCTGCAGGCGCAGGGCGCGGGAACGGTAGGGTGAGAGCGGATACTCCTGATCCAGTCTGCGGCAGGCCTCTACAACTTGAGCCCATTGTCCCCGTTCGAAGCGGGCAAAAGCCAGCCAGAATTCAAAAGCGTCCGCCTGCGATGAGCCGGCCGCCAGATTCCGGTTTTGTTCCAACAGATTCAGCATGTCCTCGTACCGCTTCTGACCGTGCAGGGCCTGAGCCAGCAGAAGAATACCTTCGCGGCGCTCGGCGGGGGTGGAAACCTTCTGCAGGTAAAGCGTCAGCTTTACGCCGGCGACGTCGTACAGTTCGTCTTCCAGCGCCGCGCGGCTGTCAGTGAGCAGATTGGAAGCCGCCGGGAGCGGTGCGGCCGTTGCCGTCGAAGCGGCCGTTGCCGCCGAAGCGGCCGTTGCCGCCGGCGCGGCCGACAACGGGTTTATCGCCGGCAACAAGGCTGCCCACAAAAGCAGACGGACAGAAAGATGTCGGGCGGTGGCCAACCCGAAAATAAAATTTAGGTATGCATTCATGGGGCAATATGACGACGGGCGTCATTCTATCTCCCGTTCGCGGATATTGGAAGAAGAAATCGAGCGGCGATATGCGGATGGGACAGATGAACGGGGCCAACCGCTTTATTGCTTATTCGCAGGACCGATTTGCCCAACAGTGGACGCCATTGTGGCCGGAATTCATGCCGAGGTCAGGAAGGGGATCGAACAAAGACGAGACGGCGACAGGTTGCGCGTCATTCGGCATAACATCGGCATCATGTTCTGGCTTTACCTGCGAATTGTAATCGGTTTTTGGGTGGCGGGCATGTTGTATGTCGCATTGTCATAAATGGAACCGAGTCGTTACTCGCCGCCATATAGGGCAACGCAGCGTCATTCTATTCCCTTCCACGCAGGTGACATGAGATACGTGGCCTCCGCTCTGGCTCTGGCTTCTCTTTGGGTGACAGCCCGAGGAAAACCCATCCGCTCGCAACTCTCGCTCTGCACCCAAGCCATGAACCCTGCGACAAGTTCGTCATATGTCTTGCGGGAACCGTCGGGATGACAGCAGTTGGAGCACCATTCGTTTTGGGGATGCACTCCGCCATGATCCTCATCCGTGGGCATCGGTCTGCTACAAGATAAACACTTTGCCATGGCTCACACCCTCCTTTGTTCCGGGCCAACGCCCGGCGTGTGGCTTAGGCACGCTATCGCCAATAACCACGCTGCCGTTGTTGTGCAATTCTATAATTCCAGTTCGTATTCGATGTTGTTGTTTTCCGTCTTGTGGACCCTGACGAAGCCGCAGGCGTTGTATGTCCGTTGCGCCGGAACGAAGAAATCCTCATCTGTGGTTGTCACGCACGCCTTCCGGATGCCCTTGCTGCGAAAGATGCGCAGTATCTCGTGAATCTGCGCTTTGCCAATGCCTTCGCCCTGATGTTCCGGGACAACGCAGTTCCATCCGATCAAGCCTCGTTCCGGTTTCTGCCTCGGATCGTATGATCCCATGCCGACCGGTTGCGAATGCAAGCAGGTCACGAAGGTACAGGCCCCGACGGTGTGGGGTTCGCTATCAAACTGCCTGATATTCTCTTCCAACTTCGGATTCCAGAGTGGCTCCCATGCCAGCTTTAGCAGGCGGAAGACCGTTCCGGCTGGATGCTTGCGTGGCGATGTAAAACGTAGTCCCATTTTTCTTTGCCGAATAGGATATTATGCCTTAAACATAGCATTCCATCAGTACCTGCCATGGAATGATATCCTGCAAAAAACCGCTTGATACTATATACGAAATTAGGCTACTCATAACATAGCGGGGCGTCAAACATAAACTGGGGCCGCTCGATTTGCGCTTGTCCCGCCTCGGCCTGCCTTGTATGCTCGCGACATACTGGATAAAATGCTGTTCGTTGTGCAAGAAAATGAATTCAAAGACAACAGAATGGGTTTCCCTTACGCCAGATGGAGACTTGTCCAAATGGGTGACAGGATCTCCGGTGGCCTTTCGAGTCGAGGGAGATGAATTCATCTTTTTGGGGCCTGACGTACGGGCTGAAATCGGCGGCATGTCCTGGGACGACTACGTCCTTGGCGCAGATGTACTGGTGCAACGTAATGGAGCCGACGCCTATTTCCAAGTCGAACTTGCTGCCGTCGGGAGTAGTGTGTACTGTCAACTCCTCCCGACATGCCTTAACCTCGCATACTACTCCCACCGGAAACAAGGCACGGAGGTGCTGTGTTCCATACCAGTCAATATCGAGAGCGGCAGATGGTACGAGTTCCTGATGAAAGCTCAGGGTGGACGTATTACCGCATTTTTGGACGGAGTCGAGGTTGTGGCGGCAGATAGTCCCAACGGCACGGCGGGAATGCCGGGCTTCATCATCAAGTTTATCCGCAATGCTGAGCCGAGGATTCGGAACGTGCGAATCAAGTTCCTTTCCCCAACACCGAAGCAACTTGAAGAACTCAAATTGGATGCCCTAACAAATTGGCGGAACTACGAGAAGTCACGGAAGACGGCACAACCAGAGGCTTCAAGATAGCTTCTGCCCGCGGCGGGCACTCGCACCTTGAGCCTCACCATTAAGAATGGAAAGATGATAGAACCACGATACATAGATGCTGACGGCAAGCAGGTCGTAGTGAAACTCATGGATGATTCTTGGACATTCAACATGTGCGTCAGCGCAGACCCATTTAAACCACGGCATGGCGTAGTTTGGGCACACCACGACCATTGCAGCAGGCTTCCAGTTCCTGGCGACGAGTTGCCTGATTTCATGAAACAAATGCGGAATAAATATGGCAATTGCGCTGCCATCGCATGGCATGGAGACACTATTCTCGGTCATATTGTTTTCCTGCCGAAGGTAATTGCACGGCAATGCAAATCTACGGGATGGGAATATTATGGCGAAACCGCAAAGGATGACAAAACACTGATTGTAGTTAATCTTGCGATGTGTTCCATTAGCGGTCATGAGTTTAGACGAAAAGGACTGGGCAAAGCTCTAGTCCAGATTATGTGTGACTGGGCAAAAGAGAACGGATGGAAAACAATTGAAGTTTATGACACGGCAGGAGGTCTTTTTCCTGTGGACTGGCTCGACCACTGTATCCCGCCACGTCCGTTTTGGGAAAGCCGGGGTTTTAGGGTTTTTGCCAAACGAGGAGACGGCAAGTTTCCCGATGCAGTCCTTAATAACCTTATGAACGACAACCCAAGAAACAGCGCTGAAGAACAAACGCTCAAAACAAGAATCATTAAGGGCATTAGGGACGGTTCTACAGACCAAGAACTGTATGCATATCAGTATGATCTTCGTTTGGAATTATAGGAAAATTTGATCTGGCCACATTTTTATGAAACGTTGCCGATGAAAGATGTAAAACTAAAAGATGGTCGCAAGATCCTTCTACGGGAGATGACTAAGCAGGACATCCTTCCTGGCGGAAACGGACGTTGCCCAGTGAACTGCAAGATGGTTATAGGCGGTTCTCTCTTGCCAACTGACAATTTTCGGATTCTGAATGAAGAAATGATTGAAAAGTATGGGACAACAGCCATCTTAGCCATTGACCAAGATGTAATCGCTGGCTTTGTCAACTTCTACCCAACCTGGTGTCCCCATTTTGATCTATGTCAAGATGAGCAGATCAACGAAGCTCTGACCCACCTTGAGGAAATCAGGAACCCACCGCCATGTGACGATCCTGCCCTGCATGTTCGATGTTTGATGGTCAGAAAAGAATACCGTGGGAATCATTTGTCTATTGCACTGCTAAACTGCCTGAAGGATTGGGCAAAATCTCATGGATGGAAAAAGATTGTGGGCAGCGGGTGTATATTTTCCGGTAGGGCGCAATACCAGTGGCTTATAGCCCCAAAGCCGCCAAAGCCAATCTGGGAGAAAACCGGATTCGTTGCCAAAGACTTTCCCGCCCTTGGTTTGAAGGCTATGTCTGACAGAGAAGGTGCACGTTTGTCCTTACTTAGAGTGGTATAAATCCGACGGTTTCCCGAAGCAATTTCTGAAAGATGTGAACCCTGAAGATCCGGATTGGCCGATGATCTTTGCTGACTACACGATGGTCTGTGAACTATGAAGGTCACACAACCACGGCCCACACTTTACCCTCCGGTTGACATTCTGGCTATTGGTGGATGCTCACACTCATACCAAAGCAGACTGTCGCATGGCAGGACCATCTTGAACGGCCGGAACTACGCCGGCACCTGTTCTACGGCGGCGCACGGTCCGGCAAGACGGACGTGATCCTGACCTGGCTCTGCATCCAGGCCAGCCTGCCCTCCATAGCGCATTGGCGTAGGAGGGCCACGTACCCCGGCGCGCGGATTCTCATGGCGCGGCGGGCGCGGATCGCCGCCGCCAAAAGCCTATGGTCTGATAGCCTGGTCAAAATGCTCCGGGGCCGCAGCGACTTCAAGATGCTTGCGAGCGACTTGGAGATCCGGCCCGGTTATCCGGTGTCGCGGCGGCTCCGACGGTCGCCTGGACGCGCCATAATTACAATTACTGGAATCGGCGCTTGACACCGGCGGGCAAAGTGTCACATACTGTGACACATGAAAACAGCAACCATCAGACAGATACGCCACGACTTCAGCACCGTGCTTGCATGGGTCGCCGAAGGCGAGGAAGTCACGGTCTTGAACCGGACCCGGCCCGTTGCCCGAATATGCCCCCCGCGCGCCCAGACCCCGGCCAAGTTCAAGATGCCGGACTTCGCGGCCCGCGCAAAGGCGATCTTCGGCGACAGGATCATCCCCAACATGGTGCTTCAGGAGAGGGAGGAAAGCCGATGGTAGTCTATGCCGATACGAGCTTTCTTTTCTCGCTTTACGCCCAGGATGCCAACACCGCCCGCGCCGCCGAACTTGCCGGAACGCAACATGGCGCGTTGATCGTGACGCCGCTGCAACGCTTTGAACTGCGCAATGCCCTGCGGCTTTCCGTCTATCGCGGCGACATTGCCGAAGACGAATGTCGGCGGTTGCTCGACTTGATCGAAACGGACATCAAGACCGGCGCGCTGGTTGAAACTCCCGTTGCATGGGCAGAAGTATACGCCGAGGCCGAGGCCCTGAGCGCGGCCCATACGGAAACACTCGGGACACGCGCCTTTGACATATTGCATGTATCGGCGGCCAGCGCACTCGGAACCAAGGAATTCTACACCTTCGACGCCCGCCAGAAGGTGCTCGCCGTTAAAGTCGGGATGAAGGTCAAGCCGTAGGAGTCCTGCCCCATCTTAAGCGCTCGGGACTGGCGGCGGCGCCGGATTAGGTTCGGGCTTGGCCTTTTCCAGCTTGGCCAGGCGCTCATCCATCGCCATCAATTTGTCCTTAAGCTCCGGCAGGCGCATCAGGTGGGCGTGCATTTTGGTGAACTTTTCGTACGGCATGGCGGGCGACCCGAGGACAAACGAACCCGAGGGGACATCCTTGGTCACGCCGGCCTGTGCCGCCACGATGATATCCGAGCCAATCACCAAGTGGCCGACGATGCCGACCTGGCCGGCGATGATCGTCCGTTCGCCGATCATCGTGCTGCCGGAAATACCGGCTTGGGCGACGATCACGCAATTATCGCCGATAATGACGTTGTGGGCGATCTGGATCAGGTTATCCATTTTAACGCCGTTACCGATGCGGGTCTGGCCGAACCGGGCGCGGTCAATGGTCACATTGGCGCCGATTTCGACGTCATTGCCGATCACCACGATGCCGATTTGGGGGATTTTTTTGCGGAGGGCGCCTTCCTGCACGTACCCGAACCCGTCGCTCCCAATGACGGCCCCGTTATGAATGATGACACGACTGCCGATGCGGGTATATTCCCGGATGGAAACTTGCGGATACAGCTTGCAGTCATCGCCGATGACCGTGCCATGGCCGACGTAACACTGTCCGCAGAGGACACAGCGGTCACCGATGGATGCGCCCGGTTCGACAATGCAATAAGGCCCCAGGAACACGTCCTTGCCGAGCTTGGCGTCAGGGGCCACGATGGCGGTTGGATGAACACCCGGCGCGAACGAAATCGGCGGCGGCGCAAACCATTGCGCGGCGTCCGCGAAGGCCTTGTCCGCGCTCTTGACCCGGATCAGGGTTGCCGAACAAGGCCGGTTCCAATCCTCGTTTACGATCACGGCCGTGGCGCGCGTGGTCGCGGCCGCGCCCGCATAATGGGGTGTGGCCACGAACGTTAAATCGCCCGGCTCCGCCTCGCGGATGCCGGCCAGCCGCGAGATTTCCGCCTGGGAATTGCCTTCAAGACGCCCGCCCAGACGACGGGCAATTTCTTCAACCGTTAGTGTCATGGCGTCATCTTCGTTGATTTGGTTTCTGTCGTTTTATTGGTTTCCAGTTCGGCTGCGTTCTTATTCAGAATGGTCAGAATGGGTTCGGTGATGTCAAAAGCCTTGTCGTAATAAACCACGGATTCCACGCTGTTGAGCGTCTTGCCGGAACTGTCAAAGACGATCCGGACACCGTGTTCTTTGACATAGGCCTCGATAACGGCGCGAATTTCACCGACCAGCTTTTGCTGGGACTGCTTCATTTCTTCGCCAAACTTCTTTTTGTAGGTGTTGTCGAATTCCACCAGCTTGGCCTCGGCGTCCCGAAATTGGGCGAATTTGTCTTCCGCCGCCGTGCGTTTCTTTTCGCGCTCGGCATCGCTGAGCGACTTGTCGCGGACCTCGACGCCCAACTTCTCGACTTCGGCTTTAAGTGTTTTAACCTGATTCAGCAGATCCCGGCGGGGTGCATCCACGGATTCAAAACGGGCCTTCAACTGGATGTTGGCGGCCTTAGTCTTGTAATATTCATCGAACAGGCGCTCCATGGAAACGAAGGCCATGGCCGGCTCGGCCGCGTTCAGGGCGGTGGCAAGCGCAAGGCATAAGCCGGTAATAGTGAGCAGTGACAATGATCGCATGTTCATGTCTTTCTTAGTTCTTCGTTCTTGGTTCTTTGTTCCTGGTTAATATGAATTTCAAAGCATAGCGGTTCTACCGAACCGCAACTACACCAGATCGGTGTAGGGGCCGTTCGTGAGAACGGCATAGTTGCGGCGTCCGCCGCCTAATTTAATGCATAGGAATTTCAATCCGAGTAGCCGCGCCCGTGAGGGCGTGGGTCCGGCCAGCAGCCACGGCGTCACCGCCGCGGCTACATGAAAAAGTTGCCCCGTTCCTCGGGGCCTAATTTAAAACAAAGAACGATGAACAAAGAACCAGGAACTCGTTAATCCCAGTATTTAGAATCCATAACCCATCCAGAAATTGAACCGGGCGGAGGTGCGTTGGATATCTTCGCCGCTGATTTGCAGCGGCCAGGCGTAATCCACGCGGATCGGGAAGCCGGGAATATCCAGCCGCAGACCGACACCGATGTCCGAGCAATACTCTAACAGATTAAAGTCGAATGCATCAAGCCAAACATTGCCGATATCGTAAAACGTGGCAAACCGCAGGATATTCTTATACAGGGGGATCGTGTATTCGATCTGGCCCAATGCCCCCGACTTACCGCCGATGGGCTGGCCCTGGTCGTAGGGGGATACATAGAGATATTTGAATCCGCGCAGGGTGCGCGGACCGCCCATGAAAATCCGGTCAAAAACATGCACGTCCTGGTTGTCCCCGTATTCCTGCACCGTCTGCGCCCAGCCGCGCAGGCTCAGGACATGGTCGAACACGACGGGGAGATAAGCGATGCCTTCGCCTTCAAAGCCGTACACATTCACGTCGAATCCCAGCGGGCCGCCCGAGAGCCGTCCGGCCAAGTTAAGCTTCGTGCCGCGCGTCGGGATAAACACGTTGTCACGGGTGTCGTGAACGAAGCTCAGCTTCAAGGAACTGTCGTTCCATGTGCCGGCGTCGTTTTGGAAGATCTGCACGGCATTCGTGGGCACATCGTAAATATTGATCTGTTCGATGCGATACGTCAGGTTTACCCGTTGAAAAAAACCCTTCAGCGGTTTACCCAGTGTCACGGCCGAGCCCAAGCGCTCTTCACTATAATAATCGCTCAAGTTGTTGCGGTTGCGATCGTAAAAATCCACGCCCAACGACAGTTTGCGGTCGAGGAACCAGGGCTCGACGAACGAAAGCTCATAGTCCTGGCGCTGGGTGCCGACCTGGGCGCGCAGGCGGAGCTTTTGGCCGGCGCCCGTGAAATTCGGCCAATTCAGAAGGTCAAAGTTGCCTTGGGACAGTTCGATGAATCCCATCAGGTCGTCGACGCTGGAATAACCGGCGCCGACCATGAACTGCCCCGTGCGCTTTTCCTCCACATCGAACACCAGGTCGTCCTGGGCGGGTAGCAGCGTTTCCCGGGGATAGCTGCTGACGGTTTCAAAAAAGCCCAGGTTGCGTAAAATATTTTCACTGCGCCGGATGCCCACCTGGTTGTACACCTCGCCCGGATAGACCAGTATCTCGCGCCGGATAACTTTGTCCTGGGTGCGGGTGTTGCCGCGGATATCGATGTAACGGATGTTGACCAGACTGCTTTCCGTGACGTCAAACTGGATATCCACGTTGGCTCCGGTCTGCTGGGGCTTGAGAAGCGGCTTGACCGTTGCGCGCATGTAACCGCGGCTCTGGTAATAATCGCGCATGTAGTCCGCCGTTTTCTGGATTTGCCCCATGGAGGCGATGTCGCCGGTCTTGAGTTTTACCAGGGTCCAAAGGTTGGACTTGGGAAACAGCACGACGCCGTGCAGGCTGATCGCGCCGATCCGGTACTGATTGCCTTCCTCGATGGGGTAGGTGGCTTCCAGCTTGCCGCGGTCATAGGCGCGCACCTGCGGTTCGCCGATCCGGGCGTCCAGGTAACCCCGGTTCTGGTAGATGGCGCGCAACAGGTCGCGGTCGGCGTTAAGGTCGTCCGGATTATAAACGCCGCGTTTGGTGAAAAACGAAAAGATGTTCCAGAGCCGCGGCTTGAGCGCCTCCTCCAAGACGTCGGGCGGCACGGACCGCTCCGAGACGGCCGTCTGGTGCTTGATCCCGGAGACCAGGCGTTGCCACGGGCCGGGGGGGACATAGGTGTTGCCGGTGAAAAGCACCTTCCGCAGGCTGGCCCGCTCGCCCTCCTTGACGGTTGCGGTGACATGGGCAAACCCGTTGGATTTATTCACGTCAATTAACCATGTCAGGGCGGCGTCGTGATAATAGCGCTGGTGGTACTCGTCGAGCACCTTGCGCGACTGCAGGCTCATGACGGCGTCATCCACAAAATCGCCGACTTCCAGATCCAACCACTGGCGGACTTTCTTTTCGCCCATGGCTTCGGCGCCGTTCACGATCACGGGCTTTTCCAACCTTGGCCGCGGTTCAACCACGTAGGTCAGGTCGAAGACGTTTTGCTTTTCCGGCACGGGTGCGAGTTCGGCATCCACGAAGGAAAAACGTTCCGTGCCCAGCAAGGTTTTCACATCGCGGGCGATGCGGCGTTGATCCACTTCGTCGCCGGTATGAACGCCGAGATAGGCGAACACAAAAGCCTCGTCCTGGAGCGCGAGACTGCGCGAGACCACCTTGACTTCGCGAATCACGGCGGCATGGAGCACCGCCGGCAGGAGGAGCCATCCCATCATGATGAGGCCGCAGATCCGGGGGATGCTCATGCTTCTCCTTCCGGCGCGTGGTTCGCTTCCCGATCATAGGCGCCCGCCGCCATGTTTTCGAAACGCATGATTTCGTCGCGAAAGGTGAGTTTGATGCTTCCGGTGGGTCCGTTGCGTTGTTTGGCGATGATGAGATGGGCCACGTTGGGATTGTCGAACGCCTCATCTCCTCCTCCGCCCGCCTCGCTGGTGTCGTCCTTGTATTTACTGGGCCGGAATAACAGGCACACGACGTCGGCATCTTGTTCGATGGCGCCCGAATCGCGCAAATCGGCCAAGCGGGGCTTGCCTTCGCGTTCACGGGCTTCCGGCGCGCGATTAAGCTGGCTGAGCGCCAGCACCGGGACCTTCAACTCCTTGGCCATGTTTTTCAGCGACCCCGAAATGAAGGCGATTTCCTGCTGGCGGCCCTCGCGACTGCGCTCCTTGGCATGCAGGAGTTGCAGGTAGTCAACGACGAAAAGCTCGATCCCGTGTTTTTTTTTCATGCGCCGGGCGCGGGAGCGCAATTCCAGGATTTCCAAACCGCCCGTATCGTCCAGGAATATCGGGGCCTTCATCAGGACATCCGCCGCCTGGGCCAGCAGGCCGTGATTGGCGTTCGAAATCATGCCGGAGGCGATTTTATGGGCCGGCACGGCGGCATGACTGCTCAGCATGCGCATGACCAGTTGTTCCCGCGACATTTCCAGGCTGAAGATCCCCACGGGGCGGGGCTGGTTGTCCGTCCGGCCGAGGACGACGTGTTCGACGATATTCATGGCCAGCGAAGTTTTTCCCATGGAGGGCCGCGCCGCCAGCACAATGAGTTCCTCGTTGTGCAGGCCCAGCAGCATTTCGTCGAGATCCTTAAAACCGGTTGGAATTCCGCTGATGCCCTTTCCGGTCAACTTGATGTGCTCAATGAGCTCCATCGTCTGCTTGACGGCCGGTTTCCAGGGCAACATGCTGCCGTGCCGGTTCTCGGAAATACTGAAGAAATCCTGTTCCACCTTGGAGAGGACATGGTCGGCGTCCTCGTCGGACGTGTAGCATTCTTGTTCGGCGGTGCGGGAGCAGTCCACGATGCGTCGCAGAAGGTGCTGTTGCCTCACCATGTCAATGTAATATTCGGCGTGGGCGGCGGTTGGAATGGCGTCCAGCAGGTGATTCAGGTAGGCGGTGCCGCCGATCTCATTCAGCTTGCCCTGCGTGGACAAGCGATCGGCCAAGGTGAGCACATCGATGGGTCGCAGAGCCTTCGCCATGTCCTCCATGGCGGCGTAAATGACCTGATGGGCGCGCCCATAAAAGGATTCTGCCGCGATTTGCTTCTCGGTGCAGAAATCCAGTACTTTCTGGGCATCCAGAAGGATGGCGCCCAGAACGCCCCGCTCCGCGTCTTCATTGAACAAGGGTTTGCGATCGTGGCTCGCCGGCGCGCCGACGGAGCCGGTCTCCGCGGGCATGATATTATTCTCCAACAACCCAGACTTTCAGCGATGCTTCAACCTCGGGATGCAATTTGATCTTAATCGTGTAAACGCCCAGTTCGTGAATGGGTTCCGCCAGGTGAATTTTACGCCGGTCGAGCTCGATTTTCTGCGCCTTGAGCGCCTCGGCGATATCGTTGGCATGGACCGACCCGAAGAGCTTGTCATTTTCGCCCACCTTAACCGTGATGGTGCAGGAAGCCTGTTCGATGGTTTGGGCCAGCGCCTGGGCCGCCGCGCGCTCATTCTGCTGGCGGGACTCGCGCGCCAGCCGGTTTTTTTCCAGGCGCTTCAAGGCGGCGTGACTAATAGGCACCGCCAGTTTACGGGGCAGGAGATAATTACGGGCATATCCCTCGGTCACCTTAACCGTCTGTCCTTCCAGTCCCAGTCCTTCCACGTCCGCCATCAGAATCAATTCTAACGCCATGTGTCCCCCGGCCTTTCTATCGAACAAATCCCATGACCCGCGCCCGGCGGATCGCGTTTTGCAGTTGCCGCTGCTGTTTGGTCGTCGTGCCCGTGATGCGACTGGGCATGATTTTACCGTGCTCAGTCATGAATTTTTTCAGCAGTTCGGCGTCCTTGTAGTCGATGCGGTGAATGCCTTCCAGATACCGGCATCGTTTTTCTTCCGAGAAAAAGCCAAAACTTT
>Ga0209749_1001507_pt1 | contig 20042 bp, 21 predicted proteins | sample EPASupsiteSAE347_FD_187267 | JGI IMG/M metagenome (GOLD analysis project Ga0209749, IMG submission 187267) | Bioremediated contaminated groundwater from EPA Superfund site, New Mexico - Sample SAE3-47 (SPAdes) (version 2) | ecosystem: Environmental > Aquatic > Deep subsurface > Groundwater >... | reverse complement strand
ACATGTTGATGCGCATACCGACTGTTGTGATGAGGAAATGAATTCCAGGTACAGTCATGGGACTCCATTCAGAAGAGCCGTTGAGGAAGGTTTGCTTGATCCAACCAGAACAATACAGATAGGAATCAGAGGGGCTGCGAACTCTGAAGAATGCTGGGAATTTGGACGAAAACATGGAATTCGTATTATCTATATTGAGGAATTTTCAAAAATTGGTGTTAAAAACGTGATTGATGAAGCAAGGAAAATTGTCGGAGATCAAAGGACGTACATCTCGTTTGATATTGATAGTATTGATCCGGCATTTGCCCCTGGTACAGGTACTCCTGAAATAGGAGGTATTTTGCCTATTGAGGCGCAGGCGCTGATCCGCGGACTGAGAGGTTTGAATATCGTCGGTGCAGATATTGTGGAAGTATCCCCTCCTTTTGATTCATCGGGGAACACGGCTCTTATTGCAGCGACTCTCATGTATGAAATACTGTGTATTATCGCTGATGCAAAACATTCATCATCAAAGAGAAGAACATAAAAGCAAATGGGAGAAATTGGAACCGCTCATTTGCGACGTTAGGCGGACCCTTCGGGATATAAAAAGCAAAATAGCAGCAGGTTCTCCTGGATGTCCTCCAGCGCCTCCTTGACCCAGCGATTGGCACGATTCCGGAGGGCGCTCACGCTCGGTCCAGCCGGTCGCGACGTCGACGAGCGTGAGCGTGAAGTAGAACTCGCTCCTCGAGGGGCGCGTTATGGGTGAAGCCCTTGAGATCCTGTTCGCGGTTCTCCCGAAAGGCGGGCGCGAGTCGTTTCTCGCAGGGACAGTTGTGAAGCATCCAGAGTTGTAGCCAAGGGTTTGCCCGAATCTATCTATACGTGCTTTGAGGTAGAAACCTTTCTTAGGGTCCCAGAAGTTTTTGAAGAAATCAGAAAGCATCATCGTAGCCAGTTTTTCTGCTTCAACTATGACTGCCCATTCTGAGGCTTGTCAGGCTGCAAGTAGCGTACTCAGGTTTTCCCTTGCCAGGATCAATCCCGCGGCCGTCTGCGCCTCGCTTTTGGTTCGAGCATCAGGTAACGCACGGGTATGGAACACGCCCCATTCGGGGGCGATGAATCGGGCAGAGTATTTGTAGCCTTTTGCTGTCTTCCGGCGAAAAATGCGAAAGGTGATAGGGGATTTCGGCTTCTTCATACCTGACTTTCCTTGTCTGGTAACAAAACCGTAGTAACAAGACGAATTGAGCCAGTTTTTCAAGAATTTTACGTCTTGAAAAACTGGCTCATTTCTTTGTATTGAAAGTAATTGGAGAATAGGGGATTCGAACCCCTGACCTATAGATTGCGAACCTATCGCTCTACCAACTGAGCTAATTCCCCATAATTGCCGCGGCGAAAATCGAAACGGCGAACAAAATATACATGGACTCGATGCTTTGATCAAGCCCTGACGTGTTTCGCCGGTGAAGGCAAGACACGCCAGGCAGAGACATTGGGCGCAAGCCCGACAGCACGCTTACTGGTGTGCGCCGGCTTTGGATAGCGCGTCTTCGACGGCCTTGGCCGTGGCGAGCGAGGTCCACGATCCTCCGGAGACGGCGTCGATGCCGGTGCCCTGGGCGCGCAGGATGTTTGCCGTCAGGGTCGCGAATGGTTCGTCCTTGCTGGCCGGTTTGAGGAAATCCGCGGTGGTGATCATGCCGTCCGCAATGTCGATGCTGACTTCGACCTTCCTGAAGACGGCAAATGTGCCGAAAGGAGGAGTCACGGCGCCTTGTCCCACATAGTTTCCGTCAGGCAGGCCTGACGCGGTGAGTGGTTTTACGCTGAGGTCGCGCTTAGGGATGCCGAAGGACATGAAGAAACCGATACCAAAAACGAGAAAAACTCCAAGGACCAGAAGAGGGATGAGCACGATCTTTCGCATTTTCATCGGGCGATTTCCGCCGCAAGCTGCGCTCCGAATGACTCGGCTCCCTGGGTGAAAGAAGACTTGGCGGTACCGCCCTGTTTTTCGAGCATTTTCCCCACCGCTTTCGTGATGACTCTCTCGGCGAAACCAAGCTTGTCGTTGTCGATCTTGCCGTCGAATTGTCCGATCCCGAGCAATCGGGATCGAAGGCTTACGGGGACGAGGGAACGCAACAGAGCCCGATAGTCATTGGGCATCATGCCTAGGACAAAAGCTGCGATCTTCGCGTTCGAGAGCTCCGATTCGTGCGCCGCCAGGAATGCCGGTACTTCCGGGGCGAATTTTCCGAAATAGATGGGACCGCCGACGACGACGAGATCGTATCCAACGAGTGTGCAGTCGACTTCGGAGATTCGCTTCACTTCGGCTTCCTGCCCCATACCGCGCGCAATTGCCGCGGCCGCTTCCGCGGAAGCGCCATGCCTGGTTTCGTATGCGATCAATATTTTCATTGTATTCTCCCTGTGTGTTCGATTATGCGATTATTCATTACTATTTTGCTACGGAAAGCTATCGTATTTGAGCCAATTTTAAAAGTCTTCCGACTTTTGAAAAAGCCTCATTTGAAAACCGTTTACAAGCGACCGTCTGGTGTGATACCTTCGGCAACAGATCGGGGAGTAGCCGACGCCGGATGTTCCATTGTGACGATATGTCGTCCCGGATGAAGCATATAGCGTAGGAACGTGTCGTCAGCACGGAGGAGCCGCAACACGGTTTCTCCCGGCCGTTCCGTTTCCATCGAAGGAAAGGCGAGACCGTACGGGCGATGTCCGTATGGTCTCGCCATTTTTTTTTGGATCGGAGAACGATGGGCGCATAGCGTCCTCACCGGTATCCGATCCATGCTGGAGTCCCCGACAATGAAAGCATTCGTGCTGGTCGTCGCGCTCGTGATGTACGCCTTGGTCATCGCCTTTTCGAACAGGAAATCATGGATCGCGCTGGGTGCCGCGGCGATCCTTCTTGTTTTTCGCGCGGCCGGATTCGGTGAAGCTTTCACCGAAATGGTCAACTGGAACATTCTGCTGATTTATGTCGGCAGTCTCGTCATCGCCGATCTGTTCATCTATTCGAGGGTGCCGGCCTTCATAGCGGACCGCATCGTCAAAAGCGCCCCCACATTGGGCATCGCCATTGTGGCGATACTTGTGATGACAGGCATCATTTCCGCCTTCGTCGAGAACGTCGCCACAGTCCTGGTCATGGCGCCGATCGCGCTCGAGATCTGCAGGCGCCTCAAGATCGATCCCACACCGTTCATGATCGGCCTTGCGGTGATGGCCAACCTCCAGGGCACCGCGACCCTCGTGGGCGATCCTCCTTCGATGATTTTCGCGAGCTACGCCGGCTATTCCTTCAACGACTTTTTCGTGTTCGCCGGCAAACCTTCCATTTTCTTCGCGGTACAGGTTGGAGCGATAGTCGGAGCGCTTTTCTTCTACGGCTATTTCCGGAAGCTCGGCAAAATCAAGCTTGAGCTGCCTTCCGAAAGGATCGTTTCCTGGGTACCGACTGTCCTGCTGGTTGCCATGATCGTCGGGCTTGCGCTGATTTCATTCCTGTCGGCGGGAGGGCTGCATTTCGGATCGGGCTTCCTCTGCGTCGCCCTGGCCGCGGTGGGTCTCATTTGGTATGCCTTTGTCCGCAAGGAAGGAACGAAGCAGGCGGTCGCCCTGGTGAAAGGGCTGGATTGGGATACCATCCTTTTCCTGATCGGCATTTTCATCGTCGTGGGCACCATTACGAATGTCGGGCTCCTGGACGACCTTGCGGTGGTTCTGGGCAACTTTATCGGCAACAACGCCGCCTTGGGTTTTGTGGTCATTGTCGCCGTGTCGGTGCTCATTTCCGGCTTTGTCGACAATGTGCCATACATCATCGCAATGCTTCCCGTCGCCGATACGCTCGCCAAGAACCTGGGCCTCGCGCCCGAGCTTTTCATGTTCGGGCTGCTGATCGGATCCTGCCTGGGCGGCAACCTGACGCCTTTCGGGGCTTCCGCCAACGTGGTCGCCATGGGCCTGGTCAAGAAAGAAGGCAAAAAAGTCGGTTTCAAGACCTGGGTCAAGATTGGAGCACCTTTCACGGTACTTACTACTCTTGCGGCTGCTCTGTTCACCTATTTCATATGGCGCTGAGGTTATAGGAAACTTCGCCTAAAGGCGGCCTGAAAGCGGTCCAAAGCCCCCGATGCGCAAAGCGTCGGGGGCTTTTCTTTTTTGGTTCTTCGCTATGGGGGCCGGCAAAGCGAGAAAAAATGAGCGACAGGGGAGGCTTTTTCAAAAGTAACCGACTTTTGAAATTGGCTCAGGGGCTTGAATATTTTATATAAAAGGATCTTGATATCTACATATCTCTATAACGAGGTGAATCAGGATGGGATCGCTTGCGGAGGATGCGGGATTCGCGGCGCACATGGCCGAGGTCGTGAAGGCATTGGGACACCCGGTGCGTCTTCGGACTGTCGCCCTGCTCTGCCGGAATGAGGAAAGCGTAAACAATCTCGCCGCTCTTCTGGGGGTCGAACAGCCCATTCTGTCGCAGCAGCTCCGGATCCTGCGTCTGGCGGGTCTTGTGGAGACGGAGCGGAAGGACGGTTTTGCCGTATATCGGCTTGCCGAGCCCCGCCTCCAGACTCTCATCGCCTGTCTGGAGTCCTGCACCTTGTTCGAAAAGGAAGTCATATGACGGAGATGGATGTCGCGAAAGAACTCGAATCGATCAAGACACAGTTGGCCGAAAGACCGGGCGCCAAAAAAAAGCTTTCCATGGTCGTTTTTTCGGGTGACCTGGACAAACATATCGCTTCGATGATCATCGCCACGGGTGCCGCGGCCATGGGCATGGAAGTTGTCCTTTTCTACACGTTCTGGGGCACCGCGGCCCTGCGCGATCCTGCGAAATCCGCCTCGGGGAAAAACCTGATCGAGAAAATGTTCGGGTTTATGCTGCCGAAGGGACGCAACAAGACCAAGCTCTCCAAGATGCATATGGCGGGAATGGGAACCGCCATGATCCGAAGCATCATGAAGAAGAAAAATGTGGCGAGTCTGGACGAGATGTTCGAAATCGCGGGCGCCCTGGGCGTCAAAATCATAATCTGCGAGATGTCCATGGATTTGATGGGCTTCAAGCGCGAGGAAATGATCGATTATCCGGGGCTGAGCGTGGGTGGCGTCGCCACGTTCCTGGCCGACGCGGGCGAATCGTCGATTCAGCTTTTTATCTGAAAGGAGTGTGTCATGGCGGACAACAATGCGATCAAGACTCTGGACTACAAGGGCCTCAAGTGCCCGATGCCGATCGTGAAAATCAGCCAGGAGCTTCCCAAAATAAAAGTGGGAGAAGTGGTCGAAGTGCTCACTACCGACCCGGGCTCGCTGTCCGATTTTCCTGCATGGGCCAAGACTACGGGTCAGCAGGTTCTTGAGACAAAACAGGAATCAGGGCTCATCAAAATCTATGTGAAGCGCGTGAAATAAGGACGGCGGGATATGGAAGGCGATACTCCGGTCGCGGCCGTAACCGCCGCGAGCCAGGCCGTTGCGCAGGTCGCCCATACCGGCTTTGCGCTGGTCATGGACAAAATTTACTACTTCATCATGGTTCCGATGGTGTACCTGGCAATCGCCTTTTTCATCGCGGCCATCGTCGTGAAAATCGTCAAGATGATTCAGGCCGGAGCCGCACCGTACCAGCTCGCCATCTATCCATTGCCGAAGCACCCGAAGCTTGCTGCGTTGCGCGATACGTTCGGCATGACGCAGATAAGGAAAAAGAATCCGCTTTTCTGGTTTTTCCTGATGATGTACCATCTCGGATTTCTGTTGTTGTTTCTGGGCCATCTGGATCTTTTCCCGCAGATCAATTTCGTCGACCCGGCTTCGAGACATATGCTGGGCGCGGGTGCGGTGGGCCTGATGGTCACCATTCCGACTTTCTATTTTCTGGGAAGGCGATTCCGCGGCGCGGACAGGGCCATTTCGACGCCGGGGGATTATCTGTTTCTCCTTTTGCTGCTTTTCCTGTTCCTGCTCGGCGACATGATCAGCTGGGGCAATTCCTGGACCGCGAACGGATTCGTGATGACGAAGCAGAATTTCGCCCAATATTTCGACGGACTCGCGCGATTCACCTTCGCCGACCCCAGGCTCGTCCTGCACGGTTCGCATTATCATTTCGTGGTGCTGCACGTACTGCTCGCCGAACTCCTTTTGATAGTGCTGCCCTTCACGAAGGTTGTGCATACATTCTTCGCCCTTCCGCTGAACATGGTGAGGAGGACTATATGGACGCGAAAATGAGCGCCGGTCTCAAGACACTGTTCGAGACGAAATTGAACGGCGTCATGCGCATGTACCTCGACACGTGCGCCAGGTGCGGCAATTGCGTCGATTCCTGCCATGTCTACGCTTCGATGCCGGAAACGAAATACACTGCGGTGGGGCGCGCGGAAGTGGTGCGCAAAGTGTTCAGACGCTATTTCAAGATGCAGGGCAAATTCGCGCCCTGGCTCGGCGAAGTGCTGGAATTCGACGATGATACGATGGACAAGGTGTATGAAGCCGCGTTCACCTGTACGGGCTGCAGAAGATGCATGGTGCATTGCCCCTTCGCCATCGATACGCAGCAAGTTATGTCCATCGCGAAAGCCCTTCTGATCGGGGCCGACAAGGAACCGAAAATCCTTTCGATGCTCGCCGACATGTCGATCGCGAAGGGAGAGGGAATCGAAGAAACGCGCAGCGACTATGCCGAGGCGCTGCGGAATCTCGAACCGGAAGTGCGCTCGCTCTGGCCTCTCGCCGCCGACGGGACTCCGGGCGGCATTGCGGTTCCATACGAAGCGAAAGGCGCGGACCTGTTGTACGTTCCGCTTGCCGGATCGCATTCGATCGTGTCTGCGGCGGCGATCATGAACGCCGCAGGCGAAAAATGGTCGCTGTCGTCTTTCGAAGCCGTGAATTTCGGCGCTTTTGTGGGCGATTCCTCCAAGATGAAAAAAATCGCGGCACGCATAGTGGACGAAGCAAAGCGCCTCGGCGTCAAGGAAGTGGCGGTAGTGGAATGCGGCACTGCATTCCGTGTGCTCAGGCACATGATAGGAGAGCAGCCTTTCCGGGTTCTCGCTTTCGTGGAATTGATCGACCGCTACCTGGCGCAGGGGCGGATACATCTGCATCGCGACCGATTGCCTGAAAGGACCACCTATCACGATCCCTGCCAGATCGCGCGCAATTCCGGCGTGTTCGAAGAACCGCGCCGCGTACTGCGTGCGCTCACGGATAATTTCGTCGAGATGACACCGAATCGCGAGGAAAATTGGTGCTGCGGCGGCGGGGGCGGGCTTGTCGCGATGGGCGAGCAGGAATTCAGGATGAAATCATCCAAAGTGAAGGCCGATCAGATGCGCGCTTCGGGCGCAACGGTCGTGACCACTGCCTGCGAAAACTGCCACAGCCAACTTTCGGATTTGAACGAATACTACGGTCTCGGAGTGCGCGTCGAATTTCTGTCGCACCTCGTGGGAAAAGCGCTTGTACTGCCGGGAGAAAGCTGGGTGGCTTGATTCGCAGGCGGGTCCATACCCCGGAGCTCTGCTCCGGGGTCGTTTGCTTTTCGCTTTTCCGCCGCTCAGTCCGACAGAACCCTTGCCTGATCGCGAAAATCCTCAAGCTCGCGTATCCAGAAAGCGCGACCGCCCCAGTCGGGGAATTCGCGTGCGAACCATAGATCGTTCCGTTGCCGCATGCGCCATACGAGAAAATGCAGCATCCTGCAGAACCGTAAGGGTTCGATGAGCGCGCGACTTCCCGCTTCGAGTTCCGCGAATTCGGAATAGCCTTCGACAAGGAGCGACCATTCCCGTCCGCATTCTTCCGAGCGGCCAGGCAGAAGCAGCCACAGGTCCTGAACGGGGGGGCCTGTCATCATATCGTCGAAGTCGAGCAGGATGAGCCCTTCGCCGGGACGTTCCAGAATGTTGCCGCGATGCAGATCTCCATGAATCCGCTGCGCCCTGCTTGAGTCGAGCGGTTCCGATATCCCTGAGATGGTGTCGCGGCACAGCTCCATGAATTCGTCGCGGAATTCCGGATGCACCGCGGGTTCGAGCTCTTCGAGATTCGACAGGACGAGGGAGGAGTTCAACCGTATACGATGCGTCGCCGCGCGGAGTGCGCCGACCGCGTGGAGGCGACCTGAGAGCGCTCCCAGACGACGCCAGTCGCTGTCTTCCTCGGCGTCGAATCCGCGTCCGCCGCGTTTGGGGAAAAGCGCGAAACGGTACAGCGATGTCGAACTATCTTCGGACTCGACTTCGAGTTCCGGAAGCGTGGAACCGGAAGCATCGACGATAGGCCCGACTACCGGCAACTCCGCGTGCAGGCAATCGTCGAGAAAACGGTGTTCTTCGAGAATGGCATCCGCAGTCCAGCGACCGGGGCGGTAGAATTTCGCGACGTATTCCCCGCCGGATTCATCGCGCAGGCCGTAGACGCGATTCACATAGCTCGAATACGGCTGGATCGTTCCGTCCATCCTGAGTTCGAAGGCCGATTCCACCGCTTCCAGCACGAGTTCAGGCGACAGCGAATCGAAGGAACCCGTCATCCTGAGGCCTCGCGGTGGGCGAGATTCTCCCAGCGTGCCGTTTTCGCTTCGATCAGCGGTTCCAGCTCGGCGTAGCGCCGTTGCGAACGCCTGAGATCTTCCGGAGAAACACCCGCGCTTGCGAAAAGCGCTTCGAGCGCTGTTTTTTCGGTTTCCAGCGCATCGATTTCCGGCAACAGCGAATCGAGTTCGCGTTTTTCCGCGAAGGAAAGTTTTTTCTTTTTTTCGCGGGACGGGGTCGCCGACGAATTCGCCGCTGATACCGCAGTCGATACCGCAGCCGATACCGTCGTTTCCGCGTCGCGGCTCTCCCTCCATTCCAGATAGGAACCATTGAAAGGGCCGGCTTTGCCCGATCCGTCAAGCACGATCAGACGTTGGGCGATTCGATCAAGGAAAGCGCGGTCGTGCGAAACGGCGACGATGCAGCCCTTGAAGTTTTCGAGGAAATCTTCGAGGGCTTCGATCGTTTCGATATCGAGATCATTGGTCGGTTCGTCGAGAAGCAGTACGTTGGGCGCTTCGGCAAGCACCCGCACGAGCTGCAGCCTTCGCCTTTCTCCTCCGGAAAGCTTTCCGACGGGCATGGCCTGGAAGTCGCGCGAAAAACCGAAGCGTTCGAGGAGCAATGTCGCGTCCTGGGCCGCTCCATCGGTAAGTCGCACGCGTTCCGCATGTTCACGGATGTAATCGGCGACGGAAACCTCGGGATCGATCGAATCGGCGGTCTGCTCGAAAATGGAAATGCGCGCGGTTTCCCCGCGATCCACGGTTCCCGATGCCGGTTCGATCTTGCCTGATATGAGGTCCAGGAGCGAGGTCTTTCCCGAACCGTTGGGTCCGACGACACCGAGCCGCGCGCCGGGGCTGATTTCGAAATCGAAGGGCGAGAGCGCGATTTTTTCGCCATAAGCGACGGACGCGCCGCGCAGAATGACCGCCTTTTTGCCGAGCCGACTCTCTGCCGACGAAAATTCGAAAACCTCGTCGCGCTTTTCGAGAGCCGCCGCGCGCATGGCCTTTATATCGTCTTTCCTGCGCTCGCTCTTGGTGGCTCGCGCCTGCGCGCCGCGCATGAGCCATGCCAGTTCGATCTTGAGGTTGGCGAGACGGCGGTTTTCCGCGGCCGCCATCGCCGCCCAGCGTTCGGCTTTTCTTTCGAGATACGCGGAATAATTCCCGGGATGCCGGAACACGCGCCGCCTGTCTATTTCCAGGATGGAGTCGGCGGCAGCGTCCAGAAACCAGCGGTCGTGGGTTACGAGGACGAAAGCGAATTTCGGGGACAGCAACCGGGCTTCCAGCCACTCGATCGAATCGAGGTCGAGATGATTGGTCGGTTCGTCGAGGAGCACGAGATCGGCGCGGGGCGCGAGTGCGCGGGCTATGGCCGCCTTCTTGGCTTCGCCGCCGGAAAGCGAAACCATCGCTCTTTCGGGGTCGTCGAGGCCGAGCTCGACGCAAAGCGAGGCATAGCGGTTTTCGAGAGGGACCGGCCCGTATGATTCGAGTTCCCGCTCGATTTTCGCCAGTTCCGCGCTTTGGGAGTTCGCCGCAATGAGTGCGTTGCGGCGCGTCGCCAGCGCAATTTCAGGCGCCGATCCGCTGTACAGGAAATCGGCGATGCGCGATTCCCCGGAAAAGGAAGGCATCTGTTCCAGCACCGAAACCGCCAGATTCCTTCTGCGGGCGAAAGTTCCGCGGTCGGGCGCCAGCGTTCCCGCAAGCAGACGCAGCAGGCTTGTCTTGCCGGCCCCGTTGCGGCCGACCAAGCCCAGACGTTCGCCCGATTCTATGCCAAGGTCGAGTTCCTCGAACAGAAACCCGTCCTTCAGGGCGACTGCGCCGCCGGATATCGAAAGTATGTTCATTCGTAACGTCACTATACCTCGCGGCGGCCCTTTTCGGCTATGCGGAACGTGCCGCGCAAAACGGCAAGGCGTGCAAATCCGCGCGACCGGACTATACTGAGTACTGTAGAGCATGTCATTCGATGGGCTTCGCTCCTCCGCGGCGGGGAAGGGGGTCTCCATGGCGGTTGTCACGATTTCGAGGCAATACGGCAGTTCGGGCGGTGAAATTGCGCGAAAAGTCGCGGTGGATCTCGGTTGGCGCTTTGTCGACAAGCGCGATATGGGCAGAATCCTGAGCGATTACGGACTGGTCGGATTCGGCGGCGACTATGAATCAAAAATAGGATTCTGGGCGGTCTTCGATTCGCGCTTGCGTACCACGGTCACAATGCTCAACAGAGCTATGCTCGCGGTGGCCAGGCTCGGCGACGCAGTGATCCTGGGACGGGGCGCTTTTGCGGTGTTCGCGGGATATTCGGATGTCCTTAATGTGCGGATTCAGGCGCCATTCAGCGTCCGGGCCGACAGAGTCCTCGCCGAAGGACTGGCTGGCGGACTCGAAATGGCCCAGGCGACGGTGCGTAAGGGAGACGAAGTGCGCCGCGTTTTCGTGGAATCGATGTATGGAGTTCGATGGGACAACCCCGAAGCCTACGATCTCCTTATCGACACGGGGAAAATCCGGCCTGAAGCGGCGGCGGAACTTATCGTGCACACGGTTAAATCGATGGGAAGCGGCTTTTTGGGTGGGGAAGCCGTGCCGGGCGGGCGTACGACCGCGTCCATCCCCATCGATAAAAGCCTCGAAGAGAGCATCCTCAGACTGTAGGCTTCTATCGATTCCCCTACAGAATACCGGCAGTCAGCAGGCCGGAAACGATCGTTACGACGAGTCCCGCCAGGGTGGTTCTGCCGAGGATCCGGTGCCATTTCTTCAAACCGGAGATTTTTTCCTTTCCTTTGGCTTTGAAGATGGCGAAACCGAGTATGGGCATGGCAAAACCGAGAATCAAGGTAACCGCTCCGATCCAGATATGCGGCAGGCCCAAATTGGGACCGCCGAGAGCTTCGACCATCAGATCGCCCATTATGAGCCCGACAAGTGCCGAAACGACGGCGCTTATGTTGAGAATCTTGTGTGCCTTCAGCCACCATTTTTTCGACTTGTGCGAGTGCGCGATATAGATTCCCACACCCATACAGAGCAGGGCCGCGCTCATGAAGAAAATATGGAAAGGAAGATACGTCATTTTGCGCCCCCTAGGTCCATGGTGCCTTTCCCGGTCTTCCTGTGCTTGACGGTGGAATCGAGATTCGGACCGATCGCGCAGATCAATTTGACCTTTCCCGTGGCAGGCAGTGTCTTGTCGAATTTATCGCCGGCGGCGAGCAGTCTGGAAAATTCGAAAACCACTTTGTCGCCGTTCCGTTTTCCCGCGTATGTGAGGACATTGGCCTTGCCGCCAAGATCGACATCCGGGCGAGGCGGACCGAACATGCCCGCGGACCATGCGTCCACGGCTTTTACGTCGCCATTGGCCGATACGATGCCGAATACCATGTCGGCTTTGGACATTATCGTTCCGGGATCGAAGCCCACGGCGACCCAGCCCGGCGACACGGCATCGATGGCGAAGAATATCCTGTCGCCTTCGACTTTCCAGAGAAATCTGAAGCTGTTGTCGATCATGGTCGTCTCGCCCGAGTACTCATCCTTCGCGATGACGCCATCCACATCGACGGCGAACGCGGAAGAAGCCACCAACACCGTGAGCAGCAGAAAAAGCAGGCTACGTGTCTTCATGAACCAAATATACACAAATCCCCGCGGTACGGGCAGGCTGTGACAGGTGGTAGATGGATGTTTTTGAACAGCCGAGATCGGGAATCGAACCCGACACCTGCGCATTACGAGTGCGCCGCTCTGCCAAATGAGCTATCTCGGCAAAATGCGCGCTCTCATCGGGATGAAATCGCGGCATCGATGGCGACTATAACAAGGCGCGGCTCAAAGGATCAAGCGGGGTTGCGCTCGATCGCAAGGACAGCCGCTCCCATGATGCCCGCATCCGCGCCCAGCAATGGGCGCACGACATATCCGGCGAGACGCTTGGGGTCGTCCAGTTTTTCGATATAACCCGCCAGTTCTCCGCGCAGAAAGCCGCCGATTTTCTCCGCGAGCCCCGGACGCATACCGACGCCACCTCCCATGATGATTCTTTCGGGTGAAAGAACCATGGTCAGCGAAGCGAATGCGCGCGCCAGGTATTGGGCTTCGAGGTCCCATGCGGGGTGTTCGTCCGGAAGCGCGGCCGCATTTTTGCCCCAGCGGGCGCCGATTGCGGGACCGGATGCCAGGCCTTCAAGGCAGTCGGCATGATAGGGGCAGGCGCCCGGGAAATCATCGCCGGCGATGCGTCCCACTTTGATGTGGCCGATTTCGGGATGACCGAACCCGTGGACAATGCGACCGCCGGATACGGCGCCGCCGCCGATACCCGTGCCTACCGTGATATAGGCGAAATCCGAAAGGCCCCGACCCGCCCCCCAGCGTCCTTCGCCAAGGGCTGCGGCATTCACGTCCGTATCGAAGGCGACAGGCAAGCCGAGCGAATCTCCGAGCGCCGGTGCGATATCCGCGCCACGCCATCCCGGTTTTGGCGTCGAAGTGATATGGCCCCACGTCGGGCTGTCGGGATCGAGGTCGACGGGGCCGAAGGACCCGATTCCCAGGCGCTCGAGCCGAAATCCGCCGCTTGAACAGGCGGACCGGAAAAACTCGGCGCATGCGGCTATGGTGGTAGACGGCGATCCCGTAGGAATGCTCGCCCGTGCCAATATTCGGGGTGCGGCATCCGTCGCGCCGCTATCCCCGGCCGTTTCGAGAACGGCACAAATGAACTTCGTACCGCCGGCTTCGATCGCGGCTATCTTCACTTTACGGTGTCGTCCGTGGAGGCGGAGTCGGATGGTTTCACTGCGGAATCGGTTTCGGCTTCGTTCGCGACGGCAACAGCTGTCATGAGGCCTGTGCCGGGTTCGGCCGCCTCATGCCTGGCGGGTTTGTCGGTTTTTTCGGGCGGATTCCGATACACGAATTTCGTGTACATGAAATAGTCGTTCCCTTCGCCGTAGAAATCCTTGATGTGCCCGATCAAGGCGTAGCCGAAGTCTTCGAGGGTGATCGAACCCAGGCAATTCAGCTTGCGCTGGGAAATTTCCAGTTGCAGGAGGGCTTGCGGCTGCCGGCGAATGGCTTCTTCTTCGATCATCTCAAGGATTCGAACGCCGCCCGCGGTTGCGTGGAAGTCTCTGTCGACGCATACATAGCGGATTTCAAATGTCGAGTCCCTGCCGGAGGCCTTGCAGATGATCGCAAAAGCCGCGAGTGTCTTCCCGTCGCGCAGATCCAGAAGAATATAGGGATCACCCGGGTCGGTTTTCCAGGATTCGAGGGTTTCCTTGAGCAGGTCCAGTTCTACGCCCTTATAAGCTCCGCAACCTATGGCGGCGTGCTCATATTCACTCAGATCGATGTAATCGGGCATTATTCTTCCTTGCGTTGTTTGAATTGGGTTGAAGTTTACTCCAGATTTCATGTTTTGTGTAGGAGCGTGCCGTCCGGGCCTCTTCCCTGCCCGGAAAAAGAAAAGGGCTGTCCACGAAACAATCGTGGACAGCCCCGGAAGCGTTACGTCGGGATGGATCGAGGATTCAGTACACTTTGGCTCCGAAGAACGGTTCGATGACGACCGATTTGCCGGGTTTCAGTTCGATCTGCGTCTCAAGGCGAAGGACACCCGCATACAGGCTCAGCTGGTGGATTCCGGCCGCCGCTTTGCCGAAGGGGGATTCCACCCTTTGGCCGTCGAAGAAAAGTTCGTAGTCTTTCCAGGACTTACCCTTCGACTCCTTGTAGTCTCTGGGAAAGAATCCGTCCGGCACTCGGATTTCATAGTCCACATAAAGCGGCGTCATGGAGATTCTGGCGTTCCAGGGGCTGAAAAGCCTTACGCTTTCCAGATAATCGGCGTAGCCGGGCGCGACGACGCGCAGGAGATACTCGCCCTGGGGCCATGCTCCTCCGTACGGCGCTGTTCCCAGAAGAGTCGAATTGCGATAGACAAGCGCCCCCTGAATATTTGGAACTTCGATATAGACGCCGTAGACGAGAGGCTGCATCGTTGCATAGAGGGCATAGTGCCCGTTCAGCTGGATTCGCTGCTCGAAATCGGAATAGCCCTGGAGGCGGATAGCTATCCTGTAGCTGCCAGCCTGGAGGCTGAGGTTCAAGGGAGCGCGGCCATAATACTTGCCGTCGATGTAGACTTCGGCGCCCTGCCTGTCTGTATTGATCGAAAGCGGATACTTGGTTATTACCTGGGGCGGCGGAATCGTGGGCGGCGTTGAATTTCCGAAATTGGCCACCAGGTTTATCGGACTGGAACCCACCGAAACCGTCGTGCGGAATTCAGGATAGCCGTCCTTTGTCACTCGGACCGTATAAAGGCCCGGGACAACCAGGGCAGAGAAGTTCGGATTTGTATACCCGGCCAGATTATCGTTCAGATAGACTCTCGCGCCGACCTGGTTGCTCTGGACGTTGATCGAGGTTTTTGCCTGGGCGAACAGGGCCGTTCCCGCGATGAGCAGGAAGAGCGTCGCTGCGATGAATTTTCGTTTCATATCTTCTCCTATTTCAGTAAAGGTACCACTATATTCAGTAAAGGTACCGCGTCCCGCGCAAGGTTACAACGATGAATAACTGTACGGAATGGTATCTTGATCTTTTTGATGTGGAAATGACCCGGGTAAAGGGATATACTTGCCGGTACCGGCGAAAGCGCCGTTTACGGTCAGGAGGAAACCATGTTCCGCATCTCGAAGAAAACGATTGTACCGGTTCTCGTGTTTGCGCTGCTCGTTTCGACGGGCGCCTTCGCGCAGCTGGCTCTGGGCTGGACAGGCGCCACCTATTATAATTCCGGCGTATCCACCTCCCAGGTCATCCAGGATTTCCAGGACGGAAACGGCATTTTTTATGGCCCCTTCGTCGAATTGGGAATGGGCAAGCTCGCGCTCGGCGGCGCTTTCAATTTTTCGTTCTATAACCAGGTCGACCCTTACGTTCCCGCCCAAGTCGTCGAAATGATGGATTATGACGGAAACTTTTACATGCAGGGGCATCTCTTCGGATACAAGTCCCTGCTCGACCCCTTCCTCGAAGTGGGAATCGGCCGCATGGCCACGGATTACGCCGATTCCGCCGATGATCCCGATTCGGACAACCCTCTTCGGGGAACCAACTACTGGCAGGCCGGCGGCGGAATGGGCGTGAATCTCGGTCCGCTCGGCGTGTTCGCCAAGCTTCTGTACATGATGCCCATTGGCGCGGTCGAGACGAATTCCAATTACAGTCTGGAGAATTACCCGCTTAAAGACCTCAAAGTCTTCGTGGGAGCCAAGCTGATCCTGTAACCGTTTCGCTTCGTTTGAATCGCCGGTTTTTGCGACCGGATCGATGGCCGCCCTTCGGGGCGGTCTTTTTTTTACCCGTGGAATGGTTGGGTTACGGTCCGGAGCGTTTCACATATCGTGCACGCCGTATCGATTTCTGACTTGACGGCCCGCAAAATTAGGGTTAAAAAAGTGGTACACGCACAGCGCAAACGGAGGTCGTTCAGCCTTCGTACCGCCCGTATCGCAGCTCTAGGAGGATCCCATGCCCATGGGCGACAAGTATGGTACCCACCGCGTCATAGAACCGGTCGGAGCAATGCCGCAGACCGCGCAGAAAATCGACAACGACATGTCCAAGCTGTACGATAACGAAATCCTCGTCGATGTCGTCGCCCTCAATGTCGATTCGGCGAGTTTTACACAGATAGAGGAAGAAGCAGGCGGCGACGTCGAGCGCATAAAGCAGATCATCCTCGGCATCGTGGCGTCGCGCGGCAAGCAGCAGAATCCCGTCACCGGATCGGGCGGCATGCTTATCGGCACGGTGGCCAGGATCGGTTCCGCCCTTGCGGGCCGCGACCTGAAGGTGGGCGACAAGATCGCCAGCCTGGTGTCGCTTTCCCTTACGCCGCTCAAGATCGAAAAGATAATCGCCGTGCACAAAGATATCGACAGGGTCGAAGTCAAGGCTCAGGCCATTCTCTTCGAATCCGGAATCTATGCGAAGCTTCCCTCCGACATGGACGAGGGCCTTGCCCTGGCCGCGCTCGATGTGGCGGGAGCGCCCGCGCAGACGGCCAAGCTCGTGAAGCCGGGCGATTCGGTGCTCGTGCTCGGCGCGGGCGGAAAGTCCGGTCTCCTTTGCTGCTACGAAGCGATGAAGCGCGTCGGGCCGACGGGCCGGGTCGTTGCGTATATCCACTCCGAACGCTCCCGGAAAGTGATCCAGGAGCTGGGGCTGGCGCATGAGATCGTCCAGGGCGACGCGACCAAACCGGTCGAACTGCTCGGCAAGGTCCTTCCCGCGAACAAGGGTCGCGAATTCGACCTTTCCATCAACTGCGTGAATATCCAGGGCACCGAAATGGCGGCCATCCTGCCGGTGCGGGACGGTGGCATCGTGTACTTCTTCTCGATGGCCACCAGTTTCACCCGTGCGGCCCTTGGCGCCGAAGGCATCGGCAAGGACGTGACCATGATCATCGGCAATGGGTACACGAAGGACCATGCCGAAATCACCCTGTGGGAACTTCGCGAAAACCCTGCGCTGCGCAGGCTTTTCGAGACACAATACGTGAAGTAAGATCCGGCCGGGTCGAGGTCCGCCTCCGACCTGGCGCAGGATACCCTGCGCGCGCCCGCCCCGCGCCGGCCGAATGTCGGTCGGGAGATTCCCGGATCGGAAGATCCCGGACGGGGTGGGCTTGCGTGTGCCCAGACGGTTCCATCCTGACGGGATGTGGCCGAAGCGAGGTGTAGCATGTCGGTACGGGAATATCCCAAACTTAAGCTTGATCGTTCGATGGCTCTGTTCGAGGAAGCCCAGACCCTGAGCCCCGGCGGCGTAATGGGAATACGCAGGCCGTACAATTTCATCCAGGGCGAATATCCCATTTTCCTCGACAAAGGGTACGGCGGGCATATCGTCGATGTCGACGGCAACGATTATGTCGACATGCTCTGTGCCTACGGGCCGATAATCCTCGGCTACAATGAGGCCGAAATCAATTCGGCGGTGAAAGAGCAGATGGACAACAAGGGCTTCTGCTTTTCCCTCGTCCAGAAAGTGCAGAACGACCTCGAACGCCGCCTCACCGAGCTGATTCCCTGCGCCGAACAGGTGATTCTCGTCAAGACCGGTTCCGATGCGACCAGCCTCGCGGTGCGTATCGCACGCGGCTACACCGATAAAAAATATGTCCTGCGCTGCGGGTATCACGGCTGGCATGACTGGTGCTGCGAGTCGCACGGCGGCGTTCCCGAGGAAACGTCGAACCTCACCGTCGAATTCGAATATGCGAATCTCGACGATCTCGAATCCAAGCTGAAAGCGCACAAAGGCGACGTGGCCTGCGTCATCATCACGCCGGTCGGGCATCCGCTCGCGAAGCCCGTGATGGCTCCTCCCCCCGGATATCTCGAAGGCGTGCGCGCGCTCGCCGACAAATACGGCGCGGTGCTCGTGTTCGACGAAATACGCACCGGATTCCGGGCGGCCATGGGCGGCGCGCAGGAACGCTACGGCGTCACACCGGACCTCGGCACATTCGGAAAGGCGCTCGCCAACGGCTATCCCATTTCGGCGGTCGTCGGGAAGCGCGAGATCATGATGGTGGCCGAAAAGAAAGTGTTCGTGTCCTCGACCTTCTATCCCAACAGTCTCGAAATGGTCGCGGCGATGAAATGTCTGGATATTCTGGAGCGGGAAAAAGTGCAGGATTCGATTTGGGAGCGCGGCACGAAATTCCTCGAGCGCCTGCGTTCGATCGTGGCCGAGTCCGGCGTACCCGGTACCGTGTCGGGAATTCCGCCCATGCCTTTCCTCACCTTCGACCAGGCTCCCGGCGATGAAGAAAAGACCTACAAGGCCCGCAGGGTATATTTCTACACGCAGACGATCAGACGGGGTCTTTTCATCCAGCCCTTCCATCATTGGTACATCGCACACCGGCACACCGATGCCGATCTCGATTTCGCGTTGGGCGCCATCGCCGAATCGCTCGAACTCACCGCGGCCAGGTTCCCCGCCGGCAAAAGCTGAGGCATGACATGAAAACAGCTATGGACGGCAAGATTGTCATTACCTGCGCGTGCACGGGCGCCGAGACCACCAAGGCCCAGAATCCAGCCCTGCCGGTGACGGCCGAAGAAATCGCCGACGCCGCGTATGCGGCGAGGCTCGCGGGCGCCGCGATACTGCACCTGCATGTACGCGACTCCGAGGGCAGGCCCACCCAGAACCCGGCGGTATTCCGCAGGGCGATCGACCTCATCAGGAAAAAATGCGACATCGTGGTGGAAATCACCACGGGCGGCGCGGTGGGCGATACCGCCGACGAACGTCTGCGTCCGGTCGTCGAACTCGAACCGGAAATGGCCAGTCTCGATTGCGGCACGGTCAATTTCGGCGATGAATACATCGTGAACACGCTGCCGGTGATGCGGCGTTTCGCCGCGGAGTTCAAGGCGCGCAAGGTGAGGCCGACCCTCGAATGCTTCGATCTGGGGCACGTGTACGCTTCGCGGATTCTCATCAGGGAAGGTTTGCTCGAGCCGCCCTATCATTACGGGTTCGTCATGAATGTGCCCGGGGCGGTTCCCTGGTCGACCGAAAATGTCGACGCATTTCTCCGCGCAATGCCGGAAGGCGCGAATTTCACGGTGATGGGCATCGGCCGTTCATCCCTGCCCGCCCAGTACGGGACCATCGCCCGCGGCGGCTGGATCAGGGTCGGATTCGAAGACAATGTCTATTATTCAAAAGGTGTACTGGCCGAGTCGAACGCCCAGTTGGTGGAAAGGGCCGCGAGGCTTTCGCGCGAGGCCGGTCTCGTTCCGGCGACGCCGGATGAGGTGCGGGACGCATTGGAATTGAGGAAATAAGGAGCAGCGACGATGCACGATTATCCTTCTTCCGATTGGCGCAAAATTCCCCTCTATAAAGATGTGACCCCCGAACAGTGGAACGACTGGCACTGGCAGATTCAGCACAATATCAAGGACGTCAAGACTCTGTCGCAGGTCATCCCTCTCTCCGAAAAGGAAAAAGCCGAGATCACCGAAGTGCTGAAGGTGTTCAGGATGGCGATCACCCCGTATTACGCATCGCTGATCGACCCGAACAATCCCGTATGCGCCGTACGGCTCCAGGCGGTGCCGCGGCTCCCCGAAACGCATAGCGATCCTTCGGACCAGGATGATCCGCTGCATGAAGACATCGATTCGCCCGTGCCCGGACTCACGCACCGATACCCCGACCGCGTGCTTCTGCTCGTCACCAATATCTGTTCCATGAACTGCCGGCACTGCACGCGCAGACGGCTCGTGGGATTCGAAGATATGCATATGTCCGACGAGAATATCGACAAGGCGGTCGAATACATCAGAAACACGCCTATCGTGCGCGATGTGCTGATTTCAGGGGG
>Ga0209749_1001506_pt1 | contig 20057 bp, 17 predicted proteins | sample EPASupsiteSAE347_FD_187267 | JGI IMG/M metagenome (GOLD analysis project Ga0209749, IMG submission 187267) | Bioremediated contaminated groundwater from EPA Superfund site, New Mexico - Sample SAE3-47 (SPAdes) (version 2) | ecosystem: Environmental > Aquatic > Deep subsurface > Groundwater >... | reverse complement strand
ACAAGGTAGCCGTATCGGAAGGTGCGGCTGGATCACCTCCTTTCTAGGGAATACAGGAAGTCATGGTACTATTTTCTTTTGTATGACCACACTGGTTATACAAGACAGAAGCAAAGAGCATAAAACTAAATACGTTTTGATATTTGGGGGGGTGTAGCTCAGTTGGGAGAGCACCTGCCTTGCAAGCAGGGGGTCAGGAGTTCAAGTCTCCTCATCTCCACCAATTTTTAAAACAACAGATGGGCTTGTAGCTCAGGTGGTTAGAGCGCACGCCTGATAAGCGTGAGGTCGGAGGTTCAAGTCCTCCCAAGCCCACCAATCGATCATTGAAAACAGCATAGTGTATAAATAAATGAAATACAATTTCAAAATGTTAACAACATTAGAAACGAATTTTAGGATCAAGAAGAAAAGAGCACAGGGTGAATGCCTTGGCAATCAGAGCCGAAGAAGGACGCGACAAGCTGCGAAAAGCTACGTGTAGGTGCACATAACCGATAAAGCGTAGATATCCGAATGGGGAAACCCGGCTGGTAGAAGACCAGTCACTGTAACGTGAATACATAGCGTTATGGAGGGAACCTGGGGAACTGAAACATCTTAGTACCCAGAGGAAAAGAAAGAAACATCGATTCCTTCAGTAGCGGCGAGCGAACGAGGAAGAGCCCTGATTACATCAAGGCTGTATTATTAGTTGAACGACATGGGAAGGTCGGACGCAGAGGGTGAGATCCCCGTAGACGAAAATGATATGGTCGGGTAATCGACGAGTACCACGGGACACGTGTAACCCTGTGGGAATATGGGGGGCCCACCCCCCAAGGCTAAATACTACTGATTGACCGATAGCGGAAAGTACCGTGAGGGAAAGGTGAAAAGAACCCCGGAAGGGGAGTGAAATAGAAACTGAAACCCTGTGCTTACAAGCAGCAGGAGCTAACGTGACTGCGTGCTTTTTGTAGAACGGGCCAACGAGTTACGGTATGTAGCAAGGTTAAGTACTTCAGGTACGGAGCCGTAGGGAAACCGAGTCTGAATAGGGCGATTAGTTGCATGCTGTAGACCCGAAACCGTGTGATCTATCCATGACCAGGATGAAGCTTGGGTAAAACCAAGTGGAGGTCCGAACCAGTGTCTGTTGAAAAAGGCTTGGATGAGTTGTGGATAGGGGTGAAATTCCAATCGAACACGGAGATAGCTGGTTCTCCCCGAAATAGCTTTAGGGCTAGCGTTGTAGAGAGAGTGATGGAGGTAGAGCACTGAATAGGCTAGGGGTCGTAAAGATTACTGAACCTTATCAAACTCCGAATGCCATCCACTTATATACGGCAGTCAGACTGTGTGAGATAAGTCTCATAGTCAAAAGGGAAACAGCCCAGACCATCCGCTAAGGTCCCCAAGTCCAGATTAAGTGGGAAAGGATGTGCAACTGCAGAAACAACCAGGATGTTGGCTTAGAAGCAGCCACACATTTAAAGAGTGCGTAATAGCTCACTGGTCGAGTGGTTGTGCGCCGAAGATGAACGGGGCTAAAATCTGGCACCGAAGCGATGGATTATGGTACTACCATAGTGGTAGGGGAGCAATGTCTTGAGGGCGAAGCTGAACTGTAAGGTTTGGTGGACACAAGACAAGAGAGAATGTTGGCATGAGTAGCGAAAGTGAAGTGAGAATCTTCACCATCGAAAGCCCAAGGTTTCCTGAGGAAGGTTCGTCCGCTCAGGGTAAGTCGGGGCCTAAGCCGAGGCGAGCAGCGTAGGCGATGGACAACAGGTTGAAATTCCTGTACCACCTTTAATTGTTTGAGAGATGGAGTGACACAGAAGGATAAGCGAACCCAGCGGTTGGAAAAGCTGGGCCAAGCGTCAAGGCTGATCAGGGAGGCAAATCCCCTTGATCTTAAGGCTGAGGCGTGATGGGGAACGAAAAATAAGTAGGGAAGTCGCTGATTTCACGCTGTCAAGAAAAGCTTCTATTGAGAGAGAAGGTGCCCGTACCGTAAACCGACACAGGTAGGCGAGGAGAGAATCCTAAGATGAGCGGGAGAAGTGTTGTTAAGGAACTCGGCAAAATGACTCCGTAACTTCGGGAGAAGGAGTGCCCCTCTAGGGGGGCCGCAGAGAAGAGGCTCAAGCGACTGTTTAGCAAAAACATAGGTCTCTGCTAAATCGAAAGATGATGTATAGGGGCTGACGCCTGCCCGGTGCTGGAAGGTTAAGAGGAGTGCTTAGCGCAAGCGAAGGTGCAAATTTAAGCCCCAGTAAACGGCGGCCGTAACTATAACGGTCCTAAGGTAGCGAAATTCCTTGTCAGGTAAGTTCTGACCCGCACGAAAGGCGTAACGATTTGAGCGCTGTCTCGACAACACACCCGGTGAAATTGTAGTACTCGTGAAGATGCGAGTTACCCGCGACAGGACGGAAAGACCCCGTAGAGCTTTACTGCAATCTGGCATTGAGTTTTGGTAGTACACGTACAGGATAGGTGGGAGGCAGAGAATTTGGGACGCTAGTTTCGAAGGAGCCATCCTTGGGATACCACCCTTGTACTATTGGAATTCTAACGAGTGGCCGTAATCCGGTCATCGGACAGTGTCAGACGGGCAGTTTGACTGGGGCGGTCGCCTCCTAAAAAGTATCGGAGGCGCCCAAAGTTACCTTCAGGATGGTTGGAAACCATCTCTTAGAGTGCAAAGGCAAAAAGGTGATTGACTGCGAGAGAGACATCTCGAGCAGAGACGAAAGTCGGGCTTAGTGATCCGGTGGTTCCGAGTGGAAGGGCCATCGCTCAACGGATAAAAGCTACCTCGGGGATAACAGGCTTATCTCCCCCAAGAGTCCACATCGACGGGGAGGTTTGGCACCTCGATGTCGGCTCGTCTCATCCTGGGGCTGAAGCAGGTCCCAAGGGTTGGGCTGTTCGCCCATTAAAGAGGCACGCGAGCTGGGTTCAGAACGTCGTGAGACAGTTCGGTCCCTATCCGTCGTGGGCGTTAGATATTTGAGAAGAGCTGTTCCTAGTACGAGAGGACCGGAACGGACAAACCACTGGTGCACCAGTTGTTCCGCCAGGAGCATAGCTGGGTAGCTAAGTTTGGAAAGGATAAGTGCTGAAGGCATCTAAGCACGAAGCCCCCTTCAAGATAAGATATCTCACCAGAAATGGTTAAGGTCCCTGATAGACGATCAGGTAGATAGGCTGGATGTGGAAGTATGGCAACATATGGAGCTGACCAGTACTAATCGACCGAGGTCTTGATCCAACAATTTATACACTGTGCTGTTTCCAGTGATCGTCAGATCACCGAAACACTTGAAAAATGCAATCATAATTAAATAGTTTTAGCTAGTCTCGCGACGATGGCGGAAGGGCCACACCTGTTCCCATACCGAACACAGAAGTAAAGTCTTCCAGCGCCGAAAGTACTTGGTGGGTAACTGCCTGGGAGGATAGGACGTTGCGGGATTTTAAATAATCCTCAGTAGCTCAACGGTGGAGCACTCGGCTGTTAACCGATAGGTTGCTGGTTCAAATCCAGCCTGGGGAGCCATTAAGACATCTAGCGGATGTGAAGCAGACCGTTTCATATCCGCTCTTTTAAGCAAGGCCCCTTGGTCAAGCGGTTAAGACACCGCCCTTTCACGGCGGTAACAGGAGTTCGAGTCTCCTAGGGGTCACCAATTTAATATCCATGCGGCCTGGTAGTTCAGTTGGTTAGAATGCCAGCCTGTCACGCTGGAGGTCGAGAGTTCGAGTCTCTTCCAGGTCGCCAAAAAAACAATAGGTCAAACAATTATTTTTAAGCTGATGTGGCTCAATTGGCATAAGCAGAGAACCCAAATCTTTGATTTGGTGTGAATCGCTTAGTTATGTGTAGCGTATTAGCAGCAACTAATTCAATGGATCAATACTTTATTTTTAGGCTGATGTGGCTCAATTGGCAGAGCAGCTGATTTGTAATCAGCAGGTTAACGGTTCGAGTCCGTTCATCAGCTCCATTTTTTTGTCAAAAATCAAGTGGGAGAATGCCCGAGTGGCTAAAGGGGGCGGACTGTAAATCCGTTGACGACGTCTACGATGGTTCGAAACCATCTTCTCCCACCAAAGCTTTATCCCAATTTCAGGGATGAAATTGGTCGGAAGTTGAGCGTAGCGAAACGACAGTGATAAAGCAAACGCATTTTTAATAAAAACTCATCCAGTATGGATGAGAAGAGTTTTTATTGAAAATACGAACCTTTAATACAGCATGACCCATTAGCTCAGTTGGTATAAGTAGAGAACCCAAATCTTTGATTTGGTGTGAATCACTTAGTTAGGCAAACTTGAGTATTACACAATCGTTTGAAAACAATTATAACTAAATATTTAATCTGACCCATTAGCTCAGTTGGTAGAGCATCTGACTTTTAATCAGGGTGTCGGGCGTTCGAGTCGCCCATGGGTCACCAATTTTTTAAATATAACCGCAAATAATGCGGTTTTTTTGCTCTTGCTTTTGATTAGAAAAATGACAACATCAGAAATATTTGTTATTGCCGGAGATTAGCTATAAATACGTGGATTATGGACATTGAACCATAATAAAAATTGCATTGTGAGAACTAAAATGCTTGCAGTCTGATAAATTAATTGTTATAATACTAACGTTGCGGAAGTGGCTCAGTGGTAGAGCACTGGCTTCCCAAGCCGGGGGTCGCGAGTTCGAATCTCGTCTTCCGCTCCATATTAAGATAATAGAGCCATCGAAACCATTTGTGTAAAGTTGCAAACAGCGATTTTACACTTTTTTGTTATCTCTTTCTTAGTATATTTAGAAAAGGGTACAGATGTAATATCCTGAATAATGCAAATCAAAAGATCAGACTGAGAAATGGTTTAGATAGATGGTCTTGTGAAAAGGAGCAGTATGAGTTTTAATTTATCGCTTGTCAGTTTTTTTGTCCTGATAATCGCTTATTTCATTGTGGTGGAGATATTCACCGTACTTTTCCGTCTCACCGGTTTAAGGGAGGATAAGGCCCGTTTCCAGGCGGTCTCCTGCATGACTAACAGCGGATTTACGACCAGGGAAAGTGAATTGATTCTTAATTCGGCGGCAAGGCGTAATCTGGCGAGAGTGATGATGCTATTTGGTTATCTTTTTGCGGTGTCCGGGGTTTCGCTTTTAGTCAATTTGTTTATTCGTTCTTCAGGCGACCAGATCAACTGGATGACGATTCTCTATTCGCTTATTTTTCTCGTGGTAATTCTGGTAATAACCCGATCTAAATGGATTGTCAGGAAGTTTGATGAGCTGGTTGAACGGTTGGCCAAAAACAAAACAAAAGGGACGTTTTGCAACAATGTTCGTATTTTAGAGATGTTTCACGATAAGCTTATTGCGGAGGTTTTTGTTACCTGTATTCCTCCGGAAATTAAAGCTAAAACCTTGCTGGAAATGAATTTTCGCCATACCTACAAATTAAATATTCTATTAATTAAGCGGGGTAATACGATTATGGATCATGTCATTGCATCTGATGAGATTAAACAGGGAGACCGGGTTTTGATTTACGGATCCAAGAGCAATATTATGGATCTTTTTAAAGATAGTATCGAATAAGTAAAAAAAAAGTCAAAAAAACTTTCAAAACGGGTTGACAAAACCCATGTGTTTTGTTATTATAATCAGGCACGTTACAGATAAAACAATTGCTTTAGCGGATGTGGCGGAATTGGCAGACGCGCTAGACTTAGGATCTAGTATCAATTGATGTATGGGTTCAAGTCCCTTCATCCGCACCACAAAATAAGCGGAAGTGGCTCAGTGGTAGAGCATCGCCTTGCCAAGGCGAGGGTCGCGAGTTCAAATCTCGTCTTCCGCTCCAAAATTTAATAAATTTGAAGTGACTTGAGCATTGTCTCTGGTTATTCTTTTTTAATCTACTTATGTGCGCCCATAGCTCAATTGGATAGAGTGCCTGGCTTCGAACCAGTAGGTTGGGGGTTCGAGCCCCTCTGGGCGTACCATAAACGTGCTTAAACAGTCATTCGTGGCTGTTTTTTATTTACGCAAAACTGGCTATAAGCTACGATACTAAGACACAATCAGAATAGGAAAACTAAATGAAGTCAGAAATGAGTATTAACAAAGCGATCTTACATGTATTGGATACCAACGCAAATATCCCGGTATTGTCGGATATGCTCCTCAACATGACCGTGTTGGTAAAAGAATATGTGGAAAAACATGTGGAAAGATCAATGAAGGATCCGGAGATTAAACGGACGGTCTTTCGTTCAGGAAGTCCTTTTAAAGAGCGAATCATTGACTATAAAAATAATCCTCACGAGCTGATTCGGGTCAGCGCTGAAATATCCCAATTGTTTTTCGATTATATGCTGGAAAACATTGAAATACCATCTGCTGATCTGGTTTTTGTGGACTTTAATGTGGAACACGAAACCTATCTGGGCATTTTCAAGTTTAACTATAAGCAAGGCTATATCCACTATGTGAATACCGATAACGGTCTGACCAATGATATTCTGGTTCAGCCCTGCGTACTGCCAACGGAAAGTCAGAAACTGGATGAATTTATTCTCATTAATCTGGCCAGTGATGAGGTGTTGATCAAGGAAAAGAAATACCCAATCAATAATGAGAAGGATTATTATATTTCCAATCAGCTAATTTTTTGTGAGCCGGCGATGTCAGAAAAAGAGGCCTTTGACATTATCGATAAAACAGTCAAAGAAGTAATTGTCAGAGAGTATGGCGGTGATTATGAAAAGTTGAATGCCGCCAAAACGGTGTTGGCTGATGATTATGAAACCGAAAGCGAAATAGATGTGGATAATCTGGCTAAAACGGTTTTTGACGGGGATTCGACCATTCAGGATCGTTTTAGATCGTCTTTGGAAGAAAAAGGACTCTATGAAAAAAAGATTCCGGTTACTCCGAATATTGAAAAAAAGATCTTTGGCAAACAAAAGTTTATTACTGATACGGGCATTGAAATCAGTATTCCGATGGATCAATTGAAGCGAAATGATATCATTGAGTTTAAAAACAATCCGGATGGTACCATCTCCGTGGAAATCAAGAATATCGGGCTGCTAAATCACAAATAAATAGTCACTCTGTTGACGCTTTTACAATGATGAATCATAGATTTGGAAGGAAGAATTTTATGAATATGAAAACAGCATTTAAATTAATCAGAAAAAACACCTTTATCTCGTGTATTCCATTGATCAGTGCCAATCGAAATGAATTATTGGCTGATGTTGAAGTGGGGGTAGCAAATGGCTGTGATTATTTGGAGTGGCGCCGGGATCATTTCATGCCGGGGGAGCTACTCACGGCTGCCGAAGAACAGGATCTGTTGAATGAAATAAAAACCAGAATGCCCGATCGGGGACTTATTTATACCTATCGCAGTCATCTGGAAGGCGGCGTTTGTGAAACTCCGGATGAGATCCGGGCAGCCGCAGTGATTGCCGCAATAAAAAGTAACCGGGTCGACTATGTGGATGTGGAACTTAATAGTGAGCCGACTTTTCGGGAGCGAATTATAGAGGCTTTAAAGACGAGTGAAACCAAGTGGCTGGTTTCTCATCATAACTTTGAAAAAACCCCGGCCGCTGAGGAAATAAGCGCTGTTTTCAGGGCCATGGAAGAAGCAGGCGGCGATGTTCTTAAACTGGCGGTGATGCCCCAGACATTGGATGACGTTCGCCATCTAATCCAGGCCACCCTCACTTACAACGAAAAATCTCAGAAACCGATGATTGCCATTGCGATGGGATCGTTGGGGTCAATCACCCGAATAGCACCTGATCTGTGCGGCGGTTCCCTGACCTTTGCGGCGGGGGCCGGGAAAACAGCCCCTGGGCAGCTCAGTCTGGAAGAAATAATCGATCTGCGAAAAAGAATGGCTCTGATATAATTATCAGAGCCATCAATCAGTCCAGAATTTTGATCAGCCAGGGTTTGTTTGTATATTTGGAAATCAGCCACTTGGACGAAATAGCGCAGAGGATCCCGATCGTGATCCCGGCCAGAACGTCGGTGGGGTAATGAACAAAAAGGTAAAGCCGGGAAAAACAAACGAGCAGGGCAAAACCCAACAGTAACCAGCGCAGCCAGTCTTTCCGGGTGATAAAATAAGCCCAGACAAAGGCAAAAACCGAAGCACTGTGACCGGATGGAAATGAAAAATCTTTCTGAACTGGTAAGAGCATTTCAATCGCGTAGAGGGTGTAAGGCCGGGGTCGCGCCACCAATGGCTTTAGGGTGAGATTAACAACCACAATATTCAATATGAGCGAAACGGCAATGATGAGACCTGTTAATCGGGTTTCTTTTTTTATAATCAGAATCAGGGAAAGTAGAATTGCTAAAAGGCCATCGCCCCATAAATCGGTGATGAAAATAAAAAAACTGTTGAGCTGTGGAATGACAAGATGCTGATTAATCCACACTAAGATATCGAGATCCATTAATCTGCTCCGTTGAACCCATCAAAATTCTTAATACACCAGTCAATGGGCCCAATTCCCCGGGCCTCTAGCAGGGCGTTTGCGCTAGAAAAAGGCCGGCTGCCGAAAAAGCCCCGATGGGCCGATAATGGACTGGGATGAGGAGATTCAATGATGGGATGCCGGGGGTTAGTGATCAGGGCTTTTTTATTTTGAGCATCCCGGCCCCAGAGAATAAAAATAACCGGTTCGGTCCGGCTGTTTAATAGCTCAATGATCCGGCTGGTGAAAATTTCCCAACCGGTATTTCGATGGGAACCGGCTTCGCCGCCCCGGACGGTCAGAACAGCGTTGAGCAATAGCACCCCTTGCTCAGCCCAGGCGGTTAAACAGCCGTGGCTGGGAATCGGGCAGCCCAAATCGGCTTCCAGTTCTTTGTAGATATTAAGCAGCGAAGGGGGGATCACGATCCCGGGTTTGACAGAAAAAGCCAGGCCATGAGCCTGTCCTGGTCCATGATAGGGATCCTGGCCGATGATACAAACTTTTGTCTGCGATAATGGCGTCAAGTGAAAGGCATTGAAAATATCATGCATGGGCGGATAAACCACCCGGCTCTGATATTCATTAATCAGAAAGTGGCGAAGGTTTAGATAGTATTCTGTTTGTAATTCCTGTTGAATGGGTTGTTCCCAATCGTTATCAAAATGAATCGGCATGGTTTAATCTCCTAAAATTTTTGCTGAATTCCGGGGTCATGAGTTCCCGGAAACTTTGAATATGGTAAAGACTGGATTCTTTAATGCGGTCGATCCGATGGATTTGAAGGGCGTCATCGACGGAAATTACTGCCATCCCGGCTGATTGAGCGCCATGGATCCCTTCAAGGGTATCTTCAAAGACCAGACAGTGTTCCGGCAAAACGTCAAGAGCTTTTGCAGCATCGAGAAAAACATCGGGATGAGGTTTGCCCCGGCCCACTTCACAGGTAAAGTGAAGCGAATGAAAATAACGGTCAATACCGTATTGCGGTAAGAACAGTTCGAGGGTTGACCGGGTATTTGAAGTGGCTATCGCCATGGGGATGGCGTGGGCATAAACCCAGGATAAAAAGGGCAGTGCCCCAGGTTTAAATCCAATTTCGTTGAGAATCGTATTCCGGGACATCTCGTCCCATTCGGCCTTGATTTCGGCGATGGAATCGGGCAGTAGAAACCGCTCTTTAAAATATTCAGCCGTTTCGGTAAAACTTTTTCCGGAGATGGCCATGGACAAATCATCGGGACAGACAAGACCGCGACGGCCCAGAAAATCGACATCGATCTGGTGCCAGAGATTCATGGAATCAACGAGGGTACCATCAAAATCGAAAATAATGGCGCGAATATGTTTGCTTATCATGGTGGAACCTTTCAGGAAAGTAATGCCTTGATTATACACTATAAAACGAGGTTTTCAACCATGATTTTTTATTCCATTGAAAGTGCGATTATGCTATAATGGATAAAGTATACAATATTATGAGTACAATGCGAGGTAACATGAACAGGGTTATTCGAAAAGCTAAAGCAAAAGTGAATTTATCTCTGGATGTCATCGGCATTCGGGAAGATGGCTATCATGAAATGAAAATGATTAATCATTCGATCGATCTGGATGATGTGCTGACCTTTGAAGCATGTGACGAGGGAATTTGGCTGACGTCCAATGAGGCTACCATCCCCCTGGACGAACGTAATCTCGTGATTAAGGCGGCGCGAAAACTGCAAAGTCAGTTCGACGTCAAGCAGGGGGCTAAGATTCATCTGGAGAAGAGGATTCCCGCGCAGGCAGGTCTGGCTGGAGGCAGCAGTGATGCCGCGGCAACCTTGAAGGGGCTGAATACCCTTTGGCAACTCGGGCTCTCGCAGTCGGAGCTTTTGGCAATTGGCGTTACCATTGGGGCGGATGTACCCTATTGTCTGGTCGGCGGCACGGCTCTGGTGGAAGGAATCGGGGAAAAAATAACACCCCTAAAAGATCTGCAAAAAATGGCTGTTCTGGTGGTGAAGCCGGACATTGATATCGCCACTCCTTGGGCCTTCAAAAAACTGGACGACTCGATCATTGCAAAACATCCGGATATCGCGGCGGTTATTGAGTTGCTGGAAGATGATCATTACGATGGGTTGAAAGTAAAGCTGGGAAATGTTTTTGAAGCCATTGCTTTCGTGGATTACCCTGAAATAGCTGCGATTAAAAAAGAAATGTTGGCGCAGGGTGCCCTGGCAGCCATCATGACCGGCAGCGGATCCACGGTTATTGGTTATTATCTGAATAACGAACTGGCAGTAAAGTCCTGGCAACAATTCAAAGAAAAATATACGATGTGTTTTTTAAGTAAAACCGAAGAAAGTGAAGGAGAAAACGATGTGGGACGATAAAAAAGGTTTAAGCCTTGATATAAGTTCCTGCAAGCCATTGCGGGAAATTGTATTTGAAACCATTCGCTGTGCCATTATAACCGGGGAACTTCAACCGGGACAACGTTTAATGGAGGTCCAGCTGGCTGAACAAATGGGGGTCAGCAGAACCCCAGTGCGAGAATCGATCAGAAAGCTTGAATTGGAAGGACTGGTAAAAATGGTGCCGAGAAAGGGCGTTTATGTGACGCCGATGTCGGTTAATGACCTCAAAGAAATGATGGAAATAAGGCGGGCGCTGGAAGGTCTGGCAGCTGAGCTGGCGGCTATGAATGCCACGAAAGACGAAATCAGCAGGCTTTATGAAGCCAACGAGCGATTTGGGGAGGCGGCTCTGCATAATGACGAAGAGGGCATCATCAAACATGATATGCATATTCATGAGACGATTTATACGGCATCAAAAAATGTCAAACTACAGACGATGATCAATAGTCTGCGAGAACAAATGCAGCGGTTTCGGGCCGAATATGTCCATCGTATTGAAGATAAAAACCCGCTGGTGAATCAGCATATGGAAATAATCAGACAAATCGAAAGTGGTGAGTGCCGCAAAGCTAATTTTGCCGCCTGCGACCACATTTACACCACCGGTGACAGCATGCTCAGTTTGCTGCAAAAAACAGAGTGAATCAATCATAAAAAACGCTTCCGCGGGATAAAACAATCAATGTTGTATCCGTGGAAGCGTTTTTTATGATAAACTTTATTTTAAGGGTTTATTCCAGAGTGCCGAAATCATTGTTTTCTAAAAAATTCTTATTGTTGAACAAGGCGATGACAAGAAAAATACTGCCACACACCACAAACACGTCCGCAAAATTAAAAATTGCAAATTTAATCATTCGGAAATCAAGAAAATCCACCACAAAATCAAGGCGCAGACGATCCAATAGATTTCCGGCAGCTCCGCCGATGATAAAGGCCAGGGAGACGTTAATGACACGATTTTCTTTGATGTCCGGGATTTTAATTAAAAAGTAAATTAATACACCTATAAAAACAAGGGTCATAATAATCAGAAATATCTGCATATTAGTAAACAAACTAAATGCGGCACCGGTATTTTCGACATAGGTTAAATGAAAAACATCTGGGATTAGTGGCAGTGTATCAAGTGGTTTTATATGTGCAATGACCAGATATTTTGAATACTGATCAAGGAAAATAACAAAAAGAATAATAGCGATATAGATCATGATTTCTCCTAATATAAAGAATTAACTATAAAAATATTATGATAATTTCCTCTAAAATACAAGGAAAACTTTAATTCAGGGCTGTTTTATTTTAGTTTAATTATAATTTAAGAATCTATTTGAAACTTCTTTAAATTTTTCAAGTTAAATGTTAAGATATAACTCGAGTTAAAAATGGTACAGGAGGAGCTTTTGAAATTCAAAATTGACACAGAACTTGTTAAAAAATACAGTTACTTTTTAGTTGGCGCCTTCATCCTGCTTTTGATATATAAATTATTGGATAACTTTGCGGTGGTTACCGCCACCATCGGCGGCGTAATTACCGGCACATTAGAAGTGCTGATGCCCATTCTGGTGGGCGTGGTGCTGGCCTATTTTCTGTTTAGACCAATGCGGGGCATTGAGAAGTTTGTGTTCAAGACAATTCCCAAAAGTCAGAACCGCGAGCGGACGATTCGTCTGATTTCAATCCTGATTGTTTATGTGATCACGATTGTTTTAATTGTCTTGTTTTTTTACGCCACCATTCCGTCAGTGATTGAGAGCCTTACCGGTCTAATTGCCCAGACACCGCAATATTTAACAATCATTGATAATTATCTGGGCGAAAGTCTGGCCAAAGGCGGAGCCGCTAAGGATATTTTAACCGAACTGAAAGTGGCCATTGATAGTCTGCAAAATATGACGGCAATGGATTTACTCAATCAAATCACATCTTATTTTGGGACAAATCCGGATTCCATTAAAAACCTCGGGAATTTTGCTTTTGTCTTTTTAAAAGGAACCATTGGCTTTGTCATCAGTTTCTTTATCGTCTTTTTTGTCGGACTCTATTTGATGCTGGATAAAGAAAAAATCAGTGATCAGGTCGATCGGTTTGCCAAAGCGGTGCTGAATAAGACCTTGTATAACGGATCCCACTGGGCGATCCTGACCATTGATGAAATATTTTACAAGTATTTCACTGGAAAAATATTAACATCGATGCTGATTGGATTTCTGTTTTATCTGGGACTGCTGGTGATCGGCGTGGAATACGCTCCCTTATTTGGGGTGATTGTGGCCATTACCAATGTGATTCCCTATTTTGGGCCAATTATCGGAGCGGTTCCGGCGGTGATCATTACCTTTATCGATGAGCCGGTCAAGGCCCTTTGGGTCGGAATATGGATTCTGGTAGTGCAGCAGTTTGATGGCAATGTTCTAGCACCCAATGTGCTAGGCAAAATTGTGGAACTCAATCCCTTCTGGGTGTTGTTCTCGGTTATTGTCGGAGGCAGCCTCTTCGGCGTTTTGGGCATGTTTGTGGCGATTCCGATGTTTGCCGTGATTAAGGTCTTTTTTGAAGAAGCGTTAACACGTTGGGAACGAAAAAAAGAATTGCTGGAGAACCCACTGGAATAATCAGTAAAAAAATAGCATAATTGCAGGGGAAAACCCCTTTGAATAAGGAAAGGACATAGATTAATGGAAAGTGTATTTGACGTATTGCAGGAGCGGGGGTTTATTGAACAATGTACCCACGAGGAAGAAATTAAAAAATTACTGGCGGAAGAATCCGTTTCTTTCTATATTGGTTTTGATCCAACGGCAGACAGCCTTCATATTGGACATTTCATTCAGATCATGGTTATGGCCCACATGCAACGGCATGGACATCGTCCCATTGCCCTGATCGGGGGCGGAACTACGATGATTGGCGATCCATCCGGGCGGTCCGATATGCGTCAGGTGATGACACCGGAGCGGATTGCGGAAAATGGTGAAAAATTCAAAAAGGTATTTGAAAAATTTCTGACCTTTGAAGATGACAAGGCCGTGATGCTTAACAATGCTCAGTGGCTGTTGCCCCTTAATTATATTGATTTTTTACGGGAAATCGGGGCCCATTTTTCAGTTAATCGAATGCTTGCTGCAGATTGTTACAAGTCGCGGTTGGAAAAAGGACTGACTTTTCTGGAATTTAATTATATGCTGCTTCAGGCTTATGATTTTTATGTGCTGCATAAAGAACAACGCTGCAAGATGCAGTTTGGCGGAAATGATCAGTGGTCCAATATCATTGCCGGGGTTGAACTGGTCCGTCGTAAAGATGCCGAGCAGGTCTTTGGCATGACCTTTTCACTGCTGACCACTAGTGAAGGGATCAAAATGGGGAAAACAGCTAAAGGAGCATTGTGGCTGGATCCTGAAAAAACATCGCCCTATGAATTTTACCAGTACTGGCGAAACATTGCCGATGCCGATGTGGAAAAATGTCTGGCTCTGCTGACCTTTATTCCGATGGACGAGGTCCGTCGACTGGGGGCTCTCAAAGACTCTGAAATTAACCAGGCCAAGGAAATCCTGGCATTTACGGTGACCGAGATTATTCACGGCACGGAAGCCGCCCAGGAAGCCCAAAATGCTGCCCGCAAGCTTTTTGCCGGAGATCAGGGGGATGCTGAGATACCCAGCGTTGATTTGACAAAAACAGATCTGGGTGAAGGAATGGACATCGTGGCCTTATTGGAAGTGGCCAAACTGATTCCCACCCGCAGTGAAGGACGTCGTTTGATTGACCAGGGCGGGGTTCTGCTCAATGGCGAAAAAGTAACCGATTTTAAGCTGCTGATAACTTCGGCAGATTTCAAAGACGGAAAAATTGTTCTGAAAAAGGGCAAAAAAGTATTCAAACAAATTAATCTAGTATAGAAGGTGAACAGATGATCAGTTCAAAACCTGTTAGAGGGACCCGGGATATTTTACCCGAGGAAATGAAAATTCGGGATCGGTTGGAACAACAGATATTGGCAGTCTACCGTGCGCATGGGTTTAGTCGGATTGAAACCCCGGTAATGGAAAATCTGGAGTTGCTGCTGGGCAGTGATGGAGGCGAGAATTTAAAAATGCTTTTTACCATTTTGAAGCGTGGTGAAAAGCTTAGCTTAAATCAGGATGCCAAGGTGTCGGAGCTTTGCGATATGGGTTTGCGCTTCGATCTGACCTTACCGCTAAGCCGTTTTTATTCAAATAATCAGGAAGTGCTGGAAACTCCGTTTAAAGCGATACAGATCGGCAACGTCTTTCGGGCCGAACGACCTCAGAAAGGACGATTCCGGGCCTTTAAACAATGTGATATAGATATCATCGGCGACTCCACCGTTTCGGCCGAGATTGAGCTGATGGATACTACCGCCAAAGCGCTGTTGGCGATGGGATTTGCCGGGTTCACGATAAAAGTGAATCATCGCCAGCTCTTAAGTGAAGTCATTATAAAATCTGGGTTCGCGGCGGATCAGGTCGGCGCGGTTTGTATTTCACTGGATAAAATGGATAAGATCGGAGTCGCTGGGGTAACCGGCGAATTGCTGGAAAAGGGACATCAGCAGGAAAAAGTGGACAAGCTAATGGCCTGTGTTACTGGCATCAATCTGGACAATTTGGAGCAGTGGGTGGAAGATACCGCTGCCATTGGTGAATTGACCGAAGTGATCAATACCGTCAAAACCCTGGCCAAAGAACAATTTGATGTTGTTTTTGATTTTTCGCTGATCCGGGGGATGGGTTATTACACCGGTCTGATCTTTGAAGTCAGTTATGGTCCCTATGGTTATTCCATTGCCGGCGGCGGCCGTTACGACAACATGATCGGGAAGTACAACAAGGTTTCGGTGCCGGCGGTTGGTTTTTCGATTGGCTTCGAACGGATTATTACTATTCTGATGGAAGAACAGCAAGACGCCCGGCAGGTTGACCCGGCAGTGATTCTGTTCTACGACCCCCAAACCAGTAACATCGCGGATGTCATTGGCGTCGGCGATCTCTGGCGGAGCAAAGGCTACCTGGTGAATCTGGTGGCGATGAAGAAAAAATTCGGCAAACAGATCGCTGCCTGGGATAATGGACAATATCAAGGATTTCTGGTTTTTGACCGGGATGAAGAAATAAAGAAATTTCAGGAAAATTAATTTTTATTACCCTAAACACCGGTATGCGATGGTCATGCCGGTGTTTTGTTTTCATTTTTTTGTTGTGATGCGAATATTTTTAAGAATAAATTGAAATCTTATGCTATAATGTAATATTGATAGTTAAAATGGGTCAAAAAATAACGATAAAGGAAAAATGAATGCCGAAAATAGTAAATTTAATTGCCACGGTCGCTTTTGGAATCGAAAGTGTGGTAAAGGACGAAATAAAAAAACTGGGATACGAAGTAACGGAAGTTGAGAACGGAAAAATCCGTTATGCCGGTCCATTGGAAGCGATTCCCCGCTCAAACCTATGGCTCCGTTGTGCCGATCGGGTACTGCTGGAGATTGGTCGCTTTAAAGCCGAAACCTTCGATGAATTGTTTGAGAAAACAAAGGCCTTGCCTTGGGAAAACTGGATCCCCGTTGACGGAGAATTTCCAGCTGCTAAAATCACCAGCGTTAAATCAACCCTGTTCAGTAAATCTGACGGGCAGCGAATTGTCAAAAAAGCGGTGGTGGAACGATTAAAATCAAAATACCATGTTGAATGGTTTGATGAGAATGGCGGCAAGTACCCCATTCATATTCAAATTCTAAAGGATGAGGTCACCCTGTCTATTGATACCAGCGGCTCAGGTCTTAATAAGCGCGGCTACCGTCAGTATGGAAATGAGGCGCCTCTGAAAGAAACCATCTCAGCAGCGTTGGTTTATCTGTCCCGATGGCGGCCCGATCGCGTTTTTCTGGACCCTCTTTGCGGGTCCGGGACGATTGTCATTGAAGCGGCGCTGATCGGTAAAAATATTGCTCCAGGTCTGAAACGGGATTTTGTTTCCGAAACCTGGGACGCCATTCCCGCCGAGTTGTGGGAACAGGCCAGGCAGGAAGCCAAAGATGCCATCAATGATAAGGAGTTTTTGCTGCTGGGATCCGACTGTGATGCGGATGCTCTGAAACAGGCTCGAACCAATGCCGAACTGGCCGGGGTTGCCGATCTGGTTGCTTTTCAGAAATTGGCGGTTCAGTCCATTTCCACCAAGAAAAAATATGGGGTCATTATCACCAACCCGCCCTATGGCGAGCGAATTGGGGAAGAAAAAGAAATCCAGCGCTTGTATCGGGATATGGGTAAGGTCTTTCGAAGTCTGGAGGACTGGTCCTACTTTATTATTACCGGTTATGAAAAGTTTGAGAAATTCTTTGGCGAAGCATCAACCAAAAACAGAAAACTGTATAATGGCGATATCAAGACCCATTATTACCAATATTATGGACCGTTGCCACCGCGCAAACGAAAACTGGATGAAGCAGCGGAAGTCATCGCCAATACGACTGAAACAAACGAAACAAACGAATAAGACAACAAAATAATGCAGAATCGATTTATCAAGAAATAAATCGAAAAAAAATAAAAGAATAGGTGAAAAAATGAAAAAAGTTTCAAATAGTCGATCGAATAGCAGCAAGACCAGTGATAAACCCCGGAGCAAGAAAAACGACAATGCTTCAAAAGGCGATAAAAAGCCCCGCCAGTTTGAAGAACGTGGCGCCAAGGACGATAAAAAGCCGCGTAAATTTGACAGCAAAGGACCTAAATTGGATCGTGGCCCGCGTCGCTTTGACGATTCGAAACCGTCGCGCAAGCATGAGGGCTTTAATCGTGAAGATGATGGCGTAACAGAAGAAACGTTTATAGTCGTGGGAAAAAACCCGGTTATGGAAGCCCTCCGTTCCGGCCAGGAAATTGATAAATTGTTGATCTTAAAAGATAACACCGATCACGTTCTCAAAAAGATTACTGATATGGCCAAAAAACAGAATATCATTATCCATTCAGTCGAAAAAGCAAGACTCGAGTATCTGGCCGATGGTCAGGTTCATCAGGGGATTGTCGCGCTGATGGCGCCATTCCCTTACAGTAACCTGCAGGATATTCTCAATCATGCCAAAGCCAAGGGACGAGACCCCTTTATTGTTATTTTAGATCATTTGACGGATCCTCATAATCTGGGGGCAATTATCCGAAGTGCTAATATTTGCGGGGCTGACGGTGTGATTATTCCTAACCGTCGGTCCGCTTCTTTGACCGCTGTTTCGGTCAAAGCTTCATCCGGGGCAGTATCGCACACCCCGATTGTCAAGGTGACTAATCTCAGCCAGACGATTGATGAACTCAAGAAAAAAGGGTTCTGGATCATGTCGACTGACATGAAGGGTAATCCCTATTATAAAGCCGACTATAAGGGCTCGCTGGCCATTGTCATCGGTAATGAAGGTACTGGAATCAGCGAAAAAGTTAAAAAACAATGCGATTTTTCGGTATCCATTCCCGTCCATGGCGAGATCGAATCCTTTAATGCTTCGGCAGCAGCAGCGATCATTTTTGCAGAGGCTGCCAAACAGCGATTTCAATGAAAACCATATTAATTGTGGATGGCTATAATGTCATCCACGGTTCAGATGATTTAAAACGTCTTTCGGAAATCCAGCTGGAAGAGGCACGAGTAAAACTGATCAATGATTTAAATGGCTACAGCGGATTCAAAGGATGGGAAACCATCCTTGTTTTCGATGCCTATCAGCAGCAATCCCTGGAAAAACGGGAAGAGTTGGTGGGTCGGATCAAGGTCGTTTTTACCGAAAAGAATAAAACCGCCGATAGTTATATCGAAAAACTGGTTTACAGTCTGCCTAAAGCTTACAGCGTCCGGGTGGTGACATCGGATTTTACCTTGCAGCAGATGGTGATGGCCAGCGGTGCTGAGCGGATTCCGGTACGGGAACTGATCCAGGATATGGAAGCAACGTTAAAGAGCTTTCGTGATGACAAGAAAAAAAGTGTGCAAAAACAAGGGGTCAAGCTCAGTGATTTTTTGGATGCAGAAACCCTGGATCAATTTAACAAAATGCGCGTTAAAGAATAATGCGAGGACCAAATGGTAAAGATTAGCAATGAAAAAATATCAGAATCAGAAATTGTAAACCGTGCCCAACAGGGGGACCAGGAAGCCGAAGAATTCTTGCTGGAAAAATATCGAAAAAATGTCCTGATCCGGGCCCGTTCCTATTATCTGGTCGGTGGGGACAATGAAGATCTGATCCAGGAAGGGATGATTGGTTTGCTCAAAGCGATTTGGGACTTTCGCCCGGATCGGGAAGCCCAGTTTTCGACCTTTGCCAATCTCTGTATTGAACGTCAAATCCAAACCGCCATTAGTTCCGCCAACCGCCAGAAACATATGCCGCTGAATAATTCGGTGTCAATTTATGCGGCGGTGTCTGAAGAAGAACCCCAGAATATCATTATTGATCGGCTGGCCGCAAAAAAAAGCGTGGAACCCGGGGTGGAATTAATCAAAGCCGAAGAATTGGAACAATTGATGATTGACGTTAAACGGGAATTGTCCAGTTTTGAAAAAAAAGTCCTTGCCTACTATATTCAGGGCGCCTCTTACTACGAAATTTCCAGGGCTCTGGACTGCGGTAATAAATCGGTGGATAATGCCTTGCAGCGAATTCGAAAAAAAATCGGTAAGAAAATATAAAAAACAGTTGACAAAAAAGGAAAAACAAACTATTATAGAGAAGCTGAATTAATAAGCAAGTGGGAGAATGCCCGAGTGGCTAAAGGGGGCGGACTGTAAATCCGTTGACGACGTCTACGATGGTTCGAAACCATCTTCTCCCACCATTTTATTATAAGCCCTCATAGCTCAGTAGGTAGAGCACCACCATGGTAAGGTGGGGGTCTCCGGTTCAAATCCGGATGAGGGCTCCATTTTTATATCATAAATTAAATTTGACATAGTAGTAAAACGATAATTTTTAGATTTTTAAGGAGAATACAAATGGCAAAGTCAAAATTTGAAAGAAATAAGCCCCATGTAAATGTTGGAACAATTGGTCACGTCGATCATGGTAAAACAACATTAACAGCGGCGATCACATCTGTATTAAACAAGCGATTTGGA
>Ga0209749_1001505_pt1 | contig 20090 bp, 20 predicted proteins | sample EPASupsiteSAE347_FD_187267 | JGI IMG/M metagenome (GOLD analysis project Ga0209749, IMG submission 187267) | Bioremediated contaminated groundwater from EPA Superfund site, New Mexico - Sample SAE3-47 (SPAdes) (version 2) | ecosystem: Environmental > Aquatic > Deep subsurface > Groundwater >... | reverse complement strand
CGCCGCAATTGGCATCGCCCCAGCCGCCCGTGAGGGGAGACTTACCTGCGACCATCCAGCGCCCGGTGAAGAGGGAACCCGTCCCGGTCAGCAGCCCGGAGACGAAGCCGAGGACGTTTTCCGGCCCCAGGGGATCGGCACCGGCGGGGATACGTTCGGAAAGGAGCCAGACCGCCAGGCCCATTCCGGAGAGGTATTTCTCATATATTTCCCCGGGAATCGTTTCTTCCCGGAACTCTCTAACCGTCAGATCCACCCAGAGGATCTTGCCCATGTATCCCCGGTCCATAAAGACCTCCTGTAACCCATCCCCACCCAAACCCTCCCCTTGAAGGGGAGGGGAAGTGAAAAGTTCAATATAAACAGATCATATTGGGGCGCTGCCCCCCTATTTTCTGATGCAGCCGGGATCAAGGGCAACCCCTTCCCAGGCCGCCTCCAGAACCATCAAAAAGTCATCGTAGTCCAGCTCTTCGGGGTTGTAGAAGATGGACCCATCGCCGAGGGCAGTCCGGGCGATATCCGGCAATCTTTCCCTGGGCACAGCGGGCTTCCCATCGCGATCCGAAACCTCCTTGAAAAAGCGGGCGTGCCTTCCTCCCGAGGCGTCATGGAGATCCTGATTCATCTGGCGGACATAGGCGATAACCCGGTCTGTTCGCTGCTCCTTGGGGGTTCCGGCAAAGACAGCGGGGCCGCCCATGGGGAAAAGAAGTTCCCCCATGACGTCTTCCCGCTTATGACGGTTATACTCCAGCCCATAGGGCAGCAGGATGGCCATACAAACCCCGTGGGGAACCCCGCAGACCGAACCCGTGGCGTGACCCAGGGTATGGACCATGCCCACCATGGAGTTGGAAAAGGCCATGCCGGCCAGGGTAGCGGCGTTGGCCATCGCCAGGCGGGCCTCACGGTCGGAGGGGTTCCGGGTAACCCCGACGAGGTTCCCGCTGATCAACCGGATCGCCGCGAGGGCCGTGGCGTCGCTCAGGGGGTTTTTACTCAAACCGTAGTAGGCCTCGACGGCATGGGTCATAGCGTCCATACCCGTGGCGGCCGTGATGGCCGCCGGTAGGCTCAAGGTCATGCGGGAATCGAGAATCGATACGTCGGGAAGGAGAAAATAGCTTACGAAGGCCATTTTCAGATGCCGTTCGTGATCCTTGACCACGGCCACGAGGGTGACCTCCGATCCCGTTCCCGCCGTGGTCGGAACGGCGACAAGGGGCTTCAACGGCCGCTTCAGGGCCCCGGCGCCGCTGAATTTCATGAGATCATCGGCGCCCTCGGAAACGACGATGTTGATCCCCTTGGCGGTATCCATGACGGACCCCCCGCCCACGGCAATAAGGGCGTCGCAGCCCTGTTCCCGGTAAAGGGCGGCCAGGCGGTTGACTACGCGCAGATCCGAGTCGGGGGGAACATCATCGGCAACGGCCCCAATGATCAGTTGGTCCTTGACGGCCCCCAGCACGATATCGACGAGACCCGCCCCGGCAACTCCCTTGTCCGTTACAATCATCGGTCGGCGGGCATGGAGGTCTTGAAGGATTCCCGGAATCTTCTCCAAGGCGTCGTGGCCGGCGATGATTTTTACGCCGCAGTAGTATTCATAATATCCGGGAAGGTCCATCTCATTCTCCTTCGCTAAACGTACCTAAAATCTTGTTTCCCACGCCTTCTCCAGAATATTGCGGATATCTTGGGGATCATATTCACCCCTTACCCCGGCGGCGGGTCCCTGGGCAACGAGGCCTTCCATATCCTCCTTTTTAATGCCCAAATCTCTTATACTCCGCGGGAAATCGGGAACAAGACTCTGGAGTTCCAGTAATGTTTCCACAATCCGGTCAAGGGCCTTTCTGGGACTCGCCGCCGCCATTGTTCCGGCAAAGGCTTCCGGACCCCCGATGAAAAGATATAAATCTTTCCTCGTGCTTGCCCCTTTTCTCATCTCCAGGAGCAGGAAGTGGGGGAGGAGCAATCCCATGACCAAACCCGGTTTGGTCTGACAGCTTCGGGCGATGGCCACCCCCAGTTCGAACACCATTCCCGGAGCAAGGTTGTCGAAAGAGGTTTGGGCAAAAAACGCCGCATTGGCCAGGGCCAATCTTCCCTTCCGGTCGGAAGGATGCCTCAGGACATTAAGAATATTCTCCATGATGAACCTGGCCGCTCCATAGGCATAGGCATCCGTCAGGAGGTTCCGGGCGGGGTGGAGGCAGGCCTCGACGACCTGGGTCATGCTCATCAGGGCCGTGGCCGCCATGGTCTTATGCTCTTCCTCCGGGACGGTGCGGCTATCGATGATCATCAGATCCGGAATCAGGGCGGGAGAATTCAGGGAGAGGGGTCCGAGGGCGGCATAGCGGGTCATTTCGTAACCGGAGAGATCCAGGGTCGGGATAGCCGCCAGGGGGCGCAGTTTCTTCGTCAAAGGATCACGGTCGGCAAGGCGCTCCAGATCTTCCGGCCTTCCGGAGACGGCAATATTGAGGGTCTTGGCGGTATCCATCACCGGCCCGCCGCCGAGGGCGATTATGGCGTCGTAGCCATTATCCCGGTAAAGACCGTATAATTCGCGGATAAGCCTCAAATCCGGTTGGGGAGGGACGCCGGCAAAAATGCCGATGGTAAGATTCGAATCGCCGAAGGCCGCCGCCATGATCTTTTCCATCCCCCGGGCGGACAGTCCCGGGGTAGTGAGGATGAGGGGTTTGACGGCATTCATGCCGTCCAGCTCCACGGGGAGATTTTCCAGGGCCTTGTTTCCCGAGAGGACCTTGGTGGGGCTGTAAAATGCATATGCACTTTGCGGTTGAGACACGGTTCCCTCCTTTTACAATCCTAAGACGGCCCCGGCATATATCCGGATCCGGTTAAGGATCTTTTCTCCGCAAGGCCAGTCGGGATAACGCTTGACGGCAAGCTTCGCGATCAGCTTCGGCAGAAGATATACCTCCACAATGTCGAGGACCCGGACGATAGCGCAGGCCGCGGGAACTTCGCCATCGACGATGAGGCGGTTCCGCGCCGTGGCCAAGGCGGTGCTCTCCTGAAAAGTGAACATCAAAACGGCCCCTTCCAGATTCTTTATCTTCATCTGCAGATCAATTTTCTGTCCTTCCCGATTCCAGCCGCGATACTTTACCAGCCCCTGGGCATCCTTCCCGACAATCATCGTCGGCCCTTGCGGCATCACTCCGAGGGAGAAGGTAAATCCCGGGGATAAACCGTCAAATTCCGCCTTGACTACCCCGTCAACCCTGGCCGCCGCCTCGATGGCCCGGCCGACAAACCACAGCATCAGGGCGACATACGCCTGCTTGAGGGGTTTGGTTCCAGACTTGATCTCTTTGTAATTATTCATCTATTTCAACCTCTTCCTGTTACCTGCTGCCTACTGCCTGTTGCCTGCAAAAAGCGGCAACGGCAGCCGCAAACCTTCCTCCGGATCACCCTTGTAGAGCACCTGGGCCAGGAAGAGGCCCGAAGGCGGGGCGGTAAGCCTCGCAGGCAGTTCGGAACGGGAAGTAAGCATGGCCTCCACATCGCCCTTCGTCAGCTTCCCCCGACCGACCTCCACGAGGACGCCCGCCATGCGCCGCACCATCTTCCAGAGAAAATGAGACCCCGCCACCCGGAAGACGATCAAGTCGCCGGCCTCCTCAATGCTTATGGAGTCAATCTGAACTTTCGTCGAGGCATTCCGGTCCAGGCGCCGGTCGGCAAAAGAGGCAAAATCGTGAAAGCCATGGAATAATTGGCATGATTCTTTCATTTTGACCGTATTCAGGGCGTCTTTCACCCACCAGACGTAACGCTTGCCAAAGGCGGTCCGGACCCGGGAAAGGATATACACATAGACCCTCGCTACGGCGTCATGACGGGCGTGAAAATCGGCGGCGGCCTGCTCCACCCTGAGAATGTTAATGCCGGCAGGCAACAGGTCATTCAATCCCTCCCTGATCTTCCGGGGCGGCTGTCCATTCTTTACGGTGAGATGGGCAACCTGACCCAGGGCATGGACGCCGGCATCCGTTCGTCCCGCCCCCTGAAGATCGACTTCCTGCCCGAAGAACTCCCTCGCCGCCTGGATAAGCGTCCCTTGTACGGACCGGGCGTTTTGCTGGGTCTGCCATCCCCGATAGCCCGTGCCGTCATATTCCAGAGTCAGTTTGTATTTCACCGCCGACTTTATCGCCATCTCATAAACTCACATAGTCTTATGGAATAGATCATATGCCGAGTCGTCATCAGTATCTTCTCCTTTATGACCTTATGATAATTAATAGCAAAGATCTTTTTCTTTTACAAGTTTATCCGCGTTCAATACCCGCCTTTTTCTCTTCCCCCATGAGACATTATTGCAGTATCGGTAACATTGACATGTCAATATAAAGTGTGTAGAGTTTCAAGTGCTAATTATGCGAATACAGTGACGCAATTGGACAGCCACGCTGAGAGCATTGGAAATGGACGTCAACTTTATACCTCGACTCAGGAATAATTCATACTGAAAGAAGACTGTTTGCGGAGTCATGGTGATGGACAGTTGGGTAAAACAGAAAGCAATGGAAGTGCTGGCTTTAATGACTTTAGCCATTACGACTTGGCGACTTTATCCCCCGAAAAACCCTATGGTCATCAATGCCATTGAGAGCCTCTATAAAACCCTGGAAAAATTGTTTCAAAAAGAAAAGTCCCTCATATTCGCCGAAACGGAAAAAAATTTTCTGATCTACAATGAGCAGATAAGCCGGAGTGAACTGAAGCAGCCAAAAATTGCCGCCTTGTTTGAAATACTGCTCAATTTCGAAATCAAGAGTGTCACTATCAACCATGGCGTAACCAGGGAAGATCTGTCCGGGTTCGTCGATATTTTGGCACAACAGCCCGAAACAATTAAACTATCCGGAGGTATAAATAAAGTTGTGGGGGAAAGAAAAATTGCCCACATTCTTTTGGGTCAGAAGGTCTACATCGCAACATCCGGCAAACACAAGATTCTTGCCGATCTCGGCATCCATGATGATGAGATTATTCAATATATCATGGGAGTCAATCCGCAATTGGGTCTGGACGTCGATCAAGTCAGGGAAATGGCGCAGAATAGCGAGTGGATGGAACAGATTTTCAAGAACGGCATGAATCAAATCAAAAGTAAACGCTATATGCCGGGCACTCAGTTGTCTGAGGACATGGTCCGAATGATGTCGATGCTCGACCTGATTGTCGACAAAACAGAACAGGAAAAGTTTTCCCGTCTGATTGCAAAATCGATTGCCGATCTGGAAGTGGATACGATTGGCCTCATTTTATCTCAGAATATCGAACGTTACTTCAATGGAAAAATATTACAGGATGTACTCGATCAGCTTGAAGGCCGGAAGATCGACCGCGTGATGGACATTGTTTACAACAAAAGAAGAAAAGAAAAAAAGATTCATGACCTGAAACAAGAAATAGCACCCCTGCTCGCCGGCCGGGAAGAGAGTTTTTTGAACACTTCCCTGCTGGATTCCCTTGCCGGCATTGTCGATGATCTGACCGTTCATGAACAACATGAGACCGTGGAAGCCCTTATTGGACGCCTGGCGGAAGCGTTGTTGAGTGAGAGACAGGATATCCGTGATAATGCCTCCGCAGCGTTGGTAAAGATCATCGAAAGTCTTCCGGAGCAACGTCGGCAGGCGGTCGTCGAACAACTATCAACAACGCTGATGCGATGGATTCAACTGGAAACATCGGCCACTGAGGCCCATAAAAAACTTTCCTCCCGGTTAAAAGACCATATGATCAAGCTGATTCAGGAAAAAAGATATGTCGAATGTCTGCCCTTGCTGAATGCCTTTCATCTCATTGACCACGGTTTCCTGGAGAAGAATGAGATTATCCAAAAGACCGCAGCCGATATCATTAATGCTCTTTCCAGTTCCTATCGATTGGACTTTTTGTTTGCAGCCTATGCGAATAGCAGCGATCAAGAAAAGACGGATATCGGACGGATTTTGTCGCGATTGGGCAATGCCTCTCTGCATCGGTTAATGGATATGTTGCGGGATCAGCCTGACGGCGATGAGCGTATCAAAATTCTTCATCTCATCAGGGAAATTGGTCCTTCAGCCATGTCGGTCATAAAAGAGAGAAGCTCGCAGGATTTTCCCTGGTACCATCATAGAAATTTGGCTTATTTACTTCGTTTCATCAAAAGCAATGCTACTGTGGACGTATTACAAACACTCCTTAGGCATAAGCATCAAAAGGTCAGGCAAGAGGCATTGGAAAGCCTTTATCTTGTCGGCGAAGACGAAAGAGGACCGGTGCTCCTGTCTTTATTATCGGCCGCTGACGATTCATTTATAATTAGTATAATCGAACATTTAGGAAAGATAAGATACAAAGAGGCGGCTCCGGTCCTAATGGAGCTGCTTAAAACTCGTCCCCTGCTGGCAACGTCGGCCAGGAAGGACATGGAAGAAGCTATCTGCATCGCCCTGGGTAAGATCGGCACTCCCGAAGCGGCTACGCTGCTTACCGAGATCAGTAAACAGAAATTTTACCGTATTACCTCCTATCCGGAAAGAGTCAGGAAAGCCGCCGCTAAGGCGTTGCTGTCCATAAACTCTTAATTCAACTCCGGCACGGGATTCTTCTTCGAAACCGTAATACTCATGAAACCGTGGCTCCCCGGATTTGGGCAATGTATTTCCGTGTTCGGTCCCCGGCCGATCGTGTAAGGCTTGCCGCTGGCCGGACAAACCAAGGTCTGACCGACTCCCTTTTTGCCCTGCTGGAGCTCATAGGCAAGCCGCCAGAGGTTTTTAATACATTTATCCGTAGTTGCATCGGTCGCATAGGTTCCCATGCGCACCGGCTTCGGTTCCTTAAAAGACGCCAGGAGCCGTGGGGATTGATAGACAATGAATCCCAGACAAGCGATCAGGACCAGAGCCATGGCAACCTTCCAGGCCCGTGTTTCCCGCAGCCGCTTTAATTTCGGCATTTCGATCGCCCTGTCTTCGATGTATTTTTCCGCCCGATCAATCATGCACTGGGGACAATAGACTTCCCCCTCATGACCGTTTTTATCGCCGCTATCGCCCTCTAAGAGATTACCGCAACCCGGGCAGGATTTCCCCTGCTTATCCTGATCTGCCATCACCTTTCCTCACTTCTGCGTCACGGTCAGATTATCAAAATTAGCCTCTGTAGATCCCCAGGTCCGGAATCCCCCGGAACCGGAAGCAAAGCTGCTGTCCTTGAAATCCATGATGGTCTGGTTGTCCATTTTTATGACGGTGCGATCCCCGGCAACGGCAATGCTGATGTCATGAGACTGGTTGTAGACGGGAAATCCCGCCGGCATGGAGACGCTCTGGAAGGGAGACCGCTCGACGCCGCCGACAACTTTTCTGACCACGAACTTGTTCCCCAGCCCGGGATCATACTGAAAAACATAGCCGGTAATATTAGCGTTTCCATCAGCGCGGTAATAGATGCCATAGCCGTTCCCCTGCTTCAGGACAGCGCTGGTCTTGATCTCGTAATCCTTCCAGGCGGTATCGCCGAAGGCAATGCGATTCTCCTGGCCGGGTTTATTGTTCAACGTGCCGTTGGCAACATTCCAATTCCCCATGAGTTTATCCAGGCCGCTCTGGCCGTTAAAACTGCTGGCATACAGGATATTGGCCGTTTCCTCGGCCGGGAGGGTGGCGTAATGGATGGAACAACCGAGGATCGGCTGGGGCGTCCGCTGGAGCCATACATAATTGCCGTCGCTGGGGCAGGCCGGTTCCCGGGACAGCAGACCGTCGTTGACAAGTTCGGCGAAACTGGGGCTGGGCGCGTTCTTCTCCAGCAAATAGGTCATCTCGGCCTTCTCTGTCTGATAACGCGCGGAAAGACAGGTTGTCGCCCGGCCTCTTTCAAGATAAGCGCTCATTTGCGGGGCGGCGCCGGCTAACAGGACCATAATCACAACAATAACCACCATCACCTCGATGATGGTAAATCCCCTGTTATCCCTGTTCATAATTCTTTCCCTGACTATTTTTGCCGATCAGGCCTAATCGCTTCTTCCCAGAGCCCTTTTCACCCGCAGCAACAAGGCGTCTTTTTTAATCGGCTTTTTCAGATAATCCAGGGCCCCTAATTCAAGGCCCTTTACCTCATCCTCCTCTTCCGATCTGGCCGTAAGAAACATCAGAGGGGCCTTGATCCCCTTCTGATTGATGAGTTCCAAAAATTTGAACCCGTCCAGGTTGGGCATATTGATATCCGACAAGATCAGATCAAACCGTTTTTGGGCCAGCATCATCAGGGCGTCGATTCCATCGCCGGCCACGGACACATCATATCCCTGATTGGTAAGGATCTTGGAGATAAGCAACCGGTTGTCCTCGTCATCCTCTACTACCAGGATCGAAGCGGCGCCACGGGGTTGATCCGGCGTCTCTTTCCTGGCCTGCGTAACCTCTTCCCCCTTGGCGGGGCTCCGGATCTCCTCCACGAGGACCTTTTCGTAGACATCCTTCACCGGAAAGACAAGATTCTTCACCTTCTCGACGGCATGATGGCTGATGAGATAGTCGCCCCGGCGGTGAATGAAGTCCCGAAACTCGGAAATGGGAATACCGTCCCGGATCTTGTCCAGAAGCTCTTGATCGAAGGCAATTATCTCATAGATCCCTTCTCGGCCAAAATAGCCGTCCCGGCACTTCGCGCAGCCCGCGGGATGAGCGACACGGGTCGGGAGATCATCGGTAAAGGGGCTTAGTAACTCCGCTTCTGCTTGCGTAATAGGTTTGATCTGCTTGCAGAAGGGGCAGAGCTTTTTCAGGAGCCGCTGGGCAATGATGCCGAGGAGGGCCTCCGCCATGACCTCGCGAACCACTCCGAGGCGTTCGAGGCGGAAAATGGCCGTCGTGGCATTGTTGGTATGGAGGGTCGAGATGGCCATGTGACCCGTGCTGGCGAAATCAACGGATATCCTTGCGGAAAAGGTATCGCGAATTTCACCCATATAGAGGATATCCGGATCCTGGCGGACCGATGACTTGAGCAGGGCGTCAAAGGTAACCCCTGCCTTTTCATTGACCTGTTGTTGATTGGCATTGGGAATCCGGTACTCAACAGGATCTTCGACGGAGATGAGACTCCGGGACTTTGTATCCAGGTGAGAGAGGAAACTATAGATCGTGGTCGTCTTTCCGGCACCCGTCGGCCCGACCACGAGAATCAGTCCGTAACGGCGCGTGGAAAAATCCTTCATCGTCCGGACCTGGGCGTCGGTCATACCGAGTTCGCTCAAGTCCTTGGGTTTGGCGGTTGGTTCAAGGACTCTTACGATCAGGCTTTCCCCGCTCGGCGTCGATGTCGTCGCCAGGCGGAGCTTAAACGTTCTCTTGCCGACCATGATTTCCACCGAACCATCCTGGGGCTTCAATCTCTCCGTAATGTCGATCCCGGCCAGGGCCTTGAGACGGGAAATGACCATGGTCCCCGTCTGCCTCTTCAGGTGAAAAATATCCCGCAGGTCGCCGTCGATGCGGTAACGGACAACCGTATCCTTCTCCTTGGGTTCGATGTGGATATCGCTCGCCCTTTCCATAACCGCCGTATAGAGAATATTATTGGATACGTAGACGACCGGCCGCTGCTCTATGTCAGCTTCCGATATGGGCCCCACGTCTTCGATCACGGTGGTGGCAATCGGGATGTCAGCCCCCTCCTCCTCCATCGGCTCCGGCTGCTCGCCTCCCGCCGCTGCGGGGGGCCTTTTTTTCTCCTGATCAGGTTTTTGATCAAGGAGGCGACGAATGTGGGAGGGATCGGTTATGATCAAGCGCAAGAGTTGATCGGTGGGCGGATTTTTTTTCAGAACATCAAGGAGTTCCCATTCAAAAGGATTACTGAGCAAAAAGGCCGTGTTGCCTTCATCATCAAGAATAGGGATAACGAGATTCCAGCGGCAAAATTCGCCGGGCAGCAATTGGGATTGTAAATTTTCGTAATCGACAACCGTGACATGGGGCAGGCACAGAAATTCCGCAACCACCTTGGCAAAATCTCTTTCCGCCATGCCGATAACGCCTGCGAGGGTATAGAGATCAGCAATCTTAGCCTTTAACAGCCCCTGTCTTTCTGCATCGGACCGGGCAAAGCGCTCCACAAGGTATTTCTTGAATTTACCGAAATCGGGATGCAGGAACCGGCTGTCAACAACTTTTTGAGAAGCCGGGGCATCTCTTGCGGGATCTTTCCCGGAGAGAGCGATCATTTGACCCACCGAGGCAAGAAAGGCTTCTCTTGTCGACGCTTTTTCTTCGGCATTTAAACCCTTTAAAACCCATCTTCCGATCCGGCCGTCCCGATCCTTTTCGGCGGTAAGGGAAACGACAGGCTTTCCCCGTAGAACTTCAACTTGATTTAAGGTATCGAGGAGGTGTCGCCGCTCTTCTTCGTAAAAAGAGGTATCAATGAGGATGACCACGGGCGGTGTCTCTCCCACCTTCTGCGTTACCGCACTGGGGTTTACGGCTGTAACCAGGAGCCAGGGGGCGTCAAGAAAAATTTCTTTCAAACCATCCCTTACATCGAGATCGGCAGAAATCAGCAAAACACATCTGTCTTTTCCTTCACTCATCACCGTCTCACCTCAGCCCTGGTAAACGATTTCTACCCGCTCCAGGTATATTTTTAGCGCCTCCGTCTGCTTATGTATCTCTTCTCTATGGCCGATCTTTGCCGCCTCTTCAATCGTCCGGCCAATGTTGGTAATCTCATCGAACCCATACCCGCCGCCGGAGCCTTTCATTTTGTGACCGATAGAACGGATTGCCTCGTAATCACCTTGCGCAAGGAATGTTTGAATCGCCGCAATGTCCTTAAGACGATTTTCCAGATATCCCGGAATCAGATCCCGGAGATCCTCATCCACAATAACCACATTTTTTTCTTTATGATTATCATATGCCTGGGCCGCCATCTGCCTTTCCTCCTTTATGTACTCTGAGGTCCCGTAATAAATATCAAATATCTCTTAATTTTACAATTAGGATATGCCCTCAACGTCCCATTCCCGTAGTCGGAAAGGACATCTGGTTCGCCGGAACGATCAGGATCATTCCCCGCAGATACCGGGCATACACACCTTCCGGCGGCCCCAAGCCGTTGAATTCCCTCCCGGGATAAAGGGTCGTAATCGCCGCATGACCCACAATTTTCTTACCCTGTTGCCCCCGTTCGCTCATCGTCCTGACGCTCCAGAAATTGTGAAAGACCAGAGGTTCACCGTTTCGGGAACCAATATAGAGCATGATGTGTCCCTTCAGCCACAAGAGGGTCAGATAGGGGACCCCCCGGGCAAGGATGAGCTTCTTTTTTTCCGTCACGGAAAGGTGGGAAAGATCAAGATAGAGACCGCCCTCGCTTGCCTGGTCGGCAGAATGCCTGGGGAGCCAGATGCCGAAGGGGGCAAGCAGATCCCGGATCATCGCGGAGCAATCGCGGTTGTTCCGCAGCCCGCCCCAACCATAGGGTTCACGAGTCATCTCGTTGGCCAGGGCCGCCAAACGACAGGGAGTCAAGGCGATGGGCCTCGTCATCGCCGTCTCCTTCAGCATGGCAACCTTACGCATTTCCGCCCGTCCCTGCCCTCCCCGTGCAGGCACGATGATTTCTACCGTATCCTCGCCTTCCGCCGTTTTCGGAAACATGGACCCCACGGAGGCTCTAAAAAGGAAACCTCCGTCTTGATCATAAATCGGCGTTTTATCCCTGACAACAGCGGCATAGGGCCCCTGCTCCCAGCGTTTCATAAATTCGGGGGTGACGACGGCCAGTTCCTTCCAAGGCATCCATCCGAAGGCATAACCGGTCTCCACAATGGCCCAGGCTTTGTCTCTGGAAACATGGGAAATAAATACGGGCGTGCCGGGGGCAATCGACGAAACCTGGAGTTTGTCAAAAGAACCGTTTTTTTCACCGCCAAGGACCTTGCGGAAATAAACGGCCTTGGCGGCGGGAAGATGACGCAGATGGGCCACCCCGATGGTTATCGCCTTTACGGACGTATTGGGATAAGACAGGAGCCCGGCATTGGCAGCCATCTTCCCAATCCAGACCCGGCGGCGCCTGCTGCTTTTTTTCCCATCCTGGGAATCATTTTTAAACTTCACCCAAGCCTGCTCCACGTCGTTCTTCGAAAATCGCGAAGCCCCCTGCCGCCAGGGCAGGAAAAAGTTTTTCCCGTACTGCTCATCCATCTTCTTTTGCCACGCCGTACTCACCAGGGGACGCTCGCATTGTGCCTTGTCCACGTAAGCGAAGTGATCCTGACTGTACTCCCGGATATCTCTGATGACATCAGGGTTGCCGTTGCACCCGGACAACCCGATGGCCAGGAAGACCGCAAAAAGAAGGCCATAACGCGTTGCCCCGAGGAAACGTCGAAAACAGGAAATATAAACAAATCGGCAGTTTTTCAAACTCGTCATGATTTATGCTAGGCTTTTTCCTGCAATTCGGCAATCGATATTATCAAGGAAAGACCATTATTTTTTAATGGCATTCTTAAACAAATCTTGATAATATCATAAACAAATATGACTATTGCTGAAGGAGGTGCTCTATGGTTACCGCGAACATGCTGAAAGAATTTAATTTTTTCAAAGACTTTACAAATGAGCAGTTGGAGAGGCTGGCCTCCATCGCCGCCGAGGAAACCTACGCAGCAGGAAGCCAGATGTATAAAAAGGGCGATCCGGCGCGAAGCCTTTACATCCTCCTGGAAGGGAAGGTGATCATGTCTCTCGAATCCTACCTGGGACCCCATCGGCCGCCCATGCAGGTGACAGTCGATACAATCGCCCGGGGAGAAACCATGGGCTGGTCCGCCGTTGTCGAGCCGTACATCTATACCCTGGGGGCTTTATGCATCGACAACTCCAAGCTGATCGCTCTCGATGCGGCAAAGTTGCGGGAGCTTATGGATGAAGACTGTGACCTGGGCTATAAGGTGATGAAGACTATCGCCAAAATTATTTCCTCCCGCCTCAGCCACACGCGCATTATTCTGGTAGGTGAAAGAGGCCTGTCGCACCTGACCGAATACTGAAAGGCAGGTGGCGCAATGGAAAGCACGATACTGATCTACGGCAAAAGCGGCTGACCATACACGGACCAGGCTAGGTCGGCCTTTGGGACCCGAGCTGTCTTTGTGGATGTGAAGAAGGAGGCCTCCCGCCTTCAGGAGATGCTGATGCTTTCCGAAGGGAAGCGTCAGGTCCCCGTCATCGTGGAGGGGGAGAAGGTAACTATCGGTTACGGCGGTACGTGAGGCGTATAAAGGCCCATCGTTGATGGGCCGTCCAACAAGGGGTACTCGACCATTCAGGGGGCTATTGCATGAAAAACAAGACTCTGGAGACAATTCTGGGAAAGGCCATCAGGAACGAGGAAGCGGCCTTCCGTTTTTACATGGACCTTTACAACACCGTTGAAGACAAGGCTGCCAAAAATACCCTGGTTTTCCTGGCGGACGAAGAAAGAAAACACCGGGGCTATCTGATCAAGTACCGGGACGGTGTATATCCGGAAAATACCATCACCGTCTCGGAAGAAACGACAGCCAAAATCAAGGAATTCTCAGGAAAACCGGAGATCAAGAAAACATCGAAGACCAAGGATATTTTTCTTGTGGCTGCCGAGCGGGAACTGGGCGCCTACAATTTTTATAAAAAGCTCGCCGACATCCATCCCTCGGGAGAGGTCAGGGAACTCCTTTTGCGCATGGCCCAGGAGGAACTCAAGCACAAGGAAAAGATGGAATACCTGCACGACAACACAGCATTTCCCCAAACAGCGGGGGGATGAACAAATTGTGTTTCTCCTCATTGACACAGCCTGAACAACCTGATAAGCACGGCGTCAATATTACATTGTGGCAAAGGAGGGGTTAACTATGAAAACCCTTGTTCCTAAGAAGGTTTTTTTCACCAAAGGGGTTGGCACTCATAAGGATGAGCTTCATTCCTTTGAACGGGCCCTCCGGGATGCGGGCATTGAAAAGTGCAATCTCGTGCAGGTCTCCAGTATCTTTCCTCCGGGATCCAAAATGATCTCCCGGGCACAGGGGCTGACCATGCTCGTTCCCGGGGCGATAACTTTTTGCGTCATGAGCAGGGCCTGCAGTAATGAACCCAAGCGCCTTCTCGCCGCCTCCGTTGGTTGCGCCATCCCCGCCGATAAGACATCATACGGATATATCAGCGAACATCACGCCTTCGGCCAGACGGAAAAGCAGGCCGGAGAGTATGCTGAAGACATGGCCGCCGCCATGCTCGCTTCCACCCTCGGCATCGATTTCAACGTCGATGAAAGCTGGGACGAAAAAAAGGAAATCTTTAAGATCAGCGGCCAGATCATTCGCACCCGCAACGTTACCCAGTCCTCCATCGCTAAAAACGACGGCTACACGACCGTCGTCGCCGCCGCCGTATTCGTCTTCTGAATTGACTGCTGAATCCCTGCCCCTAACGACGAGCCGGAACCTTGGAGAAGCGGAGATACCATATCTGATATATGACGCCGACGGTCCGGCGCTCATGTTTCTTCACGCGACCGGATTTCTGCCCTGGCTGTGGCATCCTCTCGCAAGAGAGATGTCCCCGCCTTACCGGGTCATTGCTCCCTACTTCTGTGACCATCGGGAGACGTCGCCTGACGACGGGGGGCTGAGCTGGCTCCTCCTCGCCCAGGACTTGGCCGCATTCTATGACTCCTTGAATCTTGAGCGGCCCTTCCTGGTCGGCCATTCCATGGGGGCGACGATTATGACCATCGCCACTTCCCGCTTCGGCCTGAACGCCAGGGGGATGATCCTCATCGAACCAATTTTTCTGCCCCAGGATTTTTATCGCCTCCGGATTACCGTAGAGCAACACCCCCTGGCCTCCAAATCCATCAAAAGACAAAACTACTGGGACTCAAAAGAAGAGGCCGGCGCCTATGTCCGCTCCCGTTCTCTCTTCAAGAATTGGGATGAAGAAATGATGGGCCTCTATATACAATACGGAATGAAACCGGGGGCCGCCGGAGGACTTCAGCTTGCCTGTTCTCCCCAGCGGGAAGCGGCCCTGTTCATGGGGGGAATGCAGTATGATCCCTGGTCGGACCTGGCCGGAGTTACCTGTCCGGTGTTGATTTTAGAAGGTGAAGTGAGCGAAAATCGGCATTTTATCGATCTTCGCAAGGCGACGTCATTATTTCCAAAAGGAATCCATAAAATTATCCCGGGGGCCGGGCATCTCGTTCCCATGGAGAAACCGCGGGAAGTCGTGAGCATCATCAAGGCGTTTTTTGATTCCCTTGCAGACTGAGGCTTCAGTCATGATGGGGGGAGATAGTAGCTTCAATCTTTAAGATCGGTTAACATTGATTCAAGGGCAGTTCTTAATTCGGGAATGTTCTGCTGAGTTAATTCCCATACCGCATGAAGATCAACACCCATATATTCATGGATTAACACGTCGCGCAGCCCTGCAATTCTTCTCCATGGAGTAAATAGATATTGTCGCTCATTACAACTCTACCGCCTTGGCAAGAACATTATCTCTAATATATGGAGAAAGAGCAGCCAGAGTTACAACATCAACTTTATAATTCAGGAGATCCTCGATATCCTGCTGTATAGCAATTAAATCCAGAAGCGTTCTCCCGCTTTCCATTTCCACCAAAAGGTCAAGATCATTAGCCATTTCAGGATTTTTCTCGCCTGCGGAACCAAAAATTCTGATGTTATGGCCACCATAAGTTTCGGCAATGCGGATAATATCTTCTCTCCTTATTTTTGCCTTTTCGTAAATATTCAACTTAAACCTCCAATTCGACTATGACAAAACAGAAACTAATTTGCAACGGAATAATTGACAAATTACCGGAAGCTGATGAACAGGACCATAAGCAAGACCAAGAGGTAGAGGTTTTTCATTACTTTGAAGCCTTCGCTGCCTTTTTCTGCCGTTTAAGGATCGCTTTGAGGTTTTTTTTATCCGGGACGGGAGACGATGATTGTCCAGAGATAATATCCTTGGCACTACTTAAATCCCGCCCAGGGTAGGCGCTCTCGGGGGACATAGCCCCTTCTACGGTAGGGACAGCAGTCGTCTCCGGCGTTATTTCCCCTCTTTCGGCAGGGGTTGAAATCGTTGGGGGCGTTTTACCGGCAGCCCTCCGGGCCTTGACCTTCGCCATCATGAACTGGGCAAAGCTCTTGCCGAACTGGCCGATGAATCCTGCCGCCAGGACTATGAGGACCCATTGCAGGATCGACCAGGTGCTGATATCCAGGAGGTCGGTCATATTTTTCTACCTAAGGATGACGAACCCGGTCTTTTCCAGCCAATCGACAAGCCCGGCAATATCGTTGATATTGAAACAGGGAACTTCCGTAGCCAAGGGTTCATCGCTGACCACGGCAATAAGGTTGTCGTTTAAACCGCAGAGGCGCTCCCGTTTCAGGGACGGTCGAAAAACCTCGATCTTGGGATAGGGGTTCTGCTTGTATCCCTCCACGATAATCAGATCCACCTCCCGGATATAGCGGTCCCTGAGTTCGGCAATTTCGTAATCCCGGTCCGTATCTTCCACCACCGCCACCTGATGGGGCGAGGCGATGACCGTCGTCCGTGCTCCGGCCCGCTTGTGTCGCCAACTGTCCTTCCCCTCGTGATCGATGGCGAATCCGTGGCGGTTATGCTTGATCGTCGCCACCCGCCAGCCCCGCCGGATCAGTTCGGGGATCATCTTCTCGATGAGGGTTGTCTTGCCGGAATTTGATTTCCCGACGATAGAAAGCATAGGGATGTTGCTTGGCGCACTCATAATCTGGTCATATACAATATAGCGTCCTTATTGGCGCTGTTCCCTGTTTTTAACGGATCCACTCAATAGCGATCAAATGAGCGACCGTTTTAAATTCGGGATCTCCCGTAACCAGAACAGCAGAATGGTTGATGGAACAGGCCAAAGCAAAACAGTCGGCATAGGAAAGGGCATACTGAGCCTTGAGTTCAGCGGCTTGGAAAACAAGGGAATCGGGTATGGACAATATCTTGAATCCAAGCTGATAGATTCGACTCAACACTTCGATTTTCTTTTCGTCGCCAAACCGCCGTTTGGTAAGATAGACGATCTCACCAAGATTAATCAGGCAAATCAGTAGATCATTGACAGTCCCTGAATAGGATTGTCGTAAGATTCCGTCTACGGTGTCAGATTCCGGCTCCCCTTGAAAAAATGCAAGCAGGGCATGGCTGTCAAACACGTAAGCGGACATCAGTCATTTCGCTCTCTTTTCCTGTCTGCAAGCAGTTCTTCCGATAGGGAGGGCTCGGCAGGAAGGCATCCTTTGGCTTCGTTGACAGGATCATCGGCATGAGGGACGATGTAAATCAGTCGGCCATACTCAAACATCTGAATTCTATTTCCAGGCTTGATTGCATATTTCTTCCGGATCGATGCGGGGATAACGATTTGGCCTTTGTTAAGTACTTTTACTGATTCCATGACAAACCTCAGAATGTGCTAAAGTTAAACTGTTTTATGTTTTTGTATAACTTATTTGTAGTAAAGGCAAGCAAATATTATTAAGCATACGGGGTACAAATGTTTTATTTGCATTATTCAGCGGGGGGCGTTAAAAGTTGCTCATGACTCTGCAACTTATGGACAGCGTTCGACAGATCCTGGCCGCTGTGGAGAAATCATCCGGCAAAACGATAACCTATATCGAAAAACCGGATCTGTCCGCCCCGGTCAGTTTCAATCTCGCCGGCAAAGACGATCCGCAACTCATGCTTTTCTACCGCTCCCATGATGATGAAGACGTCAATTACGACGTCGCCAATCAGGCCGGGCACCTTCTCCGGCTCTTTGCCGCCCCGCCGGAAGAGCGTTTCGTCTCCTTGGCCAACCGCCGGACCATGGCCCGCTTCATCATGGAAACGGAAAGCGAGTTGGAAAGACTGAGTTCCCTGCTCGGACGGGATACAGTCAGAAAGATGATTTCCCTCTGGTATCAAGGGGTGGTCTTTCAACTGACACGGATGCCTCCGGACATCATGGTCAACAAGCGGCTCTATGATGACTGGCCGGAGTTGCGGCCCCTCCTCCTTCAGGCTATCGCGGCGCAACTGCGGCAGGCTATCCCTTCCCTGTCCCCGAATGTCCGGAGAGCGACGCCGGCCCGCATCTATCGCGCCGCCAATATCATGAACTTCGTCTTTTTCAAATGCCTCGAAGACCACTTTCGCAGCGACTTCCTCGGCCCCTATCACGGGACGATCTTTATCCTCGACGGCGCCCCCCTGGCCCGCATCACGGCGGTTTGGGGGCGAAACGATCACGCGGGCGACCGTATCATGATCGACCGCTGGGCCGCCGAATTGGAACTGAACAACTGGTACGAATGGCAACCCTATGTAACTTTTTCGTCACATAATTGAATTTACAGACAAGAAACCTTTGACATTCGCCGACTAAGAGCGTAGATTTCAAATCATATCCGCTTTCCTTGTTCTTTGAATTTTAAGCGAGTTCATGCTTTTATTCCGAGGCTGAAGCGGCGCAACTGCGCCGACAGGTTATAATTATTGTTGAATGTTTCATTCTTCATTAACGGAAAGGAGGCAGTTCATGACTACAACCATTATCTGTATCGTCGGCTTTATCATCTACATGGGCCTGTACTTCACGTACGGGAAAAAGATCGAGAGGGACGTCGTCAAGGCCTCGGACGAGATCGAGGCGCCGTCGAAACGTCTGTACGACGGCATCGATTACGTCCCCGCCCACCGGATGGTCCTCTTCGGCCATCATTTTTCCTCCATCGCCGGGGCCGGCCCCATCATCGGCCCCGCCCTGGCCATGTGCTGGGGCTGGCTTCCCGGCCTCCTCTGGGTCTGGCTGGGAAACATCTTTATCGGGGCCATCCACGACTACCTCGCCCTCATGGCGTCGATCCGCTATGACGGCAAATCCATCCAGTTCGTCGCCTCCGACCTGATCTCCAAACGGACGGGAACGGCCTTCTACTGGCTCGTCTTCTTCCTCCTCGTCCTCGTCGTCGCGGCCTTCGGCACGGTTATCTCGGGGATGTTCGCCAAAACGCCGGAGATCGCCGCAGCCTCCATCTTCGTGACCTTCGTCGCCATGATCCTCGGGTATCTTATCTATCAAATGAAGATGAACCTGGTCGGGGCGACGGTCATCGGGGTCGCCATGATGGCCGCCGCCATCTGGGCGGGAACGATCTTTCCCGTGGCGGCGAGCTTCGAGGTCTGGCTGGTCGTCCTCTTCTTCTACATCATCATCGCCGCCGCCATCCCCGTCAATATCCTCCTGCAGCCCCGGGATTATCTCAATTCCTGGCTCCTCTACTTCGGGATCTTTGTCGGCTTCGCCGCCGCCTTTTTCACCTTCCGGGGCGTCGAGATCCCCATGATAAGCGAGTTCTCCCCGATCCTGGTCGGCGGGAAACCGACCCCCTTCTGGCCCGCCATTCCCCTGATCATCGCCTGCGGGTCCCTCTCGGGCTTCCACTCCCTCGTCGCCTCCGGGACGTCCTCCAAGCAGATCGCCAAGGAGTCTGACGGCCTTTTCATCGGGTACGGGGCCATGTTCACCGAAGGTTTCCTCTCCACCATCGTTATCTGCGGCATCGCCGGTTTCGGGTTCACCGCCCTGCAGAACGCCCATGCCGCCGCCATGGCCGCCCAGGCCGCCGCGGCCGCCAAAGCCGCGGCGGCCGGAGCTGTGGCCGGCGCCGGAGGCGTGGCCGCCGCGGCCAAGGCGACCGTCGCCCCCTTCACCCTCACCCTTGACAACTGGGGGGCCATGTTCACCAAAACCTCGGAGGCCCTGAAGCTCTCCCAGGCCAACCTCGTCGTCCAGACCTACGCGGATATGGTCGCGGCAAGCTTCCTCTCCTTCATTCCCGTGAAGATCGTCAAGGTTATCGCCGGGCTGTGGATCTCCGCCTTCGCCCTGACGACCCTCGACACGACCAACCGGATCGCCCGGTACTG
>Ga0209749_1001503_pt1 | contig 20113 bp, 17 predicted proteins | sample EPASupsiteSAE347_FD_187267 | JGI IMG/M metagenome (GOLD analysis project Ga0209749, IMG submission 187267) | Bioremediated contaminated groundwater from EPA Superfund site, New Mexico - Sample SAE3-47 (SPAdes) (version 2) | ecosystem: Environmental > Aquatic > Deep subsurface > Groundwater >... | reverse complement strand
CAGCATGATCGGCGGAAACCCCGAAAAGGAGATCGTGCGCCGCACTTAACCATGCGGTCCCAGACTCCAGGTCGAAGTCATAAATCGCATCATTGGCTGCCTTGGAGACCATCTGAAACCTTTCCTCGCTCTTGCCTAGCGCCTCCTCCGCCTGCTTTCGCTCCGTAATATCCGAAATAACAGACAATAAAAAAGTTGATTCATTGATTTTAACGGTATCTGCAGAAAGTAGGCCGTCAAGGATTCTGCCGTACCTAGTCCTTAATTTGATCTCAATATTGCGGGCCTCACCTTTCTCTTTCACAAGACGGCGAATTTTTGCCCTGTCTTTCAGATCAACATAAATTCCCAGTTCGATTGAAGTTTTACCGATCACTTCCTCGCTTGAAAACCCCATGGTTGTTAAAAAAGTTTTGTTTACATCAAAAAAGCGCCCATCATCCATACTGGAGAGAATCATCAACACCGAACTTGACTGGAACGCCTTGGAGAATTTCTCCTCCGATTGCTTAAGCTGCGAAATATCCTTACTAACACCGAAAATGGCCGGTTTACCGTTCCAATTCCCCCTGGTTACCATGGTCTCCACGGCAATCAAACGACCGTCTTTAGTCATTACCGGGATGAAACATGATGATGTCTTTTCCTCCAGCATTTCCGCAACAATTTTAGCTGCCTCCTCTCTTCGATCTGGTGGATGAACTATAAGAACCGTCTGTCCGACCAGTTCAGCCTCCGAATACCCAAGACGCCGGATGACCGTGCTGTTGACATGGACAATGCTACCCGATCCATCGAGAACATAGAGAAAGTCGTTTATAGTATTGAAGAATGTTTGAAAGTTCCGACGGCTCTGCTCCAGTGCTTTCTCTGCCTGTTTACGACTTGATACATCTATGCCAACACCGATAAGATGCACCGCATTGTCAATCGTAACTCTGAAGCCTGTCAATAAATAGGGGGTTCGGTGGCCATTTTTTGATATAATGTCCGTTTCGATACTCGACTCACCTTCTGTGAAAACCTCCCCTACTGCATCCTCAATGAATTGTTGACCTTCACCTGTAAAAAAATCAAGAGGACTCATCTTCGATATTTCTTGTGAAGAGTATCCGCTCACCCGCTCTAAATTTATATTCCAATATTTAAATTTTAACTGTTCATCAAAGCAGTAGAATATGCCTGGCATGCTGTTTAATATTGATTGAGAGAATTTTTTTTCAGCAAGGAGAGCCGCCTCCGCAAGCTTGCGCTCGGACATGTCCATCATCGATCCCACAAGCCGGACCGCAATCCCCTTTTTGTCACGGTGTATATATCCACGATCAAGGACATCAATATATCGGCCGTCTGCGCGCCGAAACCGATATTCATCCATCCAAGCGTCCACTCCATGTTCCATGGCCTCATGCATACCTGAAAGAACGCGGTCCCGATCCTCAGGATGAATATGCGAGCTCCACCATGTAAAATCAGCATGATCGGCGGAAACCCCGAAAAGGAGATCGTGCGCCGCACTTAACCATGCGGTCCCAGACTCCAGGTCGAAGTCATAAATCGCATCATTGGCTGCCTTGGAGACCATCTGAAACCTTTCCTCACTCTCCCGTAGCGCCTCCTCCATTAGATTTCGATCTAATTCAGATTTTTCCAGTTCATGAATTCTTTTCTTTAAATCGGAAATCTCATCGATAAGTTCTTGGTATGTCCTGGATGGATCATTCATGTGGTGCTCTCTGTGATGATAAAAGGTTAATGTAGGAAAAAAAAGGGGATTACTTGTTGTCCCTTATACCCTTTGGTAATTTATCGTATACCGCTTGATCTGTCAAAGTGAATGACAAGGGAATGCGCGCAATCGGATACGGAATGCCGTTCGAAATAAAGCATGTTTGAGAAAAAATCATAAATGCTCACTTTCAGATAGTATATTTGTGATTACCCCTTGATGGACGATGTCATTTCTTAAAAAGGTCGCTGTGTGCGCCGGCGCGTTCCAGACGGAGTGAATTCTGGTCTGTCGTGTAAATAAGTATCCAGTCGGCCTCAATATGACAGTCACGCGACAAATGCCACGGTCCTATAAGTGGATGATCTCTGTAATTCGCTGGAAGAGGGGTGCCCTCGGCTAGAAGCTTGACAATCTCCCGCAACTTTTCCAAGCCCTTCCCTCGTTTCAGCATACGCTTGATGTCACGGGAGAATTGCTTGGTCTGGGAGACTTTCTTCATTTTTCCCAGCTATTGAACATTTCCTCTATAGATTCAAACTCCTGAACGTCTTTACGGCGTCGGCTCTTTTCTATGGTCGTGGCCGTAAGCTTGTTCGGAATCGTAATCGTGAAAGGTAACCCGCCACGGAGTGATATTTGCTTGTAGAAGATGCGAATGGCCTCCGTGGGAGTAAGGCCAAGGCTCCGAAGGATCTCTTCCGCCTTCTCCTTTGTCTGTGGTTCAATGCGGGCATGTACGGCTGAAGTTTTCATGGATTCATTGTGCCACATTTGCAACACAAATGCAACAGTCCTTCCCGTTTCTTTTTTCGATAACCAAATGAAATGAATCAGGAGGCTTCTTTCTCGTTGTTCGGTGTCCGCTTCCGGTTCTTGGCCGGGCGCTTCTGGCGCAGGCGCTGGACGAGGAATTGTTCCACCGATTCCTGGGACCATTCGCCCTGAAGAACCTCTTTGAGGGTTTCCAGGGAAATCTCCACCCGGGCGGCGCTCTTGTGCCCCCCGGCGCTGCCATACCTGCCGAAGGCCTTTTCGGCAATGCTGCCGCAATCCTGGCGGTATCCGTCCCCTCGAAAGACAATGATCAGCCTGTCTTTGATGACCCCGGCGATCACGACATAGTAGATGTCGGCGATGCGGAGATAGAAATCGGCGACCTGGACGCAAACGTCCGGGCTTTCCACCTTCCCCAGGAAGCTGGTAACGCGGTCACGATAGCGGCGCCGGTGGAAATATGCATGTTCAAAAGACTTGAGATAGCGTTCGGGAATCTGATTGAGTTCGATACGGCGGATGAGCTGCCGGTTTGCCCGGGCGTAGTTGAGATAATAGGCGCCGATATCCTCGAGAATGGAATCCCTTTCGAAATTATTGGTGTCGCTTTTAATGCCGTAAAGTAAAGCCGTGTAAAGCATTTTGGGAATGCGCACCTTTGCGGCGAGGAGATATTCCGTCATGATCGTGGACAGGGCGCCGTAGTGGGGCCGGATGTCGGCCAGTTCGGCGTGCCAGGCCGACGTGACGGGATGGTGATCGAGGACGATCTGGGGGTGAAGGTTGTCGCATACCTTGCCGAAGAAGGTCGGTTGGGCGTCGACCAGCGCCAGGAGCCGGTATTCCTGAAGGTTTACCTTGTGGAGGAGTTGGATTTCCACTTTCATGGCCTTGATGAATTCCCTGTTCTGCTGGCGGAGGACCCCTTCGGTGGCTACGAAGGCAAATTTTTTCAAACCTCCCGCTTGCTTAAAGATTTCCCTAAGGGCCATGGCCGAAGCAACGGCATCGGGATCGGGACTGCCGTACATGAGGACCGCCAGGGTATCGTCCGGTCTGGCCATGGATCTGAGCTTGAAGACGTTGAACAGGGTGTCTTCTTTTCTGACGAGCAAGGACTCAATGCGTTTCATAGGCTGACGATGATTTTTCCTTTTTTCCCGACCGTTACTTCGCCGACAATGGCGGCGTCATCCAGGCCGGAGCGATGAAATTTATCGAGAAGTCCGGCCGCCTGCTCCGGAGCGACAGACAGCAGCAGACCACCTGCCGTCTGAGGATCGAAGAGGATGTCCATTAACCACTCCGGACAGTCAGAGCTTGCCTCGATGCATGACATGAGGAATTGCCGATTGCGGTGGAGACCTTCGGGAAGGATTCCCATTTCGGCAAGTTCCTGAAGGCCCGCGAAAAAAGGGACCGCCGAGGCAAAGATATGCATTCCCACCTCGCTGTCTTCGATCATCTCGCAGGCATGGCCAAGAAGACCGAAACCGGTGATGTCGGTGCAGGCATGAACATCGGTTGTCTCCACGATGATTTCCGCCGCTCCTTTGTTGAGGGTTGTCATGGCGGCGATGGATTTTGCGATGACCTCGGCGCCGGCCGCGCCGGCTTTGGCGGCGGTGCTCACGATACCTGTCCCCAGGGCCTTGGTCAGGATAAGCTTATCCCCCGAGCGGGCGCCGCGATTCATGAGCACCTGGTCAGGATGGACGACCCCGGTCACGGCGAGGCCGTATTTGGTTTCATCGTCTTCGACGCTGTGTCCCCCCACGAGGAGGACGCCCGCCTCCCGCATTTTGTCCAGGCCGCCGCGGAGGATATCCCGGAGGATGGAAACGTCGAGTTTCTTGATGGGGAAACACACGATATTCATGGCCGTCAGGGGTTTGCCCCCCATGGCGTAAACGTCGCTCAGGGCATTCGTTACGGCGATCTGGCCGAAGGTATAGGGATCATCCACAATGGGGGTAAAAAAATCCACCGTCTGAATGATGGCAAGATCGTCCCGGAGCTTATAGACGCCGGCGTCTTCAGAGTGCTCCATGCCGGCCATGAGATTAGGATCCGTCATGAAGGGAAGATCTTTCAATGCTTCGTGAAGGTCCCCCGGACCTATTTTGCAGGCTCAACCCGCGCCGCGAACGGTTTGGGTCAGGCGGGGGCGGTTTTCATCAGTCATTAGCTATTCCTTTGTCGAATGGGTGCATGCATGTGCTTAGCGGAGGGGATTATCCGCCGAATTTGCTCTGTTGTCAATCAGGAAGATATGCTTGACGGCTCCGCAAAAACTCCATATGCTTTGACAAATGTGTAAGTGAGGAAATACTTATGTCAGCCATGATTCGCTATTACAGTACGAACAGAAATCTTGCCCCTGTTGCCGGTTTTGAGCCGTTCCGGGAAACAGTTTCCTTTCGCGAGGCCCTGCTTATGGGGCAGGCCCCCGATGAGGGGCTTTTCATGCCGGAGGCGACTCCTCTCTTGTCTATGGGCGAAATAATGGCTTTAAAAGGGGAGCCCTATACCGAAGCCGCTTTCTTAGTGGCCGGCCGTTTTCTGGGCGGGGAGATCGGCCTCGATAAATTGCGGTGGATCGTTGAAGACGCCTATAACTTTGACGTACCCCTGGAGCGGGTACTGGACCGGAAATACGTTATGCGCCTGGATCAGGGGCCCACGGCATCTTTCAAGGATTTTGCCGCCCGGATGATGGCCCGGTTGATGAGTATGGTCCGCGATCCCGAGAAACGCCTCAATGTCCTGGTAGCCACTTCGGGGGATACGGGCAGCGCCGTCGGCGAGGCCTTTAAGGGTGTGCCGGGTATCGAGGTCACGATTCTCTATCCCCGGGGCGAGGTCAGCGGGCGCCAGAAGAAGCAGCTCGATACGATCGGTCAAAATGTGCGGGCGATATCCGTGGACGGGAAGTTCGATGATTGCCAGAATCTGGTGAAGCAGGCCTTCGCCGATCCTTCCCTGGGCAATCTCAACCTGACCTCGGCCAACTCAATAAATTTTGGACGCATTCTTCCCCAGGCGATCTACTATGTCTATGCCTACGGCCAGTTGGCGGCCCCGGGAGAGGAAATCGTTTTTTCCGTCCCCTCGGGAAATTTCGGTAATGCCCTGGGCTGTGAATATGCCCGCCGCATGGGGTTGCCGGTAAAGACCCTGGTGATGCCAACTAATGAAAACGACGAGTTCCCAAGGTTTCTAGCGTCGGGGAGCTACGAAAAAGTGTCCCCCTCCCGGGCCTGCCTCTCCAATGCCATGAATGTCGGCCATCCGAGCAACCTGGCCCGTTTCTTCGATCTTTTCGAGGGGACGGTGGACAGGAACGGGGTGGTCCACCGGTACCCCGACCGGGAAGGGATGAAAAGGCATATCTACTCCGTCAGTATTACCGATGCCGAGACGAAGAAGACCATCAAAAGGATCTATGAAACCTATGGGGTCCTCTTGGAGCCCCACGGCGCCGTTGGCTGGCGGGGGTTGGAGGATTATCTGGAGACGCGGGGTGATTTTCCCTTATGCGTTTCCCTCGAGACTGCTCATCCGGCAAAATTCCCAAATGAAATAAATGAACTCCTCGCCATCGACCCGGAGTTGCCCCAGAGCATGAAAGACGTCGACGCCAGGGAAGGGGAACCGGTATTTCTTGACGCCGATGACAACGCCTTCAGGGCTTACCTGCGGAAAAATCTGAAAGGTTAACCTTTCTTGAACCAGTGCCGGCGATTGTGATCTTTGAGCGCCGCCTCCAGGGTATCGAGCTTCTTAGGGGGAAGGATGCCCCGTTCGACGAAGTAGTTGCCGATGCGGGGCTGAAGGATTTTCTGGCGGCCCAGCAGTACCAGTACTTGATAAAAGCTGAGCAGCCCCGTGCGTAGCGCGAACTCGCCAAAGAGCTCCCCTCGCTTACGCTGCCGCAGGATGCTTTGAATATCAAAAGAGTTAAGCCAGCGCAGTTGGCAGGCAATATCGCCGAGGCGCGGTCTCTGAATCTTCTGCCAGACTACGGCGTCCCACATCTGCCGCATGGAAATAACTCCGGAATAATAAAGAAACTGGCCGATAAAGATTCTCCGGGAAGGCATTTTCCCCTGATAGTAATGCTGGCGTTGGGGAGAAGGAGGCGCGGTAACGGGGCGATCGGAACGATAGAACGACCCGGGCGGCATGGTCAGAATGTAACGATCCGGTTCCTGGATGTACGAGAAGACCTGTTCGTAGGCGCGATGGACCTCTTTAAAGCGCTCTTCCAGGATCGCTTCATTCACGCCGATGTGATACGACCGATCGGGGTGCGTTTCCATGACCAGTTTGCGATACGCCGTCTTCACCCCCGAAGGTTGAAGGTAGCCGAGAAATTGCGGCGTAATGTTCGCTTCCGGGCCGAAAAGAATCCGGCATGACTGGAGAAGCTGCTTTTCAGGAATGATGATCCTGGTATTTTTGCCGTTTGCGTCCGTAATTGTTCCCTTCTGCTTATTTCGTTATGACAAATTTCTGTTCTTCTTTCGGAACATACCACTTGATAAAGTTATGGGTGATTCCCTGCGGCGCCGGCTCTATGCCTCGGAAGCGGGCATGAATCATGGGCAGGGCGTCGGGGACATAGAGGAACAAATAGGGCTGTTCCTCGGCCAGGATCTCCTGGATACGATCATAATACCTTTTTCTTTCTTTTTGGTCAAAGACCTCCCGGCCCTTTTCGATCAATCTGTCCACTTCGGCGTTTTTGAAGGAGATGAAATTAAGCTCCTCCGGACCTGTCTTACTGGAATGCCAGACATCATAAATATCAGGATCCTGAGGGATTGTCCAGCCGAGGATTGTCGCATCGAAACGCCGCTTGTTGATAAAGTCGTTTACAAAGGCCGCCCATTCGAGGACCCTGATCTTGACTTTGATCCCCACGTCGGCGAGTTGTTTCTGGATGATCTCGGCGCATTTCGCCCGGATTTCATTACCCTGGTTGGTGATGATCTCAAAGGTAAAAGGCCGGCCATTCTTATCCAGGACGCCGTCCCCATCGGTGTCTTTCCATCCGGACGCGGCCAGCAGCGCTTTGGCCTGCTGCGGATCGTAGGGATAGTTTCGAACCTGGGGATTATAGGCCCAGGTCCCCGGCTTGTAAGGACCTGTCGCCGCCTTCCCCAAGCCCAGCAGCACGCCCTTGATCATTTCCTCCTTGTTGACGGCGTGGGCGATGGCCTGACGCACCCGCTTGTCGGTAAAAAGAGGGTTTTGGAGATTAAATCCCATATAGACATAGGAGAAGGATAGGTAGCGGTACTTGTTGTAATGCTTGCGGAAGAGATTGTTTTCCGTCTGGCGGGTGTATTGAAGAGGCGTCAGTCCCATCTGGTCGATGCCGCCGGCCCGCAGTTCGAGAAACATGGTGGCCGTATCGGGGATGATCCGCATGACGTATCCGTCAATGAAAGGCCGGCCTTCGAAGTAATCCATGTTGGCAACGAGGACGATTTTTTGCCCCGACAGCCATTCCTTGAAACGGTAAGGACCGGTGCCGATGGGATGCCGGGAAAGAGGAGACGAGGTGATGCTTTTGCCCTCCAGAAGGTGTCTCGGCAGGATCGGGGACCCCCAGCTCATAAGGGCCGGGGCGAAAGGTTTGTCATAGGACACACGGAGGGTGTAATCATCGGTCAGGTCGACTTTTTTTATTTTGAGAAAGTCCCCGGCATAGGCGGTGGGCGTTTTGGGGTCGATAGTGATTTTGTAGGTGAATAAGACATCCTGCGCCGTAAAGGGGTGACCGTCGTGCCACTTGACCCCTTTGCGGAGATGAAAGACGATTACAAGGCCGTCGGGCGATATCTCCCAGGATTCGGCGAGATCGCCGACAATCTTGAGATCCTTGTCGTATTTCACGAGGCCGTTGTAAACGAGGCCGGCGATCTGGTGGGAGGTGGAGTCGCTGGACAGGATGGGAATGAGGTTGCTGGCGTCGCCGATGGAGCCTTCGACGATAATATCTCCAAACGCCGGTCCCGTTCCCGTAGCGGAGCGCGCCGACATATCGGGATTCTGGCTGCTGCATGCGGCCAGCATCGTTGTCAGCAGGAGGCACAAAACCTGGTTCAAGAATACCCGATCAATGCCTGTTTGCCCCTTTTTTCGGTTCTTCATGGGCATCGATCCTAATAGATCGGCGGGAGATTTGCAATGCGAAAAACGGGGTCAGACTTACCTCTGCTTGTCGAGGACATCCCGGATCGCATCGGCCAGCTCCCGGAAGTGGAGCGGTTTCGGAATAAAGCGGTTGAATCCCGCCTGCCATGGTCCCGACGGCCTCCTTTCTTTTGGTAATGTCTTTACCGCCGACCACGACGCCGGCAAAAAGCCCCTCGCTATCGCATGTCAGGTTGCTGGACGCTTCCAACCACACATAGCTGCCGTCTCTGTGACGGAAACGGAAAGTCCCATGGGCGATACCGGTGGTGAGGGAATTGATGAAGGAATAGACAACCCGCTCTCTGTCTTCGGGGTGAAGATATTCAAAGGCGTTCGTGCCGATCATTTCTGCCGCCTTGTATCCGAGAATTCGTTCATGGGAAGGTGAAACAAAATTAAAGACACCATTGGCGTCGAGCATGTTTACCATGTCAACCATGTTGTCCATGATTATGCTCAGGAATTGCTCGCTATTGACATTGCCGATCATGCTGGTTCCTTGGATGGCTTGTTGGAGGCGTCGATTTTCTTCCTCGGTTTCGGCAAGGCGTTTCCGCATGGTCATGATCTCGGCTGCAAGTTCAGCGTTTGGTTGATCAGGGATGGACATGCATTCTCCTTAGCAGAGGTCGTTATTCACTCAAAAGTTCATGCACAGTCTCAACAAGTTCCGAATAATTGAAGGGTTTCGCTAATGTCCGGCTGGCGCCGAGGCGCTTGGCCGTTTCCAGATAGTCCTGGGGACCGACCCTTCCTCCCCCCGACATGGCAATGATCTTTAGCTGGGGATAATCGCCGGTCAATTCAATGATCGTTTCAATCCCCCCTTTGTCCGGCATGATGATGTCGGTGATAACAAGATCGAAAGGGTGCTGTCGAAATAGCTTCACGCCGACACTCCCATCATTGGCCTCTTCGATGTCATTGTAGCCGGCCTTTTCGAGCATCTTTCTCAACAACGTCCGGAACTGGTCGTCATCGTCAATGAGCAGTATTCTTGCCATAGCTTATGCCTCGCATTTCATCGGGTAAAATCAGGGAAGAATTCCCTAATGGCCGTAAGCAAACTTTCTTCCGTGACCGGTTTGACCAAGTAGGCATCGTATAGTGATTTGAAAGCCGTCACCACGTTTTTGGGGTCGTCAAGGGCGGTGGTCATAATAATTTTTATCCCTTTGGGGTAGATGATTCCCCATTTCTCTTCTTCAACTCTTCTAACCTCTTTTACCACTTCTTGTCCATCCATTTCAGGCATCATAATATCCAGAAGAATGAGATCGTATGGTTTCCCTGCCACCCCTACTTTCAGACTCGATTGTCCCTCCCATGAGTTCAATAAGTTTCTTAGTTCCCGTAAAACCAAGACCGGTTCCCCCATAGCGCCGGGTCATGGAGCTGTCCACCTGTGAGAAGGCGTCAAAAATATGCTTTCTCTTCTCTTCCGGGATGCCGATTCCCGTGTCGGTCACGGAGAAGCGAACAACCATGTCCTTTCCGGATAAGGACATTATTAACGATTTTCATAAGCGACCGGGCTGACGACTGGACGGCCTGGGCGTATTCCTGCTGTTTGTCCGTAAGCTCGGTGCGGAGGAGGCCGGTCAGACCAATAATGCCGTTCATCGGCGTTCTTATCTCGTGGCTCATATTGGCCACGAACTCGCTTTTCATCCGGCATGCGGCCAATAATGTTTCCAGTTGCTCAACCTGCAAAGGGGCCCCCCTATGATTCCGGGCCGTCGGACAGGAATTCTTCCATTTTCCTGTATCCTTCATCGACGTTGGCCTTGTATTCATCCCGGAGTTTTCTGTAATAATCAATCCATTCAGACATGAAGTTCCTGCCTTCCTCGGGGAACCATTTGGTCTGGTTCAACCAGAACTGGAACATTTTTTCCGCATTGTTCTGCATGTTCACCATAGCGGAAAAAGACTTCTCAAAGGTTGATTTATTGTACTGGAACATCTGCCTGGCCATCAATTTCGGATCCATATTACCCTCCTTTTAAATATGATGTTATTTGCCGCTTTCATCCTTCACAATAATGCATTGTTCGGGCCATCTTATCAAGGAGAAACAGGAGAAACAATTAAACATCTCCGGGAACGCCGGTTTTAAAAAGTTGCGCGATCCAGTTCCTTTCTTACCGCCGGTCCCAGTTTCTCTTTGACATAGGGCTTTCTCACATAGGCGCCGGCGCCGAGGCTTTGGGCGGTGTGCACTCGATCGGGCTCCGAATCAATCCTGGGGAGATACAAGGTAAAGGTGGAACCAACGCCGGGTTCGCTCTGAACGGTGACATCGCCATTGTGGTTTTTGACGATCCCGTAAACGCCCAGGACGAAGCCGCCTGCGTCGTCTTCGGCATGCCCCAGGAAGCGATCAAAAGGGGAGGAATACAAAAGGTCCTTCCCCTCGAAGAAATCGCCGGGGCGGTGCTGAGAAATTGTAAATAATCCGAGGTAAAAACAATGCTGTCGCGAATTTCTTCAAACCTGTTCGGGGACGCTGCCCAAGGGAAATGAGCATATTCTCCTCGTGGACGATGAAAAAGAACTGGTTGACATTGGAGAAAAAATGCTCAAATCTCTTGGCTATGATATTTCCAGGGGGGCAATATGGTACTCCTTGTCCGGCGAGCCCTGGATGGATAATGGTGGTGATATAATTATGGACAATGAGCTTGCCTCCCAAATTGAAACAATCGAGCTTACACTGGTAAAAGACTCCGTCCTTGGCTTTGACCCGTCGATTCTCTTCGTCCTGGACGATGTCGAGATCGGACAGCGGGAAATCGAAAATCTGAAGTCTAAACTGGGGACCGATGTTTTTACATATCTCTTTAACATCGCCAATTCTGCTTTTCACGGCGGCTTGAAAATGGGTCCGGTCAAACATTTCTTCGATGTTGTCAACCGCCTCGGGACGCAATACACAAAAGTGCTGATTCTGCTGTACGCCATGCAGCGTCTGGCCCGGGGAGACCATGAAGCCGAAATCATCTTTGCGAAAAGTTTCAGCGCCTCCGTGGTGGGAAGAATTATGGCGCGCGGTTTCGGCTTCCGGGATGACGGGGCGCGGCAGGTGGAACTCGCCTGTCTCCTTGCCGGTATTGGTTCCCTGATGATGACGGTGTATCGAAATCGTTATCACACCGCGGATTTTGTTGTATCCGATGATTTTATCACAGAGAATCATTTATATCTTACGGAAAGGATCATGCGCAGATTTCAGCTTCCCGAATATCTCGATAAAATGATTCTGAGCAACTGTTTCGTCCTGGAACGCATGGGAATCGGTCTGGCTACGGTGGTAAAGTTGTCCATCTGCGCCGTGGAGTGCTCATTTCGTAACTTGCATAACAAGCTGGTTTTTCGCTCCCCATGTGTGTCCTTGGAGGATAGATTTGCCCCTTCCCTTGCCGGAATCATTGAAGAGCAGTTTGCTGCTGCGGGCATGAGCAAATACCTGGTTATCCTGCCTGAAACCGATCAAGTATCGCAAAAAATGCACTAAACCAATGTTATAATTGAGGAAATTCATATCATGAGTAATGAATCAGATACCTCGCTGAAGTTCACGGATGAACTGTCACGGTTGCAAAGCCGGGTTTCGGAATTGGAGAGCGCCCTGGCGGTGACATTGAAGGATAAGGAAGTCTTGCAAGAGAGGGAAGCGAAATATCAACGGATAGTGGAAAACATCAGTGATGTAATCTTCGAGATCGATCCGCATGGGGTGGTTCTCTACATCAGTCCCGCCGGGAAAAGAATCTGGGGATACGATCCGGAAGATGTCATTGGAAAGAATGTGAGCGAATTTGTCCATCCCGATGATCTTGACATCATTATCAGGCGGTTTTTAGAACTCGGCGCCGGCACGGGAAAACCGTTGTCCTGTCGAATAAGAAATAAATCGGGCGAGTTCAGGTGGGTGCGGACAAAAACTAAACCCAGGATAGTAGATGGCACGTATATTAGTGCATATGGAACGATTATCGATATCACGGATTTAAAACGCGCGGAAGAAGCCCTGCGGGATAGCGAAGAGAGATACCGGAGCATATTTGAAAACGCCCCGTTGGGGATTTTTCATTCCACGAGGGAAGGAAAGCTTGTTGATGCGAACTCCGCCCTGGCTAAGATTTATGGTTATGACTCTGTTGAAGATTTGATCTCGGAAGTGAATCGTTCCAGTGTTGCGGAAAAGCTGTACGTGGAAAAGGAAAAACGCTCATCCATTGTGGAGGAGGTGGAGTCGGCAGGGAAGTGGAAGGGATATGTTAACCAATACCGAAAGAAAGACGGGAGCATCATCGATGCAACCCTGACATTTCGCCGGCTTCCTTATCATGACAGCCGCGGCGCCGAATTGGAGGGCTTTGTCGAAGATATAACGGCACGCAGGAAAACGGAGGGCGAGCTTAAGAATAAGAATGAAGAGCTTCATGCCGCCTATGAGCAACTGGCTGCGAATGGCGGGGAGCTTGAAGAAAAATACCGGGAACTTGAAAAAAGTCAAAGGGCGCTGCGGGAGAGCGAGGAACTTGCCAAGTCAATTCTGAAGTCCGTTCCTCACGGCCTGTTCGGCGTGGAGAAGCGAAGCATCTTCTTTGTCAATGACGCCATGGAAGATGTCTTTGGGTGGAAGCCGGAGGAACTGGTCGGGAAAAGTACCAAGATACTGTTCAGGAATGACGAGGAATGGAAAGAATACGGCGCCATGCTCTACACCTGGTTGAGAAAAATGCCGGTCGTGACTTTCGAGGCGAACGTTCCTTTTGTTCGTAGAGATGGGACAGAAATTCTATGCCGCAACAGTGTGTCCAGGACAGGTGATGAACTGGGGATAACCAATAGAATTGTTGCCACTTTTGAGGATATCACCGAGCGCAAGCGGGCCGAGGAGGCGCTGAAGAGGAGCGAGCAGCAGCAGGCGGACATCATCGATTTCCTACCCGACGCCACCCTCGCGATTGATAATGAAAAGCGCATCATCATCTGGAATCGGGCCATCGAGGAAATGACGGGCATCCCGGCCCGGGAAATGCTCGGGAAAGGAGACTATGCCTACACCATCCCCTTCTATGGAGAGGCGCGACCGCAGTTGATGGACCTGGTCTTGAGAGACAACGAAGAACTTGCGGCAAAATACTCACAGATTCGCCGTGAAGGCGATACTCTTGTGGCGGAAGCCTTCTGCCACGCCCTGTATAACAACAAGGGCGCCTGGGTTTACCTGAAAGCCACGCCTCTCCGCGACCAAAGCGGCAATATCAAGGGTGTAATCGAAATTATCCGCGATATCACCGAGCAAAGGAGTTATGAAGAGGCCCTGAAAAATTATCAAAGGAATCTTGCGGATATCATCAATTTTCTGCCCGACGCGACCTTTGTCATCGACAAAGACGGGATTGTGACCGCTTGGAACAATGCCATAGCTTCCATGACAGGAATCAAAGCGGAGAAAATGATCGGCAAAGGTAATTACGAATATGCCCTTCCTTTCTATGGCGAACGCAGGCCCATTATTATCGATCTTATCCTTTCCGCGGACGACGAGTTCTTAAGAAAATCTTATGATGCAATTCAAAGCCAGGAAGCTGTCCTCTCCGGCGAGGTTTATGTGCCGCAAATCTTTGGCGGCAAAGGGGCTTATCTCTGGGGAAATGCCTCCCGGCTCTATAATGCAAACGGCGAAATCATCGGGGCCATTCAGTCTATCCGCGATATTTCGGAGCGTAGGCAGGCGGAAGCGGAACGGCGGGAATTGGAGGAGCGCCTGCAGCGGGCGGAGAAGATGGAATCATTGGGGTTGCTGGCCGGCGGCGTCGCCCACGATCTCAATAACGTCCTGGGTATCGTGGTAGGTTATGCGGAGATGCTTGTGGACGAGATGGATAAGTCAAATCCCATGCAAGATGATTTGAAAAAGATACTGGACGGGGGGAATCGCTCCGCAGCCATCGTTCAGGATCTCCTTACCCTGGCGAGGAGGGGTGTGCAAAGCAAGAAAACGGTCAATCTGAATGCCGTCATTGCGGATTGTCAGAAAACGCCGGAGTTTGAAAAGGTATTTTCCTACAACCCCCGTGTCAAATTGACAACGGATCTCGAAACTGACCTTCTGAACATCACGGGTTCCCCCGTGCATCTCGTCAAGACGATTATCAATTTAGCCTCGAACGCCGTCGAGGCCATGCCGAACGGCGGCGTTTTAAAGATCGCTACCGCCAATCAATATCTGGACACTCCGATTCACGGATATGATAATATCCGGGAAGGGGATTATGTTGTCCTGACCGTGTCCGATACGGGAGAAGGAATACCGGAGCGAGATATCAAGCGCATCTTCGAGCCCTTCTATACGAAGAAAATCATGGGGAGAAGCGGGACGGGCCTTGGGCTTGCAGTGGTCTGGGGAACGATCAAGGATCACAACGGCTATATAAATGTCGAGAGCGAGGAAGGAAAAGGGACCGTTTTTACCCTCTATTTTCCCGTAACGAGAGAAGATGCGGACAGTGACCGGATTTCCGCTTCCATGGCTGAATACATGGGGAAAGGTGAGGCGATACTGGTTGTGGACGATATCAAAGGACAGCGTGAACTGGCTTCCCGGATGCTTACCAAACTCAATTACAGAGTAAGCACCGTCGCGAGCGGCGAAGATGCCGTTGAATACGTAAAAACAAATAAGACAGATTTACTTGTTCTGGATATGATCATGGACCCGGGCATGGACGGATTGGAGACTTATGAGAAGGTTCTGGAGATCAACCCTACCCAGAAGGCCGTTATCGTGAGCGGTTTTTCCGAATCCGACCGGGTCCGGGAGGCCCAGAAGTTGGGCGCCGGTGCGTATGTCAGGAAACCATACGTCCTGGAGCGCCTCGGCACGGCGGTGAGAAAGGAATTGGACAGGAAATAGGCGGAGCATATTTCAACGTCCTCGCTGTGAAATCTTCATAAAGGACTCCTCCTCCTTGAATTTCCCGTTGACAAATATCTCGGAACCAATTATGGAGATGGTCGGATAAGGAAAGAAGAGATGCATTATAGAAATCTGAACACGATCATCGGTATTATTATCGGTATAATTAGGCCGGAAAATTCAGGGGCCTGATCGTGGTTTAGTGTTTCGCCAAAAAACAAGACATTCACAAAATCCGTTATCAGGTCCCCTGGTAGCGGATTTTTTTTTCAGGAGGAAATGGTTTTATGATGGCGCTGGACATAATGATTTATGATACGACCCTGAGGGACGGCTCTCAGGGGGAGCAGATCAATTTCACCGCCGAGGAAAAGCTGCGCATCGCCCGGCGTCTCGATGAAATGGGATTTCCTTACATCGAAGGCGGCTGGCCGGGGTCCAATCCCAAGGATGTCCGTTTCTTCGAGCTGGCCAAGGGGGAAACCTTTCATCAGGCGAAGTTGACGGCCTTCGGCAGTACCCGCAGATCGGACTTGCAGGTGGAGGAATGCCCCAATATTCAGGCCCTGCTTCAGGCGGAAACCCCGGTTGTCACCATTTTCGGGAAGACTTGGGATCTCCATGTTACGGACATCCTGGAGATCTCCCGGGAAGAGAATCTGGCCATGATCCGGGAATCCGTCGCCTATCTGAAAGGGAAGGGGAAAGAGGTCGTATACGACGCCGAGCATTTCTACGACGGTTACCGGCAAAATCCCGGCTATGCCAGGCAGACCATCGAAGCGGCCCTGGGGGCCGGCGCCGATTGGATCGTCCTGTGCGACACCAACGGCGGGACGCTGACCCACGACATTCAGCGGATGACGGAGGAAGTCGCCGTCTTCATTCCGAAAGCGATGCTCGGGGTCCATGCCCACAACGACGGCGGCCTGGGGATTGCCAATTCCCTCGCCGCGGTCCTGGCCGGGGCGAGGATGGTCCAGGGGACGGTAAACGGCTACGGGGAGCGCTGCGGAAACGCCGATCTCATTCCCATTATCGCGAACCTCCAGTTGAAGATGGCAAGACGTTGCCTTTCCGACGGAGCCATCCACCACCTGAGCAATCTGTCCAACTACGTCGGCGACATCGCCAATATCTCACCCCTCAACTCCCGTCCCTTTGTCGGCCGCAGCGCCTTTGCCCATAAAGGGGGCGTCCATGTCAGCGCCATCCTCAAAAATCCCCTGGCTTATGAGCATATTGTCCCGGAACTGGTAGGGAACAAGCAGCGGGTTCTGGTCTCCGATCTGGCCGGGAAGAGCAACATCGAATACAAGGCCCGGGAACTGGGCATCGATCTGGGGGAGAACAACGGCGCGAGCCGGCGGATCGTGGCTGAGATAAAGCGGATGGAAGACGAGGGATATCAGTTCGACGCCGCCGAAGGATCGCTTTCGTTGCTTATCAAGAAGGTCACCGGCGAGTTTGTGGAACCTTTCACCCTGGAGTGCTTCAATGTCATTGCCTCCAAGGCGGCTCACCATCCCTCGCAGGCCCAGGCGACCGTCAAAATCTCCGTGGGCGGCGAGGAAGAACTGACGGCGGCGGAAGGCAACGGGCCCATCAACGCCCTGGATAATGCCCTGCGGAAGGCCCTGACCAAATTCTATCCCCAGATCGGGAAGATGCACCTGACGGACTTCAAGGTCCGGATCGTCGAAGGCAGCGAGGGAACGGCGGCAAAGGTCAAGGTGACTATCGAATCCCAGGATGAAGAGGATACCTGGAGTACGATCGGCGTTTCCGAGAATGTTATCGAAGCGAGTTGGCTGGCCCTGGTGGACAGTATCCAGTATAAGCTGAGCAAGGACCGGGACAATAAGAACAAGTGAATAAACGGGGTCAGAACGACGGGGTCAGACTTACTTATTGACATTTGATGTCAAATGTCAATAAGTAAGTCTGACCCCGTTCGAATGGCCATATTCTATTGCTAATGCCCTTTATTTCTGATAAAGTGTTCTGTGTTTAAGATTAGGGGATTACATAAAAGAATATGCTGCTTGCCGTCAACAACCAGAACCCTCAGATGCGTTTGATCAAAAAAGCTGCGGATGTTCTGAGGAGCGGGGGAATAATTATCTATCCGACCGACACGGTCTATGGGTTGGGTTGTGACCTCTTCAATAAAAGAGGCATTGAAAAGATTTACGATATCAAGAAACGAAACAAGAAACAACCGTTCAGCTTTGTCTGCGCCGACCTCAAAGATATAAGCAAATACGCCTTCGTGACGGATTACGCCTATCGGACTATGAGGCGCCTGCTGCCGGGGCCGTATACCTTTGTCCTGCAAGCCTCCCGCCTCGTCCCCAAGATTATCCTTCCCAAGCGGCAGACCACGGGAATCCGCGTTCCCGACCATCCCATCTGCCTTGCTTTGGTAAAGGAATTGGGACAGCCGATTATTTCTACCAGCGTCAAGTCGGAAGACGGGGAAACCATGAACAATCCTGACCTCATCAGGGAGCGATTCGGTCACTGTGTCGACCTTATTATCGATGGGGGGCTCTGCCCGGGAGGGCAATCCACTGTTATCAGCCTTGAGGATGATACGGTGGAAATTATTCGCATAGGAAGAGGCGATGTATCCGCCTTTATCTAAATAAATACGGGGTCAGATAACTTGACCACAACTAGGTGAAAGAAAATGGGAAGACAAATGCTTATCAATGCCGTCCATTCGGAGCAGAAGCGGATGGCGATCGTCGATGACGGCAAGCTGCTGGATTACAATATCCAGATGGCCGTCAAGGACCCCATAACGGGTAACCTGTACAAGGGTATCGTCATGAAGGTCGAAAGAGGACTTCAGGCGGCCTTTGTCAATTACGGCGGCAAGAAGGACGGTTTCCTGCCTCTCCGGGATGTCAGCCAGGACTATTTTACGGATCGGCGCAATGGAGATAGCGGGTCGGAGAGCGGACCCGCGCATGGGCGGCAACACCTTAAGGTCGGCCAGGAAGTCCTCGTCCAGGTCATGCGCGAGGTGAGCGAACGGAAAGGGGCCCTCCTGACTACCTACATCTCCATGCCGGGACGCTATATCGTCCTGTTGCCTAACAAACAGGGGGGCGGCGGCATATCCAGAAAGATCGAGGATGAGGAAGATCGAAAGCGCCTCAAGGAGATCATGGATCAGATAAAGGTGGAAGATGGGATGGGATTTATCATCCGCACTGCCGGGATGAACCGGACCAAACAGGAATTGGCGAGGGATTATCAGCATCTCACCCGGCTGTGGAAGGAAATCCAGAAAGACACCAAGGCAACCCCGGCCCCTGCCGTCATCTATCAGGAGAGCGATTTCGGCGTCTGTTCCCTCCGGGACTATTTTACCTCGGAAATAGAGGAGGTCCTTGTCGACGACACGGAAACCTTCCGGAAAATGAGGGCCTACTGCAAGACCGTATCGCCCCGGACCGTGAAGATCATCAAGCTCTATAAGGACATGGTTCCCATCTTTGACAAATTCAACCTCGAAGACCAGATCCGGGTCATTTATCAGGAGCGGGTGGATCTCAAATCGGGAGGATACCTTATCATCAATCCCACCGAGGCCATGATCACCATCGACGTCAATTCCGGCCGGGGTTCGAACAAACGGAATGTGGAGGAAACGGCCTTCCGGACCAATCTCGAAGCGGCGGAGGAAATCGCCCGCCAGTTGCGCCTCCGTGACTTGGGCGGCCTTATTGTCATCGACTTCATCGACATGATGGACCGTCAGCATCAGCTCGAAATTGAGCGGGCTTTCAAAAAGGCCTTGAGTGTCGATCGTTCGCGGATTCAAATGTCCAAGATCTCGAAATTCGGCATGCTCGAACTTTCCAGACAGAAGAAACAGTCCACGATTCAGGAAATCAGTTACACCGCCTGCCCCTTCTGCAAAGGCACCGGTCTCCGGCCGTCCCTGGAATACACGGCCCTGAGCGCCTTCAGAAAAATTGAATCCAAAGCCGTCAAGGGAACCTTTGCGGGATTGAAAGTGGCCATGCCCCATGCCATATCCGATTATCTTCTCAATCAGAAACGCCTCGAAATCAGCAAGCTCGAATCGACGTTCGATATGTCCATCTATATATACGGGCAGGCCGATATGCAGTGGGACGATGTCCGGATAGAATCCGAGCCTCGGGAGACAGTCCCGGAAGGGGTTCCCGAAAGTGAAAAAGCAATAGAAAAAGTAACGGACAAAGCAAAAGAAACTCATCAAGAGGCCGCCGGCAAGGCGCGGGAAAGGGAGGCCGTCGTCAAGAGTCCGGAAGTGACGGAAAGCGCCGCTGAACCGGCCAAGAAGAAGTCCCGCCGGAGATCTCGTCATCGCAGGAAAAAACCTGCGGAGGCGGTGGCACCCCTCAGTGAAGCCATGGTTGGTGAAACGCCGGTCGATGGCCCGCATGTCGGCGAGGCAACGCTTAGTG
>Ga0209749_1001500_pt1 | contig 20148 bp, 12 predicted proteins | sample EPASupsiteSAE347_FD_187267 | JGI IMG/M metagenome (GOLD analysis project Ga0209749, IMG submission 187267) | Bioremediated contaminated groundwater from EPA Superfund site, New Mexico - Sample SAE3-47 (SPAdes) (version 2) | ecosystem: Environmental > Aquatic > Deep subsurface > Groundwater >... | reverse complement strand
TAAAGAAATCCCTGTTCGATGTAGGTGCCTGACTGGCGAAAGTTCACTTCCATCACGTCCGGGGCGACTCCGCCGGCAATGGCCATGAGCGGCCTGGTGTCGCCGCCCATACCGGCGATGGAAATTCCGGAAAAACGTCGCAACTGAATTTCAACCCTGTCCCAATTCCGTTTTCCGTATTTTTCCTGGTTGGCACGGTATTTGTTACGGTAACGTTCGGCGAATATTTCCGGAAACCGGCTTGTGAACTCCTTGATGACGGCCACGCCGGCCTGGTTCACCGGATTCGGATCCACCGGATTGGGCAGTGACCAGACCGTCAGGTGAATGACGGTTTTGCCGTCCTTTTCCTCGACGTAACCTCCGGCCTGAGTCCGGCACGTAAGCATAACCAGCACGATCAAAACACACAAGGTTCGATAAATTATCATCATTTTATATGGTCCAAATGACTCTTGATGGTCTCCAGATCGCGCAACACGCGGCGACAGGTGTTTTCCATCTTTTTATCGGCAATGATACCGCGAAGTTTTTCAATCTGCGCGCTTGCCTTGCCCATTCTCTCTTTGAACTCGTTTCCTTCCCGCTTGTCCGTGTTTTTTTGCAGCTCGATCAGTGTTCCGCGCAGATTTGCCATGCCGTCATCAATGGTCCGGCAATATCCCTTTGGAATGGGCTCATACCATTCCTTGAATTCTCCGTCCGTCACGTACTCTTTGCCGGCGGCGTCCCCAAGCGAAATACTTGCGATTTTTAACCGCGCATTTTCCGGCAGGTTCGCGGCCATGACCGGAAACATAAGAATGCTGCGAAGCTCATGCTCCGGTTTGATCGTAAACTCAAAGTCCCGATAATCGTAAGTGCCTGGCGGCAAATAAAAGGTTTCGTTGGTGAAACGGGTCCAGCCCGGCACCACCCGGGCAAGCCGGCAGCACACCCCGGCGCTTTTTTCATTTGGCAGATTTTCTCCGGCAGCCCGTACTTTGAGCTTGAGTTCAGACGCCGAGGTCTGGAACAGCATCACCCACTGCATGGTTTCTGAGGCCATGTTGGTGCCGAATGTCTCAACTCCCCATGGTACTTTTCCTTTAAGCGATGCGCCGGAGGAGAACACCAGATTGTTCTTTGCGCCGCCCCTTTCCCTGGCAACATGCCCCTTGGATCGCCAATGCACCGGAGCCGCTGGTTTGTCAGCGTCCACTGTTCGCATAAGGACACCTCGCTCAAGAGTCTCCAAAGCCTGGTCAACGCGCCATTTTGCCGCGATATCCGGCGACGCAATTTGCAGGGCAAGAACATCCGCAACCGGCACTACCAGCTCGGCCGCCAGGCAATTATTGGAAACAGTCAACTTCACCGGCTTGTCGTTGACCACCTCCAGGGCCCTGACAGATTCGGCGTCAAGCCCCAGGTCTTTGGCTGCAATGGAAAGCGTGATCTCCTGATCATCCTTCTCCTCATTAAGCAAGGTCAGCCAGAGCATCCCTTCCGGCGTCGGTCCGAAACGTTCGACGGAGATTTTGGTATTTGAACTGCGCGCATGAGGCACCGGTTCCCATCCGGCCATGGCCAATGCCCGGCAAAGCGGCTGGTATTTCCGGTGCAAATCGCGGTCGCGTTCATAATACAGGGGATGATCGTAATATTCACCGCCCGGCCCCACTCCGCTGGACATCCAATCGAAAAACCCCGGGAAAAAGCCGTAAGCCAGGCAGCGCTTCATGAAGAACTCTATTTTGGAACGATCCATATCCATCTCAAAATTACCCTTGAGAAGCGTATAAAAAGGCTTGTGATATAAAATCATGCGGAAATGATTGAAGTTAAAATCATAATCGCGGCAGTAAAAAAATATGTCACCCGGCTTCAATGGCTTTGTCTTGACAACAGTATGCGCCCAGAGTTCCGGATCGGTCCAGACCTCCTTGCTGATGCCGTCAACCCAGGGAACCGCAAAAAAGCTGTTTTCAGCGTTCACCGTGGTTATTTTCCCCAACGGACGCAATGCCTCCGCCATTGCCCGGGCATAATTCAAGGAAGCGAAAAAGTTATTGACGTAAGGCGCCTTGTTTGCCGGATCCCACATTATGGGATCATCGGAGATGTTGAAATGGTTGGTGGCATAATCCGTGCCGCGGGAAAGACTGTCGTAAAAAAAGCCGTCATAGGGATTACTTTCACGGGTGGCCTCCTTGACGGCCTTGTCCACCAGATATTTTCCATAAGGCAAGCGGGGTTCATAAGTGGCCTGGGCAAGCAAGTGGTAATAATTGTCCCACTTCCGCACGTCGAGCTTGCCGTCCGGACGCCGCACGCCGACCTGTTCATAGACGTTGTCCTGGCCGGTCGCCTTTTTAAAGGCCTGCTCCATGGCCGCCACCTGCGCCTCATGAGGCGGCAAAGGATCTTTCACCGGATCGTACGGAGGCGGCAGATTGGCCCCCAATCCATTATATGAAAAATAATGGCAGGAAAGCATACCGATTTTTTTCTCATATTCCACGTCACGTCCCGCCGAAAATTGCAAGGCAAGGTAAAATTCATTGGCATTGTCGATGTCCAAAGTATAGGCGGCGTAGATCCCCCCCTGTCCAGAGACCTGCTTATGGACCCTGAAATATTCGGAATACATCCGGTAATATTTGGCTAGCGCCCCGCGCATGCCCCAGGCCGGGTCAAAGCTGTAAAAATCGAAATCAAACCCGACGGCGTTTGACTTCCGGCTGTCAGGCGTAAGGGCAAAATCATAGGTAATATCAAAACTTTTCCTGATGCCGTCATAGGCCGCGCGAAAGACACAGGGACGGTTGATTGGCACGGCGATGCAGAGGCCGGCCGGCCCTGTGATCGCCGCGCAAAAATTACGGCTGCAGTAGCCCATGCGCAGATCCGGCTGATCGCGGAATTCCGGAAGAATTGGATTATACCGCATGGGCTCTTCGTCTTCATAAATTTTGTCGCTGATGTTGGTATGGGTATTGATGTCGTCATGCCATTGCCAGCCGGTCGCGTCAACCGGAAAGCTGAAACGCAACAGCATGCCCCGGGCCGGAAGATTTTTTCCTTGCAAATCAATCGCAAATTTTATTGAACCTTCATGTTCAACGATTTTCAAATTTGCCGTTGCCCTGGCTTCGCCAAAATCAAGTTTTAAGCCGCGCGCCAGGCTGCCGCCGACAATTCTGGCGGGATAGAATTGTCCTTTATCAACAGGGCAGAGCGACACGAGCGGGGCGGCAGATACTTTCAGGTTGGTTTGGCCGACCTGCACACCGGTCACGTTCGCATCCTGATCGAGCGTGATTTTCAGATTGCCGGAAGTCAGGTTGAAATTACGATCGCACCCTGACAACGCGGCCACAACCATAATCGCCGCGCTTAACACCAGGATTCTACACATCGTGGCGCAATAAGTATTTTCCCGTTTTTTTCGCATTTTGCCTCCTGCTAATTTTGCGGCGAAGAATGCAACAACGGTGCAAGTTTTTTGATGAAAACCTGCGCCAGGCGCATCATGCCAAGGTCATTTGGATGACAGCCGTCAACCGTGCCCTCAGCGTCATCGCCCAACATGCCTTCATTCGAAATGAAGTACAGATTGGTCATTCCGCCATCCGTTAATTTTTTATAAACGTCGCGTAAAATGCGCCCCTTTGTGGTCGGGGTGGTGTTTCTAACGTGGGAATCTTCAACCAGCACTATGGGCGTGGCCGGATGCGCGTTGCGCAGTTTTTTTACAAACGGCTCCACACGCTGCGGTATGAGATCCGCCTTCATATTCGCCATGCAGTCGAGCACAAAAATTGCCGGGTCCAATTCCGCCAACAGATCGCCGATCGCCGGTTCCATGTCGCCGCTGCCGCTGAAACCGAGATTTATGACCGGAACATCCAATTTTCTGCCGACAATGGCCGTATATGCCATTCCAGGACGAGAAGCGCATCCTCCCTGGGTGATGGAGGTTCCATAAAACACAATGGACTTTCCGGAAACTGCGACAGGCTTAATCATCCGTTCCTTCGGGATTCCGATTTCCACGGATGTGACTCCATTGTAAAGCGGCAGATAAAGAAGATGCTCTACGCCGGGACGGGATGTCATTTTGACCGTATTGACCATTGAGGTGGGGTATGGATTTCCGATACTCAGAAATTGCCATTGCTCTGTTTTGTCCCTGGCGTACAAATCCATGCCGCTGACTCCGGTGGCGGGCATGTGGGGCAAAGCCAACTGGCTGTATAGCAGAGTCCAACGCACCTGAATGGAATCGGCGTCGGTCACAAAACGGACACAAATCCCGGCGGAATCACGGCTGAGATCCCACGTTTTCTTCTCCACCATGCCCCTGGCCTTGGCCGGGAAGCGGTCGTAAAACGATTCGGTATTTGTCCAGCCTTTTCCCTCGACCGGCAAATCCCGGCAATCGTACCACAGGGTCTTGCCGTCTGGGTCGAATGGCGCTAAGTTAAGCGTTTTTGCGCCATTCTGTTGGCGGCTCAGCACAGCTTCGCCCTCCATGTTGCTGGGCAATACGGTTTGTGGAGGGCGAGCCTCTGGCGAGCCGGGGCTTATCTTAGCGCCATTCCCGTCAGGGTCCGCCTTTGCTTTCGCCGGCTCAAGAGGTTCGGCAATAGTTACGCATGCCGCAAAGGACAGCATAACTGTTATCATAAATACGCCAAAAATTTTACGCGGCAGGCGCACGCCGTGTTGTTCTGAATCATAGGTAACTATTTTCATTTTATATGCTCCAAATGGCTGTTTATGGTTTCCAGATCGCGCAAAATGCGGCGGCAGCCGTTCTCAATTTTATTATCCGCAATGGTCTTGCGAAGTTTTCCGATCTGCTCAAGGGCCCTGGTTAGAATCCGCTTATACTCGTCACTGTCCAGGTTAGCAGCAGCTTTTTGCAAACTGACCAGTTTTCCGCGCAGATCGGCCACGCCGTCGTCAATGGTCTGGCAATATTCCTTTGGAATGGGCTCATACCATTCCTTGAATGAGCCATCCAACATATATTCCCTGCCGCCGGCGTCTACCAGCGAGATCCGGGCAATTTTCAACCGCGCATCCTTCAAGCCGGCGGCGATGGCGGGCAGCGTGCGTATGGCGTGTATCGGCTTTCCGGGATTGATCGTAAACTCAAAATCCCGATAGTCATAGGTGCCTGGCGGAAAATAGAAAATCTCGTTGGTGGTATAGGCAAAGTTGCGGGTAGCCCACGCAACCTGACAACATATTGCCGCGCTCCTGTCATCAGGCAGATTTTCCGCGGCAGCCCGCGCCTTGAGCTTGAGATCAGCCGCGTTCGTCTGCAAGACCATCTCCCATTGCATTGCCAGCGCCCCCACCCCGCCGCCGGTAAAAACCGATTTCCACGCCGGCGTAGCAGGCCAAGGCAACTTTAGACAGGTATTCAGATTACTCCCGGATGCCAGGACAATATTGTCCTTTATCCCGGTTTTTTCCCTGCCTACAATTCCCCTTGTCCGCCAATAAACCGGCACGGCCGGCTTGTCCATGTCCACTTTTTGCATCGCATTCTCCCGATCAAGCGCTTCCAGCGACTGCGCAATCCGCCACCCTGCCGCCGCCTTCGATGATGCAATCTGAAGAATATATACATCCCCTGATGGAATGGAAAGTTCACCGATTGATTGATCACCAGACGCTTTCAGCGGCAGGCTAATGTCGCGCATCATGTCCCACGCCTTTAGCTCGTCAGCATCCAAGCCCAACTCTTTTGCGTCAATGGTGAGCGTCGTCTTCTGAACGTCCTTCATTTCATTAATCAGAGTAAGCCACAGCGCCCCATCCGGCGTGGGGCCGAACCGCTCCACATATACCTTGTTGTTTGAACTCAGGGCATGGGTAACCGGCTCCCAACCGGCGCTCACAAGAGCGCAGTAAAGGGACAAATATTTTTTATGAAGATCGCGGTCACGCTCGTAATACCTTGGATGGTCGAAATATTCGCCTCCCGGACCAAGGCCGCTGGTCATCCGGTCAAAAAAACCCGGCGAAACGCCATAGGCCAGGCAACGCTTCATGAAGGATTCTATCTGGGACCGGTCGACGGCCTCGAAGCGGTCCTTGAGAACAGTTAAAAACGGCTTGTGATGCAAAGCCACACGGAGATTATTCAAATCATCGCGTGAGCAATAGCAGCCCCGGCCGACAAGTTCGACCTCCTGGCCGATCATGTCCAGCCAGGGCGCGAGAAAGATTGGACAACTCTTGACGCTCCAGTTGTTGATGATCGTGATCTTTCCCATGGCGCGCATCTCTTTTGCCATGGCTTCGGCAAATTTCACCGAGGCATTGTAATTATCAAGAAACGGTTTTTTATTGATCGGGTCCCAGAACACGGGCGATTCGGATGTCCTGAAATGGGCCACAGCATAATCCGCGCCCTGCGGCAGGTCATCATAACCGAAGCCATCCAAGTCAGCGTTTCGTTTTTCGCGGAATTCCTGAATTATCTTAAGGCTATCCGCCAGCACGAATTTTCCGTAAGGCAATTCCGGGTCAAGACTGTATTGGGCAAGCAGATGTCCATAAACACTCCACTTCTTCATATCCAGTTTGCCGTCCGGATTTCTGGTGCCGACCTTCTCGTACATGCCATCCTGGCCGGTTCCACGCAGTCCGCTGGAGCCCTTTTTGAACGACCTGTCCACAGCGGCCACTTGCTCTTCATAGGAGGGCAACGGATCTTTCTCCGGATTGTATGGCGGGGGGAAATTACCGGGCATGCCGGCATGAAGATAATAAAGCGTGGTGGGCACGCCGATTTTATCATCATAGGCCGGATCAATGGTGGTCCAGTGCGATCCGAACCGAAACTCGTCGACATTGTCTATGTCGGAAAAAGGCGTTGAAAAGGCCGCCCATTGTCCCGGGACTTTGGCAAACACTTTGAAATATTCAGGATATAGACGGTAATATTTTTCCAAAGCCGCGCGCAGGCCCCATGCGGGATCGAAAGTATAGAGATTAAAGGAAAAACAGACCGCATTAGCCTTCCGGCTGTCAGGCGTAAGGGCAAAATCGTAGGTGATGTCAAAACTCTTTCGCGCGCCGTCATAAGATGTGCGGAAAATACACGGCGGCTTCAATGGCACGGCAAGGCAGAGTCCGTCCGGACCGCTGATTGCCGAACAGAAATTGCGATTGCGGTACCCCATGCGCAGTCCGGACTGATCGCGCCATTCAGGCAGATCGGGGTAATAGGGATAATATCGCACGGACTCCACATTTTCGTAAACTTTATCACCTATGACTCTGTTACTGCTGATGTTGTCATGCCATTGCCAGCCGATCGCGTCCACGGGAAAGCTGAAACGCAGCAACATGCCGCGGGCCGGAAGATTTTTTCCTTGCAAATCAATCGCAAATTTTATTGAACCTTCATGTTCAACGATTTTCAAATTTGCCGTTGCCCTGGCTTCGCCAAAATCAAGCTTTAAGCCGCGCGCCAGGCTGCCGCCGACAATTCTGGCCGGATAGAATTGCCCTTTGTCGACAGGACAGAGCGACACGAGCGGGGCAGCGGCGACTTGCAGGTTGGTTTGGCCGACCTGCAGGCCAATCACATTTGCCTCCTGATCGAGCGTGATTTTCAGGTCACCGGAGGACAGGTTGAAATTCCTATTACAACCCGGCAACACTGCCAGCATCAACGCCACACCCAATGCCAGAATTCCAGGCATAATAATACAATAATGTCCCACGTCTCTTTTGTTCATTTTACCTCCCGAATGCTATCAACCATGTTTAACTTCAAGCCGATGAATTTTCAATGAAATATTCTTCAGTGTCTGTTGAAACTCAAAACGAACGCCGGAACATTCGCCGGCACAGATGATGATCTGGCAATTGCTCATAAATGCGGCCTTGAGAAGGGCGGGATGGCCGGCAATGCAGGCGGCGATTTTTCCAACGGCGCGAATGCCGCGAATCGCCCGGCTGAAAAAATCAAGGACTTCACGATCGTCAAACATTAGCGGCTTGCCGAGCGCAATGGAAAGATCGCTTGGACCGACCACGCCGCCCGTTATCCCGTCGACCGCCATGATTTCTTTGATTCGTTCTACGCCGCGCGGGGTCTCAATCATTGGAAAAAGGTGCGTTTCACGATCAGACCATCGCATGGTTTTCAGTTTGTCACCGATACCGTAGAAACGGCCCGGCGTATTGCCGCTGAAACCACGTTTCCCAAGGGGCGGAAATTTACCGCATTCAACCATAAATCGCGCATGTTCCGGCGTTTCAATCATAGGCGCCACCACCAGCCGCGCGCCGGCATCCAGAGCGCGCAATACATGAGTGCGTTCCAATTCCTGTATACGAATCAGCGGAAATGCGCCTCCAGCCCTGGCGCCCAGGCAGAACAAGTCGATTTCACGCGACGTTGCGCCGCCATGTTCCTGGTCGGCCCAGACCACGTCGTACCCCATTTTACCGGCCATTTCGGCCATAAATGGCGAGACGCTGTCTATGCTTGCTCCCAGAAACGCCTTGCGGAACCGCAAGCGCCGATGAAGTTTGGAATTGGTTGTTGTCATCCGGGTCATTATGCCTGATAAAATTTCGCAGGAATGTTTAACATGAAATCTCCGCCTGTTTCCGTGCGCGAGCGCTTGCCGGACGCCACCGCCACAACCAGCGAAAGCAGGCTTGAGACAGTCGCTTTCCGTTTATTTCCGAATTCCGACGCATCAAAGTCGATCCGGCAGGACTTTTGCCTGAAATGCGTCCGGCTGGCCGTCAGTTTGACGGTCGGAATAATGGGAGAAGGAACGTCGGCGCCCACGATAAAAGGCATCTGATTTCCGGCTCCTGCGCCGCACGTGTTAATTATCAGATGCACGCCGGAGGCCATGTAGCCGGTGATCACAAAATCGGACATTGCCGGTCCATCGGCAAAAACCAGACCATGTTTGGATGGGATTTCGCCATAATCGACCGCTTCCCGGATTGGACTGGTTCCGGCCTTCATCAGGGAAATATGCGCCTTTTGCCGGAGCGTTTTTAATCCGCCGCTGATATTGAAGCCGCCCAACTCGACGTCGGAAATATTTTCACCGCCCGCGGCCAGTCGTTGTTTGTGGCTGCGAAAGCCGGTCTTGAGCATCTTACGGTCAGCCGGCCGGGAACAGCGCCGGAACAGTTCTTTTTCGACTCCGATAAGATCGGGGGTTTCGCTGAACAATACCGTTGCGTCCAGACCGACCAGAACATCCGCCAGCCGGCCGCACAGGCGATGCACGGTCTGCCCTGAAGCCACGTCCGTGCCGGCGCAGTTAAGCCCGATCCGCAGGGATGCTATATCAACAAGTACACGCCGAGCGCGGGATGCCGCGTCTGACAGGGCTTGGGCATATTCAATTCCACGGCTCACCACATTTCCTCCAGGTTTCTCCTTGGGTATTGAAACCACCCGAAAGGATTTGCCGAATTGTCCGGCCAACCGGACCATATCCTCCGGCGGATGATCCTCATTACCCGACGAAACAAAAACAAATCCAGCCATATTGGGATGTATGGTAATATTGCTGATCAGTCTCCTGAACAGTTCACGGTCGGGGCCATAGTTTCCCACGCCGTGCTTGTGGATCAACGCATGGCAATTGTCAAACGGCGCCGCTATTTCCAGCGCATAAGGGTTACAGCATAAATCCCCGGCAATGACGAGTACCACGTTCCGGATTCCGGCCGGGCCTCTTTTCCGGGGATACCCCGCGAAAGTATTTTTTATTTTAATTTCCATAGGTCAGCGCGTATTCTGCCCCTTTATCACCTGTCCGCCGTCCACAATGATTTCAGCGCCGGTCACGCAGCGGGCCTCATCGGAGGCAAGATATAAAACCGCATAAGCCACGTCGATCGGCATGGTCCATCGCTTCAGGGGAATTTTTTCCCGGACAGTATTTTCCTGGTGTTTCCGATCCATGTTACCTTCAAACAGGGTGTCCCATAGCGGAGTATATGTAGCGCCGGGCGTAACCAGATTGCAACGAATGTCATAGCCGCGATCGGCGCAATAAAGCGCCACCGAACGCGTCAAATAATTTATCACCGACTTGCTGGCGGCATAGTCGAGCATAACGGCTGTGGTGACATGCGTTATGATGGACCCGATATTCACGATATTACCGCCTTTTTCTTTCATGGCCACAACCGCACTGCGGCATCCCAGGAATGTTCCTTCTCCATTGACGGACATAACCTCGCGAAATTGTTCGAGGCTGAGATGTTCCGGATCCTGCGGGCTTTTAAAGCAGGCGCCGTTTATACCTGCACAGTTCACGAGAATGTCCAATTTTCCGTATTGACCGAGCGTCCAACCGACAACATGATCCCATTGTTTTTCTTTCGTGATGTCATGCAATAAAAATGGCTGAAAATTCCTGTCGGCCGGTTCGTTACGATCAGTGATCACAACTGTCGCCCCCTCCTTGCGCAGCAGCTCAATTGTGGCACAGCCTATTCCCGAGGCCCCACCGGTTACGATCGCCACCTTTCCCGCAACCCTGCCCGCATGAGATTCGACTTGTTGCATGACTGTTATCTTACGCGTCGTTAAGTTTATCAGCAACTCCAGCCAATTGGGCCAGAAGTTCCACGGGAGTGCCGCTGCGATCATAACGGGCGATCTGTCCCATGGCCGGCTCCTCGCTTTCCGCCCCGCGATAGTCGCGGCATTGAAACCAAGCTGTGCGAAAACGATCATGTAATTTCCGGCGCGCAACCGGATCGGACGCCATGACGGTAATTTCCGCCAGGCGCGCTTCCGCCAGTCCACGCATCACCCCGGCCGTCAGTATCCACTGGCCAAACTCTTCGGCGCCTCTCGTCACCCCGGGCAATGCCTCATTCAAGAGCGATTCGGCATGAGCGCATACATCGCGGAATCTTACGATTTCCGTTTGCCTGGCTTCCAATGCTCCAGACTGCGCCGACATGAGATCCTTCTCCAGCAGGTTTCTTTGCCGGTCAACGTGCAGAGATAAAACAGCGGCCGCCGCCGAGTCCAAAACGCGGCCTTTTAAACCGAACTGTTCCCGCATGAATTCCGTAAAACACGCCTTCATGTCCGTCTCGCCCGTGGAAAACAGTTTTCCGGCCCAGGCCGTGACCGGATGAACGGTTGCCGGCAAATAACGCCATGGCACCCACAGGCAGTTCATCATCCCGATCTGGCGCGGATGGTTTATTTTCCGGGAGCACCGGTGGAATGAGGCGATATTGTTCAGATTGTCGGCATGCGGCACAAAATATGTGCCGCCCCAACAGCCGGCCGGGCAACCCAACACTTCAAATCCGGCATCCAGGAAATAGTTTGTCGTATCCTCATAATTCGTGGAATGCCCCGCGCCATAGAGCCAGTTGCATATCATGATTTCCCTCGGCAACATGTCCCGCAGCCCCTCATGCTTGAGGACATGGTCGCCCCAAATCAAAGTACGGCGGCCCAGCCGCCGGACCAGCGCATGGATACGAAGCAAATAATCGCCAAAAATGCGCCAGAGAGGTTCGCGCTGAAGAGCCGCCTGGCATAAAACGCTCCCGCCGATATCGGCCTCATCCATGCCGATATGGAGATAAGGCGCCGGAAAAATTTCCGACACGGCGCATAAAACTTCCTCCATGATTTTTTCGGACTTTGGATGGACGGGACAGATACTCCAGTACTTCCCCACTTTTGCCGGAGGCTCGCGCAGTTCGGCATATTCAGGCAAGCGCGTGATAAACCCCGTATGCCCCAGGCATTCGATTTCAGGAATCACGGTTATTCCATGATCAACGGCCAGTTTGACCAGATTGCGCCATTGAGCGGGCGTTAAGGCGGCCGGCGTATGCAAGACCTTCGGAGAAGGCAGCCGTACGGCAATCCCTTCGTCATCGGCAAGGTTGAGCATGATCGTGTTATATCCCCACCGCGCGAGATCAGGGATCAGGCGTTCATAGTACGCGTATCTTTCCGTCAGGCGCGCAGGATCCAGGGCAATCCCGCGCCACGGCCAGACCGTGTTCTTCATCAAATTATCCACGCCGCCTGTCAATTTCGTCTCCTGATCCAACGCGGGCTATGCCCGCACCCAAGAAATGAACCGCTGATTAACGGATGCATACTGATTTATCCCAATTATTCGTGTCAATCCGTTCATCCGTGGTAAATATTTCTGTTTCTTATTATTCACGACACGGAAAACATGACCGTCAATTCTGTTTGGCCTTTCACGTTTATCTTGACCTTAGTATCTCTGCCCTTCCCGCCTTTCCACTTCAGAAAAACGCCTTTCATTCCTTCCTTCAGCTTGAGCCTTGGGCATTCTTCCCTGATCCCCATCCATACCAGGGAACCGCTTTTTTTCTCCAAATCGACCGGCGCGCGATGGGCCGCGTAATCAACTTGCGCGCCAGGCTCCGGTTTTTTCCAGATCGCGCCCTCGCCCGCGCAAATTGCGGTTGAAAACTCCTTGTCAACAATCTCGACCTCATGCGAACCGGATCTGTCAAAATATATCTCCATCATGCCGAACAATGCTCCCTTCATAAAATCCGCGCCAAGCCAGCCGCCCCTCGTGTAATATTCATGGCCGTCCACCCTGAAACAGACGTCGCCGATCAGCGGCTTTGTGATAATTTTCAACATGTGTTTCGGGCCGGCCGTTATCTGGTTTTCCGGGGCAATATCGTCCTCGGACAGGGCGTTCTTTTCCGCCGCCTTCGGCATAAAAAGATAAACCCTTCCCGAATTGGCCGGCACTTCTATTTTCCAGGCACGCGCGGCGCATGAAATCCAGCTATCCTGAAACAGGTCATAAACTGCTCCGGCCGGCAGGCGCTTGCCCGGCAACAGTATTTTTTTTGTCTTTGAGGGATTAAGAGCGACAAATCCGTCCTCGAATATTCGGTAATGAATGCCGTTGATTTCAAGCGCATGCGTCTTCGGCCTGCCAAGACGCACGGCATAAAGCGGCATGAGGTCCTTAACCCCGCCGCGCGTGCCGCCGCTCCAGACAAAACCGGCCAGACGCGCCGAGGCATAACAAAAAAAGGCTTCATCCCTGACCGACCGCCCCGTGCCGCCAAGATAACTTAGCGCCTGGAGCTGTTTCCCGGCCCTCACCGCCGGCCGGAAACATTTTCCTATTCTGTTCCAGGTCTTGTCCCAGTCAAACCAGCGTTTCTTGGAAAGGAAGGAGCATACATAACTTTCAAGCATGTAGGCATCGAAATATCTGACCCAAGGTTCCGGAAAATATTCGGAAAAAGGGTTGCCGTTGCCGAGCAGGGCGCCTTCGGAATTGATCGCTTTAATCGCCCTGCGCAAACGTTTGAAAATCGCCCCATAGGCCGCGGTTAAATCGTGATATTTATGTTTATGAACGCCGTATTCCTCGCCGTAACATTTAAAACCTCCTTGTTCGGGTTGCCAGCGGTCCGTAATGCAGTCAAAAAAAACACCATAGGCGCCCCAGCGCATGAGTTTTTTAACATAACTTTCAATGGCAGATATGTATGCCTCAACGTAGGGACACGTCTCGTACCAGTTCTTCAAATCGGCCGACTGCCAGTAATGGCTTTTCTTCCGGATCCCCCGCTTGTTGATCGCTATCCAATCCATGTGCCGGCGCAGGTCAATCCCGAATTGCGGCGCATAATTCTGCAAATGGATCATCTGGATGTAGGGAACCGGCCTGATGTTCATGGCGTTCAGTTTGTCCATGATTGCCCGGTCATGCGGCACATGGGTCACAAAGCTGAATTTTCCGGTTTTGACCAGCGGCCAGTCCGCCATTCGCCACAGGAGCAAATACGTCTCCGCATGGCGGAGCCAGTCCGGCGCGGCCTCCCCCCATCTTACCTTTTCAGGGTCGACTCCCTTCCCCACTGTTAGCGCCATTTTATCAGCCGTGGTCGACTCCGACATTATTTTGGCCCTTTCTCCGTCATAAATGCACACGCAACCTTTTTGCATTTATAACACAAATTATTATTTTGTCTTTGGCAAATCCAGTGATGTTTAGGTGAAATCCTGCGGTATGGGAAAAATCGGCTGCAGGGGCGGTGAGCATTAATAACATAATTCCTGATCTCGGCGGAAAACAAAATGGCACATTTTGCTGACCAAATGGAGGGCGAAGCTGCGCTGAGCCGTGATTTCAGCGGCATAAATCCGGCTCGCCACCCCACTTCGCCCGGAAGCTACAGCGTGGCAGGCAGGCTCGCCCTCCAAACTCACCGCGGTCAGGAAGCCTGAACTTGTCATCCTTGGCGGAGCGATGGATCTCTGCCTGATAATATGGCTGAGATTTTTTGTTTTGCCGGGCAGCAAAACCAATTTAAATCGACCTACCGGAAATTATATCTTGAGCCGTTGGGGACCGTCTCATAACAGCCCATGTCCACCCGGCCGTTGAACCCGTTGATCCTGTGGTTCCAGTCCAGATCAACGGCAGTCCACATCCAGGCCTCGTTGTTGCCGCTGTCAACACAGGGCGAATTATTGGCCATGCGCCAGTTACCGGAAGCAGGGCCGGCAAAGACCGGCGCGTTGGTTATGTTTCCCTGTTGCGTGTTGGTCAGCACATTACCGCAACTCCAGTAAAACGCATTGCTCCGCGCAGAGGTCGGCAAATACAAATCGTTATCCGCCGCGGCTGCACTCAACGAATTTGAGGCTATCACGCAATTGGTGAACGTGTCGCCGCCATCCAGATTCAGATACACGCCGCCGCCGTTGTTCTTGGCGAAATTACCGGCAATGCTGCAGGAGGAAACCGTGCATGTCGCATTTGACTCGATATATATCCCGCCCCCCGCACCGCCGGCTGCAACGCTGGAACCGGTTGAGACATTGTCCGAAATCAGGCAATTAAGCACATTAGCGTTTGCCGCAGACTTGAAATATAAACCGCCGCCGGCTGTAGCTGACGAATTGGTAAACCGGTTTCCGGAAATAATGCAATGATCCAGGAAACAAAAACAATTACTGTTAGCATAGACGCCGGCGCCGGCGATGGAATTGCTTGCCGTGTTCCCCACCACCCGGCACCAGGTTGCCGTCAAACTGCTGCCTGGAAACATAAAAATTCCGCCGCCATACCCAGCGCCTGCGCCTAAAGTATTGTTGCTGACAACGCAATTGGTCAACAACGTTGAACATGCATAATTATTCCCCAGACTAATTCCGCCGCCATAATACCTACCGAAATTATAGCCCACATAACATCCGTAAACCGACGAGGTGCAGGCATCGACGGCAATTCCCCCGCCCTGAAATGCGGCGTAATTATTGCTGATTACGCTGTTGAAAATGGTCAATGGAGAATTGGTCCTGCTTTTATAGGAATATATGCCGCCGCCAAGCTGAAAGCTATAGACAGTACTCGTAGTGCGATTATCGGCTATCAGACAATTGGAGATTATACCGCCATAAAACACGCCAACCCCGCCTGCATTACAAAAGGCATAATTGTTGCTTACCCTGGAATCGGCCAGCAATGCGCCTTCTCTAAGCATGGCGCCGCCTCCCATGCCGTAATATTTAGCATTCGGGCCCACCGCAGAAGTGGTGCTGTTGCCAAAAATCGAACAATTATACGTCAAAGCCGTGTTGGTTCTGCCGTATAATCCGCCTCCGGCATAATCAAGCTCGGTAATGCTCAAATTATAACATATCTCGCAGTTGGATACAGTGCCGTATTGATTATAAACGCCGCCCCCGTTAACCGCAATATTGCTGACGATTATGCAGTTCTGCAATGTTCCGCCATTCAGGTAAACCCCGCCTCCTACTCCGCCATTGGCATAGCTGCTGGTCGGCATATTTCCATTCATAAACGTAAAACTCTCAACTAGAGCGCTGGTGTGATTGAGGAACAAGCAGCGATTATGAACCGCAGCGCCGCCGCCATCCACGATCGTAACATTGCGGCCGTTGAACCCGCGCAAAATGATTCCGTTCGTGACGTAAATATTGGTTGTCAACTGGTAGGTCCCGTTCGAAACCAAAACCAGGTCGTCTGCAACCAGAGCTTTGGCCACGCCGTTGCTGATGGTGGCAACAGCCAGATCCCAGGTTGAGCCGTCATTGGCATCACTGCCGGTCGTGGTCACATAATACGTTGCTGCCCGGCAAGCCAAAACACCTGCCGCCACAGCCACGATTACAAGATATCGCCCTTTATTCATAAATTTATGATATATCCAATCCTACCGGCCAACACAAGTTATTTATCATCCCATTGAATAACCGCGGTAAAATGTTCTCCGCCGCGTTCTTTAAGTTGCCGGTACATATCCGGCGCTTCCGAAGCGGTTCCCCGCAGGGTTATCAAATCTCCAACCCGGACATGCCCATGCCCAAGCATGTCCCGCGCTGCAAACAAATCGGAGACCGTGTTGCTGTAGGAAAGCTTCACTTCCAATTCACGGATATATGCGGGGCGGTATTGAAAAACAATAGGCTGGGTATACGAGGAGAGAAGAAGCAATCTCGGCGAAGGCTCATTTCCAGCCGACCTTTCCCGCAGACAGGCTATGGCCGGCTCAATGGCGGCGGTGTTGGCCGTTGCCTCAATGGCGATATCAGCGCCCTTCGGCCAGTACTTTTTAAGCTCCTCCGCAGCACCGCCAGCGCCGGGTTTGATGGTTATGTTTACTCCCCCTGCTCTTGCCTTTTCAAGACGAAATGGGGACATATCGACACACGCCACCTCGCAGCCACGCGCCAGGAGTATCCTGGCGGCCAGCATGCCGATCAGGCCGACGCCGAAAACAACAACCTTGTCGCCCGCCTCGGCCCTTGAGCGCCGCACGCCGTGTAGCGCGATTGCCAGTGGCGCCAGAAAAGTCCATTCCTCAGCAGGGACATTCGTCCCAAGCACAGGCAGTTCCGAAGCCGGCCCGATCGTCCAGGCCGAATGCCCGCCCCATATCATTTTCATGTCCTTGAGCGCGCCGCCCCTGACATACACCAACGTTCCATTCGCCAGTGAGGACGACTTGGACTCAACCACCTCGGCAACCGACGAATATCCGGGCACGTAGGGAAACGATACCCATTTTTCAACCCCGGACCAGACTCTCATTTCCGTGCCGGTCGACACCATGCTGACGAGCGTCCGGCATAACACATCTCCTTCCTCCGGCGCCCTCAATTCCGCCTCGCCCATTTCAACTTCGGTCGGCGAACGAATTATTAAACATTTTGATTTCATTGTTGTGTTATAGCAACATTTTGAAGGCCTGTCTTTGCTAAATCCCGCTGTGTTTGTATGAAATCCTGCGGTAGGCAGCCGGGGTGACGTTCACGTAGCGCTTGAAGCACCTGTTGAACAACGAGAGTTCGCTGAAACCAAGCTGTTCCGCAAGAACAGCAATCTTGACATCCCGTTCGGATTCCAGGGAGAGTTTGGCGGCCGCGATGCGGCACTGCAACAGGTAATGTTTGATGCTCACGCCGGTTTGCTGCTTAAACCGGTGACTGAGATGATCCGGAGATATTGACACAAATCCCGCCATCTGCCCGATGTTGATTTTTTTGTCATAGTTTTCTTCGATAAAATCAAGCACCTTCAGTATCCGGGAATCCGAGACCGGTTCGGCCGCCCTGGCTTCCCCTGCTTTTTGAAGCAAAAAAATCAGGTTCTCCAGTTCGTTCCGAACCATGTCCGGAGATATGGCCGAGGGATGAGCGATCTCATGCTCAAGCATGCGGCAGCGCATCTCGAGCGTGTTTAATTCCGCGCTTGTCAGCTTAATCCATTCCGGCAGCTTGCCCAACAGCGCCTCAGCTTTTCGTCCAGAAAGCAGAGATTGATCAGCGGTCAAGGTCACCTGGTTGAGCCATTGTCCGGCTCTATGAATATACCGGTGGCCCATGTTAGGCTGAACGACCAGCGCCAGATAACCTTGAAACGGATATATCCTGTTTCCAATCCTGTATTTGCCGCTGTCTCTCCGGACAATATGAATTTCAAACGCCGAGGGATGATAATGATACTGTATGGGCGGTATATACCGGGTGGCTTCCCAAACGAGCATAAGCGGCAGATTTGCGTTTGGACACTCAAGGTGTTGACAAACAGCCGCGGCTGGTCCCGGCGATTGTTTCAACGGGCGACAAGTTATGCTTGGACCGGGCGGAGAAAGCCTCTCCAACTGGTTCTTGTTGATTTCCATTGGCCCAGACTATCGAAAATGGAATCCAATGAAAAGCAAAGAATCAACTGTTGGAAAAATGACCCAGGCTCATTTTTCAACATCCATAATTGCCCGCGCAAGCTCGGCCCCCGACGCCTTGATTTCCTCCAGCTGGAAAATCTTTTTTCCCTGCTGATAGTGGCATGCCAAGTCAGCCGGACGTTCCTCCAGGCTGCTGTGCGAATAAACCCAGGCGTCAATGGTCAGGGCAAAGGCGCCATATTTTCGCGCTGCGCCGCCGGCGGCATATCCCCTTGATTCGTTCACGGTGACTCTTGACTGAAAATGGCTCGAAAAAGCTTCAACAAATCTGTTGTAATCAGTCCTGCGCTCCTCGGCATAGATCGTGGCCGGCACCGGCAAAAACCACCAATTCCTGCATCGCGCCGATGCAAATCCGTGCACGTCCACAAAAATGTCCATGGTGTTGCCTTGTTCAATCCAGGCATCCATCGTTTTCCTGACGGTAACCGCCTCCATGAGCCGCGCCTCCAGCTCCCATTCCCGGTTCAAATTCATATTCATGGGATGCAACCGGCCCCGTCCCTCGGCGACCGAATCAACGTTCACAATCGGTATGATTTTAAAAACAAACTTCCTGCGCGCCTCCGCGGCAAGCGGATCAGCGGAAAGCAGAAAATCAGCCAAGCCTTCCAGCCCCCAGCCCGCGCCCAATTCCGCGCAATGCTGCAGGCCGATCAGCCAGGCCGTTTTCTTTTTCATGGTTATGGCAGAATCGGTTATCGTCAGCAGCAAAATCTCCCTGCCCTGCGTTGATCGTCCTGCCGCCTCGACATTAAAAAACGGCGAGGCCCGCCGCAGCTCAACATAGCGCTTGAGCCGGTCATTGGTATATGGATACTGGTATGCAAGATAAACGGAATCAGACTCGAACGTCTGTTCAACGACAATTATTTTTCCGCCTTTGGGCTCGTGATTGAACAGCAGCTTCTTGTGTTCCATTCTGAACCAGGCGTCGTTGTCATAACTGAACACGGGAAAATCCGGGTTTGCGTAAACAAAGGATGCGCACTCCCCGGCCTTGCCATTGTATTCCCGGATATGAAAGCGAAAAGTCAATTTCTTTCCCAGGCAGCCGTCGACGCGAAAATGGAAACAGAAGCATGCCTCGTCGACCTTGCCTTCTGAACTCCCCTTTTCGGCGGCAACCCACCCCGCCCCGACGGAGTCGGGGCGACCCTCCCGGGAGGGTATCCTTTCTTGTCCTGATCCCCTCCTTGGAGGGGTGCCCGAAGGGCGGGGTGGGCTCAAGCATGCGTCACCGAAATTATGAACCGAACCGCCAACCCGCGGAATGCCGATATCCGGCGACGTGAAATATTCATATGCCTGCGGTTCGTAGGGCCAGCAGTCGAACACGCCCGGTTCAGTCTGCCGCCATGCCGCCAACCAACCGTTGTCAAAATCGGTCGAAATGCGCACGGAATTTTCAAGCGACGGGTTCATCGGCCAATACCTCCTTTTTCATTTCGGGATGATTCCACAGCACGCGAAAATTATCGCTGTTTTCCGCCTTTTTTCTCCGGACTACAACCCGGCCTTTGCGAAATTTATACCAGCATTTTGATCGCCTGTCTTTACCAAATCCCGCTGTGTTTGTATGAAATCCTGCGATAAGTGGCCTTTGGGACGGAGTTCAGGCAGGCGCTGCCGGCTTGTTCGTTTCTTTCAGTCCAACCTTAGAGCTTATCCGTAAATTACTTTGACCATGACATCGTGGATTTTGATAAATCCGCAAGGCGCTGGCGAGGGAGCAATGCCTGAAAGGCCTTGCCATGCGCGAAACTGAACGGTAATCATGGTTCAAATCAAGTTAGGCCTTCGGCAACTGCCGTGCGCCTGCCCACAGCGCTACACGCAGTGTTGCGGGCGGGCGGAGCGCCCGGCCCACCTAAAGGTGGACGTCGA
>Ga0209749_1001497_pt1 | contig 20172 bp, 15 predicted proteins | sample EPASupsiteSAE347_FD_187267 | JGI IMG/M metagenome (GOLD analysis project Ga0209749, IMG submission 187267) | Bioremediated contaminated groundwater from EPA Superfund site, New Mexico - Sample SAE3-47 (SPAdes) (version 2) | ecosystem: Environmental > Aquatic > Deep subsurface > Groundwater >... | reverse complement strand
CTTGTGCTCTTTGAAAAGTGGATAGAGAAGTGACGCCGGAATGTGCGGGTTGGTTTTAGACTCCGTTAATGACTGGCTTTAGGGTCAGTTGTGATATTTTATGGAGAGTTTGATCCTGGCTCAGGACTAACGCTGGCGGCGTGCCTAACACATGCAAGTCGAACGGGGTTCCAGTGGGTAGTAATACCTGTTGGAATTTAGTGGCAGACGGGTGAGTAAAGCGCGGATAACGTGTCCCCCTGCTGGGGATAACAACTCGAAAGGGTTGCTAATACCGAATGACCCTGCGTCGGGGCATCCCGATGCAGGCAAAGTAGCAATGCGCGGGGGGGGCGGTTCGCGTCCTATTAGCTAGTTGGCGGGGTAACGGCCCACCAAGGCTCCGATGGGTAGCCGGTCTGAGAGGATGATCGGCCACACTGGCACTGAGATACGGGCCAGACTCCTACGGGAGGCAGCAGTGAGGAATTTTGCGCAATGGGGGAAACCCTGACGCAGCGACGCCGCGTGGGTGATGACGGCCTTCGGGTTGTAAAGCCCTGTCAGGGGGAAAGAGATAGACGGTACCCTCTGAGGAAGCCTCGGCTAACTACGTGCCAGCAGCCGCGGTAAGACGTAGGGGGCGAGCGTTGTCCGGATTTATTGGGCGTAAAGGGCTTGTAGGTGGGACTGCAAGTCGCGGAGTAAATCCCCCGGCTCAACTGGGGGCTCATCCAGCGATACTGCAGTTCTTGAGAACAGGAGAGGAAAGTGGAATTCCCGGTGTAGCGGTGAAATGCGTAGAGATCGGGAGGAACACCAGTGGCGAAGGCGGCTTTCTGGCCTGATTCTGACACTGAGGAGCGAAAGCCAGGGGAGCAAACGGGATTAGATACCCCGGTAGTCCTGGCTGTAAACGATGGGCACTAGGTGTAGGAGGTATCGACCCCTTCTGTGCCGCAGCAAACGCAATAAGTGCCCCGCCTGGGGAGTACGGCCGCAAGGCTAAAACTCAAAGGAATTGACGGGGGCCCGCACAAGCGGTGGAGCATGTGGTTTAATTCGACGCTACGCGAAGAACCTTACCAGGGTTTGACATTCAGAGGAAGTACGCAGAGATGTGTGCGTCCGGGCAACCGGACTTCTGGACAGGTGCTGCATGGCTGTCGTCAGCTCGTGCCGTGAGGTGTTGGGTTAAGTCCCGCAACGAGCGCAACCCTTATCCTTAGTTGCCATCGGGTTAAGCTGGGAACTCTGAGGAGACTGCCGGAGTTAATCCGGAGGAAGGTGGGGATGACGTCAAGTCAGCATGGCCCTTACGTCCTGGGCTACACACGTGCTACAATGGCCGGTACAACGGGCTGCTAAAGAGCAATCTGGTGCGAATCCCTTAAAACCGGTCTCAGTTCGGATTGGAGGCTGAAATTCGCCTCCATGAAGTCGGAATCGCTAGTAACCGCAGATCAGCTACGCTGTGGTGAATACGTTCCCGGGCCTTGTACACACCGCCCGTCACGTCATGAAAGCCAGTGGTACCCGAAGTCGTCGGCCTAACCCGCAAGGGGGGGAGATGCCGAAGGTATAATTGGTGATTGGGACGAAGTCGTAACAAGGTAGCCGTATCGGAAGGTGCGGCTGGATCACCTCCTTTCTAAGGAGAATCGGCAGAAAGTCCAACTTTCTGCCAGTCCTCCAGGTCGGTACTTGCACAATCCGGCGTCTCTATCCATAAATCAGGGAGCACATCTTTTTGTAAAAGCTTGCAGCCTCCCGTCCCGTGCCAACGCACCCCCCAGAGGGTGTCGGACGGGAAGGGCCGCTGAGAGCGGCGGCAGAGCCGCCTGTGTTCATTGAAAACTGAATAGTGAATGTAAGTGGGTAAACATCTTGCAAGATTCTCCAAGGGGGATAAGTTGTAAGTTAAGAAGGGCACACGGTGGATGCCCAGGTGGAAGGTGACGATGAAGGGCGCAGTGAGCTGCGATAATCTTCGGCTAGCCGCAAACGGGCGATGAACCGGAGGAACCCGAATGGGGGAACCACCGATGCAGTAAGGCATCGGAGCGTGGTCTGAATTCATAGGGCCACGCAGGCAACCCAGTGAAGTGAAACATCTCAGTAGCTGGAGGAACAGAAATCAAAAGAGATTCCCCTAGTAGTGGCGAGCGAACGGGGAACAGCCTAAACCCGCAGGGCGTGACAGACTGCAATCGTTGTTTTGCGGGGGTTATAGGACCGGCCGTGGGAGCCTTGCAGGGCTCTCGTGGAGTAAGAAATCTTCTCGGTAGTCGAGGTGAGCTGGAAAGCTCCACCGCAGAGGGTGACAGTCCCGTAGACGAAACCGAGAAGACTCCAAGGTCGGCACCTGAGTACCATGGGGCACGTGAAACCCTATGGGAATTTGGGAGGACCATCTTCTAAGGCTAAATACGACCTTCCAACCGATAGTGAGTAGTACCGTGAGGGAAAGCGTGAAAAGAACCCCGGGAGGGGAGTGAAATAGAACCTGAAACCGTGTGCTTACAAGCCGTCAGAGGGCTATGGCCCGCAGCAATGCAGGCAAGGCCTGATGGCGTGCCTTTTGTAGAATGAACCGGCGAGTTACTGTAGCAGGCGAGGTTAAGGCGGTTTAGCCGGAGCCGGAGCGAAAGCGAGTCTGAACAGGGCGATTAGTCTGTTGCAGTAGACCCGAAGCCAGGTGATCTATCCATGTCCAGAGTGAAACGCGGGTAACACTGCGTGAAGGCTCGAACCGGTCGTTGTTGAAAAAACGTCGGATGAGGTGTGGATAGGGGTGAAAAGCCAATCGAACCTGGTGATAGCTGGTTCTCCCCGAAATAGCTTTAGGGCTAGCCTTTGGTGTTTACGTACGGGGGTAGAGCACTGACAGAGCTAGGGGTCCTACCAGATTACCGAACTCCATCAAACTCCGAATACCGTACGGTACAGCCAAGGAGTCAGACTGTGGGGGATAAGCTTCATAGTCGAGAGGGAAACAGCCCAGACCGTCAGCTAAGGTCCCTAAATTCAGGCTAAGTGGTAAAGGAAGTGAGATGGCTCCGACAACCAGGAGGTTGGCTTAGAAGCAGCCATCCTTGAAAGAGTGCGTAATAGCTCACTGGTCGAGTCATTTTGCGCCGAAAATGTAACGGGGCTCAAGCCTGGTACCGAAGCTGCGGATGTCGTGGTCCTGAGGGATCATGGCGTGGTAGGGGAGCGTTCTGTTGTAGTGTGAAGGGAGATCGTGAGGACTCCTGGACGAAGCAGAAGTGAGAATGCCGGTATAAGTAGCGAAAAGAGAAGTGAGAATCTTCTCCGCCGAAAGCCTAAGGATTCCTGGGGAAGGGTTGTCCTCCCAGGGTAAGGCGGGACCTAAGCCGAGGGCGACAGCCGTAGGCGATGGATAGCCGGTTCAAATTCCGGCCCCACTGAACAAGCGTCTGAGCAATGGAGGGACGCAGGAAGGTAGGCCTACCCGGGAAAGGTTGTCCGGGGTCAAGCCTGTAGGGTGGTCGCGCAGGTAAATCCACGCGGCCTATACCTGAGGGGTTATGACGAGGGGAGTATTCCTCGAAGTGGTTCATCCTATACTGCCAAGAAAAACTTCTAGCGAGCGTGTTCAGTGCCCGTACTGCAAACCGACACAGGTGGGCAGGTAGAGTATACTAAGGCGGCGGGGGAACCCCTCTTAAGGAACTCGGCAAAATAACCCCGTAACTTCGGGAGAAGGGGTGCCCGTACCGGTCATACAGAGATACGCTATATGGCTGGTTCGGGTCGCAGTGAATAGGCTCAAGCGACTGTTTAACAAAAACACAGGTCTCTGCGAAATCGGAAGATGACGTATAGGGGCTGACTCCTGCCCGGTGCCGGAAGGTTAAGAGGAGAGCTTAGCTCGCAAGGGCGAAGGCTTGAATCGAAGCCCCGGTAAACGGCGGCCGTAACTATAACGGTCCTAAGGTAGCGAAATTCCTTGTCGGGTAAGTTCCGACCTGCACGAAAGGAGTAACGACTTGAGCGCTGTCTCTAGAGGGGGCCCGGCGAAATTGCAACCCTTGTGAAGATGCAAGGTACCCACAGCAAGACGGAAAGACCCCGTGGAGCTTTACTGTAACCTGATTTTGGGTTTTGGTATGTTTCGTACAGGATATGTGGGAGGCTTTGATGGTGCATCTCCAGGTGTACCGGAGCCGACGGTGGGATACCACGCTAAAGATACTGGGATTCTAACCGCTGTGGTTAGCACGCAGCGAGACAGAGTCAGGCGGGCAGTTTGACTGGGGCGGTTGCCTCCTAAAGAGTAACGGAGGCGCTCAAAGGTCACCTCAGGCTGGTTGGGAATCAGCCGTCGAGTGTAAAGGCAAAAGGTGGCTTAACTGCGAGAGGGACATCTCGAGCAGAGACGAAAGTCGGACTTAGTGATCCGGCGGCACTGCATGGAAGGGCCGTCGCTTATCGGACAAAAGCTACCCCGGGGATAACAGGCTTATCGGGCCCAAGAGTCCACATCGACGGCCCGGTTTGGCACCTCGATGTCGGCTCATCGCATCCTGGGGCTGTAGTCGGTCCCAAGGGTTGGGCTGTTCGCCCATTAAAGCGGTACGTGAGCTGGGTTCAGAACGTCGTGAGACAGTTCGGTCCCTATCTGCTGTGGGCGTAAGATGCTTGAGAGGACCTGTCCCTAGTACGAGAGGACCGGGATGGACGGACCGCTAGTGAACCAGTTATCACGCCAGTGGTATAAGCTGGGTAGTCACGTCCGGATGAGAGAAGCGCTGAAAGCATCTAAGCGCGAAACTCGCCTCAAGATTAGGCATCTCACCCCGCCGAAAGGCGGGGGTAAGACTCCTCGTAGATTACGAGGTTGATAGGCCAGGTGTGGAAGCGGAGTAATCCGTGGAGCTAACTGGTACTAATCGGTCGAGGATTTACAACTTATTCCCTGGAGAATCTTGCCAGATGATACACAACTACATTAACTCATAATATTTTTCCCGGTGGAGATAGGAGAGGGGCCACACCCGTTCCCATACCGAACACGGAAGTTAAGCCCTCTACCGCCGATGGTACTGCCCTGGCAACGGGGTGGGAGAGTAGGTAACTGCCGGGAAATTTTTTGTTTTTGCCCGCTAGTTTGTTGGCATTTAAAAAATAACAGGAGTAAAATTTCCTAAATAGAATAGAATTACTCGTGGGACGTGAATTCAGAGGACTGAAATCGGCAGAAGTTATTAAAGCCTTTATCCGGGCAGGCGGAATACGCAGGTCTGGGAAGGGCAGCCATGTTAATATCAAGATGCCGAATGGGACGATTATCACAATTCCTGCCAGTGGGGAAATAAAAGTGGGTTTGCTCATAAACGCGCTCAGAAAGGCTGGTTTAACCACCGAGGCATTTTTAAGATTTATTTGAGGGGTGAGCGGAATGGAATACACAGTGATTCTTCACAAGGCAGAAGAAGGAGGATACTGGGCGGAAGTACCGGTTCTCCCGGGTTGTCTTTCCCAGGGTGAAACCTTTGAGGAAACCCTGGAAAATATTCGAGAAGCGATTGAGTGTCATATTGAGGCTTTGAAGGAAGACCATCAGGAAATCCCGCGGGAAAGAGGTTTTATCATCGGGAAGGTCAATGTCAAGGCGGCGTAAATCTATGGGCGAGCTTGTAAAGATATTAGTATAAGGGACGCTTCTATTTTCTGTCGCTAAACTAACCGTTGGAGGCAGAAAGATGATCATGAGGATCACGGCAAAACTCGGGAAGAAGATCGGGATCAGCCCGAAGGTTGCTCTTCCAGCCGAGCCGAATCCGTACACTGATTGGACTGCAAACATTTTCAGGGCACCCAGGACTGAATATATCGTCCTCACGAACACACACTCCCTTTATTCTGTGATTATGCCCGGAGCTGGGATCACTAATGAAGGCGCCTTCGTGAAGCGAGCCTTCAGCTATCTAAGCGAATTATTGATAAATGATGGAGATGAGTTCGTTTTGAAAAGGCTGGTAGCGCCCGCTTTTGCAAGCGTTTCGTTCTCAAAAAACATCAATCGAGCTGTTATCGGTTCTATGAACGACCTCGTTTTACTGGCCAAATATATGCTGATGGAAGGCGAACTGCCCTTATTGGAACTTTCGTTCAAGCTTAACATGGCTCCCATGTCCTACCTAAAACATAAGAGACCTAGGGATGTTTTTTCGTCAATGGGAATAGAACTCGAACACTCTCGGGAATAAAGGGACGCTTCTATTTAATTGATTCCCCGCCTCTCAGCCCCCCCTCAGTGTTCCACGTTTTTCTACCGCCGATGGTACTGCCCTGGCAACGGGGTGGGAGAGGAGGTAACTGCCGGGAATTTTTTTTGTTTATTTTTGCCCTGCTCGAATGCTTTGTTCGCGCCGCCAGGCGCGGCAGAGCATTCGAGCAGGGCAATTCCGCCGTTCGCGCCGCATCAGCGACGCGAACATTCACTGGATTTAACCTGCCCACTGCACCAATCATGCATCTGTCAGACTTAAGATGATGGTTCCATAGTCTTGAAGGCATTCTCGATAAGCTAAGGCTCAGGTTTAGGGAGCAGGATCAGGACGATGGAACTAGAAATGATAATGGCAGTTCCAAATTATTAAAGGGAGGTCGGTTTCATGAAAAAAAGCAAAATGTTCATGCTCGTCGCCGGATTGCTCGTGTTCCTTCTTCTCCTGGCTGCCGTCAAGGCTTTCACCGAGGAGGCTAACCCGCCCGTCTCTATGCCACTCATCGGTGATACCGCTCCAGAGTTCACCGCCGAGACTACCCAGGGGCCGATTCACTTCCCCGGGGACTACAAGGGGAAATGGGTCATCCTCTTCTCCCATCCTGCCGACTTTACGCCGGTCTGCACCACTGAGTTTATGACCTTTGCCACGATGCTCCCCCAGTTCAAGGCCCTCAACTGCCAGCCCATCGGGCTTTCCATCGATTCCAACTTCAGTCACATCGCCTGGCTGAGGACGATCACTGAGAAGATCCGGTACAAGGAGATGAAGAACGTGCAGGTTACCTTCCCCCTCATCGCCGATATCAAGATGGATGTGGCGAAGAAGTACGGGATGATTCAGCCGAGGTCCTCGACCACCCAGGCGGTTCGGGCCGTTTTCTTCATCGACCCTCAGGCCAAGGTACGCGCGCTGATCTACTATCCCTCCGCCAACGGGCGCAACTTCCATGAGATCAAGCGGCTGTTGATCGCCATGCAGACCTCGGACGAGCACAAGGTGGCGACTCCGGCCGATTGGCAGCCCGGTGAAGATGTGATCGTTCCCCCGCCGGGATCCTGCGGGGCGGCCCGGGAGCGGGTTGAAAATGCCCAGAAAGAGGGCTACTACTGCCTCGACTGGTTCCTCTGCTTCAAGAAACTGCCCAAGTCGGCCCTGAAACTTCCGTAACCTGAACTAGACCCGGAAATCACGAAAGGGAGCCCGAAAAGGCTCCCTTTTTGTTGAGGAAGGTAAAGAGGTAAAGGGGACGACCACACCTCTCCGGCTCGCCTTCAGCGAGTACCCCGACCCTCTACCGCCGATGGTACTGCCCCGGCAATGGGTGGGAGAGCAGGTGACTGCCGGAAATTATTTTATTTTCAGTTCTGGCAGAAAGTTTACAAATTATTCATATATGAGGATTGTAGTTGGTTCTTAAGCAGAGTATAATCAAAAAAAAGGGATATGAAAGGAGATAACTACATGATTTCTCAAGTCAGTTCCACCTCCGGCGAGCCTAAGAAGGTGGCCGTATTTCTGGACCGGGACGGTGTCATCAATTCCTCAGAAAAGCCGGACGGTACGTATAACCCCGTCAACAAGCCTGAAGACCTCTTCGTCTACGATCAGGCAAAGGACGCTCTCGTCCGACTGTCGAAAAAAACCGATCTTCTGGCCGTCGTCGTCTCAAACCAGGGAGGCATAGAAGCCGGCTATACAACGGAAAAGGACGTCCAGGCAGTCAACGAGAAACTGAAAAAAACCATTGGAGAAAGCGGAGGCCGGATCGACGCCATTTATTATTGCCCCTCGAACGATCCCGCTAACTCCATGAGAAAGCCCAATCCCGGTATGCTCCTCAAGGCCGCAGAAGAACTGAATATCGACCTCGATCGCTCCTATATGATCGGCGACCAGACCACCGACATCGCCGCCGGAGAAAAAGCCGATACACACGTACAAAGCATTCTCGTACAGACCGGTGCCGGAGGGAAAGACGGGAAGGAAAACATTCCGCCGGACAAGGTCTGCCGGGATCTCAGCGAGGCTGTGGACTATATCATTGCCGACTATCAGGGAAAAAAATAGACAACCTGAGATCTTATCGTTTTTACAAGCCCATATGCCCATGATGGGTTTTCCCTTTCATTATCTTTTTTCCCCTCCGAATAGGGTGGGTTGTTTTTTCTGTGCCAATATAATTTGGATACAATACTTTTCCCCGTTGGCGACAGGATAGGGGCCACACCCGTTTCCATACCGAACTCTCTCGACCCAGCCATTCTGGCTGAGTACCCCGACCCTCTACCGCCGATGGTACTGCTCTGGCAACGGGGTGGGAGAGCAGGTAACTGCCGGGAATTTTTCTTTTATTGTGCCTTCAGCAGAGGACACTTAAGTGTCGCTGAAGAATAATTTTAAACCGGATATTCAGCCGTCCTTTCATAACAGGGGTTGAAATTTCCCCGAGGGATAGTGTATATGTTTATAGTACCTTGAATACCTGAGGAAATAATGCGGCGGATTTAAGCGGGGAGGCGTTAAAATAGAAAACAGCATAGCAGGGGTGGCTTCCCGGAAGAAACGGGTTCTTTTTGTTTACCCGCACGTCCGAACCGACCCCTACGCCATTTCAAAAGCCGACGCTCCGGTAACACCCAACCTTACCCTGGCGGCCCTTGCCGGGGTGGTTCGGCAGGAGGGCTCATTGGCGGCTGTCTGTGACCTCTTCGGCCGTTTGGAACCTCTGAAAATTTTTCGGGAAACCCTCCGGGATTTTCGGCCCGATCTGGTCGCCATCACTTTCAATACCCCCCAGGCGGATTCAGCCCTGGAACTGGCGGCGGAGGCCAAGAAGTTCGATCCAGCCCTCCTTGTCATAGGAGGGGGGGTCCATGCGACGGCCATCCCGGAGGAGGTTCTCAGAGACAGCGCTTTCGATATCCTCGTAATAGGGGAGGGAGAAATCCCTTTTGCAAAGTTGCTGTCCGGAGAAGATCCGTCTTCCATCCCCGGCGTGGCTTATCGGAGGGACGCTCAGGTGCTCATCAATCCGCCTCCTCCCCTTATCTCCGATCTGGACACCCTTCCCATGCCCGATTACGAATGTTTTGATCTGCCTCGCTACCGGGTCCGGAAAAGACTCTGGAAAAATGCAGAGATAGCCGGTATAGAGACGAGTCGCGGCTGCCCATACTCGTGCAGCTACTGCGTGAGCAACCTGGTCTTCGGGAACAAGCTGAGGACCAAGAGCTCCGAGCGGGTGCTGGAGGAGTTTGAGAGACTGTCCAGACTGGGATTCAGGGAAGTGCTCATTCAGGATGATGATTTCACGCTGGATCAGGATCGGGCTGTCAGGATTTTTGAGGGGCTTATCGCCCGGGGAATAAAGTTGGATATTGAGCTTTCCAACGGGGTCCGCTCTGAAAAGCTCACGAAAGAATTTCTGAAAACAGCTCGACGGGCCGGTTGTTATCGTATCCGTATCGGGATTGAATCCGGAAGTACCGAAGTGCTGAAAAATGTCGAAAAAAACCTCGACCTGGAGCGCCTGCGCCGGGTGATTTTCGATGCCCGCTCCTTCGGCATCGAGGTGATAGCCCTTTTCGTTCTGGGTCTTCCGGGGGAAACGGAAGAAACTTTCCGCAAAACCCTGAAGTTCGCCCAGGCCTGCGGCGCGGACATGGCGCGCCTCGCCCTCTTTACACCCTACCCGGGATCCAAAATTTATGAGGAATGGCGGGCTGAGGGGAGACTTCTCCCGGCTTCCTATTCGGATTATATCGTGCACCAGGTCGAAAAGCCTCTATATCGCCACCCCTCTATGAGCCACTCCGAGATCGTGCGATGCTATGACCGCTTTTACCGGGGCTTCTACCTTCGGCCCGGATACATCTTCCGCCAGGGGTGGAGTTGGCTTCTTCGGGGCAGTCTTCCGGATTACATCCTTTACGTCCTGGGGAAATTTTTAATAAAGTCAAAGCGTTCAGATCCTCCCCCTGTAAACTGCGGGTAGTTCACGGGGCTTCCGCCCTGGCAACTAGGCGGGAGAGCGGACGTTTATTGTTTTTTCCCAAATAATATGCTATTATACCCTTGTTGTGGTGAGTTTCCGTTACTCTGGTGAAACAAGGTGTTTCCCGTGCCGAGAGAACGGTTCTACGCCCATCCCGGGTGCGTCAAATCAATAATGATGAACAAGAGAGGATGCCTTTTATGACACTCCAGATTGAGGCTATCGAAATATTAATGCACTGCAACAACTGCTGTATATACTGCGCCCGGGATGCCTTCCCCGGGAACAAGACCGAATACTACACCCTTGAACAATTCGAGAATAAAATCTCCGAGCTGCGTTCTCAAGGCGCCAATGCCATCGAACTAACAGGAGGAGAGCCGACGGAGCACCCCGACCTGATTGAAATGGTCAAATTATGCCACCGGTATAATTTTGAACATATCACCATCAATACGAATGCCCGGAACCTGAAGGATAAGGCTCTTTGCGAGCAACTGATAAAAGAGGGCGTGGACATGTTCCTTACCTCGATTGATGGCCCCAACGCTGAAATACACGATGCACAGACGACGATCCCCGGTTCTTTTGATGAGACCCTTGCAGGATTCAGAAATCTTTCCAGCCTGGGAGCCGTAATAAGTCCTTTGACCGTAATCACGACCCTTAACTACAAGTCAATTCTGGATGTCTTCAAGCTGCTTCATGAAGAATTCAATCTCAGATCCACCGCTATTTCCGTCAGCTACCCTTCCGGCCGGGGGATGTCCAATTTTAACAGCTATGCTCCTTCTTATACACAAATTGCTCCTTATCTCAAGGAGGCTCTGGACTACGCGAAAAAGGTCGACATGAAAGTCGATTGCGATAATATACCTCTTTGTTATCTGCTGGGGCATGAGTATTCCTATCATTCCTTCTATATCTCCGGTGGCGTGTATAACGATGCAAGAGCCTATGCCGCCAAATGCGAAACATGCCATTATTTCCCGCTTTGCGAAGGATTTTATCCCGTCCATCTGGAGCACTTTGGTGAGGATGAGGCGTACCCCGTTTCCCCGCCATCAGGTTCTCCCTGGCAGAACTCGAAACACGTCCTCACCTTCCCGCAAAAAGAATATTTCGCTTTCAGGGCGGATAATATTATCTACAGCGAAAAGCTGGCGGCCGGGATCCTCATTGAAACCGCAGAAGATTTTACTACGGTCTGTCTTACCCCGAACGGGATACAGCTCCTGCAAAATCTGGATCCTGCAAAAACAGTGGGTGAAAACATAGCCTCCATCCCTTTGCAGGACAGAGAAATACGTTTCCTGGGCTCTCTCATAGAAAGGAAAGTATTGCAGCTTTCGCCGCTCCCCAGCCAGTATAAATTGGTGCCCCACTCCTCCATGTTCAACCGGGAATTTTATTCAATTAAACGGCAGGTGGAAGATCTGACGGAAAGAGTCAAGGACAGCCTGGAGTACCAGCTTTATCCCTTCGATCAGATCTATCCTGATGTCCACGTCATTGAATAGGTGAATCGGGCATCCTTTTTCTGTTTTTTCCGTGAACCCGGAGGAGCCCGGCTGCGCTGCATAAAGCGGCGGGGAAATAAATGGCGGGCGAGGCAGGATTTGAACCCACGACATTCGGTTTTGGAGACCGACGTTCTACCCCTGAACTACTCGCCCGCTGTTCAGAATATACCTAATCGGGGGAGAAAAGTCAATCGGAGAAGACTCTTAATGACGAAGAACAGGTCGTGACTGAGGGGCTATGCATAACTTGCTGATTCTTCTTAAATGGCTGGTGGTGGCCTGGGCGGCCAACATCCTCATTCTCTATCTCTTATCAAAAATAGTCCGCGGGATCGGCCTGGAAAGTTTCGGGACCGCAATCTACGGGGGACTTATCCTGGGCCTGGTAAATGCCGTCATCTGGAAGATAGTCACCTTCTTCCCGCCGCTCTTCTGGCTTGCAGAAGTTATGACCCTTGGAGCCTTCAGCATCGTGGTGATGGCGGTCATCGTCTGGCCGACGAGCTTTTTTGTGCCGGGAATGAAAGTGCGTGGTTTCTGGTCCGCCGTTACGGGGGGCATCGTCCTCGGAATCTTAAACGCCTGGGTTAAATTCTACCTTCTTAATCCCTGAACTTTTCCAGCGCCTCGAACTTGGTGAATTCCTTAAGGAAGACCAACTCGATGGTGCCCGTCGGCCCGTTTCGGTGCTTGGCGATCTCGATGAAGACGTTCCGGTCGTCCTCGTTTTCCTCTTCCCTGTATATGAATATCACCATGTCGGCTTCCTGTTCAATGGCGCCTGACTCGCGTAAATCCGAGAGCTGGGGGCGTTTCTTGGTCCTTTTTTCCACTTCGCGGGAGAGCTGGGAAATGGCAATGACTGGGATGTCCAGTTCCTTGGACAGGCTTTTAAGCTGACGTGATATCTCGGAAATTTCCTGGTTTCTGTTTTCGCTCCTGGAAGTGGAGCGAATGAGCTGGAGATAATCTATGATTAGAAGGGCGATCCCGTGCTTCGCCTTGAAACGCCGCGCCTTGGAGCGAATCTCCAGCATGGTTATGGCGGGGGAGTCGTCCACGTAAATCTGGGATTCGGAGAGGATGCCCATGGCCCGCCCCAGCTTGTTCCACTCGTTTTCGTCGAGGTGCCCGGTTTTGAGCTTCTGTGCGTTGACCCGGGCCTGTGAGCAGAGGAAGCGGTGAGCCAGTTGCTCGGTGGACATCTCCAGGCTGAATATGGCGACCGGGCTCTGGACGGTCGAGGCCACATGCTGGGCGATATTGAGGCAGAGGCTGGTTTTGCCCATCCCGGGGCGGGCGGCGATGATGATGAGGTCCGACGGCTGGAAGCCGGCGGTATAGATATCCAGTTCCTTGAAGCCTGAAGGCACGCCCGTGATGTGGGCTTTTCTTTTATAGAGCTCATCCAAGCGCAGAAAGGCCTTTTCGAGCACATCCCCGATGGGCAGGAAATCGCGGGACATCCTCTTCTGAGAAATTCCGAAGACGATGGATTCCGCTTTGTCCATAAGAAGCTGTACGGGTTCTTTTTCCTCATATCCCATGGTGGCGATGGTGGTTCCGGCATAGATGAGGTTCCTCAAATCGGCCTTGTCCTTGACGATACCTGCGTAGTACTCAACGTTGGCCGCCGTGGGCACCGTATTTATGAGGGCGGTGAGATAAGGGGCACCGCCGATCTCCTCCAGCTTGTTTTGACGCCTGAGTTCCTCGGTGAGGGTAATGGCATCTATGGGCTCGTTGCGCTCGTAGAGCCGCACGATGGCCTCATAGATGAGCTGGTGGGAGTCGCGGTAGAAATCAGAGGGGTGCAAAAGCTCAGCCGCCCTGGCGATGGCCTCCTTCTCGATAAGCATGGAGCCCAGGGTGGATTGCTCGGCCTCAATGTTCTGGGGCGGAAGTCTGTCCAGGGTCGGTGTGATCATGCCTTTATTCCTGAGGGACGGTCTCGATGGAAAGGTCGGCTTGGACCTTCGGGTGCAGTTTCACGGAAACATGGTAAACTGCTATGCGCTTAAGAGGCTCCTTAATATCGATTTTCCTCTTGTCAATCTCCATCTTGGCCTGCTTCTTGAGGGCCGCCGCAATATCGGCGGAAGTCACGGAACCGAAAAGTTTCCCTCCATCTCCGCTTTTTGCCTGGATGGTGATTTTCATGCCGGTAAGTTTTTCTTTCAATCGCAGGGCCGTCTGGTACTCGCGGTCAACTTTATCTTCCTCGGCCGCCTTGACGGTTCGCAGCGTGGACAGATTTCCGGCAGATGCCTCAACCGCCAGCTTCTGCGGGAAAAGAAAATTCCTGGCGTAGCCGTCGGCGACATTGACGAGATCGCCCTTCTTTCCGAGTTTCTTCACATCGGAAGCGAGTATGACCTTCATGATTTACGTCTCCCTTCCAGAATAAGAAAAAGAAGAAAAGAAGCTGTAACTATTTCGTTATTCTTTTTTTTCTATTAAAGGGTGAAAGGAAGCAGCGCAATCGCGCGGGCCCTCTTGATTGCCGCAGTCAGGATTCTCTGGTGTTTGGCGCAGTTGCCGGTAATCCTGCGCGGGAGGATCTTGCCTCTCTCGCTGATGTACTTTTTGAGCTTCAGATATTCTTTATAGTCTATTCCTACGATTTTATCCGCACAGAAGGTACAAATCTTCCGTTTCGGTCTTCTCATCCGGCCGCCTTCCCGGCCGCCTTCTCTTCCGCCGGAACCTTCTTTTTTCACAAGACACCTCCAAAAGATTCAATAAAAAATTAGAAAGGAAGTTCTTCCATGTCAAGGGAGCCCAGATGGTCCTCCTCGGGCATCTGCGGGTAACGATCAGTTTCCTGATGGGTCTCGGGCGCCCCCTGGGCGGCGCCTTTAACAGGACGGTCCAGCATCTGCATGACGTCCGCGACGACTTCGAAGGCCTTGACCTTCTTTCCCTCGTTGTTTTCATACTGGCGCGTCTGCAGGCGGCCGTCGATGGCGATTAACTTGCCCTTGGTCAGATACTGGGAGCAAATCTCAGCCAGTTTCTGCCAGGCCACGATGTTGATGAAATCCGCCTCGCGTTCCCCCTTGGCGTTGGGCCGCGGGCGATCGACAGCCAGGGTGAAATTGGCCACCGCCTTCCCGCTGGGTGTGTAGCGCAGTTCGGGATCCGCGGTCAACCTTCCGATCAGGATGATCTTGTTATAGCTGGCCATTTGAAACCCCCTTCGTTCGTCAGTTGGAACGCAGCATCAGGCTCTTCACTATTCCATCGCTGAGTTTCATCACTCTGGCCAGCTCAGCGGCGGTCTCAGGTGATGCTTTGAAGCGCATGATGAAATAGAAACCTTCCGTGAAACCGTTGATTTCGTAGGCAAGCCGCTTCTTGCCCCAGGCGTCCATCCCCGCGATTTCCCCGCCCATTGTCCTGACCTGCTCGGAAAATTTCTCAGTTAGCGCCCCTAAGGCTTCCTCTGACAGGTTGGGATCCAGGATGTAGGCGACCTCATAGTTTACCATTGCGTCTCTCCTCTCATGGCCCTATGTCTCCCCGTGGCGGGGAGCAAGAGGGATATTACCACGACATTATATCACTAATCTTCAAAAAATTCAAATTCAAAACCGGAGATCTCAACCAGGTCCCCCGTGCGGGCGCCCCGGCGCTTAAGTTCGTCCTCCAGGCCCGCACCCCTGAGCTTGCGCTGGAGATAAGCGACGGCCTCGTCGTTATCCAAATTAGTCATGGCAACCAGGCGTTCGAGTCTTTTCCCCTGGACCACATAAGCGCCATCCCGGCAAGTCACGGTAAAGCCCTCTTCATCCGGTTTTAAAACAGGGATCGGTTCGGGCGCCTTCTCCTCCGGAGGCAGAGATGTGAATACGTCCTCAAGGGTTCGAACGAAATCATCGACCCCATCACGGGATAGAGCCGAGACGGCGCAGCCCCTGAGTCCGCGGTCGGCGAGCGCTTTCTCAAAGGCGGGCAAGGAGGCCTTCCCCTCCGGAAGATCCAGCTTGTTGCCGACGACCATATCCGGACGTTTCAAAAGATCCTGATCGAAGCTGCCAAGTTCTTCCCGCAAAACTTCATATTGTTCCAGGGGATTTTCCGTAGAGATTAAAGATAGATCCACCAGATAAACAAGGAGCCTCGTCCGTCTGACATGGCGTAAAAAGGCGTGCCCAAGACCGGCTCCCCGGTGCGCTCCCCGGATGAGACCGGGAATGTCGGCCACCACGATTCGCTGCATGTTGCGAAGCGTAAGGACCCCCAGGTTGGGAGTCAGTGTGGTGAAAGGATAAGGAGCGATCCGGGGTTGAGCGGCTGAAATAGCGGCAAGGAGCGTTGATTTACCGGCGTTTGGAAAACCGATAATCCCCACCTGGGCCAGAAGGCGAAGTTCCAGTTCAATTACGACTTCCTCCCCCGGCTCCCCATTTTCAGCCATCAGAGGAGCTTTATGCGTCGAGTTTTTGAAGTGAACGTTTCCCCTCCCGCCGCGACCTCCCCTTGCGGCCAGCACCCGTTCTCCGGGACGAAGAAGATCCCCTATCAATTCCCCGTTTTCGGCATTACGGACCACCGTGCCCATGGGGACCCGCAACACCACGTCCTCGGCGTCCCTTCCGGATTTGCGCGAACTGGAGCCGTGCGCGCCGTGGCGGGCCTTGAAGTGCTTCTTGAAACGATAATCCGCCAGGGTCTGCACATTCTCGTCGGCCTCGACGAAAATGCTGCCCCCCCGGCCTCCGTCGCCCCCGTCAGGACCGCCTCTGGGCACAAACTTCTCCCGCCGGAAGCTCGAACAGCCATTGCCGCCGGCTCCCGCCCTGAGATTAATTTTTTTTGCTTCGTCCAGAAAACTTTTTATTTCCAAATTGACGCCCACCAATAAAAATCCACGGCCTCAGCTCAGACCGCGGATATAATGAAAGTTGAAAGCCCCCTATATCCTAAAGAGGAAGGACGTTTACGAGCTGACGATTATTACGGGTTTCAAAAATCATCCGACCGTCCGCCTTGGCGAACAGCGTGTGATCCGAACCCATACCCACGTTCTGGCCGGCCGTAAACTTGGTTCCCTTCTGGCGAATGAGAATATTTCCGGCCTTGACGGCCTGCCCGCCGGATTTCTTCAGACCGAGCCGCTGGGCGGCGCTGTCTCTTCCATTTCTCGTGCTTCCCAGACCCTTTTTATGTGCCATGTTGATATACCTCCCTTACTACCGCCAGATTATAACATACCTTCTTTTATTTTTCAAGCAAACAAATCGAGGGAGAACCAAATCATGAGAGAAAAAACATGATGTCATCAGAAAGCTTCGAGAGCTTTCCTGAGCTGGATGTCTTCCCTGGATTCGAACGGAATGAAAGGATCCATCGGCACCTCCAGGTCAGGCTTAATTGTCTCTTTCTCAAATATTTTTCCTTCGGACAGCCGGTAGCAGCTGGTTATGATCTTAAGAGCGCTGCCGTCGTTCAAGGGGACAACCTCTTCTACTTTCATCTTGGCCGTGGATGGCATTCCGACGATTCTGGCCCGGCCCTGCTCCTTGAGGATTGCGGTCAGCATCATGCCGCTTCTCGATGTATTTTCGTTTATCAGGACTACCAGGGGCAAATCCGAATAATTTCCTCCCTCTGACTTGTAGAGCATCTTGCTGGCCCGGGTGATTTTTGTGACGATGCGTCTGTCAGCGGGAATGAGTTGCTGACAGAGCTTTATAGACCCCTCGACACTGCCTGCGCTGTTGCGCAAATCCAGAACCAGCCTCTTCATCCCCTTGGCCTTGAGGCCGGCAATTGCGTCGCCTATTTCAAATTCCATCCTATCGCCCAGGTAAGCCGGATAGACGTATCCGGTCCGGTTGTCCAGCATTGAGAAGTACAGTGTCTTGGGGTTGGGGTGTATCCAGACTCTCTCAAGGGCGACTGTAATCGGTGATGCTGCGCCCCGACGCTCAAGGGATACTTTGACGCTGGTTCCGATCATCCCGCGGATTTTTCTTCCCAGGGCCTCATACTCCCACCCCTTGACGTTCTCCCCTTCAACCCCGACGATGCGGTCGCCGGGAAGTATTCCGCTCTTCTGTGCCGGAAATCCATCCAGGGTACAGATGACGTCATAGAATCCGTCCGCGTCCTTCTCCTCGGTCACGTACATTCCGGTGCCCCCGATTTTGTGGGGGTCGGTCCCAAAATCCTTCTCGTAATCCTCAGGTGAAAGGTAGCGGCACTGCGGCTCGTGCAGGGCTGCAATGAGGCCCTTTAGAGCGGCATCGTTCAATTCTCTCCTCGATATTTTTCCCGATGCAATAATCTTGCTGAAACATTTCTCCAGGGACAGGATGTCCTCGTGAAGGGAATTGCTTAAGACGATTTGTGAAAGGTCGCAATCAGGCTCCTTTTTTTCGGTCATGAAATTTTTCACCCCGGAAAGAAGACCCTGGTAAAGATCGCGAAGCTCCACTTTTTCTATGTAATCCTGGCGGATAACCTGTACGGCCTCTTCAATCACGCCGACATCGGCGGAATTTATTTTCTGGGCCTGCACTGATGCGGCGGAAGAAAACAGCAGGAAAACCCCCAGAAACACAAGCCCGCAGGTTTTTAAAAGCACAGTCCTCAACATGTCCATCCTCCCTATTTTTTTGTGTTCAAGCGAATGTTCTCGATAATGAGAAAATCACCTGCCCGACGGGCGATAAACTCCCAGTCAAGCACGTTCTTGATATCGTAACGGTTGGTGGCGTTATATTTAAGATAACGCCACGGGCGGATCTTGATGTCTTCTCCATTCTCTTTCCTGAGAACCAGGTAGCTCAAATGGCCTTCCTTCTTAAAGAAGCCGAGAACTCCTTTGCCGAGAGGAAGGAGGGCATCCCGGGGCGGATTATCCGTGGTCGAAGGTCTTACGATCATCAGAGCTGATTCAGATAACTTTTCCGGGACCAGAAGCTCCCGGAAATTCAGGGGCCTGGAGTAGAAGGCCTCGACATTGGGATTCCAGGAGAGAGGGGAATTCTTCTCGCCCCATCCGGTAAGGCCCGTCACAACCTGATCTTGAGCGGTTCCCGTTTTAGGCAGAGAAAGACGGTGGAAAGTTGTCCGGGCATAGTCATAGAGAGGGTGGGTGACCTCGACGGGAACCCAGCCCAGGTCGTTTATCCAGAGTTCATCCCAGGATCTTCCGTCAAAAACAACCCTGGCGGGGATACCGGCCAGACGGGCCATGGCGGCAAAAAGCTGCGCCTTGGAGTAGGCATCTCCAATATTTTTTCTGAGCACCCCGGCCAGATCGAAAGAATAGGTATCGACACAGGAGGACAGCGGTTTTTCCAAAAGGCGTTCCCCGGCGTAATCATAGGCCATCATCTGGAAAAGAGGAGAGAAGGCTATATCCGCGGCGGTCTTCAGCATGTCCCCTTTAGAGGTAGGTTGGATGGTGTTCTGGACAAGATCTTTCAGTTCCGTATTCACCGGGAGGAGGTCTTCTCTGTTCGACAGGTATTTGCTTACTTCAGGAGGATATTCGCCGGGAAAAGGATATGGCTTGTTTTGATCGAAGGCCGGGAAAAGTCCGCCCGCACCCAGACAGACTCCGCAGGTCAGTATTTGGGCTCTGGAAAAATCGCCGGAGACCTCCAGCCATTCGTTTCCCTCCGGATCACCGGCCAGAATATATTCCGGATTCAGAGTATTCCATCCCTTATCCAGCCACAAAATCGTATAGGACCAGGCGTATGGAACATAGTGTTCGAGTGGCAGGAAAACTTTGAGGGAAACCCTGCTGTTGTCGTCATCCTTTTTCTGCCACTCAGCTCCGGTGATCCTGCATGGGAACTCGGCAAGATTGATTTTGTCCTTCCAGATGTCTCTCCGGAGCCGTTCCGCCTTATCCCAGTCGAAGGGCGTGTAAAACCTGCGCCCCAGCATCATGAATGCAAAAGGATCTTCATTCTTGAGAGGGGATGAAATGGTTTCCCAATCAATTTTGGACAGGGTCCACCTGTTGTTGAAACCCATTTCGTAGACCGAACCGTCGGCCATGTGGAGGTATTTATAGCGGCCCCTGTTAATGGCCAGGTCAACCGCCTCAAGCTCAGGGAGTCCCTCCATTGAAATCTCCCGGCAGACGCCGCTTCGGTTAAGCGTTAAGATTCCTTTTGAAGTCAAAAACCAGATGCTGCCCGCATCGTTTCTCATGGCCCCGGCGGCGTCGATGGGTTCAAAGGCAAGCGCCTTTACGCCCAGATTTTTCTCCTGCCCGGGGAGAGTCACCCGGATAAGTGAATCACTGAAATTTATGACGGAGAGGCCGTCATCCGAACCCACCCAAACGAACCCCCCGGGATCCACCATCAGGCACTGGATGGCTTGAAGATTGAAACCCTTTTCGACCAGAACCGTCTTGAGCGGTTTTTTTAACTCACGCAAGACATTC
>Ga0209749_1001496_pt1 | contig 20203 bp, 19 predicted proteins | sample EPASupsiteSAE347_FD_187267 | JGI IMG/M metagenome (GOLD analysis project Ga0209749, IMG submission 187267) | Bioremediated contaminated groundwater from EPA Superfund site, New Mexico - Sample SAE3-47 (SPAdes) (version 2) | ecosystem: Environmental > Aquatic > Deep subsurface > Groundwater >... | reverse complement strand
AAAAGTTCATCTACAGGCAACAGCATTCCTCCCCGGAGACGACTTCAAGGCCGAGCTTAAGAGCCGTTTCCTGCGCCGGGCGGGAGGGCATGACGAGGCGCGAAAAACGGTGCTCCAAGGCCAGGAGATCGAGTTTATGGCGATAGAGCCCCCCGGGCCGCAGGCACCCGAGAAAAAAAGATGTGGCGGGAAGAGCCTCCCGCGCCCGCAAGAAAATTTTTTCAACTTCCGGAAGAGGCGGGGGGGAGCATCGCTCAAAGCGGCTCCCCCGGGTGGGGATGAAGACGAGAAAAACAAGCTTCTCCGGCTTTTCGGAGGCGAGGGCCTCAAGGGCCGCGTATTCCCCCCGGATCCGCCCTCCCATAAGGCCGATCGTGAGATGGGGGACCGTCGGGTATTTTTTACTGAGAGCCCGGAAGCTTTCCAGGTAATCTTTCCCGGCGGCGCCGTTGCCATAGACGCTCCGGATCGTCTCGTCGTCCACCAGGAAATCAAAGGAGACAGTCGGCGAGAGGCTTTCAAGCCCGGAAGAGTTTTCGGGCGGAACAAGGCCGGTGTGGAGGTTCAGCTTAAGCCCCCCGGAGGCCAGGCGGGTCAAAAAGGGGAGATGTTCCTGAAGCGGGACCCGTCCCTTTTCGTCGGAGCCGCCGCTGACGAGGCAGCTTCGGTAATCCTTCTCAGCCAGAAGCTGTTCGGCCTCTTCGGGGGTCTTCATTCCCCGGAGGTAGTGCCCACCGCAGTGGGCGCAGGAAAGGGCGCACCGGGAGCCGGTCAGGCTTATTGCCAGAGTCCTTGACGGACGGCAGAATTCAATTTTATCCGGCATTCAGCTCTTGCACCAGAGATCGGGTTTCCGTGCGGCGGCGGCCTCATCCGGGCGCTTGACCGGCGTAGTAAGGGGAGCGTTCATGACCAGCTCCGGCTGGTTCTCGCATTCCAGGGCGATGGCTTTCATCACTTCTATAAAGCGGTCCAGCTCCCTCTTGGACTCGGTCTCGGTGGGCTCGATCATCATGGCCTCGTGAACGATGAGGGGGAAATAAATGGTGGGGGCATGGATGCCGTAATCGAGGAGCCGCTTGGCAATGTCGAGGGCGCGAACCCCTTTTTCTTTCTGCTTTTCGGCTGAAAGGACAAATTCATGCTGGCAGGTCCGGTCGTAAGGCAGGTGATACCACTTCTTCATGTGCTCCATAAGGTAGTTCGCGTTTAGCACGGCGTTCTCGCTCACTTCCCGGAGGCCCGCGGAACCCAGTTGGCGGATATAGGCATAGGCGCGGACCAGAACCAGGAAATTGCCGTGGAAGGAGCGCACCCGTCCGATCGAGAGGGGACGGTTTTCATCCAGCACGTACCGGTCGCAGATGGGATCTTTTATAGCGAGGGGAACGGGGAGAAAGTCAACGAGCTCTCCGCGGGCGCCCACTGGGCCGGCTCCCGGCCCCCCTCCCCCGTGGGGCGTGGAAAAGGTCTTGTGCAGATTTAAATGAATGAGGTCAAAGCCGAGGTCCCCGGGGCGGGTTATCCCCAAAGTGGCGTTGGCGTTGGCTCCGTCGTAGTAGAGAAGCGCACCGGCCTGGTGGACCATCTGCGCGATGTCAAGAATGTGGCTGTCGAAGAGCCCCAGCGTATTCGGGTTGGTGAGCATGAGGGCGGCGGTTTTCCCGTCAAGCATATCCTTGAGACGCGCCAGGTCCACGTTCCCTTTTTCATCCGAAGGAACCTGGATCACTTCAAATCCGCATATGGCGGCGCTGGCCGGGTTGGTGCCGTGGGCCGAGTCGGGGACCAGGATGACTTTCCGCTTTTCTCCCCGGTGTTCGAAATATTTCTTTATCATGAGAAGGGCGGTCAGTTCCCCGTGGGCCCCGGCCGCCGGCTGGAGGGAGACCTGCTCCATCCCCGTGATCTCGCATAGAAACGCCGAAAGTTCGGCCATGAGGCGAAGGGCCCCCTGGACGGTTCCTTCGGGCTGCAGGGGGTGGATATCCGCAAAGCCTGGCAGGCGGGCCGCTTTTTCGTTGATCTTGGGATTGTACTTCATCGTGCAGGAGCCGAGGGGATAGGAGCCGCTGTCCACCCCGTAATTAAGGCTGGAAAGGCGGGTAAAATGCCGGACGAGCTCCGGTTCGGAGACCTCCGGAAGGGGCGGGGGAGAGTCGGCCAGCATCGCCCCCGGGAGCAGGGAGGAGACTTCCTTCTCCGGTACATCGAGCGGAGGCAGGGTATATCCCCTTTTCCCCGGCACGCTTATTTCGAAAATCAGCGGTTCAGACATTTAAGCCTCCCAAACTGCCAGCAATTGATTGGTGTGTTTATCTGCGTAATCTGTGTTTATACCCCGGCGGACGAACGCATAGCCTCGCAAAGTCGCTCCATATCCTCCCGCGGGGTGGTTTCCGTGGCGCAGAATAGGAGGCAATTTTTAAGTTCGGGGTAACTTGATTCCAGTTCAAGCCCTCCAATGATGCCTTTTTCCAGCAGGAGGCGGTTGAGTTCCTTCGCCGGAACCGGGGCTCTCAGCACAAATTCATTGAAAAACGGCGCGGTGAAAGGAACTTCAAATCCCGGCAGCGCGAGGAGCCTTTCCTTGAGGTAATGGGCCTTCTTAAGGCAAAGTTCCGATACTTTTCCAAGGCCTTCCTTCCCCATGACCGATAGATAGATCGTGGACGCCAGGGCGCAGAGGGCCTCGTTCGAGCATATGTTGGAGACGGCTTTCTCCCTGCGGATGTGCTGTTCGCGGGCCTGGAGCGTGAGGACATAGGCGGTTTTACCATCCCGGTCCAGAGTCCTTCCGGCCAGTCTCCCGGGCATACGCCTGAGGTACTCGCTCCTGGCCGCCAGAAGACCCAGGGATGGGCCGCCGAAGGAGGGGGGGAGTCCCAGGCCGGCGCCTTCTCCGGCGACAATGGCGGCCCCGTAAGATCCCGGATTTCTGAGCACCCCGAGAGAGATGGGCTCGACCACGGAAACTATAAGGGGCGTATGCACCTCTTGAAGGAGCTTCCGGAAAGCCGGGCCGTCTTCGACGCAGCCCAGAAAGTTCGGATTCTGGATGATCACGGCCGCCGTCCTCTCGTCGAGAGCGGAAGCAAGTTTTTCCAGGTCGGTAAGACCGTTACGAAGCGGTATCTCCTGAATTTCCGCCTCCCGTCCGCCCTCGAGGTAAGTCTTGAGAACCCGGCGGTAATCCGGGTGAACGGCGCGGGAGACGAGAAACTTGTTTTTTGAGGCGGATCCCATAACCATGGAAGCGGCCTCCGCCAGGGCCGAGGCCCCGTCATACATGGAGGCGTTGGCAACGTCCATCCCGGTGAGGCGGCAGACAACGGACTGAAATTCGTATATCGCCTGGAGGGTCCCCTGGCTTACCTCGGCCTGGTACGGCGTGTAGGCCGTATAAAATTCGGAACGGGAGATGAGGGCGTCCACGACCGCGGGGATAAAGTGCCGGTATGATCCGGCTCCCAGGAAGGATGGAATGCGGGACAGCTCCTGATTCCGGGCCGCCAAATCTTCCATTCCCCTCATCAGTTCCCACTCCGACAAAGGCGGAGGCAGTTTTAGTTCACGGCGCAGGCGCGCTTCTTCCGGAATCTCGGAGAAAAGTTCCTCGCATGAGTAGACGCCGACAGCCGAAAGCATCTGACGCCGTTCCTCCGGAGTATGAGGGACGTAGCTCATCAGGAGGCCTCTTCGAGCAGCTTCTCGTAGTCATCAGGGCCCATGAGTTTGGAAATCTCCGAGGGAACCTGAATTTTGAATACGAGCATCCATCCCCGGCCGTACGGCTCCTGATTCACGTACTCCGGATGTTCCTGGAGTTCTCCGTTGACCTTGAGCACTTCTCCACTCAGGGGGGCATAGAGATCCGAGACGGATTTCACGGATTCCACGACGCCGAATGTTTTCATCTGCGAAAGTATCTGACCTTCTTCCGGGAGTTCCACGAAGACGATTTCCCCCAGAAGATCGGCGGCATGCTGGGAGATCCCCACGGTCGCATGATCGCCCTCCAACCGAACCCACTCGTGCTCCCTGGTAAATTTCAAATCCTGCGGTACCATGACTTGGCTCCTTTCTGTGCCGCGAAGTGCGGCTGGTCACTTTCAGACATGTGCCGTCCGGGCGCTTTATTCATTGGAACTGATTTTATCCAGCTCTCTCTTCAACATGAGGGTGTACTCCCCGTTCCGTTGATCTTCCGCCAGCTTCAGGGCCCGTGTGAGCTGGCGCGCAGCCTGGGGAGCCGTCTCCATCCTTAAATAGAGAAGGGCCAGGTTGGCATGAGCCGGCAGAAAAGAGGGGGCTGTTTTGATGGTCTTTTTATATTCCCTGATCGCTTTTTCGCAATCATGAAGCTCCGTGTAAGCCAGGGCCAGGTTGAAATGGGCCTCGGCATATTGAGGGTTTATGGCGGCGGAGCGCTGAAATTTTTCTATGGCCTGATCCAACTTCATCTGGCGCGCATAAACGATTCCCAGGTTGTTGTGGGCGTAAAAATCCGATGAATCGAGCAGAATCGCCTTTTTGAAGGATTCGGCCGCCGGATCCAGGTCCCCCTGCCCGACGTAGGCCAGGCCCAGATTGTTACAGGAATAGGCGTCTTGCGGATTGGCGGCGACCGCTTTCTGGAAAGTTTCCACCGCCGTCTTCAAGCGGCCCAGGGAGAGATAGGCCATACCGAGATTATTGAGAGCCGAGACATCGCCGGAGTTAAGCTCCAGGGCTTTCAGATACCAGGGAACCGCCTCCTCGAAGCAGCCGCTTCTGGCATGGCTCAGGCCCAGGTTGTTCAGGGCGCAACTGTCCTCCGGGTCCCTTTTCAGTGCCTCCATGAACTCCCCGATGGCTTCATCCAGGCGTCCCAGAGAGGAAAGAGCGAAGCCGAGGTTGTTTCGGACGATGCCGTCCGAAGGATCAAAAGCCAGAGCTCTTCTAAAAAAGCCGGTGGCTTCCTGAAGTTTTCCCATTCTGGCGCAGCATAGTCCCATGTTGTTAAGAGCGAACAGATCGTCCGGATTTTTTCTGAGGCTCTTCGAGAAAGTCTCCATGGCTTTGTCAAGCAGGTCCAGGTTGAGACAGCATTTCCCCAGGTTATCCAGGGAGGGGGCATCCTCCGGGTCAAGTTCCACCGCCGCGGAGAAACTCTTCGCGGCTTCCTCCCACTTCCTCATCCGGCAGAAAACAAGACCGAGGTTCCGGTGAGCGGAGACATACGAGGCGTCGAGACGAACCACCTGGGTCAGTTGCTCGACAGCTTCATTCAGCCTTCCCATCTTCCCCAGGATTCTTCCAACAGCGGTGCGCACGGAAAGGTTGTCAGGCTGTTGATCCAGTGCGTGTTCGTAGTGGCACAGTGCCTCCTCAAACTGGCAGGATTGCTCGTAGGCATCTCCCAGATTTATAGCCGGCGCCGGATCGTCGGGGGAAGCTTCCAGGGCTCTCTTCCATCTATTGATGGCCAAAGCGATCCCGTCGGAGCTCATATCGCACCGGGCTGCCTCACAACGGGTCTCCCAGCCGGGAGGAAAATTATTGACGCAAGTTCTGACTCTGCTCATGCCTGTATGTTCTCAGCGGGCGGAGGAAATCCTGCTCTTCTTCCTCCCTCGTCTCCTGTCTTCCGATTTCCGACTTCTGTCCTATTCCCCGGCGGGATTCATCATCCGGCCCATGAAAAGAATGCTGCCTGAGGCTTTATGACGGATAAGGAAGAAAAACGGATGGTCGGCCCGGAATATTTTTGCCGCTTCCCGCACCGGCGCGATTCCCTTCGTCATTATGACGGCCGTCGCGGCCGAGGCCTCAGTGCCTTCCTCCGCTACATCCACGAATGCCTTGTGGATTACGGCGGAGATGCGAAGATCCCGCCTGGGGCTCATGCCGGTGAAATCAGCCGCCGGGGAGAAGGCAATTTTCAACCCCATGGACTGAAGGACATCCGCCAGGCTGAATTCAGACTCCATTACAAACTTTGGAAGGAAAACCCGGACCTTCTTATTCGAAAGAGCCGGCTTGAGCTTTTCCTGCGTGAGGATTTTTTCCAGTTCCGGAAGACCGGCCTGTTTTTGGGGAAGGAAGAGGAGCATCGAGAAATCCTTTTCCCCGTAGGGGAGCTCGATGACTTGGCAGTTTCCCGTCTCGGCGTAGGGGAGAAGGCCTTCCCGGAACATGAAGGGCGCCGTGACCTTTTTCCCGGAGAGAAGGAAGAAGGCGTCATCTTTCGTCTCTTCCTTGCGGAATGGAGTCGTCCACTTTCCATTGAAATAGATGGCATTTGTCAATACGAGCTGCGTAGCGGGTTTCAGAATCCCGGGTTTCAGAAGTTCCTTTATCTTGTTATCCGTGCTCTGCTCTGTCCAATCATTGATGGCCTTCCTGGCCGCCTCCGTGTCTTTTTGGAAATCCACTTCGAAGAGCCCGGCTCCATAAGAGATTTTGAGAACATCCCAATAGCTCTTTAAAAAATTGTAGCCTTTCTGGCCCCAGAGCGCATTGGCAATGGTCAGCTCGACGCCCTCGCTCTTCTTCTGGAGATTTTTGGCGAGATCGCGCATGGAGAGGGAGAGAACATTCCGGTCCTTAGGGAAATAGAGGACTTTCGCCATCTCCTGCGCGGTCCGGCTGCGGCTTCCGGCATAGACCATCCCCAGGGCCGTCGACAGGCTCATCGGTGAGAAGAACAGGTTCCCCTGCCGACTCCGAAGACGCAGGTAAAGGCTGAGAGCGAAGCGATTGTTCCCCTCGGACAGGGTTCTCACCGGGGGAGCGGGCACCGTTTTTCCCAGAGCCGGAACCGCGCCGCCCAGGAACAGGATAAGCAGGGTGGAAAGGATCATCTTTGTCATGGCACACCTCCTAGTAAATTGAGCGAATCCCAAGGCCCGTTTTGGCGTAAATGGCCGTATCCACAAAGGCTTTGAGAATATTTAGCGGGCGCGAAAAAGCTTCCTGCGCCGAAATTTCGAGGGCCGCCAGCTGGCTGTCACGGAAGGGATCCACGGAATCCCAGGCCGGGAGAACGCCGTTAAACGCCTCGATCATCATGATCTCTCCCTCGATTGTCTCCCCGTAGACGGAACCGCCCTCTCTCCATAGCCGGCGGAAGGTCTGCGGCAGGAGCTCTCCCGTCGTCTCCCGCAGAATAATCCCCTCCTGGGTTCTCCCCAGGAGATAACCCGCACTGGAATACTGGTAGCCGGGCCCTTCCTGGCCGTTCCACTCGAAGAGGAGAGGAATCACCGTGGAAAGAAGGCCTTCCACGTAGACCGGCTGTCCCAGGAAAAAGACCTGCGCCACCGGCCACTGGAAGAGGGAGATGGTCGCCGGGATGGATTTCATCTCCTCGGCCAGATCCTGCACCGCATCCAGGGAAAGAAGATTGTCCTTTTCATTCATTTTCAAAAGGGCCGATTCGGGGACGGCCTTTTCAAGAAGGGTCCAGAGGGACCTTAAGCCGGGAATGTGGCCTTCGCAGCCAAGAGGGGCCGGGAAGAGGTTCATGGGGCAGGGCACGCAGGTGTCGGCGATTTCCGTATCCCGGTAGATCATCCAGCGCTGATAAATTTTTTCCCATTGGAACCGGGCCCTTCCGGTCTCCGTGTAGTCGGCAATTTTCTCCTGAAAAGGACGGCATGGACGGAACGGAACTTTGAATATGTCCAGGTAGATCTCGTGCTCTGCTTCAAACATCCGTCGTTCCTCTCCTACGAAATAAACTGTTCCAGGTGTCTTTTGGCGAGGAGCAGGCCCTTTTTCACTTTTTCCGGCGTTCCCTCCCAGACGGGATCCTCGTGCTCTATGCTGACGACACCCTGGTAACCGATCTCGCCAAGGGCCGAGATAAAAGCGTTCCAGTTGATGACACCCAGGGACGGGAGGCGATAGCGCCACCACCCCCGGCCGAAAATACCGCAATCGTGAAGGCGGTGGGGCAGGATCTCGGCGTCCTTGGCATGGACGTGGAAAATCCTTCTGCCGAAACGAAAGACGGGGCTGACATAGTCGATGTTCTGCCAGAGGAGGTGGGAGGGATCGTAGTTGAGGCCGAAAGCCCTCTCGGGGATGATCTTGAAAATGCTCTCCCATATCTCCGGAGAAAACGCCAGGTTGGTGCCGGAGGGCCAGGTGTACATCATGGGACAGTTCTCCAGCATGAGGGCAACCCCGCTCTTCCGGGCATACTCTACGAGAGGGGGAAAGACCTCTCCGAAAATTTTCAGGTTCTCCTCCACGGGAAGATCGGGGACCCTTCCCGCGAAGGTTCCCACCAGGCCGACTCCGAGGAGAGCCGCCGCGTCAATCGTCTTCTTCAGGTGGGCATGGAAAAATTTTCGCCGGGAGGGTTCGGGATCCAGATTATTGGGGTAGTAGGCCAGGGCCGAGATTAAAAGATTGTGTTCCCTGAAAAGCTTTTTGATATGAGCGGCTTTTTTTTCATCGAGCTTTTCGACCTCGATGTGATGCGTACCGGCGTAGCGGCGATCCTTGCCCGCAGAGTCCGGCCAGCAGGCCACTTCCAGCGCCGAAAAGCCGTTCCCGGCGGCCCAGAGGACGATATCCTCCAGGGATTCGTCCGGCAGGCAGGCGGTTAAAAATCCGATTTTCACAGGCTTCCTCCATATTCCATCTTAAAAAATATCCAAGATGATTCCTTCGGGATGTCCCCTGTCCCTTGTCTTCTGATTTCTGGATTCTGCCTCCCGTCTCCTGCACATTCTTGCGGCGCCTTTCCGCCTGTGATATAATGGAGGAAACGCTGTTATGGAGGGTGAATGCATGACGGGGAGGAAAATTCCTGCTGAAAGAGGCCTGACCGACCGCCAGAGCGGCATTCTGGATTTCATCCTGGCGACTCTTAAAAAAAAGGGTTATCCCCCTTCCATCCGGGAGATCGGAAACGCCGTAGGCTTATCTTCCAGTTCCACCGTCCACAGTCACCTTAAGGCGCTGGAGATCAAGGGTTTTATCCGCCGTGATTCATCCAAGCCGCGCACCATCGAGGTCACGGACCATTCCCCGATTGCTTCTCCCTGCGTCCTTTTGCCTCTTCTGGAAAAAGGGCGGGAAACCCGGGAGATGTTTCCCGTTCCGGCGGCCATGCTCTCGGACGCGCCGGGATTTTTAGTCCGGATGCAGGGTGAAAGCATGAAAGAGGCGGCCATTCTCGACGGGGATTACGTCGTCGCGCGGCGCCAGGATCGCGCCGAAGACGGAGATCTGGTGGTGGCCCTGGTGGAAGAGGAGACCATAATCAGGAGATATTTTGGGTTCCGCGATTACGTTCGGCTGGAGCCTGAAAATCGCCGTTTAACTTCTATTCTGCTCAGGGAAGTCACCATTTTAGGCCGGGTGACGGGGGTTCTTCGTCAGCTCTGAACCTCTACGGGGAGGATGACGGAGGAAGAGGAGATTATACACGCTGTTGCGAAGATTTCCCTGAGGTGAACCGAGATGGAACCATCCGAAAAGGACCTTGAGCTGGGCCGGGAGCATTTCACGCAGGCCATTATCCTGCGCTCCGAAGGGAAACTCGGAGAGGCCGCCGATGAATTCAAGCTGGGCCTGGCGCTTATTCCAGACGACGCGGAGGCTCACTCCATGCTGGCCCGCGTCCTTTTAGAACTGGGGAAAGCCGAGGAGGCCGTCGCGGAATTTTCAGCCGCTCTCTCCTTTCGTCCCGACAACGTCCCCGACATGCTGCAGAAGGCCCACGGCCTCCGCCTCGCGGGACGCTTCGAGGACGCTCTCGCCCTGTACGAATCCGTAATCGCCGGAGGACTTGATGAGCCCGAAGCGCACTTCTCCCGGGGATTGTGCCTTAAGGCACTGGGCCGCTTCGAAGAGGCTCTCAAAGCTTTCGAAGTGGTCCTCAATAAAAACGCCGACGACCAGGACTCCCTTGAGGGTAGTCTGGAGTGCTATGAGAATCTGGAGCGCCCCGTCGAGAGTCTTAAGGCGGTGGAGGCCCTGCTCCGTCTAAAGCCGGATGAGGGCCCTCTCCTGGTGAAGAAAGCCCGCCTGCTTCACCGTCTCGATCGGACGGAAGAGGCCACCGTGGCCTATCGGGCGGCCCTCAAGGTTTACCCGGACGACGTGGACATGCGGATTTCGCTGGCCGGCCTGCTTAAAAAGCAAAAGCTGTTTGAAGAGGCCCTGGCCGCCTACGATCGGGCCCTCGGCATGCGCCCGGCCAGCATGGAAGTGCTGACGGGACGCTTTGAGTGCCTTGAGGCACTGGGGAAGGTTTCCGAGGCCCTGGAGGCGCTCGATCGGATTTTGAGAATTTCTCCCAGAGATTCGTTTTTTTTCAAGAAAAAAGCGGATCTCCTCCTCTCTTCTGGATCCAGGCCGGAGGCGCTTTCAGTCCTTAATGAGGCTCTCGCCCGCTTCCCAAAAGATTTGACTCTGTTTTTCAGGAGCGCCGCGGTGCTCGACGAGATGGGGGAATTGAAGCAGGCCTGCGGCGTCTATGACCGCATTCTCGCGCTCTCCCCCGGCAACCGCGAGGCCCTTGATATGCGGCTTTCCTGTTTTGAGAAAAAGGGAGACTCCGGAGAGATCCTTCAGGGTATCGAGGATCTCATACGGGAGGATCCAGGGAACCCCGAGCTGTTCAGAAAAAAAGCCCTTCTGCTGGGCGGGATGGGGAAGTTCGGAGAAGAGGGAGCGGCGTGGAACGCCCTACTGGGCATCATCCCAAAGGATCAGGAAGCGCTCTCCCGGGCCGCCCAAGCCTGGAGAGCCGCCGGAAACCTCACAGAATCTTATATCGCCTGTGAAAAATATCTCTTCCTCCATCCGGACGATCTTTCGCGTCTCAAATTCAAGGCCGACCTCCTGGTGGAGATGCACCGGCTCTCCGACGCCCTCGATGTCCTTGAAGTCATGGCCTACCTGACGCCGGAAGATCCTGCGGTCTACCGGGAACGGGGCCGGCTGCTGCACCGCCTGGGCCGCTATGAGGAGGCTCTGGCCAGCTTCGAGAAAGCCCGCCAGTTCGGCCAGGTTGACCAGACTTTAGAGATCGCGCAGGCCGAATCGCTCTTCAAGTTGAATCGCTTTGATAAAGCCGCCAGGGTCTTAAGAAGCGTTCTGGAAGAAGACCCTTCCAACATGACAGCGCTTTTAATGGCAGGCTGGTCGCATCAGGAGGGGGGAGATTTCGAGGAGGCCGCCGGATATTATTCCAAGGCCCTGGCCCTTGAGCCCGGCAACAGGATTGCCAGGGTGAACCGCCTGGTATGTCTTAAAAAAACGGGCAGCACGGAAGTGACCCTGAATTTCATAAAAGACTCCCTTTTACAGTACGCGGAGGATGTCTCCATGGTTGATCTCCTCGGTTGCTCCCTCCTGGAAGCGGGCCGCATCGATGAGGCCCTGGATGTCTACGGGACGGCTCTTGCGGCCAGGCCCGCCGATCCACTTCTCCTCTCCAGGCGGGGGGAGGCGCTCGATGCCGCCGGAAAGACCGGGGATGCCCTCGGAGCGTTTGACGAGGCACTTGGATCCGATGCCGCCTTCCTCCCGGCCCTGCTGGGACGGGGAATCGCCCTCCATCGCCTGAACCGCCTGAAGGAGGCGCTGGAGGTCATGGATCGCGTTCTGTCGCTCCATCCGGAGGAGTGGAAGGCCCTCTTCCGGAAAGCCCTGCTCCTTCAGGAGACCGGGCGGATGGGAGAAGCGCTCGGATTCTTCGAAAAGACGATCGCCATAAAGAGAGAATACTATCCCGCCTGGTCCGGAAAAGCGCTCTCGCTGCTGAAGATGGGGCGTCCCGGGGAGGCGGCATCGGCTTACAAAAAAGCCCTGGAATTCAATCCCGGGGACTTTGCCTGCCTCTTCAACCTGGCCATCTGCTACCAGAGGCTGGGCGAGAAGAGCGAGGCTCTTTCCTGCTATGAGAAGGCTTTGCTCCTTAAGGATTCCTGCCCCGATCTGCACCTGGCCATGGGAACTCTTCTGCAGAGAATGGGGAAGATAGAGGAAGCGATTGCCTCTTACAACAGGGTCCTTGAACTTCGGCCATGCGATGAAATCGCCGGAAGGAACCTCCTGGCGGCCGGGATACGGCAATAACAAAGGGGATCGCAATGAAGGCCTTAAGATTCATGTGGGCGGGCCTGCTGGCTGTGGTGGTCATTATTATACTGGCTTCCGGAAGCATTGGAGAGGATTTTCTCCGTAATTCCGGGGGAGAGGATTTGCTCTGGAAAGGCCCGGTGGGCTGGTCCCGGGTGGGGTTCTACCCCGGGGTGACCTTCGCCGTGGATGATAAAGAGGAGTTTTCCGGCCTGCACAGCCTCACCATTCTCTGCACGGATTCCTCCGTCCGGGGCAAACAGCCCCCTCCCAACTGGTCCCAGGAAATTGTGGAAGGCCTTCCGCTGGGGCGTCAAGTGGTTCTTTCCGCGTTCATCAAGACCAGAAATGTCGCCGGCTTCGCCGCCGCGGCGATCCAGTGCTTAAGCTATGATCAGCAGAAAATTCTGGTTTCCGCAACGACCGGGTCCCTGCAGGGAAGCACCGATTGGAAAGCGGTCTCCTGTTCCCTCCTGGTGCCCCAGGGGACTGATAAGGTGAGAGTTTCCTGTCTCCTCTCCGGAACGGGACAGGCCTGGTTTGACGATATCGAATTGGATGTTCGGTAGGGACCGGCAGGGGCCGTTTGTAGGGGTCAATAATTATTGACCCCTACCCAAGGATTTTGGAAACCGGCGTAGAATTTCACGGTTATGCCTGAAGCGATCTTAACCGAAAATTTAAAAAAGACCTACCCTGGAAGCGGGCGCAATTCCAAGGTTCAGGCGCTTTTGGATCTCAATCTCAGCGTCGCCCGGGGAGAGGTATATGGTTTTATCGGCCCCAACGGGGCCGGAAAAACCACCACTATAAAGCTCCTTATGGGCCTTATTTCGCCCAGCGGCGGAGCGGCCTTTATACTGGGGGAGCCGGCCGGAAGCATCCGGGCCAAAAGACAGATAGGCTACCTCTCCGAGATCGCCTATTATTACGATTTCATGGAGGTCGGAAAGCTTCTTCATTTCTACGGATCTTTCTACGGAATTTCCCGGCATGATCGCGAAAAGAGAATTGGTGAGATCCTCGCGCTGGTGGGTCTCTCGGGAAAGAAAGAGGCCAAGCTCCGGGAGCTGTCCAAGGGGATGATCCAGCGCTTCGGCATAGCCCAGGCCCTCATCAGCAACCCGTCTCTTCTCGTTCTGGACGAGCCCACCTCGGGGCTCGATCCCATCGGACAGAAGGAGATCAAGGATATCATCTTGCGCCTTAAAGAGCGCGGGATCACCATCTTTTTCAGCTCCCACAAACTGACCGAAGTAGAGCACATATGCGATACGATCGGGATTATCCATCTGGGAAAGATGTTGGCCTCGGGACCCTTGAGCAGTTTTTTGAAGACCGACTCTCCAACTCTTGAGGAGGCATTTTTCAAGCTGATTAAGGAGAGGGAGCAGAATGAATCTTCTTAACGTGCTGCGAATCGCCAGTATGACCGCCGAGGAGAGCCTCAGGAAAAAAATTCTATACCTGATTTTGTTCCTGAGCGTCATCCTGGTGGCGCTTTCCAATTTCGTCAATGTCTTCAACCTCGGAGCGCAGGTAAGGCTGATCAAGGATTTTTCCCTGACCGGGATTAATTTTTTCGGGCTTATCTTCACGCTGGCCATGTATCTCAACGCCATTCCCCGCGAGATCGAAGGAAAAACCATCTATCCCCTGCTGACCAAGCCTTTAAGCCGCTCGGAGTACCTCTGGGGCAAATTTCTGGGAAATTATTTCCTGGTATTCCTGAATATGGCCATCCTGGCCCTGGAACTTTTTTTCATACTTAAATTAAACAGCAATGTGGCTTACTTCAGCATTTTTCCCTGCGTCTTCCTTTACTTTCTCCAGTGCGGCGTGGTGGGCGCCCTGGTACTCTTCCTCTCCATTCACTTTTCCTACCCGATGACCCTCTCCCTGGCGTTTTTTTTCTACATCCTCGGCAGCCTCTCGGCGGTCTATATCCAATATCTGGCCGCGCAGACACCGAACAGCATCGGAGTTCTATTTATCAGGCTCGTCAAGGACCTCCTGCCGCACTTCGATTATTTTGACATCAAAAATTCCGTGGTGCACGACTATCTTATAGATCCCCGCTACCTGCCCGCGGCCACCCTCTATGGAGCAGTCTATACCTGGCTTCTGATGCTCCTGGGTGAATTCTCGATTCGGCACAAGGATCTGTAAGGGGTCGGAATGCTGAAGTATGAATGCAGAATGCAGAATGCAGGAGTCAGAAGAAGCAGGGAAATCTTTTTACTGCTCATTGCTTACTTCTTACTCCTCATTGTTTTACTGACAGGCATTTGTTTTCCGGCTATGGCCTCATCCCTCCAGGATGAGCATCACGAACACTCCGAGATGAATGATCTTTATGATCGGGAGTTTCATAACGAACTCTGGAGGCTGCCCGATCCCCAGAAGTTCATCTACGCCCATCTCCGCTGGGTCCTGGGCGCGGCGGTCTTCCTCTGGATCGTGTTCCTGACAACGAATACACCTGGAATGATGAGGCGAAAACGGCGGGGGCCGCGGTGAAAACGCGCCTTCGTGACATTCTGCTTCCCTGCCTGCTCATCCTGGCCATCTTTTTCCTGGGACAGGCGGTCGGAAGGACCAAGGTTTCCATGACCCCCACGACCCGGGAACAACTGACCCCGATGGGACTCCTCATGGAGGCCCTGGGCGAGATGCGCTACACCCTGGCGGCCTACCTCTGGATCAAGGTGGACATCTACCATCACGAGATGATCGCCGAGGGACACGACTGGAAGAAGAACACCGAGAATGTCCCCATGATCCGCTTCGTCACCATACTGGACCCGCACTTTATCGCGGCCTACGATTTCGGGAGCTACCACCTGGCGGTGGATCTCGGGAAGGGCGATGAGGGAATAAAATTCCTGGCCGAGGGACTGAAGAACAATCCGGGTAACGGCGACCTCCTTCAGACAATGGGATTCGTTAACTTCCACTTCAAGAGATACGCTCAGGCGGTCATTTATTTAGAGCAGGCCCTTAATGCACGGACGACCCAGCTCGACCACATGAACACGCTTCGCCTCCTGACCCACTCCTGGATCCAACTTGGAGAGAAAAAGAAGGCGCTGTACTGCCTCAGGGAACTCCTGAAGATGGAGCCCGGGATGCCGTGGGCCCGAAAACAGTATGAGATTTTAACCGGACGGATGGTGTCTGACCCCGCGAAGTTACAAAAGGGGCCTGACACCAGATACCGATAGGGAGGATCCATGCACATAACAGCAACGGCACCGACGCGCATAGACCTGGCGGGCGGAACGCTGGACATCTTTCCCCTCTACCTCTTCGAGGGTGGCGGATTGACGATTAACCTGGCGATCAGCCTGCGATCCCGGGTGGAGATAAAGACTCGCCGGGACGGTCGGATCCGGATTTTATCCGAGGATCTCAACCTGGTCCAGGAGGCTGAATCGCTCGATTCGCTTTCCCCGGACGGACCGCTGAGTCTGGCGGCCCGCGCCGTCCGCTTCTACCGCCCCACCTGCGGCCTTGAACTCACGACTTGCAACACGGCCCCTCCGGGCTCCGGCCTTGGGGCCTCCTCCAGCCTTCTCATCGCCATCTGCGGCGCCCTCGGAAGGCTGACCGGTGAGGAACCCCCGAAACACGAGCTGGTAGATTGGGCGGCCAACATGGAGGCCCAGACCCTGGGCATCCCCACCGGCAAACAGGACTACTATGCGGCCCTCTGCGGAGGCTTGAATGCCATCTGGTTCACCGAGCGGGGGATCACCCTTGAAGCGCTGGTGGCTGAAACGGCGGGCCTTTCCGGCCTGGCCGGGTGGATGGTCCTCTCTTTTACCGGCATCTCGCATTTTTCCGGCACCAATAACTGGGCCATGATGAAGCGCTACATCGACAAGGAAAAATCTGCGGTAGAGGGACTGCGCGGGATCCGCCGGACGGCCCTGATGATGAGAGAGCACCTCCTGGAGGGAGATTTTCTCTCGGTGGCCGAATCTCTGCGTGAAGAATGGAATCTGAGAAAGAACCTGGCGGACGGGGTCACCAATGAAAAAATCGAGGCCATCACAGGCGCGGCCGCTCAGGCGGGGTCTTTAGCCTCGAAGATCTGCGGAGCCGGGGGCGGAGGGTGCCTCCTGACCATGGCGCCTCCGGAAAAAAGAAACGGCATTATCGAGGCCCTGAGAGGAGCCGGGGCCGAAATTCTGGATTTTGAGCCTGAAAAGTCGGGTCTTACGGTGGAAGCATGAAATTCTCCTTTTCTCCCACTCAAAAGTTACTGGGATTTCTCCTCCTCCTGCTGGCCGCCACCGGGGGCGGCCTCCTTATTTTCCGGCATCTCCCCCGCGGCGCCGGCGCTCCCATCGCTTCTCCTTCGGCAACTACCCTTCCCGTTCCCCGGCCGACCGTCGCCAACATAAAGGTCCATGTTTCAGGAGAGGTCAAGCGCCCCGGGATTCTCACGCTGGCCCGGGGCAGCCGTGTCATTGACGCCATTCTGCTGGCGGGGGGAACAACCCCGGTCGCCGACCTGGCCCGGGTGCGCATGGCCATGAAACTTAAAGACGGGGCCAGCGTCAAAGTACCCGCCAAGAAGATAAAAACTGCAAAAAAGAGCCCCCCCCGCCCGCCGAAAAAGGTCGCCGGAAAAAGCAAGGCGGGAGCGTCTCCGAAAGTCCTCCGGGAGGGGGAAAAGATCTTTATCAACACGGCCTCCGAGGAAAACCTCAGGCGGCTTCCGGGGGTGGGGCCGGAGCTGGCCGGAAAGATAAAAGAATACCGGGATTCCTTCGGTCCTTTCACTACCCTTGAGGAAGTAAAATCAGTCCCCGGCCTCAGCAAAAAAAAGTTTGAAAAAATCAAAAGGTTCATAGAAATTTGAAAAAATTACTCCTCCTCCTTTTTCTTTCCCTGGCGGCCTGTCCCGGCGCGTCCTTCTCGTCCGCTCCGGCCCGCATCGTCTTTGTCCTGGAATCCGGTGGGACAAGCGACCTTTACATCGTAAATTCGGACGGGAGCGGCTTAAGACAGCTCACCCGGGATGCTTTCGTGGAGGAAAATCCGCGCTGGTCGCCCGACGGGAAGCTCATTGCCTTTGACTCCACCAGGGGGGGCGGTTCTTCCTTCTCCATCTGGACCATGAACCCCGGGACGGGGGAGTTTAAGCGGCTAACCGGAGAGGGAGAGCAGGCCACTTTTCTCACCTGGCTTTCTCCGTCGGAGATCTCATTCGTCAGCCCCTTGGGGAGCGGGAATTCCGCCCTGGGACTCCTGGATCTTAAGAACGGAAAGAAGCGCATCCTGACGCGCCTCGGAGGAGAATACATCTGGTCCCCTGACGGCAGCAGGGCCGTGGTGCAGATGGTGGAACCCGATTACCATCTGGGCATGGTGAAGCGCCGGAGCGGTACTTTTCATTCCTTTCCCCGGTATGGGAAAGAGCTTTCGCCGGCCTGGTCCCCCGACGGGCGGAAAATCGCCTTCCAGGAAGGTCCCGCCGGCGGCGGAAAGCAGGGAATCTGGGTCATGAATATCGACGGGACAGGACGAAAGCGCCTGGCCCCTTCGGGTTACCTCCCCCAGTGGCTTCCCGGCGGAAGCGGACTCGGCTATTATATCCCCGGGCCGGATGGGGAGCCGCATTTTCACATTGTCCGCCCGGACGGGACAGGAGACAGGGACATCTGCCGGGGGACGGAGGCCTCGTTTTCCGCCGCTTTGAAACAAGTGGCTTTCCTTCGGGAGGGCGCCCTCTGGGTGGCGGGCGCCCGGGGAAAGGGAGAAGTACGCCTTCTTGATGGAGTAGTGAGCTTTTCATGGGCCTCTTCCGGGCGGATGATCCTCTCGGTCAGGGAGACGACGGGAGGGCGGAGCGGAAGAATATCCGACGTCGTCCTGGTTGACCCGGCAACCCGGAGGCTTCTGGCTCTCTCCGGGGGGAAGGGGCGGGCCGGATCACCCTCGCTTGAGCCGGGAAAGTCCCTGGCGGCTCTGCCCGGGCGGGCTCTCAGCCTGGATGGCCCTCCGCCTCCTCCTCACTCCGCCGAACCACCGGCAGCTCCGGAAAGGGCTCCCGGGCTGCTTCCCCAGGAGCCGCCACCGGCCATCGAGGGAATTCCCGCGCCCCGGGAGGAAGTGGAGGAATCTTCCCCTTCCGGGCCGGCAAAGCAGCCGGAGGGCGGAGCGACGCTTTCCCGGGGTCTTGTCCAGGTGCTGGCGCTGCCCCCTGGTAAAGATGCGACCTACCTGGACGCCGCCTGGTCCCCTGACAGCAGGGACCTCATTTTCTGCTCCCGGAAACGCGCCCGGGGGGGACAAATCTATGGCGAGCTGCTCCGCGTGCGTGCGGACGGTAAGGGGCTCAGAAAAATTTTCACTCCGGGCCCCGAAAAATTCGGGGGAAACAACTCCTGCCTGGCGCCGCGATTCTCTCCCGATGGAAAAATGGCCGCCTTTCTCACGGCCTGCTGGTTCGGACGGCGGGAGGGCTACCACGAATCTCCCTGGACGATACGGCTTGAGGATAATCACCTTTATTCGCTCGATATTTATAATGTGCGCCGCCTGCGCGATCCGCTGCCCTCCATCTACAGCCCGGCCGGCTGGAACGCCGACAGCCGCTTTTTACTTTTCGGCTCCGTCACCGCCTCCGGCATGGGGCGGGAAGACCGGCGCATCTCGGGCCTCTGGCGGGTCGGAGCCACCGGTTCCGGCTCGAGCCGCCTGGTGGAATCTTCCGGGGTTGCCATAGCCGACTCTTCTCCCTCCTGGTCGCCGGACGGTATGATGCTGGCCTTCATGGAAAAGTCGCAGGGGGAAAAGAAGCTTTTCGTCTGGACCAACGGTGAAGATATGAACACGAGGGTGCCGGTGGCCTCGGCTCCGGCCGGGGAAAGAGCAGGGGCGCACAATGATGTGCCCCTGCATTTCCAATGGCTTTCGGACGGCAGGACGCTGGCTTTCCTCAGCCGGGAGAAAATTTCGCTGATAGACACGACTTCTTCGGCGGACAAAACCCGCTTCATCCCGGCCGGGATGCCGGCGGCTATCAATCGGAACGGCTCGGTGATCGTCTATGGCCAGGGACGCGAATTGCGGGCTCTTAAGACCGCCGACGGGAAACAGATCGTTCTCAAGCGGATGCAGAAAAACTTTTCCGGAGAGGACAGCCTCTCTTTCTCGCCGGATGGAAGCCGGATACTCCTCTGCCACGGGGGAGGGCTGTACATCTTCCGTTTGCCCCGGTAAGAGCGTCCGTCCTTTTTTCGCTCTCGCTCCCTGCGCCTCCGCATTGATTCCTCACCTTTATTAAAGAAGGATCTTTTTCGCCGGTGAAGAACTTGTAGGGGCACTTTTCAGCAGGGACGCGTGGCATCATGCCCCTGCAATGTTGAAAAAAGAGGAGGAAGGAGCTTTGAAAAAGGCCTCTTCTGCGAAGAAGATCGAATCCGATTTTGAGAAGGACCCCGACCTGGATCTGGCCGCCGGAGAGGATCCGGAGGAAGAAGAGGAGGAGGAGGTCGAGGAACCGGTTGAAGAGCATGCGGCGGAGCCCGCAGCAGAGGGGGAAGAAGATCTTATTCTTGTCCCGATCAAGGTTCCGGTCGAACCCAAACCCCCTCCGGATCAAGACAATTTTCTTGTCACCCACCGGATGCGCTGGGAACTTCGGGACTGGATCAGCGCCGAGGAGTGCGCCTTCGAGAAGCTCCACGAACGCTCCGGCATCCCGGAGACCCGCCTGCGAAACCTGGTTTTCCGCGGAGATCAGCGATTGAGTCCCGACGAGTGCCTGCACCTCTACCAGGTGACCGGTATCGAGTCGTTCAGGAACATCCAACGCATCAAGATCTTCAATGAACTCTACCGCCTCATTTCCGAACTTCCATCAGTCCTGGTCGACAAGATCAGCAAAGAGCAATGGAAGCACATCCGCTTCCTGCTCGAACGCCTCGGCGTCAGCCTGAAAGAGATTGGTGATCGGGCGGACATCAGGCCCCCAAACCGCATCTATAACTTCTACCGCCAGAATAAGCCTGAATTTTCGGCCAAAAGGCGCTTTATCGAAGTGCTGAAAGAAATGATCTTCGAGATATGACTATGAAGGGGCGCCCCGCCATCGGCGGGG
>Ga0209749_1001491_pt1 | contig 20286 bp, 15 predicted proteins | sample EPASupsiteSAE347_FD_187267 | JGI IMG/M metagenome (GOLD analysis project Ga0209749, IMG submission 187267) | Bioremediated contaminated groundwater from EPA Superfund site, New Mexico - Sample SAE3-47 (SPAdes) (version 2) | ecosystem: Environmental > Aquatic > Deep subsurface > Groundwater >... | reverse complement strand
TGGATTGATTTATGCAAACAGATTACTTGGGAATTCATGAAGTCCAGTACCAAAAACTCCGGGCTTGCGGCAAGCCATGGACGGTTGATGCCGCCGATATTGTAAAATGTGTCGTTGAAGCCGGAATGGAATGTCATATTGACCGTCATGGAAAAGTATTGGAACTTGGTTGCGGTGACGGCAATGTCTCTCTTGCATTAGCCGAGCGGGGATACGATATTCAAGGAATAGATATTTCACCCACGGCCATATCCTGGGCTAATGAAAAAGCCGGCAAAAAAGGGTTTAAGGCTGATTTTAAAGTCGGCAATGTATTGAAATTGCCGTATGATTCCGATTATTTCGATGTTGTCATTGATGCGCACTGTTTTCATTGTATCATAGGCGAGGATCGTAAATTATTCCTGGCGAACGCCCTCAAGACATTGAGACCTGATGGATTATTCATAGTAATGACGATGTGCAATGATCCCGTGGATACTCAAATGGCTGAAATATTCGATCAAAAAACCAGATGTTGCATAAAAAATAATGTTGCAGGCAGATATTTCGGACTCCCACATGAGATTTTATTCGAAATAACTGCTGCAGGTTTTAACGTTTTCTTTTGGAAAATTGATCGCGCGCATGCTCAAAACATACAAGACGAGCTGATTGTATGGGCAACCAAGTCGCGCTGAAGAAATACATCGCACGTTTCCATGAGTATGCATTTCCCTGCTGATTAAACCGAATGAGTGCAATCGTTTCCGGTTTCAGGTATATTGCATAAATTATTTTTCATGGAGGTTTGTGAATTTATGGAACGTGCGATTCTGTTTTGTTTTATTCTTGGGCTTTTTGTTTTTGCAGGTTGTACAAGTCAGTCATCCGCACCGGTAAAAAAACCGAATGTCGAAGGCATGACTCAGCTTCCCAGCGGTTTACAGTATAGAGTTGTAAAAGAAGGAACCGGTGTTTCCCCGGCGGCGACCGATGTGGTCGAGGTTCATTATCGCGGGCAATTTGGAGACGGTCAGGAATTCGACAGTTCCTATTCTCGGGGTAAACCCGCCTCTTTTCCCGTTAATGGTGTAATCAAGGGATGGACGGAGGCCTTGCAGAAAATGAAGGAAGGCTCCAAATGGGAACTATGTATTCCGCCTGACCTTGCTTACGGTAAAATGGGAATACCCGGTGCAATCCCACCGGATTCGACTCTATATTTTGAGGTTGAATTGCTGAAAGTCCAAAAAAAATAGGTGTGACTTTCGATTCAACAAACCAACTTTATTCAAAGTTCGTAAAAAAACATCAACAGATCGACGTGTTTTTGCGTTAATATTCTGTTGGCTTAGAAATTATTGAGAGATGAGGAGTATAAAATGGGTTTAACGACGATGCGAAACTTTTTTCGAGATTGTGGAATATTGGTAAAAGCCGGAATTCCGCTGACGGAAGCACTTGAAAAATGCATGCGGATTCCATATCTCGAAAACTTTCAAAGCACGCTCATGGGAATTATACGGGCGAAAAGAAGAGGTGAAACCCTTGTATCGATACTCAGAAAATTGAGAATCCCGGAGTATTTTCTCGTTATTCTAAAAGCCGGTGACGAGTGGGTCAATCTTGGGGATAAAATGATAACGCTCTCCGAATACATCGGCAAGAAAATTTCCGAAAGAGGGCAAAACACTGAGGAATTTCCCGAATCTCCTAAACTTATGAACGAAATGATCGCCGTGCGGTTTTTAGATGACAACGAATGTAATTCATTATTCAAAAAAATGGATGAAAACACTTTGATTCTAATGTTGAATGAAGCCGACGAGAAAATGAGAGAAATAATAGTTAAGCATATTTCGAAAATGGATCGACATCAGTTGGAGGAAAAATGTTTCGCCGTAGGAAACGGCACAATCGAACAGATATTGGAAATCAGAACAAAAATCGTTGAGGTTTTTGAAAACAACTGCGGTCAAACTCCGGAAATGCTGCCGTCGGATAGCTTTCTAAATCCGGAAATGTTGCTGGTGGAAACCGATTAAATCATCATTATTGATAGTTGCAAAATGAAAGCCGGTTCGAGTAGAGCGGATTAGGCATCAGCGCCGTAATCCGCCGAGCTTGATAAGTTTTCGAAAGGCAGGACTCAATAGTATTTTTGCTTGTAATGATGATTAAAGTATCAGATCCCGCTCATCTTGCGAATGATTGAATGCCGCGAAGCAAGGTCCGTATACCATTAAGGCGCGTTGACGATGGATACCCTGAAGATCGTGGCCTTCGTCGTTCCAACCCACGAACAGTTTCGAATCTCCGATGCGGCTTTTGAGAATGCGCGAAATTCCAAAGAGAGCTCGAACCGCGTCTTCAAGTATAGCACGCGGATGATTTGGAAATTCAAGCGTGCCCTTCCAAGTGGCATAATATGGATGAAAATTGAAATCAACAGGTATTTTAAAACGATCTCGTAGATCGAGTCCGAAGTTTACTGTAGCTATTGCTTCATCAATCGCGGCTTTTCCGACTATTCCCGGGGGTTGGAAAAGTATGTTCATATCGACACCGGTTCTTTCCTGATTTTCCGAAAGAACACGAAAAATCTCTTCTATCTGTGGTTTTGTCATTCGCTTGGCGAGATGCCCTATCCGAATCGCATCATCCTGGCACTCGACACCTATGGTAATGGAAAGGTGCTGATCGGATCTAAGTCGATCGAGAAGAAACGAGACGTGATCGCGTGTAACAAACGGCTCTCTGGAATCGAAACAAACACGACGACAAACCAAAAGTCCGCGAATGAATTCCAGAATGCGTTCAAGCGTTGGAAGAGAAAGCTCTTGCGGATTTAACGTCGAACCCGAATTGTAGATGATCATATGCTCTATCGTAGCTAGTATGTCTTTATATTTCTCTTTAAAAAAGGCAAGACGAGCTGTGTTGGAAGCAGAATCAAATTGGAAACCTTCGCCTGAGCCCAATTCGCAGTGAATGCATTGATTCTTGTAAAACGGACAAGTTCCGTGAGGCGCCTCATTGCCAAAAACCAGAGCCAGTCGCAGTCCGCGAGGCCCCTGGATCGGATGGAATAAAGTTTCCTCTCTCGGATCAGGTGAAGATTTTTGTGAAATCCGGCTGACGATGGTTTTTTTCGTCGGCTGCGCCAAATTGAAAAGCGTTTCATTCTTAACTAAAAGTTGATTTTCGATAATAACGGCGTCGATACCGGTTTTGAGAAATGTATTTACCGCGTCGCGAGGCGTCATGACAATAGGTTCGCTGTCGTTGAAAGAGGTGTTCAACACGAGAGGAACCCCGGTTAAACTTTCAAATTCACCGATCAGTCGATGATATCGAGGATTTGTTTCCCGACGAACGGTTTGTATTCTGCTTGTTCCATCAATATGCGTTACGGCGGGAATGATTTCTCGTTTTTCAGGATGGACCGGGTAAGCAAAAAGCATGAAATCAGTGGAAACCGAAGTCAAGGGGGTCTCGAACCAATCTCTTGCTTTTTCCACGAGCACGCTGGGAGCGAATGGCCGGAAAGGCTCTCTGTGTTTGATTTTAATATTGAGAATTTCTCTCATATCGGGACGCCGAGGATCGGCAAGCAATGATCGGTTTCCTAAGGCACGCGGACCTGCTTCCATCCGACCCTGGAACCATCCGACGACTTTGCCTTGGGCTATCAAACGTGCCGCTGCATTCTCCGGATCAGCCATGGTTTGAAACGGTTTGCCGGCGGATTTCAAAGCGTTCGTAATATCTTCGACTTCATGCGAGGGGCCCCAATAGACTTTATCAAGAACGAATTTTCTGTTTCCATCCGCTTCGCCGCACCAGATTGAAAGAGCGGCGCCAAGTGCCGTTCCGGCGTCATTGGCCGCGGGTTGTACATATATCGCATCAAATTTTCCGGACTTTTCGATTTTAGAGTTTACGACGCAGTTGAGAGCGACCCCGCCCGCTAGGCAAAGGTTTTTAGCGCAAGTGCGGGCTTTTCCTTCCCGACATATTTCCAGCATGGCGTCTTCCGTAAACTGCTGGAGAGCGGCGGCAACATCAGCATGACGGTCTTGAATGGGTTGTCCGGAAAGCCTACGTGTCCCAAAAAGCGTTTCAAGCGGTTCGTAGGATTCCGAGCGAAATCTGACGATATCAAGATCAATGCAAAAAGTACCATTCGTATTTACATGCGCGAATTTGGTAAATTCCGCTTTGAACCGGTCCGGCTTTCCATAGCTGGCCAAACCCATTACCTTGCAGGCATCATATTCCGAAAAGCCCAGAAATTTGCATAGTTTTTCCCAGAGAAATCCAAGGCTATGAGGGTAGGGGAGGCCCCATAAAGGATCTATTCGGCCGTCATGCCCGTGAGCAACGAGCAGGGAATCGAATTCACCGATGCCGTCAACGGCTACGATAAGCGATTCTTCAAATGGGGAACACAAAAAGGCGCTCGCGGCATGAGCATGATGGTGCGAAATCCATCGCAAGCGCGGTTCCACCGGTCGTTTTCCCAGATGTTGCAATGCTTTGGGAACCCGCATGAGAGACGCGTGAAATGCGTGTTCTCCTTCAGTCGTTCCCCAACCGCCGAGATCCGCGTAATGATCGACGCCTTTATTTTTCAATCGGCCGTTTTTTGAGAATGAATAACCGATCAGATCGACATCGTCAAACGAACATCCGGCCTCAGCCAGGCAAACGCCGATTGAACTCGTCGGAAGCAAATCGCATGTATCGATAAGAGCCGGCTTTCCATGCTTAACCCGGTTTAATCGTTCTTCTTCAACGAAACAAACCAATTCACCGTTGACCAGAATTGCCGCCGCGGATTCGTGATAAGCGCTGTTGATTCCGAGTATGATCATTTTGATTCGGGTCGAATTGTAACACAATTATCCATCTTCTGTAATTTCTCTTCGACCGCCATTCAGGGCAAACGCATTAAAATTTCTGTAGGGCGGATTAGGCGCGCTTTCGCCGTAATCCGCCAGGTCGGCTTGGAAGTTCATTCGCAAGATCATCAAGCAATTGAGTTCTTCTACCCGCAATTCCTACAATATAGCCATTGCCGGAGAATATTTTTGCCAATTCTTTTCCGATACCCGATGTTGCTCCGATAACAATTGCTTTCTTTGCCATAATAGTCCTTCGTCACGGTTGAGTTTATGGGAAAAGTCTTTATCTTTATCAACGACAGTGAAATTACAAAAAATCAAAGGCTACAAACTCAACTGTGACTGAGGAATAGATTAGAAATTCGAAGCTAAAGCAAGCCTGATTGAGTTCAGCCGAATTTCCTTCGTATCGGATCGGGACAATAGTATGATCGGAGCTTTTGCGCCTATGACAACGCCTCCAAGCTTTACACGTGCCAAATAAATCAGGGATTTCCCAAGAATATTGCCGGTATCTACGTCAGGGCACACAAGAACATCCGCTTTCCCCGCAACTTCATTGTACAAACCCTTGTGATGCGCCGATTCCAGCGAAATGGCATTATCCAATGCAAGCGGTCCCTCAACAATGCAGCCGGAAAATTGTTTTCGTTCACCCATTTTTGACAGAATTGCCGCATCTACCGAGCTTTGCATTTTAAAATTAACGGTTTCAACGGCGGAAAGAACGGCGATTTTCGGCTGAACAATACCGAGGCTTGCAGCCAATACCGCGGCATTCTTGATGATTTCCTGCTTTTCTTCGAGGGTGGGTTGTGGAATCATGCCGCCGTCCGTTAGAAATTTAAATCTGCCTTCCCATTCGAAAACCAATACATGAGAAAGAACCGGGCTGTTCTTGATCCCTGTTTCGGAATTCAATATCGCTTTCAGAAGCACCGGCGTTGAAACGGTTCCCTTCATTATCGCCTTAGCCTCTCCATTTCTAACAAGTTCAACCGTTTTAAATGCGGCGTCGGCTTCTGTATCCGCCGCGATAATTTTGGGATAGAAACCGGTTCTCGTTTTTTCGAGTAAAATCTTGATCTTTTCACTGTTTCCTACAAAATAACACTCGACATAACCAAGTTCCGCGGCTTCACAGGCTGCCGCGACCGTCTCATCATCCTCGGGCATACAGATTGCCAAGGGTATTTTACGGGAATTCAATTTTTTTTCAATTTCAGTGAAATTCATGGATCTTTTATCCTTTCAAGAGTTTATCACATGTTTTACGGAAAATATTCTTTTAAGGCGAATTTCAGGAATTATGCATGTTATCGGTATTCCTTTACGGTTTCGGGGTGTTTAAGGGCTGCCATCGCGTGATCGGCCAAGGCTTTCATTTCATTCTGTCCGGGAATTACTATTACAGGGCCGATAAACGAAACACGTTCTGTGATCCAGTGGACTGTTCGCTTATTGTGGGCAACACCCCCGGTCAATATGATGCCGTCGACCTTTCCTTTCAATACGGTGGCCATGGCACCGATTTCTTTGGCGATTTGATAAGCCATCGCTTCGAGAACAAGCGAAGCGCGCGAATTCCCGGCATCGATTTTTATATCGATTTCCCTGATGTCTGAAGTTCCCAAATGGGCAATCAAACCGCCTTTCCCGATAAGCATTTTCTTCAATTCTTTCAATTGGTATTTCCCGTTGAAACACATTTTTAAAAGGCCTTCAAGCGGTAGAGTTCCTGCCCGTTCGGGTGAAAAAGGTCCGGCATCATTTGCATTATTGACATCTATCAATTTTCCTTGCCGATGAGCCGCGATTGATATTCCTCCGCCGAGATGAGCGACAATAAAATTTGTCTTGTCAGCATTTTTCTTCGATTCCCTACATGCCTGAGCCACGACGGCTTTGATGTTCAGCGCATGGGAAAGAGATACGCGAGGCAGTTCCGGGTGCCCGCTGATTCTAGCCAAGTCATCGAATTCATCGACGGATACCGGATCCGCGATAAAAGCCGGAATTTCAACATCCGACGCCAATTTATAAGCAAGTAATCCTCCCAAAATTGAAGCGTGATCCACCAATTTTCCCGAGCGCAAATCATTTAAAAGGTGTTCTCCGACTTTGTATACGCCGCTTTCCATCGGCTTAAGAGGACCACCCCGGCCGATGATCGCATCGAGATCGGCAAGCGGAATTCCCCATTCAACCAAAGCATTACAAACCGCTTCTTGACGAAAATCGAGTTGATCGAGGTTGCTCTTGAAACGTGAAAGCTCTTGCGGCGAATGATACAGCTCTCTATCTGAAATTTTATTTTCGTCTTCGAAAAGAGCTATTTTTGTTGAAGTCGAACCCGGGTTGATAACAAGAATTTTTTTTGTTTTTTTCTTCATACTTCCTTTCCAAGCTCCTTATCGCATCTTATCGATCGTTGTTGACTTCAATTCATCGCGTGTGGTCAAATCCATGGGGAAATATCTAGGCGGGGGCAGCCTTTCCCCGCAAATTGTTCCATGGTAAAAGCCCGGCTGCTATTCGATCGGCGGGGCAAAGATCACACAATGGAATTTTTTCGGGCTCGAACCAACAAGCCTCCGGATTTACGCTTAAGACCGAAGTCGGTGCGGAATTCATTGATGATAGAGAACATCTGATAAAATGAAGCCGCACGGATTTATCAGGGTATTGGTGCTCCAATACCAAAATTTTTTCATGAGGCGTAACGTTTATCGATAACTCCTCATGTAATTCGCGTTTTACAGCTTCGGCCGCCGATTCTTCCGCTTCGAGTTTTCCGCCCGGAAATTCCCATAAACCGTCCAGATAACCTCCGGTTCGGCGAGCTAATAAAATCTTTCCATCGGAAATAACTACTGCGGCTGCAACATCAATTGGAGAAAAATTCTTTGGAGAGGTATTTTTCCGTGCTGTCATCGGCTTCGTTAAATTACCTCCAGAAGCAATCCTTTAAGATAACGGCCCTCAATATGAGCCAATGCAACCGGATGATCTACGGCGTGATGCGTTTCCTTGATTATTCTCGCCCGCCTTCGAGCTCGTTGCGCCGAGTCGGCAATGATTTCCAGGAAATCATCCCTGGTTACGTGACTTGTACATGATGCCGTGAACAACAAACCGCCTGATGAGATTTTTTCGAAACCCAAGGTATTCAAGCGCCGATAAGCGGAACGCGCTTGCGGCAAATCTTTTCTTCCTTTCGCCATTGACGGCGGATCAAGAATAATCAAATCAAAAGCACCCTTTTGCGTGGTTTCGAGAAAGCGAAACATATCCGATTTGATTGACTCATTCTTTTCTTTCGATAATCCGTTGAGACGCAAATTTTCATTGACTTCGCGTAAAGCCGGTTCGGCCGAATCGACGGTTACCGTTTCTCTTGCGCCGCCCGCGAGTGCGGCGACGGTAAAAGCGCCGGTATAACCGCAGATGTTCGCGACTTTTTTCCCTCTTGAAAATTCTCGAATCAATCGGCGGTTATCGCGTTGATCAAGAAAAAAACCTGTTTTTTGGCCTTTCTGCAAATCCGTTTGAAAAGACAGCCCGTTCTCGATGAACTTTATTTTTTCCGGAAGATTCTTTCCCCAAATTAATCCCGCGGATTGGGCGGAAGTGAGCTTCACTTGGTTTCTGCGATAAATCCAACGTATGTCCGGAAAAGAGTTTTTGACGGAGTCGACAATGATATCTAGAAACGGTTCCAAACCAAGGCTGTAGAGTTGAAGAGAAACCGCATCGGAGTATTTGTCGATAATCAGACCGGGAAGACCGTCGCCCTCTCCATTCGATACTCTAAAGGCATTCGTTTGCGCAGTGTCGAAAAAAGTCTGCCTCAACCTTATCGCGGTCCGAATGCGCTCTCCGATATTTTGTGACGGCGGTTTATCAAGGTCGCCTTCCACCATTCTGACTAAAATGGCGGATTCGATATCGACATAGCCGCTGCCGAGCAACAATCCTTTATGGGTTTCCACGCCGACTTCGGCACCGGTCCGCAAATCTCCGGGGATGTGCTGAAAAGCCTCTCTATAAGCCCACGGATGGCCTTTCATGAGAAGAAATTCCTTGTTTTTCTTTAATACGAGAGTCGGCAATTTCACGGCGCAAAATTCGTCTTTTTCACACTAAAATATCATTCATTGCTTGCGGTCGAAATGAATTTAAAAACCGGAAAAGAATGCTACTCCCAAAATGCTTTGCATGTAAATATTAATTTGAAAATATTCCGCGCGGAATTTCATTTCCATTCCCGTTTTCCGATCATGCTTTTCTCTTTAGACAAATCATCGACACGTCGTCGGCGGCGGGAAGGCCTTTTGTGAAACCGTCGAGCTTCGTGAAAAGACGTTCTACGACGGTTGTCGGGCTAAGATGAGCGCAACTTTTAAACCACTCTTCGGCGGTATTATAACCCAGTTGTACATCCCCTAATGTAAATGCTTCGACCAAACCATCGGTGTAGAATAAAATCGCATCGCCGGGTTCGATAGAGGTTTCGCGAGCCGAATACCGGCTTTTTTCCCGCACGCCCAGCGGGAATGACTCCTGAGCGATAAACTCCATGGTTTGGCTTTTCGCCCGCCAATGCATGGGAAAATTATGACCGGCATTACAGAAATGAAGAATGTTTGTTTCAAGATCGAGCGAATACAAAAACAAGGTCATCATTTTTTTTCTTTTTATCGTTTTCAACATGAATCTGTTGAAACCGCTCATCAATTCGACAAGCGTCTTGGATGAACTTTCCTCCATGGTAAAAGCGCATTTAGCCATTCCCATTATCAACGCGGCCGATATTCCATGTCCGGATACGTCTCCGATCAAACCCGTCAGTCTATTTTCACCGGCAGGGAAATAGTCGAAATAATCGCCGCCGATGTCGGCCATCGCGCGACTTTTTCCCCAAATGACGTAATCTTTTATCTCCAGAATGTCAGGGGGGAATAAACTTTCCTGGACTATTCGGGCAATCTGCAAATCCTTCATTCCTTCTATTACATTATTCATCAAAAACGATAACTCGCCGAGTTCGTCATTGGAATGGATCGGTATCTCGAAATCGAAATTTCGGTTTTCAATCGAGCGCACTCCTTGAGTGAGACTGTCGATCGGTTTGAGAATCTGCTCCGAAAGCAGAGTTCCGATGACAAAAGAAGAAGCGAATACCATCAAGGCCAATCCGACGAGCAAAATCCAAAGTTGTCGAACCCGCTCTTTTAGTGGTTCAAGGGAAGACTTGGCGACGAAAACAAAGTTTTGAATATTGGGAAGATGTTGCCCGAACCAAAGTTCATCAACCGTTCCGGAGGCTGCGATGAGCCGAACGGATGATTTGTTCAAGACCACTTCCTGAGCCATTTTACGTATTTGGGACCATTTGTCGTCGGGACTTGTAAGAATTCTTCCGCAAAATTCCGGATCGCCGACGGCATTTACTTCCCATTGGAGATCGGGCTGACGGACCAGATCTTTAATTTGCCGATTGATATAATTGCGTTCAACTCGTCCACGGTTCATAAAACCAAGGATTGCGAACTCGGCTTCTCCTTTTCTATCGTATAAGGCGTCAAACACTGCGTATGAGCTTTCCTGGCCCATGCTGAACAGCGTTAATTTTCCTAAATCGCGGCTTATAAGATCGATATTCAAATGGTTGCCGTCGCCGATTAAAGTTGTTAGAACTCCTTCGGTTGTCTCGACCATAAAGGAGCCGGCGTCGAGTTTCAAGGAGTTTGTCAAGCGTCTCAGCAATTCTCTCCCAAGAGCTGCCGCGAATTTGTTGGTTCGCGTGATTATGGATTCGTTTTCCTTTCCTTTATTGAATGAATAAATGGCCTTCCCGCTACGATCGACGACGTAAAAGTATTCCAAGACTTTCTCGGCCCGTAAACTTTCAAACAAATCGGTGTTCCCGGCAATATTTTCAACTTTGCGTGCTTTATTGATTTGCTGACCAACCCATGTTTCGAGTCGGGAGATTTCAGTAGGAAATCTTTCATCAAAGTCGTGCAATTTCTCTTTTATTCGCGTTTCAAGATTTTGCAGAAGAACATTTTCGTGGTCTTTTAAAGCGTAAAAACCTCCGACCAACAAAACAAGCGAAGGAGTCCCGATTGCGAACAGGAAAAGCGCCACGAGTTTTGTAGGAATTCGTCCCCCGATGCCTTCGCCCTGGTTGGGCATTCTCAAAAACACAAGCAATATCCAGACGACACATAAAAGGTGAATAAAATTCAGTAAACGTTTCGGGAAAAACCCTATGTGAGGCGAGAGGGCAAACAGAAAACCGGCATTTTTCCGCAAGATGAAATCGCCATGATAGCTTTCGCTCCGGATTTGCTTGTCATATCTTCCAAGCGCTGAAATAAACGCCGTTTTCAAGCCCTCTTGCGCATTCCAAGTTGCCGGATATAAATTCAAACTATTCGAGGAGACATCAATATACCCGAATTTCGACTTTTTGAATCGCCGATTAAGCCATTTTACGCTGTCTTGAAGGGCACGATCCTTCCGAAACTTTCCTGAATGCAAAAAAGCGATAAAACCTCCGTATGCATTGTCGGGTGATGAAGACTTGGCGCTCCAAAGATAATAACTGTTCTGCTCGCGGCGACCGAGGCGTATATGTCTTTCCTGTTGTTCAAGACCACGAAGAGCAAGAGGGATGTTCAGAACCGTCAACAACAACCCTGTTTGCCCGGGTTCGACTTTTTTTGCTTGAGAAAGATCCTGCAATGTTTGAAATGTCTGCTCGATCGCACGTTTGTGACATTTTCGAGCACTGATTTTTGGGATCAAAATTCCCGAAGGATCAAAGAAATAAATATCGAAAACTCCGGGATATATCTTTGCCAACTTTTTCAGATGGGCATTTCTGTCGATCTCATTTTTCTCATTCCGTGTCTTTTGAAAGACCCTGACGATTGATCTTGACACCATCAATGCATCATCATCTGCTTCCTTAAGTTTTGATAAAACGCGCTCATGTCTGAGTCTTGCATCAAGAATGCGTTTTTCAACTTCGAGACTCTCAACCTGACGAATCGCTGTTTGAATGATCAAGACAGGAAATATGGCGAAAGCGAAGAGGGTCAAAACTTTTCTGATCACTCCCCACAGATTTTTTAGAAGCCGTATTTTTTGTTCACCGAAAACATCGTTTTGCTTCATGCGATAAATATCATATCACACACCCGGATCGCTTTCAGAGAGGCAATCAATTCTTTTTTCATTTTTTTCTCAACACTATTTCCAGATATCGCGTTTTAGATTACACAATAATATTTCAACATAAGGAGGAAATACTTTCGCGAAAATTGAGCATTGAGATCCCACACATAACCCGAAAATATTTTCCTAAAATAATTTTAAACTATAAGGAGTCATAAGAAAATGAAGAAGTTTTTCCTTGTTTTGATGGTCGTCGTTTTTTGTCAGTCCATGGCTTTTGCCGCTTCCGATCCTTTCGATAAACTGTCCCTGGACCTAAAGGGAAAGGTTGACGAATTTGAACATTCGCGACTCTACAAAATCAATTTTATAAAAGACGATAAACCGGTTCAAATGAGCGTGCAACAAAAGAAGGCTGATTTGGAAGCAATTCTTGTGGGTATTTCAACTCAATTCGAAAACCTTGAATATATCCAGAACGATTATGAAATATCCGATTCAGGCTGCGCCGTTTCGACGAAGGAAGAAATCTTCGAATTGATCGGGCAAGATGGTTTCCAAGGAACCGATGCGTGGCAAGACGAATCGAAAAAAGCGTTGAGCAAATATATTGACCAGAACGGTGACAATCTTGTGTTGGCGAATTTGCATGTGGCCTCGAATTATGGTGATGGCGACGCTGATGCTTATCACTTGTTCCTTATCGATCTGAAAAATGATGAAGTAACCATCATTACAGTCGTAACCTATTCGGAATGATCTCTAATCTTCAAAATTTAAAATATCCTTCTCTCGTCGATCCGCGGGGGAGATGGATATTTTTTTTATCTTTATTCAACACTTGAGCTTATTTTTCCGTTTTATACTTGCGAGGCATGGTTGAAATTCAAAAATTTTTATAGGAGGAAATCAATCACAATGATCAGGTCAGTTTTTAAGCTTTCAGCGATCGGTATTCTGGTTCTATTTTGTTGTTGTACAAGTTTGGTTTACGGCGAAACATATACGCAGAAATTCGAATATAAAGTCGGTAATGTAACGCCTTCTTACAACAAGGAAATCAAAATCGACCTGCCCGAGGAATTCGCGCAGAAAAATTTGATTTTCGTTAAAAGAAATGTCGAATTTCCGGTTAATCAGGTTTCGGTCGTGACCCCAAAAGGAAAAATCATCGGAATCAGCGAACGATTGACCGCGAACAGTTATTATCTAAATACTCGTTGCATGAACGGCTTTTGGTCCACGCCGGGTAAAAAGGCCGAAGTTGTCGTAACACTTGAAATCGGCGCGAATCCTTCGACCAGCCCCGTTCTCGATCCGCCAAGCGGATTAACCGTGACCGGCGCTCCGTTTGCTCCGACATTCAATTGGAAAGGCGCCGGGAAGCATGCCGCCCTTTCCGTCATTGATGTTAAGGATGGAAAAACTGTTTTTGAGAGAGTCGTCTTCAATTCGTCGAGTTATACGATGGATGAAGGAACACTAAAGCCTCTCAGCGAATACATTTGGGCCGTCAAACAGAGCGATGAGACCGGGCGATATTCCAAGGAAACGCAGGCGCGCTTCAGCATCAAATACAGAGTCGAAACCTGCACGAAATGCAACGGCGTCGGAAAAATCAGATGCCAACAATGCAACGGATCAGGCTCCATACATACTCCTAACGGTGAATGGGCCATCTGCGGCGTTTGTGAAGGAACCGGCAAAATGATATGCCCGACATGTAACGGTAAGGGCAAGGTTCAAATTCCTTATATTGAGGAACAAAAAGGTCGCGATTTCTCAGCCGCCAACCTTGATATTTCCGCCGACATGAAAAGCGGATCTCAAACCATGGTTGTTAACGGGCAAGTTCACTTGGCTGGTTGGGGATGGGTAGCCGTATATCCGGGAACCACCAATATTCCCGGTCGCGGCTGCGTTACTTATTATCAAGGGCATCTTTTCATTCTACACAGCAATCATTGGACTCCCGTAAACCATGGAGACGACTGGCTCAATCCGAACACGCCAGGCGAATACGGCGAGTGGCATCCTTAAATTTGAATTAAGTCACCTCTATAATTCATAAACCGCACTCATATTCGCGCCTGGTCTTAATCGACAGGCGCGATTTACTTTATTATCATTCTGAATTTTATTCTCAATGAGAATTATCAAATCAACCATTCATATGGTACAATGATATATTGGTGCCAAGTATCTTGTATTTCAGTCAAGGAGGAAGGAATTCTATGGATAATTTTAAAATGAGATTGAAGGCGATCCATATTGGTTTGTTCGTCGTGATCTTGATTTTCTGCAGCACTTTAGTTTTATTCGCGACTCCTTCGAATGACTTGCTTTCTCCGCAGAAAGTCGATTATCTCATAATAACATCCGTAAGATATGCCTCCATTTTTCAACAGTTAGCCGACTGGAAAACTGCAAAGGGAGTTTCAACAAAAGTCGTTTCTCTTGAATGGATAATGAACAATTACACTAAAGGTGATTCGCCTTCCAAAATCAGGGAATTCATCAAAGATGCAAAGAAAACTTTGGCCGTCAAATGGGTAATTTTAGGCGGAGATACAAAAGACGATCGGGGCGATCTTATTCCGGTGAGATACGTTACGAGCATGGGAAACACCCATATCCCATCTGATCTCTATTATGCCGATCTAAGCGGATCTTGGGACGGCAACAACAACCATATATTTGGGGAGTTTAATGATGATTGCGATCTTGAATCCGATGTTTTCATTGGACGGGCATCCGTTGATTCGATGGAGGAAGCTTCAAATTTTGTCAATAAAGTTCTCGCTTACGAAAAAAATCCTCCAAAGAATTGGGTCAAGAAGGCACTTCTCGTCGGCATGGATCTTGATAGTGATACTCCGGGAGAAAAAGAAGCCGACATGCTGGCGAACGATTACTTAAAAGGATTTAAAATCGCGAAATTCTACCAATCTCAAGGGGCAACGAGCGAAAAAATAAGGGAAGGCTTTTGCACTTTCAACCCACATATCGTTTATGTCGGCGCTCATGGAAACCGCCAGATTTTCTGCGCATCCAATGATTCCCATTTTACAAATGACATGGCGGACAAACTTTCCAACACATTTCCCTTTATATATGCCTCGATATCGTGTCTTACGAATTATTTCGACGAAGATTCACTTTCGGAACACATGCTGAACAATCCGAAAGGCGGAGCAGTCGCATATTGGGCATGCAGTCGTGAGGGATATTATGAACCTCGGAACGAGGGATATTATTACTCCATTTTAATGATCAAAGATTTTTTCAACATGCTCTTCATGGATCCGAAAAACATATCCAATCACATCGGAGAGGCTGTCGCCCGTGCGCGTGCAAGATATATCCCGGAAGCGAAGGAAGAGGATGGTCAGTTTCGATGGTTGGTGTTCGGCATGAATCTTCTCGGTGATCCTGAAATGCCGGTTTGGACGAACGAGCCCAAGGACATCTCAATTGAAATACTGAAATCTGATGAAAATAAATCATTGATTTCAGCTAAAATCATGTGTGGAAAGTCTCCCGTTGATGGCGCAAATGCCTGCCTTCGGTTTTTTGATGAAAGATCCCTGGAGCTGACCATATCCGGCAAAAACCTTATTCCAAGACAAATGAAAATTGCGTATCCGACATCGGCTGGAATCTATGCGAAAACGGTTTCCGATGAAAACGGCGTTGTTTCCTTCAATGTTCAAGAGAGCCTGGGCGTCGTACATGCAAAGATAAATGAGTTGATATTTCTCGATTCATCAATCCGCAGCATGGAAGCATATTTAGCGAAAATCCGCGGGAATGGTCCATTGTTCCAAAAATTGACCAGGGATTATACCTTCCTTCAAACTTCGATGGAACAACGACGGAAAGAAATCAGGGCTTTCTTTATAAAGCTTGCTGAAAATAAAAAATTCGGTGAAATTGAAGAAGCTCTCGACACCATGAAATGCGAACTGAATAAAAATCCGGCGGCTGTCGCTCAATTCAAATTCGTAATGAAGGCTTTATCAGACAAGTTGCGGTTCGATTTTGTACAACTTCAAAATAACGGCACGATTCAATCGCGCATATTCAATAAAATCCTGGATTTGCAGAAAGGCACACAGGCAAGTTCCTCTACAAAAGGCACAGTAGAGGTATTGCCTCCGGAAGCCGACTCCGGTGTAATCAGTGTAACTTCGACACCGTCCGGAGCGACGGTCTATCTTAATAATATTCCAAAAGGTGAGACTCCTTGCATAATCACAGGTGTATCCTTTGGCGATCATGTAATTAAGGTGTTAGGGCAAGGTATGGAATCGATATCGAGAAAGGTTCCGGTTTTAGGCAAAAAGACGGTCGCCGTAAATTTCGAACTGGAAAACGGTTGTTCCATCAAAGGGAAAGTTACCCTGATCAACGAAGGTCCATGCACTGATGCCGTGATAGAAATAACAAAAGCGGCGGATGATACCGTCCTATTCCATGGCACCCCCGATTCCAACGGAAACTATCAGTGTACCGGGCTTCCAAAAAAAAACATAAATATGACCGTAACCAAAAAGGGATACAGCGAAGTATACAAACCATTTCTTTTTTCACAGAGAGATCAGGGTTTCAAGCGCATTTACGATATTGTCATGGTCCCTTTGTTTAAAATCTCCGGGAAAATATCCGACCCGCTCGATGCAAAAATTCGTCTTTTCAAGAATAATGATGGAGATTTTTCTTTTTGTGAAGAAAAATCTCCGACTCGGAACGGAACATATGTATTTGAGAAATTGGAACCAGGTTCCTACAAAATTATTTGTTCAAAGCCCGGACGCCGCCTCTTCATTCGGGAATTCACCGTAAAAGACGGCAAGGATCAGGTTTTGAATATTGAGTGTTCTCCTCTGAAAACATTCAGTTTTTATTATGTCAACAGTAAATTGGAAGGCCACCTTGTAGAGGAACTTAAAAACCCTATCATGGAAGCCGATGATCGCGGAGTATATTCTTGTGAAGTTGAACTTGAAGCTGAAAGCACACCGTATCTTTTCTTCTTCATGCAAAATCATGATGATTATAAGAATGATCATTGCTTGAGCATTGTTTATGACGATAAATTTCCGATGCAAAAAAGAGAGGGCTATTTTTGGAATGTGATCGAAGTAAAGAAAACCGGCAAAATATGTTTCAAGTATGATTCGACCAAACATCCTGTTTACTACAAAAAAACTTCTGGGGAAAATTATTTCTGGATTTCAAAAACAAACACTCAGTTGAAGATTCGATAAGTTCGAAACCAAGGTATTATCTTGACGCCGAAAAGAGTCATTAGAATCTACGATTAAATGCGTTGTCGGAAAATAATGGAGTGATGTTGTTTTGCCATCGGTAATTAGGGAATTCTCATCGAATATCATTTTGTTCATCACGGTCTTTGTAATCGGCATGATCTTATATCTTCCGACGCTTCAGCCGTCGATAACCTGGTACAACTCAGGAGAAATGGTATCTGCGGCAATGACTCTCGATGTGCCTCATCAACCGGGATACCCTCTCTTCACCAGACTGGCCAATATAGCGGTCAATCTGCCGATCGGAAGGGAACCTGCATGGAGAGTGAATCTCCTTTGCGCGATCCTGGGAGCGGCGGCATGCGGTTTCCTTGCCCTATGGCTTTTTGCCGGCGGATGCTCGTCTCTGATAAGCGGCACAAGTGCGGTCTGGATGATGACTTTCGTAACTTTTTGGGAACAAGCGACCGGATGCGAGGTTTACACTCTGGAAATCCTCTTGCTGGGGCTTATGCTGATATCAGGTTGGAACCTGCAAAAAGGCGAAATCGATTTCCATAGAGGCGCGCTTTTCGGAGCTACTTTATTCCTGGCAATCGGCCATCGCACCACTTTTTTTGTCAACTCTCTGGCCTTGATATTCGTTCTCAAGGATACCGATTTCTTCAGCCGTGTAAAAGCTTCGGGTTATGTCGGATTTCTAATCGGTGCTGCACTCGGTTCCCTACCGCTTCTCGATCTTTACTTCCGCCTGCAAAATCCTGAACGCGTGTTGATTGATCCGCGCTTGGGCATGGGATTAGACGGTTTTTGGAAGGTGATTACGGTATCGGATTTCCGAAAAGCCTTGGGAGTGTTTTCCATCGAAGAACTTTTCGGACGTTTCCTTGCCATACTTAAATTCTTTGCAACCGACGGCGGAATCGCCATCGTGATTCTTCCCGCATTCACGCTGCTTTTTCAGAAAAAAAGCTGGAACCCTCAAACCAAGGCATGTCTCTGGGTGCTCATGGCGAATTCGGGATTTATCATGAACTACAATGCCTTCGAAGCTCATACGATGCTGATGCCAAGCGTTTTTGCTCTTTGCGGGATTTCCGCTCACGGTCTATCTGATTTTGCCGGGAAGAAAGCACGAATCATTGAGGGAACATTCGTTGCCTTGATCCTGATAACGCTTCTTAATGCATTTACGGAGCTGTCGCCGCGCAATCGAGACGCCGAAAATTTCGCGGCAAAACTGACGGCGCTGATACCCAAGGGCGGCACGCTTCTCGTCAGCAACGACATCGAATTTCGTCCGATATGGTATTTGCGTCTCGCGAGAGGTTTTCGTTCCGACATCAACCTGCGGTTGATTGATGCATTCGACGACAATGATCTTCGAAGTATTGAAATCGATCTTAAGAAAGGCGATGTTTTCGGAACGCTCGTCTTTCCACATGAATTACGAGAGACTCTATTACAGCGCTTTCATCTTCTTCCATGGGGCTATTTATCCCGTGTCGTTTCACCGAATCCTTTATTTTTCCAAAATCCCGAACGCAAAATCGAAAGCTCTTCGCTGGCGCTTCCCGATGGAAGCCGGCTGTCGATCGGCGCCGAATCTCAAATCATACCGATGCCTGATTTTCCCAATCCTCCCCGTCCTTCAAAGAAAGGAGAGGCCGACGCAGGCGACATCTTTTCCTACGCTTATTCCATTGGAAGCCCAACGCCTGCTATTAGCGATCTTCGCGTTGCGACTTTCCTGGTAGGCACGCATGATGAACTGCCGTCCCAAAACGGCGTCATCCTAGGACACGATGTACATAATCCATTGGATGGATATTGCGGAAATCGTTTGCCGCAAGAATTACCGTCTTCGATTGTTTTCGAGAGAAATCTGGTTGTCCCTGAAAATCTACGGTCGGGAAGATATGAAGTCAGGATGTTGCTCGCAAGAAGTTCCGATCGCGGCTGGAAATCCCTGATAACCAAGCGGTTGGCGAATGTTGATCCGCTGAATGACGATGGCTATACCGAATTGTTTCTTCTAAAAAATGCGCTCTCCACGCGTTCTCTTATCAAAGCCGGAACCTGGAGGGAAATTCTCAATGCCGGCCCGGAATGGTTTAACGCCTCAGCTCCAATATTGATCGGAAAATTCGATACCAGCAATTCTCGGTGAGTTAAAAAAGTTTGAATTAATCAATGACTTAGAAGGTTTTTGAAAAATTTTCTTCTTATTTCACTACAACACCTATCTAATGGAATTGTTATAGTTCTGCACTATTGGGGCAATAAATAAAATCCTCCGGAAAATCCGGAGGAAAAATAAAAAGGCAGGCTTCTCTATTACTAACTTGGTTGGCTTGATAAACTATTTTGATTTAAGATAGAGCCGGACGTATTAATGATTTCCCGATTCAATATTTGCGACAGTACGATCGCTGCTTCTTCGGCATCTTGAAGCCTCATCCCGGAAAAAAGATGAACCGTTTCGAATCCATTGTGTCTTTTTAAATAAGCTTTTATAGTCCATAGGCAAATTTTCGAATTGAAGAAACATTCCGCGATCGGGCAAATCTCCAAATGAAACACGTCGTTAAAATGGTAGAAGGCATTGTGTTTACCAAAAATCCAAGATTCCATGCATTCTATCTTTGATTTGATTTTGCTGATTATGACGCGTTTGCGATAAGTTAAAAGAAATATCCCCGATAAGGTAAATAAGCATCCGATTCCGATAAAACTTACCAATAATATCTTGAAAAAACTATATATGCCGTTGATATGCAAAATTTGTCGCACAATACACATTCCGCTGATAATCAGCAATATTCCGAGCAACTTATTTGCTCGTGAGGTTCGAAAAGTAACATCGATCGGGCAATTGTCGTACATCTTCATCCCTTTGATGAAACTAAGAATCCCCATTTCCTCTCCGGTAATTA
>Ga0209749_1001490_pt1 | contig 20317 bp, 17 predicted proteins | sample EPASupsiteSAE347_FD_187267 | JGI IMG/M metagenome (GOLD analysis project Ga0209749, IMG submission 187267) | Bioremediated contaminated groundwater from EPA Superfund site, New Mexico - Sample SAE3-47 (SPAdes) (version 2) | ecosystem: Environmental > Aquatic > Deep subsurface > Groundwater >... | reverse complement strand
CAAAAAAGTTTTCTCATCGCTCGGTACGCTTGGATACCTCGGCGCAGGGGAACTGGCCGACTACCGCTATTACGAAGCTTCCATCATCGAGGCGCTCGTCCGCATCGACCAAAAGGCGGTTTCAGGAGCCCTGCATCCGCTCGACCTGCGCGACTATCCGAAAACGCTGCGTTATCCCGAGGGAGTCGCACGTGTCGCCGTTTTCATCGGCTCCTTCGATCCTTTCCAGATGACGCATCTCACGATGGCGCTCCGTTTCCTGGCGTCGGAAAAGAGCAGGGCCGACCTCGTCGTAGTCGTACCCGAAGGTTCGGCCGATCCGAAGAAACCCCGGAAAACGGAATATCCTTTCCGCTATCAGATTTTGAAGCTTCAGCTGGCCGGCGTATTCGAGCCGTTCATTCTTCCCCTGGACATAGGGGCCGGCGCCGATACGATCGAAATCGTGCGGCGCTTCATAGCGCTGCACGCCGGAACTCGTCTCGAAATGACGCATCTTTTCGGTTCGGACGTTCTGTCGCTTGCAGCCAGGTTCCTCGATGCCGATCTGGAAGTCTGGCGGGCCGAGGCGCAGCGCTCGGGCGTCGATTTTTCGTTGTCAAGCTTTGTGGCGCGACGCCTCAGACAGGGGAGCCTGGCCGTTCAGCTCGCCGCCATGCGTGCGAAGGGCATCGAACTCCACCTCGACCGGAAGGTGATAGGCGCTCCTTCATCGACCGATTTTCGCGAGGAACGCCAGGTCACCCTCGTGCTCCCGACCGAAGCGATCCTCGATCGGCTTGAAATTCTGTTCCGCTACAACATGAACCGCCCCTGGTCCGGCAAGCCGGAAGACTCCGAAGGCCGTTCCCGCTGGGAAATCTGAGCCTTGAGGGCGGTTTACCTTTCCGCCTCGCGGAGGGTATCGTACGGCACTGGGAGAACACAGCATGAAATTGGTATTTCTTGGCCCCCCCGGAGCGGGGAAGGGCACGCTTTCGGCCATCGCTTCGGAAAGACTCGGCATTCCGCACATCTCGACGGGCGACCTCTTCAGGGCGGCCGTGAAAGCGGAGACTTCGCTCGGATTACGGGTTAAAGACATTCTCGCTTCGGGCGGACTGGTTCCCGACGAGGTCACCATCGACATCGTCAGAGAACGCCTCGCCGCTCCCGACACCGCGAAAGGCTGGATCCTGGACGGATTTCCCCGCACCGTACGCCAGGCCGAGGCGCTGCAGGAATTCGCTCCCGTGGAGCGGGTGGTCAATTTCGACGTGGATGACGGCCTCATCCTTGCCCGGCTCACGGGCAGAAGGGTCTGCAGATTCTGCGGGAAAATCTACCATGCCGTCAGCATGCCTCCGGTCAAAGAAGGAATCTGCGACGTCTGCGGCGGCGAAGTCTATACGCGATCGGACGATCGCGACGAAGCCATCCGCAACCGTCTCGTGCAGTACAGGGACCAGACCGCTCCTCTGATCGACTGGTACGACGGCGCGCATCTTCTCGTCACTATCGACGGCTCGGGTACACCTGAAGAAGTCTACGGGCGTTTTGCCGCCGCTCTTCTCGCGCACTGAACCGCGCCGTCATGGATTTTCTCGGGCGGTTCCGCGCTTTCCTGCCGCGCGCCGGTTTTGCCGCTTTCATCGCCTTCGCCGCCCTTACCGGCATTGCCGGCGTTGATTCCGCGCTCGCGACCGACCTGGACGGGGGGGCCGGCGCCGCGCAGAAAGCGGCGGCAAAGATAGCCCCGGGACTGTGGACCGGTACCGTCACGCTCAAAAGGGCGGACTCCGAACCCGGAACGGCCGACCTTGTCTACGGCATGACCCTGCGGCTGCTGGAAGGCGACGGAGGCGCCCTCGCCGATATTCCCGAGCAGTCCATGTACGGTTATCCGCTCGATTCGGTGAGCTACAGCGCGACCAGAGTCGGGTTCGTGCTGTCGGCGATGGGGCCCGGCCAGGAACTGAAATTCGATGGCATCCTTACGGCGAAATCCATCGGAAAAACTCCGGCCATTCTCGGTACCGTGCGCGGTCCGACGTGGAAAGGCAGTTTCATGCTGGCTGCGGCTCCCGCATCTTCTTATCCTGGCGAAAAGAAGTTTTCCTTTTCCGTCGAAGGCGGAAATCTGCCCGGTACGCTCCTTGTTCCGCCCGGTAAGGTCGGCGGCATTCCCGTCGTCGTGCTTCTTTCGGGTGCGGGTGCGGCGGACCGCGACGGCAACAACTTCAATGTACCCGGTCGCAACGACGCGCTCCTGCGTCTGGCGCGGGCCCTGGCCGATCGCGGCGTGGCCAGTTTCAGGTTCGACAAGCGGGGAACGGGCGAAGCCTACCGCATGACGGGCGACGAATCGACGCTGCCGTACGGCACTCACATCAGGGACGCCGCGGCCGCGATAGCCGCAGTGCAGGCCTTGCCCGGCTGGTCGAGGGTTCTCGTGGCCGGAATGAACGAAGGGGCATGGATAGGCGCAGCCGCCCTGAACGGTCTGGCGGGCGCCGAAGCCTGGGCCGACGGGCTCGCCGTCATCGCCGCCAGCGGCAAAAGCCCTGTTTCGCTGGTGCGGGAATCATTTGCGACGCTTCCGCCCGATCTGGCCGCCGAAGCGGAAAATATTCTGGTCAAACTCATCGAAGGGGAAGAATATCCCGAACCTTCCCCGACTCTTGCCGATTTTTTCGATCCCGCCAGAAAGGCCAGGCTCTCATCATGGCTCGGCTTCGACCCTTCCCTCGAACTGGCGGCGGTGCCTGCGCCCCTCCTCATGATTTTCGGCGACAGGGATTTGCAGGCCCCGGCTTCAGAATTCGATCTTCTGCTTGAGGCGAGGCCCAATGCGGCGGCCTTTGTCATTCCCGGCATGAACCACGCCCTCAAACTCGTCGGGGACGACGAAGAGGCGAACTATGCCTCGTTTTCCGATCCCGAATATCCCGTTCCGGACTCCCTGGCCGACCTGCTGGCGGGATTCGCCCTGGTCCGTCCCGCGCCGGCCGGGTTACCCAGATATGAGCGCAATCCCCGCTGAGCTTGCGGGGGATGCTTCGAATATTTTTCGGTGGCAGCGGTGCCGCTAAAGCGGCTGCGAAGCATCGGTCGGCGCCAGAGCGCTCGTCAGCGCGTCGAGCGAAAGCCACATGCCGCGCACGGTGTACAGATCGCCCTCCATGTTCAGCGCGTTGGCCGCTCCGGTCCCCGCTCCGAAAAGCCTGTCAGCCATCGCCGACCACAGAAAGCGCATGATGGGTCTGTAAGTGCGGGCCGTCGCCTCGCTTTCCATGACGAAAACGACATCCGTGAGGTAACCGGCTTCGGCCGCGCCCGAAGGGGAAGTCCGGACCGCCGAAAACAGCATCCCCGATACCGGCAGATCAAACGCTTCGCCGAAAATGCTCCTGCCGAAAACTTCGCTCGGCTTCTCCATCCACATGAGGATATCCGACATCGCGCGGTCGGCGAATCTCGCCGGAACTGTCTTCGCGGCGGGGGAACCTGCGGGGCGTGGCGAGTCCGGAAAGGAATTGAGTCGAAGTACGCCGGCGGAAGGCGAACGCAAGTGGAATTCGCCGCTCTTGTGGATATAGCCGCCCGGCTCGCGGCTCCAGTCCGACGACATGACCATCGCCAGAGGCAGGCTGCCTGAAGGAAATTCGCCCAGGAACACCGATTCGAAAAAAGGTTTGTCGGTATCGAGCGCCGAGAGACCTATCGCCGCGGAATTCGTGCGCTTAAGGACCATTTCGAGCGTTTTTTGGTCCAGAACCGCTGCGCCGGCGGCCTTGTCTCCCTTTGCGGCGCCGTTCACAGTCCTGTTCGCGGTCGCGACAACGGTAGCGAACAGCTTGTCCATGCGCTCGGGCCCGAGCGTAACGGCGATATCGCGGGCGGCCGTTCCCGAAAGGCGGATGTAGGCTTGGGCATCCCTTTCCAGATAGAGCGCCGGGTTGGAATTCGATACTCCCTTGGGAACGGTTGCGCATCCGGCGAAGACAATAAGAAGCAGGACAAGCCCCAGCGGGGCGCGGAAATTCGACATCAAATACCTCTCTTGCTGAATGATCGGCGACATTCGTTCCTGTGCTCGCGGGCTGCCGCATTCCATCGCCCGAAATGCGAATCCCGCCAGAGTGCGCCGGGAATCGTTCCCTTCACCGGCCTGGACGAATCGTTCCGGCCTCGGCCGGCCGAAGCGGCGAGCCAGGCTATACGGTCGTATCCTGAAAGAATAGCGGAATCGGCGTTCGGCATGGTGGCTCCCGCGGCGCGCGGCCAGGCGCCGCGTTCGTAGGGAGGGACGTCGAGGTCGACGATATAGTTGAAGCTTCTCGTCGAAGAATCTTTTGCGCGATGGGAATTTTTCCAGATGCGTTCAAGCTTGTCCAGGACAAAATATTCGTCGTCAAAACTGCGGTGCCTGCTCGCGGCGAGAAATCGATAGATCATGCGGGCCGCTGCGAGGAATCGGTCGGCATTGTCGATCTTGCCGATATCGGGCCTGAGCCTCGAGTCCCGCCAGATAGTCTGCGGATCATCGGGCATTGAAAGCGCCTGCAAGTGTCCGACGGCCGGGAGGATCGAATCGCGGTCCATGGCATTGGCGGGCTCCGTGTCGCCCGAAAAATTCTGGTGAGCCCAGGTGTCGGCATAGGGGTGCAGGGCTATGCCGATACGATAGGGATTACCCGTACGCAGGGCTGCGATAAGGATTTCCCTCGCCAAAGGACTGTCCGGCGTTACGGCGTGCGGCCCCGCTTTTCCGTCGGTTCGCGCATTCGAAGCCGCGCCCGGGTCGCCGGGAATGAAGTGGAAGGGGAGGTAGATGTCGCGCCGGACGGATTCGTCCCAGAATAGATAGTTCTGCGTCACTTCGGTGAGAAAATCGCCTTCGGGATCGCGGACTCGCCAGGGTGAAGTGCATTCGTCGACCATCTGGCTCGATACGGCGATCGCAAGAGCTTCCGCGGAAGGATATCCCGAAGAGGCGCAAAGATAGTACAGCGTGTAGTAATGAAATTCTATGTTCATTGACTCCCCGAAGTATGCCGCGGCGGAGCGGCCGCGACAATCCCGCAATCGCGACAATCCCTCGACAGCGACAGGATCGTTTCGGGCGGCGCATGGCGTCCGGTACGGCAGGAAAATTTTCCGGCGTCCGGGAGAAAGCGCTCGCCTGGAACAGGGATGGATGTTAGGATGAGTGTTGGGAGTGAGTGTCAGGATGGCGCCCGGGATGATTTTCCCGGACGGACGTGCAAGGAGGCTCCATGGCGGTGGAAAAAACGTTTGCCATGCTCAAGCCCGGCGTGCTCTCGCGCAGGATAGCCGGTGAAATCCTCACCCGGATCGAGCGCAAGGGCTTCGACCTGGTCGCCGCCAAATTGCTGGTGATTCCGCGTTCTCTCGCGGAACGGCATTATGCGGAGCACCGCGACAAAGCCTTTTTCGGCGAGCTGGTCGACTATATTTGCTCAGGCCCCGTACTGGCCATGGTGCTTAAAGGGGACGGAGCGATCCGCATCCTGCGCTCCCTCTGCGGCCCCACCAAAGCCGAAGAAGCGGCGCCCGGCACTATCCGCGGAGATTACGCCCTGCATACTGGACTCAATATCATCCACGCCTCCGATTCTCCGGAGGCGGCGGAACGCGAAATCGCGCTTTTCTTCAAACCCGAAGAACTCATAGACTGGAAGGATGGAAATGATGGCTGGATCTGAAAATCTCCCCCTATGGAACCTCGACGAAGTCTATCCGGGATTCGACTCGGACAAGTATCTCGACGCCAAGAAACGCGCCGCATCGATCTCCGGGCGCTCGACAGCCTTTTTTGCCCGCGGAGTCGAGGGCGACTTGGGCGATTGGCTCGTCACTGCCCTCGCTTTGAACGATGAGGCGGGCTCGCTTTTCGGCACGCTGGGCGCTTATGCCTATGCGCGCTATTCGACCGCCACCAGGGACGAGGCGGCGATGGCCGAACTCAATGCCGTCGAAGCCCTGCAGCTCGGCATCAAAAAAGCTTCGGTGCTTTTCCGTAACGCCATCGCCGCCCGTCGCGACGATATCGTCGCATTGGTCGACAGCGACCCCCGGTTTGCGAGCTACGCGTTCCACGTCAAGGAAGAGATATTCTGGCAGTCCAAACAGATGTCGCCCGAGCTGGAGGACCTCGCCGAAGACCTCGGGCGCTCCGGCGCCGATGCCTGGTCGAGGCTTCAGGAAACAGTCAGCTCCAATGCTTCGGTCCTCTGGGACGAAGCGACGGGCGAGCGCAAAACCGTGGTGCAATTGCGCAATCTGGCCTATGACCCCGACAGGAAAGTGCGTGAAAAAGCATACAATCTCGAGCTGGACGCCTGGAAAGCGGTCGAAATTCCCGTGGCTTCGGCTCTCAACGGGGTCAAAGGCTCGGTGAACGCGCTGAACGCCCGCCGCGGCTGGAAGGATGCGCTCGAAAAGTCGACCGCGCAGGCGCGGATCAGCCGGGCAACGCTGGATTCCCTCATTCTCGCCATGGAAGAGTCCCTTCCGGTCTGGCGGCGCTATCTCAAGGCCAAGGCGACACTGCTGGGCGTCAAGACTTGCGCGTTCTACGATCTCTTCGCGCCGGCCGCACTTCCCGGCGCGGCCGAAGTCGCGCTGCCCAGCTTTACCTGGGACCAGGCGCGAGAATTTATCTTCGACAAATTCTCGTCCTTCGATCCCGCCATGGGCGCCTTCGCCGCCCGCGCCTTCGCCGGGAACTGGATCGACGCCCGACCGCGCGAAGGCAAGGTGGGCGGCGCCTATTGCACCGATTTTCCCGACTCAGGCGTCGCGCGCGTGTTGTGCAATTTCGACGGCTCCTTCTCGGCCCTCGGCACGGTAGCGCACGAACTCGGGCACGCCTGGCATCACGAATGCATCAAGGACAAGCCCTGGGCGATACAGCAATATCCCATGACCCTGGCCGAAACCGCCTCCATTTTTGCCGAAACCGTGGTGTCCGAAGCCGCCTTGAAGGCCGCCGCCCCATCCGGGCGCCTTCCCCTCATCGAGAGCCATCTGCAGGACGCCTGCCAAGTCATCGTCGACATTCTGTCGCGCTTTTACTTCGAGCGCGCTATCCATGACGCCCGGCAGGAAGGCGAACTCTCGGCCGACCGCTTCTGCGAACTCATGCTGGATGCGCAGACCAGAACCTACGGCGACGGGCTCGACCCTGAAAAACGGCACAAGTACATGTGGGCGGTGAAGGGGCATTATTATATCCCGTCGCTTTCCTACTATAATTTTCCCTATGCCTTCGGCCAGCTTTTCGGGTTGGGGCTCTATGAACGCTATCGCGAGGAAGGCCAGTCTTTCGCGGCCGCGTATCGCGACCTTCTCGCGCGCACAGGTTCGGCTTCCGCGGTCGATGTCGCGGCTTCCGCGGGTTTCGACATCGAAAAGCCCGACTTCTGGCGCTCATCCCTGCGGATTTTCGAACGCCAGACCGCGGAGTTCGAGGCTTTGACAGTGAAGGCGGTCGCGACAGCGAAGGCGACTGCGGGGGCGAATCGCTGAACTGATAGCCGCGGGCGTGCTGCACTGACGGTCAGTAACCGTCGGCGCGGCACCGCGTTGTGCGGTCTGGCGCGCCGCGCGGTGCCGGAGCTCGCCCCGCGGTTCCTTCCCCTGTCAGTTCCAGCCGATGAGCTGGAGTAGTTTGCCGAATGTGCCGCTCTCGATCATTATGTAAATTCCGAGGGCGATATACACGATGGGAACGATGATCTTTTCGTATTTCTCCAGAGTGTTCGAAATCAGACGAATGGTCGACAGTTTATATCCCAGGTAGCAGAGGACTGTCGTGGCGACCGCAAAGACGAGAAGGGCGACGAGTATCGCTCCGACCGACAGCGACGCAAAATAGGGAATGTACACGCCGAGGTTGTCTCCGCCGGAAGCGATCGTGATCAGCGTAATGGTCCAGAAAAGGCGGCTGGATTTTCTGGCTTCCATTTTTTCGGCCAGTTCGCCCGCTTCGTCTTCCCCGTCGTCATCATCGCCCTTAACGGCTACCCGTATCCCCAGGATGATGGGGACCAATCCGAGGAAGCCGATCATCCATTCTTCGGGGATGAAATGCAGAACGTACGCGGCCAGCAGGCTCACCGCCACCAGAATGGCGGTTCCCAGATACTGTCCCCCAACGATATGGGTGATGCCCTTTTTTGTCCGGACTTGCGAAAACAGGATCGTCAGAATCAACAGATAGTCGATGCTTGTCGCCACAAAAACGGCTATTGACGAAACGATAGTCTGAATCATTGCAGTCTCCTTATTCTTCGGTTCTGGCAGTGCCGCATCTGACGATGCCGCCGGACTTTTTGGACAGCTCCAGCATTTCATGCGCATATCCGCCGGACAGCGAATAGAACACGATTTTGCCGTCTTTCCGGTATTTCACCAATTCGGCTTTTTTCAGCATTCTGAGCTGATGCGATATCGCCGACTTTGTCATGCCCAACAGGACCGCCAGATCGCATACGCATAGTTCATGAAGATCGAGCGCCCACAGAATCTGAAACCTTGTCCGGTCGCTGATTGCTTTCGACTTCGCAACGATTCCATCCAGGTTTTCTTTGTCCGGCATGGCAGTCTTCACTTCTTCCACAATGTCCCGGTGGATTACGTTGCAGTCACAGACATCGTCGTATTTTCTCATCGCCGCGGGCTTCCATATTTCATAGCGATCTCTTTACGATTGAATACTCATTCAACCGTTTTAAGTCTAACCGATGTACAATTCACCCGTCAAGAGGGAATACACATTTCGGGGCGCTCAGGTACGGCGCATAGCGCTCATCGCTCGCCCCGAGACTCCGTCTGTCTCCGGAAGCTGCGCGCCGCGCGGCTTATACTCCGCCATTTGGCTTTCTCCGCCGCGGCGGCAGCCCGGTCGGTCCTGCGGTCCAGGAACGAGGTTTCGCGTCTGAGCTTGAGCCAGCGTTCGAAACGCGACGCCTCGAGTTTCCCCTCATCCAGGGCCGCGCGTACCGCGCAGCCGGGCTCGTCTCCATGGACGCAGTCCCTGAACCGGCAGGCGCGGGCGAACGCGGCGATTTCGGGAAACACTGCGTCCAGGTCTTCTTCGTCCGCCCAGAGCTGGACTTCACGCACGCCGGGGCTGTCCACGACGATCGCGCCGGAATCCAGAAGGTACAGTTCGCGGTGTGTCGTCGTGTGGCGACCTTTGTCGTCGCCCGATCTGACGGGGAGGGTGGTCGCCGCTTCGCCGCCTGCGAGCGCGTTGAGAAGCGTCGATTTTCCGACGCCCGAGGAGCCCAGGAGAACCACGGTTTCGCCGGGCTTCAGCCAGGGCTTCAAGGCTTCCAGTCCGAGGCCGGCGGTTGCGCACAGCGCCGCGACGGGCGCACCGCCCGATACCGCTTCCAGGCCTTCAATGAGAGGCCCAGGGTCGGCGACCAGGTCCGTTTTCGTAAGGAGGACAACCGCCTGAGCGCCTGAGTCTTCGGCCAGCGCCAGAAACCGCTCGACACGGCCCGGCGAATAATCGCCGCCGCAGGCGGTCATCGCGAAGACGGTGTCGATGTTGGCCGCCAGCGGCTGCATGGACCGCGCATCCCGGTATCGCAGACCCGGTGCCTTGCGCGCGAGCAGGCTTTTCCGCGGCAGGAGCGCTACGGGCAGCCACAGCGACTCGCCGGCCGCCCCCATGCCCACTTCGCGAACGAGGAGCCAGTCGCCGGGCGCAGGCATGTCTTCGGGAAGCGCCACTCCTTCGGCGAAAGCGCCTGAGAGCAGGATGCGTCCTTCCGGATTCGGTGCCGCCGCGACGGCGACGGGGCCTGTTCTCTGGATTTCGGTGACTCTGGCGGGAAACAGCTCGCCTGAGCCGAATTCTCTGCCGCCGCGTTCGGCGGCTAGGTTTGCCCAATATTCGTTCCAGCCCCATTTTGTGAGGCTGTTCGTCGATTCATGCAAGAGTGTGTTCCTTCATAACCATCAAACCCGTCGTCGTGAAGGCGAGGGGAATGCGCTGCGAGTATCGCATCGGCTTGCGCATCGGACGCGGCATTTTGCCGCGCACGACATACTGCAATGCTCCGACGCGAAACCTGTCGGCCTGAAAGCGTATGCGGTCACGAAGGCTGAAAGGAATTGGAAATCAGAAGGAATCGAAGGCGTGGAGAAAATAGCGGAAAGAAGTGGTCAGTCCGCCTGAATTCCAGTTCCGGGTGCGCCTGCGCGGCCGGGTGAGTGTATGGCCCTGTCCATTTGACGCCTCCTTTGAAATTCAGGATTTCGCCATGCTACAAGCATGATACCGAAAAACATGATATCAGAGAAAAAAAGCCGCGGCAAGAGCTTTTCTCCTGCCGCGGCCCGCTGTTGCATAGCGGAAATGAATATCAGTAGGGCGCCAGAATCCCGGCGACCTTGTCCTTACCCAGCGTGACCAGGAAGCCGGCGAGCCGCGGGCCCTGGTCCTTGCCCACGAGAGCCTGATAGGCGGCGCGGAACAGGGTCTTGCCGTCGGTCCCCGCCGCGGTGGCGGCGGCGTAGATCGCTTCGGCTACGGCTTTTTCGTCCGCGAAGGTTTCGAGCCTGGCGACGACATCGTCGCGCAGGTGCCGGACCGCCTCGGTTTCGGTGGGCGAGAGTTCGGCTTTCCGGCCGGGTTCGCTCACGGTGAAGCGGAACTCTTCCGGGGCGCATTCGTTGACCCAATACCAGGCGCGCTCCGCCCTGCTGCGCACATGCCCAACCTGGGAAGGCTTCAGACCCGGCAGGGAAGCGAGCACGGCGTCGATATCACCCTGGTGAATGAGCAGCAGCGAGGAAAGATGGCGGAACGGTACCTGGTAGGGCGCCTCGGCGGGCACTTCGTCCACTTGCGAGAGTTCGTAGATACGGCGCTCGCGCGCCTCGGTGTCCGCGTCCTTCGCCTTGTCCGCGCCCCAGTAGATGCGCTCCGTCCTGTCGTAATCTTCGTAAATCTTGATTACGTCCAGGTCGAAGCTGATGACGAATTCGGTGTTCGGCCTCGTGCCCGCGAAAAGGTAGCGCACGATTTCGGGCTGGTACACACGCAGGAGGTCGGGCAGATCGACGACTTTGCCCTTGGATGAGGACATTTTTCCCGGCGAGCCCTTGATGCCGATGAAATCGTAGCGGAAGGTCACCGGCGGCTTGCGGCCGTACACTTCCTCTACCACGTGCTTCGACGTGTCGAAAGAGCCGCCCTGTGAGTGGTGATCCTTGCCGGCGGGCTCGAAATCGACTTTTTCATAGCTCCAGCGCATGGGCCAGTCGACGCGCCAGACCAGTTTTGCGCCCTTCAGCGTATGCAGATCGCCGGTTTCCTTGTGGCCGCAGGAATCGCAGTGGTAAGAGAGGCCCCAGTCGCCGTCCCAGCCGTCGATCTCGGTGGTATCGCGGTTGCAGGCGGAGCAGAACACGGAAACGGGCCACCATTCGCCCTGGATTTTGTGATCCTCGTCGCGGTACTTGTCGAGGGTGATCTTGAGGAGGTCGCGCATTTCGAGGGCGCGGCGCATGCCTTCGGCATAGGTTCCCGCACGGTAGCGGTCCGCCTGCCTGATGAATTCGGGGTGGATGCCCACTGTCGGCAGCACGGTCTCGACGTCTACCTCGTGATGGCGGGCGTAGGATTCGTCGCGGTCCCAGGGATCCGGAACCATGGTGATGGGGAAGCGCAGGTATGCGCTCAACTCGTCCTGTTTGGGCATGTTGAGCGGGACTTTCCTGAAAACGTCGTAGTCATCCCAGCTGTAGATGAAACGCACTTTTTTGCCCAGGCGGCGGAGTGCGCGCACCACGAGGTCCACGGAGATCATCTCGCGGAAGTTCCCCACATGGACTGTGCCCGAAGGCGTGATGCCCGAAGCACAGGTGTAACTGTCCCTGTCGCCCCATTCGGCGATGATCCTGTCGGCTGTCTGGTCAGCCCAATGCGCAGATCGATTCGGTTCCATGCGGGGAGTATAGCAAGCCCGTGCCCTCGATGTCACGGACCTTGAGGCGAGTGTCGGCGCCATGAAGCCGCCTCTCGCCCGCCTTCCGCTCGGGCGCGTCAGGCCATCGCGTCAGGCCATCGCGCGGATCGGCTCTTGGCCGGAGCGCAGGTCGCGCTTTGCCACCAGGTTCGCGACGCCGGCGAGGAGCGCTTCTTCGATCAGGCGATGTCCGGCCTTGTTGGGGTGTATCCCGTCGTTGCAGATATAATCGCGGTAATTCTTGTGTTCGAGAAAAGCCGCCCGGATGTCGACGATGGGACAGTCTTTGTCGAGCGCCGTTTCCCATACGGCTTCGTTGTAGCGCTCGTGCCAGCGGTAAATCTGATGCACGTCGCCCAGCCAGGAAAGTATGGCCGAACCGTCCAGACCCGTGCGCGTAAACCACGCGAAATAGCGTTCGGGTTCGAGAGGGGGGAGCGTCATGAGGATGGGCGTGATGCAATTCGCCCGAAGGGAATCGATCATATCGCGATAGATGCGGCCGAATGTCTCGATGGGTGTCAGCGGTTCGTGTTTTTCCCGCGGCGCGCCGGCGATCTGATCCCAATGGAAATCGCAATCGTTGCCGCCGAATTCGAGCAGGGCCACACTGGGCGCGGGGGAAGCGGCGCGGGCGAGGTAATGCGCGAGCAATTCCCTTCCCTTGGTTATGGTGCAGCCGAACCGCGATTTATTGACAAGCTCGATGCCGAGCCTGGACGCGGCAAGAGCGCCGAACGATTCCCGGATCGGCGAGTATTTGCCCGTTTCATCCAGTACGATTCCCCTGGCGACCGAATCTCCGAACATGCACACAGTGCTTGGAAGCATTTGCGATACCGTCCAATATGGTTTTAATAACCATGTTAGCTGTTATTGTAAACATTATAGCGTTATATCGAACTTGTCAACATGTCGTGGGCGATGTGTTGAGATTTTGAGGCCTGCATGATATCGTCGACGCCATGTCGAACGATCGGAAAAACCATCGCGGACCGGGGAATGCTCCGACCGAAGTCCGGGATTCGCAACCCGCGGCGCATGCGTCCGAACTCGAAGGGCAGGGCGTCGACGACTCCGGAACCGAGTCTTTCAGAAATAAGCTCAAACGGCATGCCGTTTCGTTCTCCGGACCGGGACTGTCGGAATGGAAAAACCTGCCCGATATCGGTCTCTACATGGACCAAGTTACCACCTATCTCGAGCGCCAGCTCGATCCTTTCAGGGTCGATGCTGCCGAGCGTGTGATAACGCCTTCAATGATAAATAATTATATAAAAGGCAGCGTGATCCCCAGAACCGAAGGCAAAAAATACACGCAGGATCATCTGGCGCGTCTTTTAGTCGTCTGTACGCTCAAACGCGTTCTTTCCATTCCGGATTTGGCCATTTTATTGAACGACCGGGAGTGGCCGGCGGACGTACGGCCTCAGGGTAAAACTCCCCTGAGTAACGATGCTTCGAAACAGAATTTCGAAGAGTTCTACGATCTGTTCAGGCGGACGCTCGACGAGTCGCTGAAAGAAACGAAAGAAACGCTCGAAACTGCGATGATCGATTTCCCGGAAGGAAAGGAAACGAAAACGTTGCGGGATATGTCGCTCAAACTGGCGGTGGAGGCGGGAACATTGGGATTCGCCGCCGAAAAGCTTTTGGCGCTTGTCGACGAGATGGAAGAAGAGCAAAAAAAGCGAATCGAATCCGCCGAAAAACAGCGTACGGGCTCGACCGCAAAACGGCATAAAGACAAAAAGTCCAAAGGCGGCAAAAATGGTAACATCGATACCGCGGGTGATACCGCGAACGATATCGCCGCCGCCGGCTCCGATCCGCGGCCGGACTGAGCGGACTTTCGCGGCGCGGATCGGACCCGGGATACGGCGGACGGCGACCTTGGGTCTTTCAGTCCAGGCTGAGAATTCCATCCTTCATGAGCACGACTTCCGTGCCGGACTCGGTGCGCGCCAGAATGGTCGGATTGCGCACAAGCCCGTCCAGATGGATCATCGCGGGGGCGTCTTCGTCGTAGTTCGAACCGATCGCGAAATGGCAGGTGCCGAGCACTTTTTCGTCCTCGAGCATGTTGCCGCGGATTTCGGCCTTCGGATTGAGGCCGATTCCCAGTTCGCCGATGTGCCGCGCGTTCGTGCCGTAGCGCAGGGCGGTTTCCGGGTCGAAACGCCCCTCGCGTCCGAAGCGCGCCGCCAATTCCAGCCCGCGCTGCAGTGCGGCTTCCAGTTTTCGGGCTTCTTCGCCGCCTTCGACCGACATGACGAAACCGCCCGATATCGTGCAGCGGATCGGCTCATGTATCACGATGTCGCCGACGGTGTCGGAAATGGATCCGTCGTAGACGACGAGTCCATTCATGGTGTGCAGTTCCGGCGACAGAAACACTTCACCCGCGGGCAGATTTCCGCCCGATCCCGGTTTCGAGAAATCACCGTCGTCCGCCATCGTCTTCCGACCGCGCAGGCCCAGGACGACATCCGTTCCGCCGGGAGCGGTCACGCGGACGGAAACCGAGCCGTCGAGAACGCGTGAAAGCGCTCTTGCGCGCGCTTTCATCAGCGCGTAGTCAACCGGAACAGTCCGCGCAAACATGTCGACGTTCGTGCTGGGCGACCAGAATGCCCGCATTTCCTTCGTTCCGTGCAGAAGATAATGGAAAAGATGATCGTAGGTTTTGCCGTCGGGCGCTTTGTACGGTTTTTCGAGAGCCGCACGGTCCTTGCCGAGCTTCTCGGCGGACATGGATATGAACACCTCGGGCTTGGTGCCGATGGCGCCGATGACCGTGTCTTCTGCGAAATCGGTCTGGGCTTTCGTCTCCTGGAACATGAGCGCAGGTTTCGCGCCCAGGTCGAGGCATGCGTCGTACAGGGCGCGCGAAATGGCGGCCACTTCGCCGTCGAAATTCGACACGATGAGCACGCGTTCACCGGATTGCACGTCCAGACATTGACTCACCGCGGTGCGTGCCGCGGTACGCGATGCTTCTGTTAGGGCTTTATCTGCTTTGTCCATGTCTTGAGTGTGCCCGCATAAAAGGGACAATGTCAACTCGCGGAAAGATGCCGGTACAGAGGCACGCGCGATTCGGGAGCGAGATCGAAGCCGTCCCGGTCGCCGCGGAGAAAGTGGCGATAGGCGATGCCCGCCACCATGGCGCCATTGTCGCCGCACAGGTCCAGCCGAGGGAAGCGCAGGTCGAACTCCGGATGCAAGGCGAGCTGGCGCCTCAAGTACGAATTGGCCGCGACGCCTCCACCCGCTACGATAGTCTTGAGCCCCGTATCTTCGGCGGCCCTCAGGAGCCGCGACAGCAGAATGTCGATCGCGGCCTTCCGGAACGACGCGGCGATGTTTTCGGGGCTGACTTCGGCTTCATGGCGGCGGAACCGGTCGAGCTGGTGTATCGCTGCGGTCTTGAGCCCCGAATACGAAAGGTCGTAGCGATGCTCGCCCTTGTGGAGCGACGGCATGGGGAAGGCGAAGGCCGAATCGTCGCCTTTTTCGGCCAGCAGGTCGATGGCGAGCCCACCCGGATATCCGAAACCATAGTATTTGGCGACCTTGTCGAACGCCTCGCCCACCGCATCGTCGACCGTCGTGCCGAGTACGGTGATCCGGTCGAAATCCTGCGCTATGCAGATGATGGAGTGCCCCCCCGATACGAGAAGGCCGAGGAAAGGGTAGGAGACGGGAGCTTCGAGCTGGGGAGCGTAGAGATGGGCGAGCATGTGGTTCACGCCGACAAAGGGTTTGTCGAGCGCCCAGGCCATGCCTTTGGCGAACGCGACGCCTACCGCGAGCGAACCGATGAGTCCCGGCCTGGCCGTGACGGCGATGCCGTCCAGATCGGCCGGCCGCATGTCTGCCTCGTCGAGCGCCCGGCGCACGACGCCCGATATCCATTGCACATGGGCGCGGCTGGCGACTTCCGGGACGACGCCCTGATATTTTTCGTGGAGCGGAATCTGGGTTGCGACTACGTTGGAGACGATTTTCCGGCCGTCTTCGACGACCGCGGCGGCGCATTCGTCGCAGGAAGACTCAATTCCCAGCAGGCGCATCGTCGGCGGAGAGCTCTTGTGCGGCCTCCAGCATCATGTAGCGTGAGATGGTAGACAGCGAGTAGCCTTCGGCGACCAGCTGCGGATAGACCTCCATCAGGGTCCTGGCCAGATCGGTCGACCAGACGTGGCCGATCATGACGGCCGAGCCCTTCGAAGACGCAGTATGCTTGCCTTCGGTGAGCGCATTGAGGATGGAGGACCGATCGCCTGCGTTGTCCAAAAACACGTCGCGCTCCCAAGGTTGCATGTCCAGCCCGAGGCTGGCTTCGCGGACCACCGTGTCCGGCGCCGTGAGTGAGTCAAGATAGTAGATGCTGCGCTCTTTGGCAAGCGAGAGGACCGGGTCCATAAGGAGTCGTTCCCTCGTCACCGCCGATCCCATATGGTTGTTCATGCCTACGGCCCCCGGCAGTTCGTCCAGATTTTTCGCGACCACCGCCTTCGCGGCTTCTGGCGTCATATCGAGGCTGATGGCTCCGGGACCCGGGTTCTGTCCACCGAGCGCCTGCATCGGCTGGTGCAGGATGAGTTCCTTGCCCGCCAGAAGCGTTCTGCGTGCCGCTTCCGCCGAATCCGGCAATCCGGGCAGTACCGCGATGGTGAGGGGAAAAGGAAGCTTCAGGAATGCGTCCAGTTGGCTCAGGCTGTAGCCTGAGTCATCGATGACGATGATCATCGTTCCGCCCCGGAGGGTTTCGGGAACCGGTTTTGCGCTTCTGGCGTCATTTGCGCCGGCGCCGGTGTTGGCACGTTTGGCGGATACCGCGGTTTTTTCGGCGGTTCCTGCGCCGGGAATGCCGGTCGGTTCCGGTTCTGCAACCACCGCCGCACCGGCAGCCGGCGCGGTGGTGCCGTCCGTGTCCGTAGCCGGAAGAAGGTCTTCGTAGCCGGGAGGGACTTCGATCACATACTCGGGCGTTCCGTACGGCCACGCGGGGGTTCCATGCGCCGCTGCGTCGTTTTTCGCCTTTTCCTCGTTTTTCGACGTAAGAAATGCGACCGCGGCCATCGCCGCGGCTACGCAGAGGAACGTCATCAGTGCAGGCAGGATGCGAGACTTGCGTCGAACCGGTCTTTTTCCCCGGTTATATTTCTGGGAACTCACTGGCCCGATACTAGCCCCCAGCCGTCCTCTTTGGCAAGCGCGACGGGGGCGGCCGGGGTGACGGGGGCGGAAGCCGGAGCAAAGATCAGGATGCCATCGCCTGGGCGCAGTCGGGCTCGGTCGCGAAGGCGCGCAACTTGGCCACGGCACGCTTTTCGACCTGGCGTACCGTCTCCGGCGACAGGCCGAGTTCGGCGCCCACTTGCTTCAGGGTGCGCCGTTCCTGGCCGAACAGCTCGAAACGCGCGGCCAGTACCATTTTTTCCTTTTCCTGCAGAGTCTGGAGCAGAAGGAGGGTTTCTTCGCGCACGGCGGTCTTTTCGTATTCGCGTTCGGGCGAGTAGGAATAGTCTTCGTACACGTCCAGGATGCCGCCTTCATCGTCTTCGTCGTTTTCCAGAGTTGCGGGCCCCGCGGCGATGGCCATCAATTCCGTAAGTTCGGCAGGCGCAACGTCCAGTTCTTCGGCCAGTTCCGATGTGGTCGGACTGCGCTTGAAGCGCTGGCTCAAGGTGCCGATCGAAGCCTGCATATGTTTGAGCAGTTCTTCCTTGCGGTGCGGAAGACGAATCGTTCTGCCTGTGTTCACGAGTGCGCGCATGATCGATTGCCTGATCCACCATGCGGCATAGGTCGAGAACCGGATGTTCCGGTTTCCGTCGAAGCGTTCCGCCGCCTTTATCAGCCCGATATTGCCTTCCTGGACGAGATCGATCATCGACATTTCGGTGCTGTGGAAGCCGTGGGCGATTTTGATGACCAGGCGCAGGTTCGCTTCGACCAGGCGTTTTCGCGCCGCCTTGTCGCCTTTGGCTATCTGCAGCGCAAGCGAGTGTTCTTCTTCGGGTGTGAGGAGGCCGATGTTTCTGATGGAAGCATAGTAGGACTTGAGCGAGTCGCCGGAAGCATCGGAAAAGCTGTTCATTTGCATGTTCGTTTCCCCCGTGCATATAACAGCAGGGAGCGTGCCAAAAATGCGAAAATTAATTTTTTTCGATGTATGTCATTATATGATATATGGATAAAATTAGAATAGCCTTTTGAAGGCTGGCGTTCAATTTACGGATTTATATAAAAAATTATACAAATGACAAGGGGCCGTATGTTTAATCATACAGCCCCCCTCGATTGAACCTGCGCGAGAAACGTGGCGCTATTTGATGTATTTTCGGGGATCCAGAGCCTGGCCGTTGCGGAAAAGGCTGAAGTGGAGGTGCGGACCGGTGGACTGGCCTGTGTTGCCCGATTTTCCGATAGTCGTGCTTTGGGTAACCTGCTGTCCCGATTTTACATAAACGTCATCCAGGTGGCCGTACAGGGTCTGGTAGCCTTCGGAATGGCTCAGAATGACATATTTGCCGAAGACGCTGTTGTAGCCCGCATCCGCGACTTTGCCGTTCATCGCCGCTTTCACTGGAGTGCCGCGGTTTACGACGATATCGATGGCGGAGTGGAAGGTTTTGGCGCCGCTGAAAGGATTGGAGCGATACCCGAAAGGCGAGGAAATGGGCCCGCGCGCCGGCCATATGATCTTTTGACCGTAGAAACTTGTCAATGTTGAAGCGGAAAGCTTGGCCCCGGGGATAAAGAGGCTCTTTCCCGCGACGAGGACATCGCTGCCGAGGTCGTTTGCGTCGGCGATCTTGGTTACGTCGATTCCATAGCTTCTGGCTACACCGCCGAGCGTGTCACCGCGGCGGACGGTGTGGGAAACGCCATCCATGTTGGGAATGCGCAGATTCAGGCCGACTTTGAAGGAAGCGGCGGTCTTGAGATTGTTCAGGGAAATGACTGTGTCCTGCCTGATGCCGAAGCGCTTGGCGACGCTCGCTATGCTGTCGCCAGACCTGACAGTGTAGCTTTTCATCTGCAGCATCACGGGAAGTGGCGGCAGGGGGCCGGACAGGACGTCGCTTGCGCCGGCCGAGGCTTCGGGAGCGACCAGCGACATCAGGAGTTCTTGCGCCGAACTTTCGTCCGGGAGCATCGCTCCCTTGGGCATGGGAAATTCGCGTGAAGCCGAAAGATACGCGGCGCCCGCGGCGAGGACGAGGAAGAACGCCATGGCGATGGCAACCCCGACCGGTCTGCGCGGCGATACGGCAAAAAACCTGCGCACCGATCGCAGTGCTTCAAGGATGCGATCGGGGAGTTCGTCGATAAAAACGAGCCAGGGCGGATCGAGGGCGGAACCGTGCGGATACGTTGCGGCGATCGTTGCGGCGCCCATGTTTGCGACGATCTCGGCGTTCGCACCGTCGCCTGCGACGATGTTCGCGACGACGCCTGCGACGGGCACGGGCGTCGCGGACAAAGTCGCTGCAGGTTTAGTCGCCCTGGTTATGTCTGCCGGGCGTTTGGCCGCGCCGCGGTCCGCGGCGCCGAACGGATTTTTGCGCAGGGAGGCGAAAATGGAGAGGGCACGCTCGCCCAGTTCGGATTGGGCGCGTATCGCACTGCGGCGGATAGCGGCCTGACCGGATAGCGGGGAATCCCGGGAAGTCCGCTCGGGATGGCGCGACTGCACCGGGACGCGGCCGGCATCGAGGAAGGAGGTCCTGCCGGTTTTTCGCCTGCCGGGCGATTCTCCCTCGAGTATGGAAACGAATCCCGGTCGGGTCTGCGCGGAAGCGCCTCGCCGGGGCGATATTTTCTGTCGGGCTATCAAGCTTTCCATGACTAATCCTGTTTATCGACATTCCAAGACGGGTACATTATAGTCGAAGCATCGTTACGAAGGTATTAGAATCGGATTTTTCAGCGATGAAACGTAAAAAAGCCCGTCCAAAACCACTCGCCGTCATTCTGGTCGTCGTGATCGCCTTATTTTCAGCGAGGATTTTCATACTCGACTTCGCCGTGATCCGCGGTCGCTCCATGCTGCCCACGCTCGGGCCCGGTGAAATCGTCGCAGTGTTCAAGGCCGCGTACGGTCTGCAATCGCCTTCGGGAGGATACCTTGTGCGTTGGGGCAAACCCGCCGCAGGCGATATCGTCGCAGGAATCAATCCGGTCAATGGTGCTTCCGTGGTCAAACGCGTCGCCCCCTGGTCCGGTTCCGGCGGCGATTCGTCCGGCAGAGTATTCCTCGTCGGCGACAACCGGACGGAATCGTCGGATTCGCGCGAGTACGGCGCGGT
>Ga0209749_1001487_pt1 | contig 20364 bp, 20 predicted proteins | sample EPASupsiteSAE347_FD_187267 | JGI IMG/M metagenome (GOLD analysis project Ga0209749, IMG submission 187267) | Bioremediated contaminated groundwater from EPA Superfund site, New Mexico - Sample SAE3-47 (SPAdes) (version 2) | ecosystem: Environmental > Aquatic > Deep subsurface > Groundwater >... | reverse complement strand
AAGAAGTTTGCGTAATTGTATCTGAACCACCGGTCGTCGTCATAATGACCGAAAACGTGTCCCGGGTGCGCCCCCCAAGGTTCATGGACGACGGCAGCCACCCTGAATCCCGGCACCAATGTCAATTCCGGATTTCGCCTGATAGTTTCCGTATCGACAATCTCCTCAACACTGGCAATGATCGTCTTTCCAGCCAAGGCACCCCATTTCATTGAAAAAAGAGAGCCCCATACTTGCAGATTTCCTTCTTCATCGGCGCGCTGGCAATGAACGATCGAAACATCCGGGTTGATCCCTGAAATCAGAGTTACTTTCTTGTCAGTAAACGGACAGCTCATATGGCGAAGCTTTTTTTCTCCCAGAAACCCTCTGATCCCGTCAATAGAGGAACCCATCTGAGAAAGAATCGGCATAAAAGGCAACCCCATGGCGCCTGCCATCAATTTGGTTGTAAGGCCGAAATTAGAATAGTCCTCCACCTCGATCTCGCCTTTTTCCACCGCCCTGCGAAAGCGATAGCCCGTTCCAAAAGCTTCATTGGCCGACCAGGAGAGGATCGCTCTCTTTAAACAACCGGCACCAATCATATGATCCAGAAGCTCACCGGGTGAACTCTCAATGACAGTAAGATCCTTTTTACCTTGGCGTATGATTTCATGAGCCGCTGCCGAGGCCTGATTGGCCCACACAGCACTGATGTAAAGCGTCATGCCATCATCAACGAATTTTGAAATCGCATCTTTCATTGTCATTAGCTTTGTTTCCTTAACCATTCCAACTCCTCCTTTCATTATTTGTCCATTGATGAGCAATGGTTATGCCAATGACAGGTTGATGGTGTAAGTGCGCCAAATAATGATTAATTTATGTACCGCACAAAAGATAAGAGGAAATGATCCCTGTTATCTTGTCTGAAATGGTTCAGATATCGATGTAAATGATTATCGGACAGACATTTGGGGCTGGTTTTGCTGAGAACCCGATCGATGTGAAATGGATCGATTTAGAAGAAAGGGAAATCAGACGAAAAAATATCTGAGCAGGGTGGCCTTATTAACACAGGGTAGGCTGAAGAGAGATAACTAAGAGACCCTATCTTCAAGACCGTACTTCTGGATGCGGTAGATAGCAGTGGCCCTCGATATGCCGAGCATTTTAGCCACTTGGGCCCGGTTGCCTTTGGTTACATGAAGGGCTTGCAAAATAAGCCTTTTATTAAGCTCATCAAGAGAAATGCCGGTGGCGGGAATCTCTATCTCGGAGATTCCTTTTTGCTTGGAATGTTCAAAGGCTTCTCTCATCAGATGAGAAACATTTCCCGCGGCTGCCTTATTGGTTTTCGAGACCGATGATTTCAGTTGAGGTTCAAAAAACGAGAGGTGCAAAGGCTTTATGATTTTATCATCTTCCATGACGATGATACGCTCGATAACGTTTTTCAATTCTCTTACGTTGCCGGGCCAGGAATAGTTCATTAATGTGTCTATGGCATCTCTGGATATACTTCGAAAGGATTTGTCAAATTTCTCGTTGAACAAGGTCATATAGAAAAGCGCTATCGATATGATATCCTCTCGCCTGTTTCGCAGAGAAGGCAGAGATATTTTCACAACATTCACCCGGTAAAACAAATCCTCCCGAAAGACACCTTTTTTTATCTCTTCTTCCAGACTCTTATTGGTTAATGCAATAACTCTCACATCAACACTTTTTGTTTCCGTTCCTCCAACAGGATAAAAATTCCGCTCCTCTAGAATTCTAAGTAATTTCACCTGGGCAGAGGGAGTAAGTTCGCTGATCTCGTCGAGTAAGATCGTTCCACCGTTGGCCAATTCAAATTTCCCTTTTTTCCCATCTTGCAGACCTCCCGTGAACGTGCCTTTTTCATAGCCAAAAAATTCGCTCTCCACAAGGTCCCTGCTCATCGCCCCACAATTCAGGCATACGTAAGGCTTGTTGGCACGCCGGCTGTTGTCATGGATTATCCTGGCAATAAGTTCCTTCCCAGTGCCGGATTCTCCTTCAATAAGTACGGTTGTATCATGGCTCTTTGCGACTTTGAGAGCAGATAGAACGACTTCCTTCATCTTCAGGCTTTCTCCGATTACGAGACTTACTGCATCATTGGAGCCAAGTTGTTGCTCATTCTTCTTGATCGATTGGATCATGGCGTTGCGCCCCTCTACTCCCGTTTGTCCGAGAATCGTTCATTCTTATGCACGCACAGGATACGCGCTGGTTATAAGCAGGATAAGTCGCAATAGAATTTATGATTACTTCTAAAGAATAGCGATCAAATGGTCAATATTAAATCATGTTGACTCAATATATACAATAAATGTACATATAACTGTTGCCGGGGATGTGCATAGGAAGCGCTAAGAATGAATGAGGAGATTATGCTTTTATTAAGCTCGTTAAGCTGGGCGGGTCATGCGAGAGACGAAAGGTACGTTTTGAGATTAACTTCCTTCTCTATTCCCAGTTTTTTTCTGATGCGATAACGATAAATATTAATGGTGCTGTCCGAAACGTTTAGGAGTTCGGCTATTTCCTTTGAAGACCTTCCTTCTTTTATCAAGTCGGCTATTCTAACTTCCCTACTTGTCAGGCTCAGATATTTTGATGACAACTTATGGGTAAATGGGGAAAGGATGTTTCTCAGGTTTGTTTCAACAATATTTATATAGGCACTGTGTTTGTCCTCCGTTTGCTTTTTCTTCAATGCATCCACGTATGGCAGAACCAGTTCCTTAACAGTAACTAGAAGTCTATCCTCGAGTTCTGTTTTATCCCTTTCCCTTTGATTCAGGAGGACCTTCAAAGCCGTGTTCAACTCCTCCAATTCATGAGATTTGACCTCCAAGTCTCGTTCCCTTTTTACAATGGCTTCCTCTGCAAGTTTCCGCTTCGTAATGTCACGGATAACTTCAATGGCGCCTACAATGTTTCCTTTGCTATCGTAAAGAGGGCTTGCCTTTCCCCATAGATAGGCGTTTCTTCCCGTAATTTGGATGCCTGGAACATCCACTTCGACGATCAGAAGATTTCTTTCTCTATTAAAAATAGTGTAGGTCTTCTCGAATTTTTTGTTCGACTTGAGAACGAGATTAATGGACATGGGTCTCCTAACTTTCCAGAAGGGCAGAGCATATTCATAGTCCTTTTTCCCGATCATGTTTTTGGCCTTCGCGCCTGTCAGTTCTTCTGCGGCGAGGTTCCAGGCAATCAATTTTCCTTCGAGATCAATTGCAAACGTAGCATCAGGAAGGAATTCAATAAGGTCCCCAAATCGGCGCCGCGATTCATGGAGAGCCTCCTCCGCCAACTTCGACTCGGTGATGTCCAAGGAGTTTCCCAGAATGGCTCTTCTACCCTCGTGGGATATGGTCGTGACTGTTTCCATGATCCACCGGATGTCCCCCGTTTTTGTAATGATCCTGAATTCCTGGGGCCCTATTCGTTGCCCCCGAATCGTTTCTCGAGCATTTCTCTTTACCAGTTTCACATCGTCGGGATGGACAATAGCATCCGATTTTTTTCCTATTAGGTCCTCGGGTTCAAAACCAGCATAAGAGGCGGCAACGCGGTTGATGGATTTAAATTTACCGTCCTGTACCACATAAATTCCAGCAAGAGACCGCTCAGTCAGAGTCTCGAATAATTGCTCGCCCTCCAAAGGCTTTTCATTTTCCATATTGATTTTTAGTAAATTTGTGTTTTAATTGATTGATAATTGATAAGGCATTGCTTTCTTTTGACGGGCTGAAGTATAGAAAGGCTTTTTTCCCCTGTCAAGGGATATTATTCATCGAAAAACAGGGGTTATTCCAATTCTAAATCAATGCGCTATCTGCGTTGGCATCGTCATCAGCTCCTCGACGTATGTAAAATACGCCTGCGTCGCCTCTTCCTTGCCGCCTTGATATCATCATTAGTGATGCAGGTGGGCAGGGTATGTGGATTAGCGGCAGTCCTTATTGAGCAGCCGGTTCACATTTCGGTCGAGTTGCTCGTCAGGAAGGCATTCCCCGCCTTCGCGGGGACAAGCTTTGAGCGCTTTTCAGACAGTCCTTTCCGGCACGCCTCTTTTTCACGATGCGTTATGCTTCGATGTTATCGTCCCATGAGTATTGAGGATCCCCATCTCGACTCTACATTTGTCAAGAGGGATTTTGCGATATTCACGCTGCGTATTCATCCTTGACTAATCAGGTCTTGTAACTGAAAAGAGGTTAAAATTTCATTTTCTCTAACTATCTTGGTGGCAACCTCATTGCAGCATCTAACCGGATGACCTCTCCGTTGAAATAGGAATTTTCCACAATATGAGCAACCAGTTCTCCAAACTCCGGTGGATTTCCCAAACGTTTTGGAAACTCAGCCAGATTTGTAAGATGATATACCAATTTCTCGGGTAGAGATTTGGCCATCGGAGTGAAAAAAAGGCCGGGTGCTATAGATATTATGCGAATTCCCACAGAAGACAGGTCTCGAGCAATGGGCAACGTCATCCCGCAGATACCGGCTTTGCTGGCCGCATAGGCCGCCTGTCCCCTCTGGCCGTCAAAGGCAGCTCCGGATGCTGTATTCACAATGACTCCCCTCTCGCCGTTATCGTTGAGCGGTTCGTTTTTCGCCATTTCAAAGGCAGCCAGACGAAGAACGTTGAATGTGCCATTCAGATTAATATCTATCACTTTCTTGAATGATTCAAGTGGAAGAGGTACATTCTTTCCCAGGGTCTTGCCTGAATCTGCAACTCCCGCGCAATTGACGCAGATGTGAAGCGCCCCAAAGGTCTCAATTGTTTTCTTGATTCCCTCTTCCGCCGAAGCGGAATCCGTTACATCAACTTTCGCAAAAATGGCGCCATCCCCCAACCTTCTGCACAGGACCTCGCCCGCTTCCACGTTCAAGTCGAAAACGGCAACTTTGGCACCCCGGGCATGCAGCACTTCTACCGTTGCTTCTCCGAGTCCCGAAGCGCCGCCGGTAACAAGGGCAACTAAACCTTTAATTCGCATATCATCCTCCTGATCAGCGATTCATGAATTGTTATTGGATCCTTTTTTCTTTTATCCCTTTCAATACCCTTCAATACCCTTTGAATTCAGGTTTTCTTTTTTCTCGAAAGGCTTTCAGACCCTCCTCCATATCATAGGAACGCATATAATCTCTCAGCGTCAGAAATTCTTGGGTCAATGCAGTTTCCTCCACCTGGTCCAGGGACTGGTTGGCCATCTGCTTCATGAGTTTTAGACCCAGGGGGCTTTTCGCTGCAATTTTTCTTGCGAGGGCATCCACTGTTTTTTCCAACTCTCTGTCCGGCACTACTTTGTTGACAAAACCATAGTCCTTCATTTCGGCTGCTGGAATAAAATCACCCGTAAAGAGAAGATACTTGGCGCGATTCAAGCCAACTTTTCGCGGCAGTACCGCGGTGCCGCCTCCCCCAGGGAATACCCCGAAATTTGAATGGGCATCGCCGATTTTTGCGTTTTCGGCGGCGATGACAATATCGCAGCACATCGCAAGTTCCAGGCCGCCTGCTAATGTAAGCCCGTTGAGCGCTGCGATAACCGGTTTCGAAAAATGCCTCAATTTACTGAAGACCACGCGAATTCTTTCCAGGTAATCCGTCTCCGGACCCTTCTTTGCTCCAAAACCCGACAAGACTTCCTTCAAATCAGCGCCTGCGCAGAATGCCTTTCCTTTTCCAGTCAGGATAAGTGCTCGTATATCGTTGTCTTCCTCAGTCGTGGCAAGCGCGTTAGCAAGTTCGGCGATCATGATGGCAGAGATTGAATTCATATCCCTCTCACGATTCAGGTAAACCCAACCGGCCTGATCGCGCTTTTCATAAATAATGTGTTGATAGCCCATGAAAACTCCCTTCCAATGACCCCAGCCTCAATTACGCAGTCATTTTAAGTCATTCTAAACGGTTAAAATATGGATGCCAACTGCTCCCGCTTCGAGACCGCTCTCCATTCCGCCCAGCATATGGGCCATTCCGACTCTCGCGTTGGGTACCTGTCTTTTGCCGGCCTGACCTCGCAAATGGAGAGCGACTTCACCGACTACCCTGGTCCCTGATGCAGCCAGCGGATGGCCGAGGGATAAGAGTCCTCCACTGGGATTGACGGGTATCTTCCCGCCGAGGGCGGTAGCACCAGACCTGAGAAGCGGAATAGATTCTCCAGGCTTGCAGATCCTCATGTCCTCATAATGAACGAGTTCCTCGCAGGCGAAGGCATCGTGAAGCTCGATCAAGTCAAGATCCTCGGGGCCAATCCCTGCCATCTCGTAAGCCATTCTGGTTGCATTTTTCCCCATGGTGAAGGAGGTGAGATCCGCCTTCTTGAAAAAATAATCGGCGGAAAGGAGAATCGAGGCTGCGACTTTGACTGGCTTTGTCGTATATTTCTTTGCACAACTCCTAGAACACATGACGACCGCGGCGGCACCGTCCGTATTCGGGCAGCACTGAAGCAGCGTGATAGGATCAGAAATCATGCGGGATTTCAGAATCTCTTCAACAGTAAACTCTTTCTGATACTGCGCTCGCGGATTGAGACAGCCGTGATGGTGGTTTTTCACGGAAACCGTGGCAAAATCTTCGACAGTGGCTCCATGGGTCTCCATGAGCCGCCTGGCGATCTGGGCAAAATAGGTAGGCATCGTCAATCCCATGTGACCGTCAAGATCGTCCTTCTGCGGAGGGATCAGCTTCCCGGCTACCGGACTTGTTGTCATGGATTCCACGCCGACGGCGATACCCAGATCATAAAGACCGAAAGCGATGTCTTTCCAGAGACATCTGAGGGCCGTAGCTCCGCTTGCACAGGCATTTTCCACGTTAATCATTTCAATAGCGGTTACGCCCACACTTTTCAAAATTGATTGAGCCGTAGTCATAGCATCGTACATGCGGCAACCGTAAGCCACTTGAATGTCCCGCGGCTTGATACCCGCGTTCGTGATGGCCTCTGAAACCGCTTCGCAACCAAGATCTGCAGCGGTTCTCTCGGACAATTTGCCGAATGTACTCTGTCCAACCCCAATAATGCATACTTCTCTCATCTTGTACCTCAATCTGTTTCAAAAGCGTTTATGTTCTTTCGTCTGCATCAAGATTTCATCAAAGGGCTTTGAATCGATAGCCGACGTATTCCCTTTCTCCTTCGGTCCACAGAGTATCTGTGTAAACCTCCATTTCCATGCCGACTCTAAAGGGCTTGTCGGCGATGATATCCAGAGGTGCAAATATTTTCAGGCCCTCCGGCATCGCGACGAAACCGGCGGCATAAGGCGGTTTGAAATGCGTTGACGGCATCTGGGCAACAGTGAAAGAATATAGTTTCCCCTGTTTACTGAGAGTAATGTCCTCTAAATTATTACCCATACAGTCGAGGCAGAACTTGCTCTTCGGGAAGTAAAACCTTCCGCAGGACTTGCATCTGTTTGCGGCAAGGGCCACACCATCCGGCCCTTCTACAAAAATACCGTCCTTGACTGGAATCTTTTGCATAATGTGCCTCTCTTCATTCTTTTCAATTCTATCATCCACAACTGCTCAGGCAAAGGCCGCGAGGCCGAACAGATCGCGGGCCACTATCATTTGTTGGATCTGGGTCGTTCCATCAGGGATCGTCTGCATAGTCGCATCCCGGTAATGCCGCTCGGCGGGGTACTCCTTGCTGTAACCATAACCGCCCATTATCTGGATGAATTCCCTTGTTTTTAATACCGCGGCTTCCGCGGAATAAGCCTTGGCAAGAGCACTCTCGGCTTCGTGCATGATCCCATTGTCCATCATCGAGAGTGCCCGCATGAACAGCGAATATGAAGCCTAAGCTCCTTAATTAATTCATGAATTAGCTGCACTAAATGTGCTTGTTGCCTGAAATGCTAAATAATCAATGAACGATGTGTCATCATTCGATTGCATGGCCTGCCCGTTATTCAGCGATCAGAGATTGGCGTCCACTATTGAAAACCGACCTCAGAGCCGATAAAATGAGGATTTCTTTTCTCTATAAAAGCACGCATGCCTTCTTTACCATCTTTCGTTTTCGACAACGCCACGATACCCCATGCTTCAAGGTCCAACTGAGTTTCAAGCGTTTCCGAAAAACTTGTATGCAGTAGTTTCTTAACCATGCCAATGGAACCCGTCGGACCTTTTGCAAGAGATATGGCGCTAGATTCGACTTCTCTCATGAGATCCTTGGCAGGAACAATTTTATTGACAATACCCAACTGCAGGGCCTCCTGGGCGCTCAAACGGCGATTGGTCAGGATGAGTTCTTTGGCCTTTGCCATTCCGATCATCCGAGGAAGCACATATGTCATTCCGCAATCGGGAGAGAGACCTGCGGCCGCATAAGCGGCAAGAAATGTGGCCGATTCTGCCGCTATAACCAAATCGCCCGAAATGGCTAAACTCATGCCCGCACCTGCGGCCACGCCGTTTACGGCCGTAATAAGCGGTTTTCCCATACTGAGAAATCTAGCAACGGCTGAATGTATGTAAACAATCAATTCTTTTAAATATTCCGATAATCGGTCGCTGGCAGCAAAAGCTTTTATATCCCCGCCAACGGAGAATATCTTGCCCGCACCCGTCAATACGACAGCCCTGACTTCGGGGTTCTCTTCACAGCATATCGCCGCGTGCATGAGTTCCCTGCCCATGGCGATATTGATTCCATTGGCTGCATCCAACCTGTTTAAAGTGATACAGGCCACATTTTCTTTGACAGTATAATTAATGGTCTGATAGTTCATTATGCCTTCCTTTTCTATGCCATAAGTCAAATATCATGCCTGTAATGCCTCTTCGAGAATGTCCTCCATCTGTCGCTGCGGCAACCCATCCCCACCCAATCTCTCCCGCGGCAGAGAATAGATTTGGGTGGGAATGAATGGATTGCATGTTGCATCACTCAATAAGGCAGTTCATAGCTCCTACGTTGGTTGTTTAGGATCGAGATCCTGCACCATGACTCCTTGCTTGTAAAGCTTGGCAATTTCCTCGGAGGTCATGCAGATAACGGATTGCAGGATCTCCTCGTTGTGCTCCCCGAGCAACGGCGCGGGCCCTTGGATCATTGGCCGGGGATCAGACATTTTGCTGGCGTAGGCGCTCGCAACACTTACCGTACCGGCTTTCGGCTGGACAATGTCAACTACCGTACCCCTGGCGCGGTAGTGAGCATTTTCATGCACCTCCTTATGTGTAGCACAGGCCCCGCAGGGCACGTTACTCTCATCCATAAGGAGAACTATATCATCGCGCTTTTTGTCTTTCCCCCATTCCGTGAGAAGGGGGATCATGTGTGTCAAGCGGTTCTTTCCCCTGTCGAGGTTCGTCGCCCACCCCTCAGCGGTTGAGAGTTCCGGTCTTCCGATTGCCGTGGCGATCCGCCCCCACATCTCGTTTGTGCCGCAGCCAATGGCGTAGGCACCATCCACAGCCATATAAACGCCGTAAGGCCCGACGATAGGGTGATGCCCGCCCGCCCGCATGCGGGTCGCATTAACCATGGTGGCCAAGGCAAGAACGTTTTCCGTCACCGATATATTCTTGTCGGAAACCGACACATCTACGTACTGGCCGTGGCCGGTCAGAATCTTGTGCAGGTAGGCACACAAAATGCCCCAGGCCAATTCAGCGCCGCCACAGTGCGAGGACACGGCAATTCCTAAGGGTTCTGGAGGACCATCGGGCCACCCGTTTGCTGAGGTATGTCCGCCCATGGCCTCGGCAACGATGTCGTTACCGGGATATTCCGAGAGGGGACCTGTTCGACCGTAGCATGAGACGGATCCGTAAACGATGCCCGGATTGACCTCCTTCAGAACATCGTAATTGAGGCCCAGGGCTTGAATTTCACCGGGATCAAGGTTCTCAATAAATATGTCGGACTTCGCGGCGAGTTCTTTTACAAGCTCACGAGCTTCCTGTTTGGAGAGGTCAAACGCAATGCCCTTCTTACCCCTGTTGTAACTGATATAATAGGCGGACTCGCCTTTCTTGAAGGGTCCCAGCTTCCTCGTGTAATCACCCTCACGGTTTTCCACTTTGATTACTTCGGCGCCAAGATCGGAAAGGATTGCACCACAGTATGGTCCTTCCTGTCCTTCGCAGATTTCCAATACGCGGACTCCAACGAGTGGTCCCTGTGCTTGAAGATTCATCTCTTCTCACCTCCTTTCTCTTTCGCTTTGGCCCTGGCAACGTCCATGTTGTAATCGTACGCGAGGTCCAAGTTGTCCACAACGACCAGCTCGTCGTAGAATTTGTCGATTTCCGTATCAGAATAGCCCAGGTATTTTTTGAGGATATATCGGTTGTGTTCGCCCATCATGGGCGCCGCACCTTGGACCCTGCCCGGGCTTCGCGATAGCTTTGCGGCCACGCCGGCCATTTCAAAAACGCCGGCTCTTGGCTGCTCAATGGAAACAAACATCTGCCTGGCACGGTAATGGGGATTTTTGACGTATTCCGTGTTTGTGAGGATTGGTCCGGCAGGAACGGAGTGCTGATTCCTGAGAATCTTTATGCACTCTTCAACAGTTCTCTGAGCGCACCATGCCTCGACAATGCCTTCAATCGCAGCCCGATTCTCGAGCCGGTGAAAATTGGTGTCGAATTTCGGGTCACGAGCCAGTTCCGGCTTACCCATGGCCTCACACAGGCGGGCGAAACGCTTGTTATTATCCACACCGATGACAAAATAATCGTCCCTGGCCTTGAAAACACCGTAGGGACTGATCGAAAGTCTGCGCAGCCCGTTGCGGACGGGCGCCGGCTCATCGCCGGCTGCCATACTGACCATGCAGATCATATTCTCATTACTCGCGATCATACTATCCGTAAGGGCGATATCGATCCACTGCCCCCTTCCCGTTTTGACCCTCTGGATCAGGGCCGCCACGATGGCTACCGCCTCATGCGTCCCCGTGTTCAGATCAGACCAGGAAACGTCCAGCCCGTGGGGCGCCTGGTCGGGGAACCCGTTCATCCACTGCTGCCCCGATTCCGCTGCAGCGATGACATCATAACAAACACGAGGACTGTAGGGCCCCGGCGCCGGCGCGTAGCGGTCAAAATTGCCAAAGCCGGAGACTGAGGCATAAATGATCCCCGGGTTGACTTCCCGGAGCGCTGCATAATCCAGACCCCGCTTGGTCATGACACCGGGTCGCCAGTTCTCGATGCAGACATCGCATATCTTCGCCAGTTCCTTGCAGATCCCGATAGCCGTTGGATGGGTAAGGTCCATGCAAAGCCCGTATTTACCGCGATTTTGGGTAATATAGTAACCGGCCTCCCCCTCTTTAATGGGGCCGTACCCACGGCTGCTGTCTCCGTAAGACGCCTCGACCTTGATGACCTCCGCACCCATATCGCTCAGCATGGTGCCCAGGTACGGCGCTGCCAGAACTTGAGAAAAGTCGAGGACACGGATTCCGGAAAGCGGCCCCCGTGGAGGAAATATCCTCTGTTTGTTCAGAATGTCCCTGTTAGTTTTTGGTATATCAGCCATATCTTTAGCATTCCCCTCCTTTTTATGTCTTGTTGTTATATTAGCCCCCTTAACAAAATCTGCTTGTGCAAGAAATCACCTCCTTACTCTATGAGTCAGATAGACATCCTCCTGCGACTCTTTCGTAAAAAACGTGTCCTTCCGGCAAGCCTGCGTAGCGGAAAAAATTTGCCAAGGGTGATGCCAGGAGGGCAAACTGCATCCCATTGCTTTCGGTCATCTCGTAAGCGGTCGGTAACCCGATATTTTCGTGATCCCCGGATTCCAGTCTGCACGGAAACAGCGGCCTTTATTCCGGATGATCTCGATGACGATCCCCCGCCCCATCGTCCCAAATCCGAGGACGGCAACCTTCTTCAAGGGGCTCGGAATAAAACCCTTGGTCATCATCGCCTAAGTTATAGATTTCATGTTGTAAACCATCTCTTTGTTGTATGATGAGGAGAAGAGGAGAAGTGGACCGGTATGTCGCCTCGGCCCACCTTTTCAAATTTGAAATATCTATACCCCCTCGATAGGAGGCTGCTCCTAGTTTTTTGTCTGCATGTAGAAGTTCTTCTTCAAGGCACTTCGCAGTTCCCCTCTCAAATCGGGATGAGCAATGTTGATCAGGGCCTCGGCGCGCTGTCTTCTTGACTTATACCTTAAATCCGCTACTCCATATTCTGTCACAACATAATGCGCATAAGTACGAGGAACCGTAACAGGAGAGCCCAGCGGCAGTTCTGGAACTATAGACGAAGCCAAAGCGCCGTCCTTTAATGTTCTTGACGAGTACAATAAAGTAATGCCCTTGCCGCCTTTAGAATGAAACGCACCGAACTGGAAATCCAATTGTCCCCCCGAGCCGCTTACCATTCTGTGGCCCAAGCCCTCAGAACAGATCTGTCCACTAAGATCCACCATGAGAGCCATATTCATGGCTACCATATTCGGTATCGTGGCGATGCGGGCAGGGTTATTCGTATAACCAACGGGATAAAACTGACAACTGGGGTTTTCACGGACATAATCATACATTGCTTGATCACCCAAGGTGAAGGTGGCGATCGTAACCCCTTTGTGCAATGATTTTCTCTGATTTGTCACAATACCCTTTTCTACCAACTGCGGAAGCCCTATCGGAAACATTTCCGTATGCACGCCGATATCATGCTTTCCCTCCATACCGGCAACAACTGCTTCCGGGATTTGACCGACGCCCATTTGTATCGTGTCTCCATCATTGATTAATTCCAAACAATATTCGCCAACCTTCTTTTCCTTTTCTCCGGGTGCAGACCTGCTGAAAGCAGCCACAGGAACCGGATTTTCATAAAAAAGATCAAATTCAGATATGTGTAGCCAGTTATCGCCATGTACCATCGGCTGTTTATCATTTACTTCGCCAATGGTTAGGCGCTGTTTGCCCAGCGATCTTCCTATTCGAATTGCCTCCATGGTATAAAAATTAGTCAATCCGAGATTTACCCAGCCATTCTCATCCGGCGGAAGGCACTGAGTAATATAGACATCGGACCAATGGCCGTATCTGTCTCCGAGATCATGACTCTGTTCGATGTAAAAATCGCAGAAACGAGATTCAAGAATTTTTCGCGACAAAGCCATACCGAAACTCGGGTGATAATTTATTCGACCATCTATCTTCTGCATGTGTTCGAGATCGTAAAGCTTGGATGGCCGAATAGGTACGCAATCGCTAAGAGTAACATTCTCTAGTTCAGACGCACGATCCATGATGGCATGGAACATATCCGGCGAGCAGGCCCCCAACGCAAGACCAGTACCCACCCAATCATTCGACTTAACCTGTGCCGCTGCCTCTTTCATCGTTACTAGTTTTTTTTTATACTCTTCCTTGAAATCCATAACACCTCCCATGTCTGTTTTTTTATAAACATTAAAAAACTTGCTTAATTCCATGATCTTTCCATTAAAAAAACCCTTCGGCATGCATCCGGCTAAGAAGTACCTTTGAACCGTGGGCAATATTCTCTATCACCTCCTTTACTGTTCTTATTTCCCTGATCAATCCAACTGCCTGACCACAGGGGAAAGCCCCATCCTGGCTGTCCATCGTGTCCGTTGTGAAAATATAATTCAGAACATCTCTTCTTGATGCACCCTCAGCAACCAATTTTTCCAGTCTCTCAGCGGATGCGTTTATCAGCATACGCACCGGCATAACTTCCCTTGCTATGATCCTTGTGGCTAAATCGTTTCCATTAAGGAGCTGCGATCGCCAGGCACTCCCGATACGGGAGCATTCCCTCGTCGCCAAGAAAGCCGTACCAACGCTCGCTCCCTCGGCGCCAAGGATCAAGCATGCTGCATACCCACGGGCATCAGCGATACCGCCCGCTGCAATTACGGGTATTTTTATTGAGTCGACAACCTGTGGTATCAGGGCAAGGGTCCCGATTTCGTATGGAGAAGCAAACCCCCCCGACTCAAACCCCTCGGCAATAACTGCATCGACACCCGCATCTTCCGCTCTCCTGGCGGAATCCACAGAGGGAACAACATGAAGTACCTTTATTCCAGCTGCTTTCAGAGTATCTATATAAAGACTCGGATTACCAGCCGCCGTAATTACAATCGGCACATTCTTTTGGATAACGGCGGAAATCAATTCTCGAGCTTGGGGGACCACGAGAGGAATGTTCACTGCAAATGGTCTTTCTGTCAGACGCCGCAGACGGTCAATTTCTTCTTTAAGAGTATCAGCGGATTCCTTTGCACCGGCGATCGTGCCGAGCCCCCCGGCCTCACTGACTGCCGCGGCAAGAGCGGCATCAGTAATCCCTGCCATGCCGCCTAGGGCAATCGGGAATTTGGTATCAAACAGCTGCGTCAAACGATTCCTCATATCTCGGTTTCCTTTCACATAATCACACAGGTTGCAGAAGTTGCTTTGAAGCAGCAAAGCCTGTTTTTTGGACTCCCCAACAAACCAGCGTAACTGAGAAGATGGTCATTAGAATCAATCACCTATCGTTGTCTGTTTTATGAGCGTTAGCAACGGATATGCCAGACAGTTAACGTCTAGTTTTATAAAGACATTTAGCAGATAGAAGGTGAAATGCGGGCTTAATTATGGGTGTTTTCGCATCTTAATTAATATAATGATTCAAATATAATTCATATGATTCAATATATTTTCCTGACCATAAGGAAACTCATCAGAATCAAGGTTAGATTCTAAATATATACAATGCCTTATGGTTATTTCCTTTCTATGGCATAGCTTTTGCCGCTAAGCTTTCAAATATCAGATGCTGCGCTCTTGCAAAGATAATTGTCCAGAAGAAAATTTTATTTAAATCCTGTAGGCGGCATTGCCGGAGGCAATGGCATATCGAGATCATATGCGAGCTGATATTCCAACAGGGGAAAGGGGGTGAAATACTATTAGGAGATCAATTGGTGTTTATTGAATAAATGAATAAATAATTTAATCCAATAGGAGGGTGTATGTCACAAGAACATAGTTTTGCCACCCCGGCTCCAGCCGGCCTGGGGGCACTTGCAGTTGCATGCTTTGGATTTAGCGCTGTATTTCTTGGCAATGTTGCACTCGAAGGTCTGCCTTTACTTGCAGCCTGGCTGGTCGGCGCCGGTATTGTCCAATACACGGCTGGTGCCATTGAGTTGAAAGACCATAATATTACTGGTGGCAACGTTTTCACATTCTTCGCTGCATTTTTCTGTTTTGGTGCGGCATTAAGCGTATTCGCTAAATTTATGATGATCAAATTTGGAATGAAACCTGCGATATATGTTGAAGGTTGGTGTTGGCTGGCAGGCGCCTCATTCCTGACATTGCTGACTCCTGCATACGCAAAGAGTAATTTCTTTCTCTTCTTACTGGTGATTTGCATTGACATCCTGCTGTGGATCATTGTGGGATTGGACACGGGCTGGTATGGTGATCCGGCAATATTCAAACCGGTCGTTGCTTATCTCCTAATCGCCTCCGGATGTCTTGGACTTTACCTTGCTGGTGCCATTGTATGCAATACGGTTTATGGAAAACCCATATTCTTCGTGCCGGGGCCTTTGGTGAAGTAGTGTGAAACCTTAAAAAGGGGGCAGCTTTACTACTGCCCTCTTTTTAAGAATTTTCTAAAGGTAGTTTGAGATTGCTTCATACTACCAGTGATTCCATAAAGAAAGGAGAAAACAAGTGATGAGAAAAATCTTATTTAGAGTAATAGTGCTTTGGGGAGTAGTTATATTGGTATGTGGTGTCGCTTATGCGCAGCAGAAACTGGCCACACAGAAGGAAGCCTAAAAAAGCGGTTGCTTATTACAAAACTGTCGGTAAAGAGAAGGCCTTTGCAGAGGCAAGAGAGGATAAGTATACTTTAAGATTATGTGTTTTACAGAGACCAAGTTTTTTCCTGATACGGTATCTGTAAATATTGATGGCGCTTTCGGTAATACATAGAAGGTCTGCGATTTCCTTTGAGGGCTTTCCTTCTTTAATTAGGTCCGCCACCCGAATCTCACGATCGGTAAGATTCATATATTTCGACGATATCTTACGGCCAAAAGGAGATATGATATTCTTCAAGTTTGATTCAAGAATACGAACAAAAGTCTGGCGTCTCTCGTCTATGATGCCTTTTTTCAGTTCTTCAACATAGGGGAGCACCAGTTCTTTTACATTAGCCAGCAGTCTTTCCTCGAGTTCTTCTTTATCTTCTTCTCTGTGTTTCAAGAGAACATTCAACGCGACGTTCATCTCTTTCAGTTCGTTCGATTTGATCTCCAATTCTCGTTCTCGCTTGAGCAGAGCTTCCTCTGCCATCTTGTGCTCGGTGATGTCCCGGATGACCTCGATGGCGCCCACAATATTGCCTTTCCTATCATAGAGAGGACTGGCTTTCCCCCAGAGATAGGCATTCCTCCCCGATATCCGGATGCCGGGGACTTCCGTCTCCGCCACGAGAAGGTCCTTCTCTTTTTTCAAAAACTTGGTAAATGTTTTTTCAAATTTGAAATCCGGTTTTAATACCAGATCTATCAACATGGGTCTTCTGATACCCCACCAGGGCAGCGAATGCGCGTATTTCCCTTTCCCGACTACTTTGTCTGCCTTTACACCTGTCAGTTCCTCCGTCGCACGGTTCCAGGCGATGATCTTCCCCTCCAGGTCAATCGCAAAGGTGGCGTCGGGGAGGAATTCTATGATGTCAGCCAGCCGCTGCTCAGATTCCTGCAGAGCTTCCTCCGCCATCTTACGCTCAGTGATGTCCATCGAATTCCCGAGAATGGCCCGCTTCCCGTTGTACGATATGGACACAACTGTTTCCATGATCCAGCGGACTTCCTTCTTTTTTGATATAATCCTGAACTCGTAAGGTGATTTGCGTTCCCCCCGCAGCATCGCCCGGGCATTTTGTTTCACCATCGCCCTGTCTTCGGCATGGACAATATAATAAGAATCCTTCCCGATTAGTTCTTCAGGCCCGTAACCGGCAAATGAGGTCGCATTGGCGTTTAAAAACCTAAACATCCCATTCTGGACGACATAAATGCCGGCTAAAGAGTTCTCCGCAATATTTCTTAAAAACTGCTCCCCCTCAACAAGCGTTTGCCTGCTCTTCCGAAGCTCGGCAAGCTCTTCCTCCAAGGCCTCCAATTTTTTTTGTAATTGGTCGTAAGAAAAGTTCCTGGACATACAATCCCCCAATTAAAGCGTCATGATTCAGGCTTCAGATAAGACTGGTCCGTGACTGGAAGAAGATCAAAGCTTAGAACAAAAGTCAATGAATTATATGATTCAGCAGACCGATCTTGTCTAATCAGTTCTTCATATCCATTGATTTAAATCACGTCTTGATAAGTGATTAAAGTGCGACCTGCGGACTAATAATAAAGGGGCTAACCGCTGATTGGTCAACCCCTTTATTTTATTGGCGCGCCCGGCACGATTCGAACGTGCGACTTTCAGATTCGTAGTCTGACGCTCTATAGACCTACGACGCCCAATTCCGTGCTGTTTTCGACCGGGAATATGAGGCAAACTGGGAAAAGGCATTTGCAGGCGCGGGGATCGAATATTTCTTTACCCTTATCGATGACGCCGTCGCCCGCATCGTCCGCTCGGAGGGCGGCCTTTTGTGGGCCCTGAAGAATTACGACGGCGATGTCATGTCGGACATGATCGCCTCCGCCAACGGCTCTCTGGCGATGATGACCTCCGTCCTCGTCTCCCCCAAAGGCTATTTCGAATACGAGGCCGCCCACGGCACGGTCCAGAAGCACTACTACAAACATCTTCAGGGAGAGGAAACCTCGACGAATTCCATGGCCCTCATTTTTGCTTGGACAGGCGGACTGCGCAAACGGGGGGAACTCGACCATTCGCCCGAGGTCATGGCCTTCGCCGACCTGATCGAGGAAGCGGCCATCGAAACGGTGGAAGCGGGCATTATGACCGGTGACCTGCTCGCCGTCGCGGAAAAGAGTCCGACAAACAGAAAGGTCAGCACCAAGGCCTTTATCGACGCGATCGGGGAAAGACTGCAAAAGAAACGGGCGTGAAAAAACAAGTCAATATCAGAGATCTAACCTTTGAGGAGATCGAGACCTTCATCGCCCATTTAGGGAAGGAAAAGTATCGCGCCCGCCAGATCATGAAGTGGATTTATCAATCCGGCGTCGATACCTTTGAGGAAATGACCACCCTGTCCAGGGATTTGCGACTTCACCTTTCAGAAGTTGCCTGCCTGGCGAGTCCGGAGATCGCCAAGGTTAAGGCCTCGGCAGACGGCACAAAAAAGATCCTTTTCCGGCTCTACGATGGCCTTCATATCGAAAGCGTGCTGATTCCGGGAAAGAATCACTGGACGGCCTGCCTGTCCACCCAGGCGGGTTGCGCCATGGGCTGCCGGTTCTGTTTTACCGGAACCCTGGGTCTGAAGCGCAATCTCCTGTCTTCGGAGATCACCGGCCAGTTGATGACCCTCAAGTACGGAACTCCGGAAGGCCCCAACGTCAAAAATATCGTTCTCATGGGAATGGGCGAACCCCTGGCAAACTACGACAATACCCTGAAGGCCATCCGCATCATGACTTCCGATGCGGGTTTGGGATTATCGCATCGGAAGGTTACGATCTCCACCTGCGGCCTGGCCCCAAAGATCGTTCAACTTGGCAAAGACATCTGCGTCAACCTGGCAATTTCCCTCAACGCCCCGGACAATAAGGTGAGAAATGACCTGATGCCCGTCAACAAGCGCTACCCTCTGGAAGATCTGCTGAAGGCATGCCGGGACTATCCCATACCGGGCCGCCGGATGCTGACCTTTGAATACATCCTCATGGCCGGCGTCAACGACAGTCCCAAAGACGCGGAAAAGGTCGCCCGCCTCCTGAAAAACCACTATACGACCATTATCCGGGCCAGCCGCAGCAGCGACATCCTCGCCGCCTGCGGCCAGCTAACCGGACAATCCTGCTGATTTCCATCAATACAATGAAGTCGATCGCCTGGTCTGTCCGAAATGCAAGGGTAACATGCGGACAATCAACAGCATCGAAGACCCGTCAGTGATCCGGGTCCATTCCCGAACACCTGTGATTATGGCTGGCAAGAGCAAGGCCACCGTCGAAAATCCATGACCTGCCTGCTTGATCGGCATTGGCAAGCTGCCCCATACATCATGGATGACGTCTCGCAGATCCCCGTTCATGACGATCAATTCTGTGGGGAGCCTCAATACACATGGGACGATTACATCGAAGCATAACGTATCGAAAAAGGAGGCGTGCCGGATGGGTCTGCCCGAAAAGTGCATCAAGATGCCTTCCTGATGTGCAAGTCGTCCAAAAAGAGATCTGATTGCTCGAAAAGGACTGCCGCCAATCAACATACACTGCCCGACCGCATTCACCAACCCCTGTTTTTCAATGCAAAATATCCCTTGACACGATAAAACAGCCCCCCTATACACCGAACCGTCAAAAGCAATGTCTTATCAATAAGCCTTTGCTCTTCGGTAAAGTCGAGATTCATTTTACGTCCTCCGATAAGAAACTGAACAGCGGTCTGGCAGCGGCGCCCGCCGAATATTGATCACCGGGGAACACTTTGTGTCCCAGTTTAACTTTCTTCCCGATTAAACCCATATTGATTTTGTCCGGATCAATATCAATCAGATTGCCCGCTACCCACGGACCTTCGTCAAGTTCGACCAGCACGATGGTGTATGGCGCCTCACATTCCCGGCCCTGGGGTGCGACAAAGGTCTGGGTAAAGGTCCTGATTTCGCCTTTGCCGCTCATCTCGACAATTTCAAGATTCGTATCGGCGCACTCCTGGCATGTCATTTTGGGTGGGCATGTATATGTCCGGCAACTGCCGCATCTCAGTCCCAGCAGCTTATTTTTTTTAAGGGCATTGTTGTATGTCTTAAAATCAAGGGTGTATTCCATTGAAGCGCCTCCTTTAATCGACTTTGAGGATGAGATTAATGATCGTTCCATCGCCGCCCAGGGTATCCACAAGACCAACCTTCGCCCCTTCCACCTGCCGTCCCTGATCTTTCAGTTCGCCTCTCAACTGATGGGCGATCTCATAGACCTGCGATGCTCCGGTTGCCCCGATGGGATGTCCTTTCGATTTCAATCCCCCGGAAATGTTAATCGGTATTTTCCCGCCGATCTTTGTTTCGCCTTTCTCCCAGAGCTCCCCGCCCTTGCCAAATTCCGCAAAACCGAGACCCTCCGCAGCGATGATGCCGGCAATGCTGAAACAGTCGTGAAGTTCGCAGACATCGATGTCCCTGGGACCCAG
>Ga0209749_1001486_pt1 | contig 20364 bp, 13 predicted proteins | sample EPASupsiteSAE347_FD_187267 | JGI IMG/M metagenome (GOLD analysis project Ga0209749, IMG submission 187267) | Bioremediated contaminated groundwater from EPA Superfund site, New Mexico - Sample SAE3-47 (SPAdes) (version 2) | ecosystem: Environmental > Aquatic > Deep subsurface > Groundwater >... | reverse complement strand
CCGCCGCTCGCAGCCGTCAGGCCGTATTTCAAACGATACGTGAAATCCGCATGCGAGGGACGGGGGATAGTCTGGATGGTCTCGTAATCCGCAGAACGGTGATCGGTATTATCCACCACCAGCGCAATGGGGGAACCCAGCGTCAGGCCCCGGTCAACGCCCGACAGGATGCGGACCTGGTCGCGCTCGCCGCGCGCGGTCGTCAGGGCGCTTTGCCCGGGACGGCGCCGGTCCAACTGGGGTTGAATATCGGCTTCGCTTAAGGATAGACGAGACGGACAGCCGTCAACAATGGCGCCCACCGCCGAGCCGTGCGACTCGCCGAACGTAGTTACCCGGAATCGTGTGCCGATCGCGTTGGACATGGAAAAGCCCCTCCTGAAGTCAAAGATTATTAAATCTCCGCCGCGAACACAAATACAAAACGCGCGTAAAGGTTTCTATGGCCAGGTCAACCATAGCGTGCTACATTGTTAAACAAGTCCGCGAGCAATATTTTGGGGGCGGAATGGATTATACTGAAGTTCAATCCAACGAAAATAATGACATGCATTTAAACGCCGACCCCGTGACACCGGCACAGATCCTATGCATGGCCAAGGGATTTTCGCGTATTTTTTGGGGTGTGTTTCTCATGGTCGGCCTGTTTTTGAGCCAGGCAGGCCTGGAAGTCTTTCATGGCGTTCGCATCCCCGCCTACGTGGTGGGCGCGGGTCTCATCGGCTGGGGAGTATGGCTGTTGCAATCGGCCGGCCCCGTCAGCCGGAGATGGCACACGCGCACCCGAATGGCCTTGGGGCTTGTATTTTTAATTATTTATTTCGCCCCGTTTGTCATCTGGTTGCAAGCCATGCCCCGCGAAAATTTTTTTCTGGTTAATGTCCTTGGCATGCTCCTGACCGGCATGATGATCTTCTTTCTGGTTAATCTGCTGACCGCTGACGCGTGCCTTCTGTTTAAAGAGCGGGGCGGCCAGGTTGAGTCCCAGGTTTTTGCGCTTGGGGTCGTTTTCCTGATGATCGCGCCCTTTCTGATCGGCCTGCTGTTTGCGCTGGTGGCGTCCATCCGCTATAATTCCTTGTTTGCCGAGGAAATCTGGCTGACTATGAACCGCATGCCGATCTGGCTTTACGTGGCAACCACCTTGCCGTGCTCTTTGACCCTGGTGGCTTCATGGAAGGCCAAGTCCATCTGCTATCAGCGTTTGTGGAGCAGCGGGGCGAAGACAGACCCTCCTACGCCCGAGCGCTACGGAGGGCAGGCGACAGACGACGAACGGCGGACTGAATGGCAGGGATAATTGACGACATGAGAACCCTATTTCTCCAGGCATGGACTCTTGCGACCAACACGGTGCTGGACATTACCCGGCAACCGGTGATCTTGCTGTTGACCACCACCTGCGTGGTCCTGATCGGCCTATTGCCCGCAGCGGCAATGTTTGCCTTCGGGGAGGAGACACGGCTGGTCCGCGATGGGGCCCTGGCGTTTCACCTGATCTTTGGCCTGCTGGTGGCCGGCACCGCGGCGGCGGCCACAATTTACACCGAAATCAAGCGGGGCACCGCCGCCACGGTTTTATGCAAACCGGTTTCCCGCAGTTTGTATTTTCTATCCACTTACATAGGAGTGCTGATGGTTCTCATGCTGTTCTGCGCCACCACCCTCCTGGCCGGATTGTTAAGCGTGCGCATGGTCCTGCAGGGCATGCAAACGGACGTGCGAATCGGGGTAATATTCCTGGCGGCCATACTGCTCGCATTCGGCTATGCGGCGACGGCAAATTTCATGTTCCGGCGTTCGTTTATTTCCCAGGCATGGGTCGCTCTGCTTCCGTGCCTGGCGGCGGCATTTGTCCTGGCCGCCTGGCTGGATTCTAACGGCCACGTGGTGCGATTCGGCAGCCTGATGCCGTGGCAAATGGTCCCAGCCGGCATTCTGGTCAGCCTGGCCGTCATGGTCCTGGCGGCACTGGCAGTTAGTCTATCCACGCGGCTCCCGCCGGTCCTAAGCATGTCGGCCTGTACGGTTTTGTTTTTTCTCGGCTTGGTGTCGGATTATCTGTTCCGCTCTGCTGCCACGACCTCCTGGTGGTCAGAATTGGGCTACCGACTACTGCCAAATTGGCAGGATTTTTGGATTGTGGATGCGCTTTCCGGCGGCGGTAATATCCCGTGGGGGTATGTGGCCGCCGCCGCCGGCTATGCGGCGCTGTATGCCGCCGCCGTGCTTAGCTTGGGTCTGTTGTCATTCCAACGCGTGGAAATATTATGAATACAACCCGCAACTTTGCCGTTCGATCGAACGGCCTCTACAACAGATACTGGTGTAGTGGCGGTTCGGTAGAACCGCAAGATTGGAATTGCGGATATTATGAATTCTGTAATATACCCTGATGTGTCGCGGCGGGAGTTCCTGGGTTGCCTGGGAACGTGTGCCGCCGGTTGTGTTCTGGCGAACACACTGGCCGGCGCAACGCCGGCCGGAACGGAATTACACGAAGCCTCTTTTTACGAACCGCTGGCCGGCGGCAAGGTGCGCTGCAAGCTGTGCCCGCGCGGGTGCGTGGTCGGCGACAAGCAACGCGGCTATTGCCGCGTGCGCGAAAACCGCGGCGGGCGTTACTATTCGCTGGTCTATGGCCGCCCTTGCGCCCTTCACACCGACCCGATCGAAAAGAAGCCGTTCTTTCACGTATATCCGGGCAGCAAGGCTTTTTCCATCGCCACGGTAGGATGCAACATGGCCTGCAAGTTCTGCCAGAACTGGGACATTTCGCAAGCCGATCCCGATGATATCCAGCCGCCCTATCAATCGCCCGAGATGATCGCGCAACAGGCTTCAGCCGCCGGCGCGCGCACGATTGCTTATACTTACACCGAGCCTACCATCTTCTTCGAATACATGGCCGATTGCGCCAAGGCCGGCAAAGCGCGCGGCATTGAGAGCGTCGTGGTCAGCAACGGTTTTATTTCCGCGTCGGCCCAGAAAGCGCTTTTTCCGCTGGTCAAGGCCATAAAAATCGATTTCAAGGCCATCACTTCCTCGTTTTACCGGGACATCTGCGACGGTTTTCTGGAACCGGTGCAGGAATCCTTGAAGCGCCTGGCAAAGTCAGGCGTGTGGCTTGAAATCGTCGTGCTCATCATCCCAACCCTGAACGACAGCACCGAAGAGATCAAGCGCATGGCGGCCTGGATTGTTAAGGACTTGAGTCCGGATGTGCCGCTCCATTTTTCCCGGTATCATCCCATGTATAAAATCAAAAACATACCCCCTACCCCGACCGACACCCTGCGGCGCGCGCGGCAGATTGCGGTGGCCGAAGGATGCCGCTTCGTCTATATCGGCAACGTGCCCGGGGAGGAAGCCCAGAACACCGTTTGCCCGCACTGCCAAGCCATGCTCATTCGCCGCTACGAATATCGCATCCTCGAAAACAATATTGTCAAGGGCACGTGCAAGGCCTGCGGCAAGACGATTGCCGGCGTGTGGGACTGACCCTCCTGCGCCAGAGCGCTACGGACTTAGCAGGATCGGGCCCTGCGGCGCGTATTGGCCCCCGGAGAAGCAGAATATCCAATTATTATTTAAGACCATGGCCGGATCGGCCTTGCGGTCCCCGTCGAAATCGCCCACTACGGGTTTCCAGCCTGCATATCCCAGTGGAATGGCGCCGCTGCATTGATAATGGCTGGCTGAAAAGAAGATGTACCAGTTGCCGCGCGTATCCACCATGGCCGGATCGGCCTTGCGGTCGCCATCGAAATCGCCCGTCACCGCTGAGCCCGTCTGCCCCAACGGAACGGCGCCACTGCATTGATAATGGCTGGTTGAAAAGAAGATGTACCAGTTGCCGTGTGCATCCACCATGGCCGGGTCCGCCTTGCCGTCATAATCGAAATCGCCCGCAACCGGCGTGCCTGTCTGCCCAAATGGAATAGCGGCACTGAATTGATAATGGAGCGTTGAAAGCCAGATGAACCAGTCACCGTACGCATCCACCATGGCCGGGTCCGCCTTGCCGTCACAATCGAAATCGCTCGCAACCGACTGCCAGCCGGCCAGCCCCAACGGAACCGCACCACTGGATTGATAATGGCCCATGGAAAAGAAAATGTACCAGTTGCCGTGCGCATCCACCACGTACGGATCGGCCAGGTGATCGCCATCGAAATCGCCTTCCACCGGAAGATTCGGACCGATTAGGGCGGCAACGGGACTGTGGAAGGTAAAGGTTAACCGCGCCTCGTAGCCGGAATCGCCGCTGGCGCCGCTGTTATAGGCATAAACGATGTTCGTGCCGCCGGCAATACGGGTAAAATCCGCTGTTACCGTCGTGGTGTCCCCTTCACTGATGTTCTGGGCATTAAAATGCGTGACATAGCCCGCCAGCAAATCAGTGGCGCGGTCCACGGGGATACCCATCCTAGCCAGCGTGGTGTCAGAGATAAAGGACTTAAGGTAACTGGTGGTATTACTGCGGCCATTGACCCGCAGGCCCATGCGATTATCGGCAGAACTGTTGGTCGGTCCCACGTCCATGTAGTGTGCGGAGGTACACATGATCATACCGTTCATCTGCTCCGCCGCATTGGTGTCGGTCATGAATAACGGGGCAAAACCAACGTGCGCCCGCAAATTCGTCGAGTAATTATTGCGCCACGGACTGCAACTGGTGACATCCAGGACCAATCGCCCGGGTCCCGCCGGGACACTCGCTGAATCCGGGGTCCAGACAAAGCGCTTGATTTCACCCATGCCCATCAAACTGGTCGGACGCTTGTGCAGGTTCATGTTAAACCGGAATGGTGTGCCGGCCGGCCGATACCTGGCGGTGTCCGTATAGGCAATGTCCTGTTGCTCCTCCGTCATTTGTCCCGTCAAATTTGTGACGTTCAGCAGGTTGCATCCAACATTGTCCGCTCCAGCCGCATCCGATACCAAGCCGATGTTATGCAAAAAGACCCGGGTAAGATCTATGTTCGTAAACGCCCCATTGGCATCGTAAGCCGCGTTGGTATCAACCGGGACTTGCACGCTGTTCATCGTGCCGCCGATTGCCCGTACCACGGTCACGGTGGTGGCAAGTGCATGCGTGAAGCCGTTCGTCAGGTCTATTGCAACGACCGTTACGACAAAGTCGCCGGTAAAATATGGTTTCCAGAATGTATTAGTCCAAGTACACATGCCGCGCACTACTTCGGGCACCCCGTCGTTCGCTACGCGCGAACCTACGTGAAAAGGAACAAATGTGAGGGTTTCGGGTTGAAACAACTGGCCAACCAAATTGTTGGTTGATTTTACCGTGAGCATCGCCTGGCCGCCGTCCGCCAAGACATATATGCCGATCTCGGCCACGACCGTCACGTTACTGCCATTGGCATTATCGGCCCCGGTAACGGTGAGTGATGTGACCGCAATAGGATCCACCGCTATCGCCTGAGAACTGATCGTCAATACCGCCAGCAAACCTGCCAGAACGCATGTTTTTTTCATCCCGCCCCCCTGGTTGGATTAACTGAATGCAACCGTATACGAGCAAAAACATCGCCTTTAAAATGATAATGGTATTATATAACTTACATCCAACAGGTCAAGTTGAAAACAAAACAGGGGCGCATGGTTGCCATGCGCCCCTGTTTGTTATTCTGATTTAACCAGCAATACCGGATTTACGGAACGAATGCGCCCAATGGGGTGTAGTTTGCACCACCCAGCGTCAGCGACGCTTGGCCATATTCCTTGCTGGTCAGACGGATCAGCCATTCGCCGGTGCCCTCATTATAGACCGCCAGATCGGCCAGACCGTCCCTGTCATAATCGTCCGCAATCGCCTCAAACATCGGGCCACCGAACGGCGTCGAGAGAGTCACATAACTCAAGCCCGACAACTTCAGCACCCAGTTGCCCGTGCTGGGCTCGTAGTAGCCCACATCGGCTTTTTGATCGCCATCATAATCCACCGGCTGGGCCATTGAGCCTGCGGTACCGAATCCTGCCAATACGCCCAAGGCATAGTCACTGAGGGAGAACCGCACCTGCCAAGTGCCGGTAGCGGCCGCATACACGGCAAAATCGGCCTTGCCATCGCCGTCGAAGTCGGCCGGTATGCCCACCGAAGCGGCATCGCCGAGGAACCCATCGGACGAAGTGACAATATCCACGCCACCGCCCGTGAGCAGTATCTGCCACTTCCCGGACGCAGCTTTGTAGGCTCCAATTTCGTCAGCGCCATCCCCGTCATAATCGCCGCACGCCGGAACGTAGCCAGGACCGCCAACGCCCGCCCACACGACCGCCACGTTATATTCTGTCATGGACAGCAACACCGCCCATTCCGCCAACGATTCCTTATATACCGCAAGGTCGGTGCGTTGATCGCCGTCGAAGTCGCCCATCACCGGCACCCAATTGGTGGCGCCGAACGTGGTGATCGTCAGGATATTGCCATCGGATAGCCATATCTTCCAGATACCGCCATCCGCTTGATCATAGGCCGCAATATAGACGCTGATATTCGCATTCGTGGCAGGCGTCGGATCGGCCGCGCGCCGGGTTCCGGCATTCGGGCTGCTGAACGCACTGGCACCAGCCGTATTTGTCGCCTTAATCCAGAAGTAATACTGCGTGCCTGCAGTGGCAGTCGTATCGTTATACAGGGTGGCCGTCGTCACTCCAATCAGCGTAGCCGAGTCCGAACCACCGCTTGTATTTCTCCAGACCTGGTAGCCCACGGCATCGCTTACTGCCGTCCACTGCACCAATACCTTGTCGGTATAGGCACTGTCGCTGGCCTCCACGCCCGTCGGCGCCGTAAGCGTATTCACCACCGTCCAAGTATAGGACGTTGCCACAGACTGCCACACGCCAATCAGGTTCACACCGATCGCGGATACCGTATGCGATCCCGCGCTCAACCCGCTCAACACGATATTATTGGCCACGGCATTCGTGGTCCCATAAGAACCTGCATCGAGCTTATAGCGATAGGATGCGATCGTTGACCCGCCCACGGTCGTGCCGCCCACGGTGATATTAGCCGTGGTTGACGTAGTCGAGCTTGGAGGCAGGCCTGCCATCGTCAGCACCGCCGCCGACGTGTCAATCGCCGTAAACGTCCAAGTCGTGGTATCGGTAATGCCCGCAAATGGCGCACCGACCGAATTGGTGAACGCCCCGGCGGCGATCTGCACATAGTAGTTGGTCTGACCCAATAGCGCGGCGCTCGGCGTGATGGTCGCCGTACTGGCGGACACAACCACGCTGGCCACGGGTATGGTCTCAACCACCGTGCCACCCTTGTAGTAGATCACGATATTACCGGTGCCCTTATAGATATTCTGATCGAACGTCACGCTCAGCGTCGCGTTGGTCGCCACTCCCGTTGCGCCATTGGCCGGCACGAGCGTCGAGACAACTGGCGCACCCGCAAGGACCGTAATCGTCGCGGTCGCGGCGGTACCCAGACCGGTGCCGGAGGCATCCGCACTGCCCGCTGCATTGTACGTACCGGCGAGAAGCGAATCCGTGGTCGGCATGAACTTCAGACCGGCCGCACCCTCAACAACGGTAATGTAGCTACCCTCGCTAATCACCGTGGTCCCATCGTTCTTGTAGAGCGTCCCATTCGCAATGGACGTGATCTTGAAGTGCGTCACACCGCCGACATCTATCGCATTCGGGGTGATCGTCAGACCCGTGGCCATGATGTTCTTATACGTCGACACACTGGCAGCCGTGGGCACTTGAGCAATCGTATTGATCCACGCCGTGGAATACCTGTTGGAATCCGTGATCGGAACAGCGCCGCTATTGGTGGCACCCTTCACCGTGAAGTTGCCCTGCAAACCATAGCCCGCTGCGCCAGCCGGCGTAAATTTCACACCAGCGGCGCCTTCGTCCGCGGTGATATACGATCCCTCGCCAATCAGCGTCGTGCCATCCGCTTGATACACTGTGCCGCCAAATATGGACGCAATCTGGAAGTGAGTTACTTCCGCGCCATCGCTTCCACCGCGGCTGATCGTGATCGCTGCCGTCTGCGTTGCCTTGGCTGTCGCCGTTGTGGCGGCAACACTCGGCAAGTTGACAAGCATCGTGATGCTATTCGTCGCCGAATAACTCAGGGCGCTCGTATTAGTGCCATCGCGGGACACCTGCACGACAAATGAGGCCGTTTCAGCCGCTGAACGGGCAAACTGAACCGTTACGGTAGCCGCATCGTTCGTCAAATAGTTGCCCGAGGCAATCGCCGTCCCACCATATGACAAATTACCATTGGTGATGGCCGTGAACCTGAAGTACTTAACATCAAGTCCATCGCCACCCGTGCGCGTGATCTGAATATTATTCGTCCCGCCACGCACGGCGTTCGTCGTAACCGGCGTCACAAGCGGCACGTTCGCCGCAATCTTGATCGTGCAGTTGGACTTCGTCGCGCTTAAGCCCGCGCCGTTCGCATCGCGTGCGCATTGGACCTTGAAACTGCCGTCGGAGATCTGGTTGGTCGCCGGCCGGAATAGAATACCGGCATTGGCCCACACGTTCGTGATGTATGTGCCTTCCGCGATTTGTTGCGCTCCGGTCCAAACCGTGCCGTTGGTGATTTCCGTAATCTTGAAGAACTGCACATCGGCCCAGTTTGTATCCATCGCCACATTATTTGTGATGATAATGAGGGCCGAATCAACGTTCTTATGGGTGTACACCACGGACGGAATTATGATGGGGGCGTAGGTGTAAACACCGACGGTTCCCGTCACGGACTGCGCACTCAGGCCTTGTGCCACCGTCAAACCAGCCGAATTCGTCGCGCCCTGCAGGACAAACGAACCGGTCTGCAAACCGTTCGTGGGCAGGAAATTCAGCCCATTGGGAACATCGCTGAATGCGACAACCTGACCCTGCGTCACAGTCGCGCTCACGTTCGTATAGGAATTGGAGAGCACGCCGTTGGCCAAGGAAGTCACCTTGAAGTGCGTGGCTTCCAATGCATTATCCTTGGCATTAACGGTAATGGCTATATTGGTCGCCCACGAATTCGTGAACACCGTTGAAGACTCCGGAGTCACCCCCGGGGCATTCGCGCGGACCCCTATGCTTATGGTCACACTACCCGTGCTGACGCCCGTATCGCCGGCGTTGGTCGCGGCCTGCACCACAAAACTACCACCGCTGACGCCGCCCAGGGTCAACGCGAATTGAAGGCCGGCATTGGCCTGCACATTCGTAACAAATGCGGTATTTGTGACTTCCGTGCCATTGGTCTGATACACTTTGCCGCCGGTAATGCTGCTGACCTTGAAGTACTGGATTTCCGACCAGTTGTCGCCACTGGCATTGGTAATGACAATGGTATCAGTGAGAACATCGCGGGCCGCATTCGTCACGGAGGGCGTCGCCGTGGGCGTCCCCGCCAGGACATAGATATAACCCGTGGCATAATCGTTGGTGAGCAGACCGCCTTGCTCAACGCCCAATCTGTTCCATTCATTGGTGGCCGCCTGCACCCTGAACGAGCAGGGGTTTGCGCCACTCGCCGCAGGCTTAAACTGCAAGCCGGCGTTGGCATTGGTACGATCCACAAAATAATTGGTCGTACCTTCAAAAACCGTATTGCTGACTACGGTAACACCATCGGGATAATACAATGTGCCGCCGGCGATCTGCGTAATCTTGTAGGAGAGCACATCGCCCCAGGCATCGCCGGCATTGTTAGTAATGACCAGATTATTGGTGCTATTAACATTACGCCGCGTATAGGCCGTACCGGTAACAATTTGCGACAGATTAGCCTTCGGATAAACGACCACCGTGACGGCGCTCGTGCCCACACCCGCATCCGCAGCGCTTGTAGCAGCCTTTACGCTGAATGTGGCGCGCCCGGACACGCCAGCCAAGACAGGCGGCATCAGGTATTTCAAGCCGGCCAGCGCTTCAGCGCGCGTAATAAATTGGCCGTTGGTCAAGACAGTGCTGCCATCGGATTTATACAGCGTGCCGGTCGTGAGCGACGACACCTTGAAATGCGTGATTTCCGTCGCATAATCCGATGCGGCGTTCGAGATAATAATCAATCCGGTAGCGGTAGTTCTAAGCGCATTGGTAACGGACGGCGTCGCGGTCGGCAGTCCGCCGATAACATAAATCGTACCCGTGGCCGCATCGCTTTGGGGTTGACCCACGGACATGGTATTAGTCCACGCCTTGATTACAACATAACCGTTGCCGTTACTGCCGGCGCTGGGACTCGGAACAAAGAACAAACCGTTCGTCTGCGTAAACCACCCGCCGACGGTAATCTGGGTGTTAGTGGCAGCATCTGTATACAGCTTGCCTCCGATCGTGTTGACCAGATAATAGGCATTAATGTCGGCCGGCGTATCGTTGGTATTCAGTTGAATTACCAAGCCATTCGTATTGACACCGCCGCGCCGTGCATAAGCATCGGAGATCGAAGCGGCCGCGTGCGCACCGGGATAAACATTCATGCTGTTCGTTCCGCCAAAACCGCCCGCTCCCTGTGCGGAATATTTGAAACTGCCATAATTGGTCTGTTCGAGCGTTAGCTTGAATTTCACGCCGCTGCCGATTGTCGCCGAGGACACAACCTGGCCATTGGTGATCGCCGTAGACCCGTCGCTCTGGTACAGCGTGCCGGTGATGGCCATAAACACGTAATTACTGACATCCGAACTTGCATCGTTGACGTTATTGGTTAACTGGATAATGCCGCTAACTTCATTGCGGGGTACATTGGTCGTTGCCGGTATGTTTGTGGGCGTGGACGGTTTAATGTAAATATAAACCGTGGCGGGGTCGCCGGTATAACTATTGGCGTCACTGTTCGTAAAGGCCCGGACGGTAAACGAACCGGAGCCGGCACCGCCGTTGGTGCCATAGGTCAACTTGAACAGATAACTGTTGGTGGAAATTTCCCCGTTGGAGACCCACGTGGACCCGTCGGCCGTCTTCACGGCGCCCTGCGCATCGTATAGCGTGCCCCCGTTGGTGGCGGAGAACTGATAGAATGGGAAAGACGCCCAGAAATCGCCGACGCTGTTTGTGACCTGGAATATTGACGACATCGTTCCGCGGGTCAGGTTGGTGGTCGCCGGGGTCACCGTGGGAACTACCACTGCCTGGGCAGTTCCCAAGCCGAGCATTAGCGTCAAGGCCGCGAACACGCCGACCCGGTTGAACAACGCGGACGTGAATTTACCAAACGGTTGTGACTTCATACGACGAACCTCCTGCTGTTGTTGTTGCTAATTAAAAACAAAAAATTACGTGTATAGAAATGTGGCCTGCGCATATAATGCAACAAATTGCCCCAAAAGGTCAATGAAGTAAATGGACTTTTTTTGAGCAATCTTTTTCCCTTATTATATAGAGGCATTTCCCCTATCGGCTTTTTCGGCCTGCACCGGCGCCGATTTACTCCGCCAGCGGCCGGCGCGATGGATCAGCTCGCTCCCGGTTTTAATCTGCAACTTGCGCTTGATGCGCTCGCGGTAACCCTGGATGGTCTTGATGCTCAAATGCAGGCGCTCGGAAATCTGGCGCGTCGAAAGCCCGTTGCCCAAATGCTCGAACACGCGCAGTTCGCGGTCGGTCAGCGCATCCTCGCACGCGCCGTTGCCATTGCCGTTGCCGTTGGGCGCTGCCAGCAGTTGCGCCATCACCTGGTCGCGAATCTGATCGTGCATGAAGATCTTGCCATTCAGCGCTTCGCGCAAGCCTGCCACCACGCGCTCGGGGTGCTCGTTTTTGCTGATATAAGCGCCGGCGCCGGCACGGAACGACCGGAACGCATACTGGGTTTCGTCGCAGGCGGAAAACACGACGACTTTCATGGCGGGGCGCAATTTTTTAATTTCCTGAATCAGCTCGAGCCCGCATCCATTCTGAAGCGCAACGCCGACCACCACCGCGTCCGGCGCATGGTCTTTCAGCGCCTTCAGGGCGTCATGAAAACCGTCGTACTGGAGGCTGACTTGCATATCCTTCTGTTGTTGAATCAGCCGGCTCAGCGCTTCGCGCACAATCGGGTGCGCATCCAAAATCATAATTTGCGCTTTACGGCCGGCTCTCGTTTTTTTCGAACGCATGCGACCTTCCTCGCGGTTGCCTACTCAAAAGTGTCCGGTGTTCCTCCGAGTAGTTACCTTTTCGCCGAATAGTTTAAAGCCCCATGGGAAAAAAGCTATAGTCGAAATCATGATTAGGATGTAGGAGAAAATACCACATCAACTTTTATAAAAAGTGTACCTTCCCATCCCGACAAGTCAACACCATATTTCACATTTTTTTTATTAAACATATTTGCGTTAAACACACGCCGCCCTTTCCGTCACTGAGCCCGGTTGATATGAAAACGATGCCGCCAGCAGGCAAAGCAGACTCGCGACCTTGAGGGCCGCCAGCAGGAAGCAAGTAGCGGTAATCCCAAACAGGGGCAGGAGCAAAACACCGACGACCAACCCGCCCAGCGCGGCTCCCACAAGATCCGCCGTATTGGTAATCGCCGCGGTAACGCCTTGACCCGCATCGGCGGTATCGCGGCTTGGCATCGCAGGCGCAACATTTTTCAGCAATTCATTGACCAACACAAATTGTGCGCCGACCAGGGCGCCGCTCACGGCAATCAATCCATATATGAGCGCCTCCACCCAACCCCACGGAATCCAGGGCATCAGGCTGGAGGATAATCCGGTCATCAGCCACGGGATACAGGCCGCTTCCGCAATCAAAAGGATTTCCATCACCGCCATGGCGCGCCATTGTCCCGACCTCTTGAGAGTCGGGACACACCCCGTCGCGCCCAAGGTCAACCCTAACATGAACATGGCCACGATCAATCCCACTTTGGAATAAACGTATCCCAGCAATGATTGGAACACAAAGATCAGGATCAGCTCCAACGCCATGCCGCACAACCCGGTTGCGGCCATCACCACTACCAGCATGCTCCGGGAAAAAAAGGACGCCGGCCCGCCTGCGCCCGGTGAGGGCACCGGGCCTACAATTTCGGTTATTCTATGTAGGCCACGTGCCTTCACGTGGCGCTCGTGGGGAAGAATGACACAGCCCTGCTTGGCGCAGGCAGGCCTGCGACCGAGCACCACTCCAATGCCGAGACATACAAGGCCAAAACCCAATAACGCACCTGTCACCCACCCCTGGCGCAGGCGAGCAAGCCAAACCAGCAGGGATTCCAGACCCGATCCGCTGAACCGGCTCCACAACGCAATCTGATAGAACGTGGACACGGGCTTTAAGACGGCATTGGCCGTTACCGGAATGGCCGCCAGCTGCCGTTCGACAAAATCAAGTTTTTCAGGACTGATTTCATCGGCGTTTAGAAAATACTCCGGTCGAAAGTAATGGGTCTTGATATCCGCTCCGGCACTGCGCCGGAACAGTGTCGCGCGCGCCAATGTAACGGGGCTATTGGTTGCGCCGGCAAAAAATTGGTTTTTTGTGCCGGAGGTCACGAGCACGCGACCAAACACGGCCTGGAGGGCCGCACAAATGGAAGCGCTCAGAAACGCGGCTTCGCCCTGCAGGTCTTCGGATGCCGAGACCGCCGTGTAAAGGAATCCGTCGGGCGACAGAATGGAGCGAATATCCCGGTAAAAGTCTTGCGTGTAAAAGCGATTAAGCGCGATCGTGGCCGGCTCGGCGGCATCCACCAGGATGGCGTCAAACAGTGGCGCGGTTGTGCCCCAAGGCGCGGTTGCGCCCGACGCAACCTCAGTTATGGGGGTGGGATAACGGACTTCCATGCTGTCATTCCCGCGAAAGCGGGAATCCAGCATTAAGTTTTCCTGGATTCCCGATCGAGTCGGGAATGACAGAAAACATTTGCCCCCACGCAACTGATGCATTGCGTCCCGGCGTCCGTATTGCTTGACGTAACGGAGAGCGTCCATGTGGATCTGCTCCAGGCGCGGATCGCGCAGGGCTTGCCGAAAATCCGCCGACGCCACGGATTCAAGCAAGCCATTGATTTTATCATCCAATTCGATGTGAACCAGCTTCTGCAAGGGGTATTTCAAAAGCTCCGGAATATCGTTGACCGGATTGCCGCCAATCAGCAACACCCGCCGGGCCTCCGGTTTCTGAGCCATGACAAAATGAATCTTGTGCTCGCCCGTAATGGCGTCGGGAAAAACGGCCATCACCTGGCCGTTGGCGTAAAGGGTGATCTGCCCTTCCGTTTCGATTAGCGCCAGATTCTGATAGCGCGAATCACAGGAGGCCAGCAGACGCGCAGCCGATGGGTGCGCGGAACCGGATGAGGGCAGCACGCCAAAAGAACGCCAGCGCCCCTCGACACTGGCGCGCTCCAGCGGCGCCAGGCAAGCTGGACAACAAGCCAGACCCATGAAAGCTAATGCCGCCAGACCCAACGCCCAGTGAAGTGTCCGCACAACGGTCAGCCCGGCCGCGCCCAGCAGAGCGATGGCGCCGGCCAGCATTGCCACGGCCAAGGGGCTCATGATCCATACCAGCCAGAACGAAAAAGCCGCGCCGGCAACCATACTACCCAGCGATTCCGCCGCATAGACGCGGCCGACCGCATACGGCAATTGCCGTGCTGCCAACCGGCAGGCACAGGGAAACGCTATCCCGATGATCAGACAGCCGGGTGCAAGGATGACCGCCAAACTGGCGAGCATGGAAAAAAAAGGCGCGTATTCCCCGTAAGCCACGTGGAGCGCAGTCCAGACGATACGGATCGCCCCGACTTGGAGTGGCAACAGGACCGCCGCCAGCACAAGCAAGATCACCAGCAGAACCCGCAGGTGCTCCGCCGACCAACGCGCGATTATAAATGTTGCCAGGAGCGAACCCGCGCCGATCAGCACCAGCCACGTGCAGAACATGGCGCCGATGGTGAGCTCGTTGCCGAAAAAGACGACCAGAAATTCGCGTAGAAGCAGAATCTGCGCCAGGAGCGCATAGGCGCCCATGCAAATCATGAGTGTCAAAAGTCGGCCGTATGCGAAAGCGTATGACGAACTATTATCGTGTTGCCAGCGCATATGTATAGGCATAGCAAACAAACTATTGAAAAACAAATCAAAACACCTATATTTATGATTCTTTTCGCCATCTCATAACAATATCGGCTTTTGCCCGATTGAGCGGCCAGCCTAAAGGAGAATATCGTGAAACCTTTAAAATGGACAACGCACGAGGATCTGGCCATCAACACGCGCCCCATTGTCCGCCGCGAGGAATATCTCGATTACATGACCTTTCGAAGCAACGCGCGGCCGCTCTTTACCGAAATATTCGGCCCCATCATCGGTTTGAAGGAAGAATGGGAAGCGCAGGGGGCTTCGCCCTCAGAGTTGGATTTCTCCGCCTTCACGTATCGCTGCGAGGACAGGGGCTCGGTGAGCGTCAACACCGGACGGTTGGGCGGGTATGACGAGGTTGTGCTTGAGGAAAACGACGCGCATCGCATAACGCGTGATGCGCTCGGGCGCAGAATGATGCTGTGCAAGGGCATGGCAACACTGCCGTTGCCGCTCGATCATCCGGTTAAAACCATGGACGACTGGCTGAAGATCAAACCCTGGTATGAATTTTCGGAAGCGCGCTTTCACCCAGCGTGGGCAGTAATGGCACGGCGTCATTTGCAGGCCGGTCGGGTGCTCTGCGTTTCCATTCCAGGCGGATTTGACGAGCCCCGTCAGTTGATGGGCGAAGAGGCGCTCTGCATGGCCTATTACGATCAGCCCGAACTTATTCACGATATCCTTAAAACGATGGGCGACACAGCCATTGCCGTTCTGACGCGCGTCGTTGCCGAAGTTCAGGTGGATATGCTCGATGTGCATGAAGACCTGGCCGGCAAGTCCGGCTCGCTGGCAGGGCCCGTGCAGATTCGGGAATTTATCGCACCTTATTACAAACGCGTATGGGAGGTTCTCGCCCAGGGAGGCGCTCGTCTTTTCGATGTGGACAGCGACGGCGATATTAATTCCATCATTCCCGCGTTTCTGGAAGCCGGTGTCAATTGCCTGCATCCCATGGAGCCGGCTTCGAATATGGATATTGTCAAAGTGCGCGGACAGTTCGGGACGAAACTGGCGTTTTATGGCGGCCTGGACAAGCATGTGCTCCGCCAAAGCAAAGCCGCTATTGTCAAGGAACTGGAATATAAAATTCCTCCCATGGTTCAGTCGGGCGGCTGTGTCCTTGCGCTGGACCATCGCATTCCCAATGGGACCCCCTTGGACAATTATCGTTTTTACGTAGGCAAAGTCTGGGAAATATTGGATCGTGAAGCATCCCGCACCCGTTAGAAATGCGGGCACGAAGCGCGAGACAGGCTCTCATTACGCCAGCCTCAGGCTACTCCAAGGCCATCCCGGCCGTCGGTCAACCACTCGAGGTTGAAGCGAGCCAGCATGAGTCCTTCGTAGGGCGACTGCTCGCCGCGCTCGTATAAACAAATCGCTGTGCCGTCAGGCAGAACGGCCAGACAGGAGTAGGCCGAGGGGCCGGCGTAAAGTCGCTTCGCCACTGGCCAGGTTTTTCCCTCATCGCAGCTCAGGCGAACGGTCATTTTCTCGCGGACATCCCCGGCGGCACAGGAGAACAAGAGCCTGTTTTTGTCATGACTTTGTTCATCGGTCAAGCGGATGATACATACTTGGCAGGACGCGCCACGGAGATCCGGATGATCTTTTAACTTCGACCAGGAGAGGCCGCCGTCTTGACTGACAGCCACCTTATGTCTGTGGTTTTCAGTGAAATCTCGTATGGCAAGCAGAAGCGTCCCATCGCCAAGTTCGACAACCTGGCTTTCGTCGCCTGCTTCGGTGCTGCCGCCTGCGGCCCAAGTCGCTCCGTGGTCGTCTGAATAGATGACATGGCACGGCCAACACGGTTTGTCGGCTCCCCTAACGGTCTTGTGACAGCAGGGGATAACCAGGCGGCCGCTTGCGAGCTGAATCCCGCGGCCGGGACCCGTGTAGTACACGATCCAGTCCGCCGGCTTCACGTCGTTAGTGATGTCCTTCGGTTCTGACCAGGTCAATCCATCGTCTTCCGAATGATAGGCATAGACACGACGGGACTTCTGGGCTTCTTCGGAGGTCATGCTCTCGTGGACAAGGTTCCAACAGTTGAACATCCAGATATTCCCGGTATGCCGGTCCACCACCACCGCCGGGTTGCCGCAGGTTTTACCCGGATCGTGCCACACAACCTGCTGTTTGCCCCAGGTCAGGCCGCCATCGGTGCTGCGTTTCATCAGGATGTCGATCTCGCCGAAGTCATGGATGCTGTTTCTTCGCCCCTCGCAAAAGGCAAGCAGGGAACCCTGCGTAGTGACAACGATCACCGGAACGCGATATGTGTGATACCAATCCGTTCCGCTCACGAAAAGATCCGTTTGTTCCAGATAAGGTTTGTTTTCGTTCATAGCAACCTCATTTCATCGTTTCGACTTCCCGGGGTATGGACACATCCGCCTTGATGGCGCGTTTGATATTCCTGGACTTACCCATCAAATCCTTCGCGCGGTTTGCGCTGGAAAGATAATTGATGACAACGGCCGCGCCGTTTTCGGCCAAAGCGACGGCAATCGCCTCCCCTATCCCCTTGGCACCGCCGGTTACCAGTACCGTTTTGCCCTTCAGATTCACCCGGACGTTGTTCATGGCCGATATTCCCTGCCTGATGGTTTCATTGTTTGCCTGACCTTGGCAACAGCGGCCTCCTTATTATGGCCTTGCGTCCTATCGCTGTGTTTTTCATTCCACGCCACTTCCTGGAGCTGGCTCATGACATGGGCATACATGGCCTTCCTGGCCGCATCGGCATCGCGCTTTTCGATGGCCGCGAAAATCGCCCGATGCATTTCAAGGGTCCGTTTGACCACCTTCGGAATAACCCTTAAATGCTCTTTCACCTTGCGCTGGAATTGCCCGGCAATTAATTGGCCGAAGCACTGCATGACCGGATTGTGGGTGGCTTTCAGCAGTTCCATGTGGAAACGTTCGTCTGCCTTTTCCCATTCGGCGTCAGGGGCGGTGAGCGGTATCTTTTCCATCTGCTCAATGGCATCAAGCAGGGCCAGCAGGTCCCTGGCGGTCCGGGCCCGCACCGCCTCCGCGATAATGGCGCTTTCCATCGCCGCCCGGGCTCGGACCAGGTCCGGAAACGTGTGCCCCATCCAGTCCAGGTGCCACCGAATCGGCTCGTGCAGCGTTTCAAGGGAAGATTCCCTGATGCACGTTCCACCTTTGCGCCGGGTCTTGATCAAGCCCTGCTGTTCCAGGATCGCCAATCCTTCCCGGAGACGATTGATCCCAATCCCAAGCTGCCGGCTGAGCTTGTCGTGACTGGGCAATTTGTCGCCCTCACGCAGCTTCCCGTCGCGGATCATCCGCTTCAATACATCGGCGGTTGCCACGGCGCCATTGTTTATCATACTACTTAATTTGCTTTTCATGGGATGATATATAGCAAAGCGCGCCAAGGGTTGTCAACAGATATTACGATTAATATTTGCTTGGCGTAAACCGCTCAAACAAGCATTGCAAATCGAGCTTAATTCCATATAGTGATTTGGCGTTTATGTGAAATACCAAACCACGCTTCAAAGCATGAATTTTTGATACACACAGGAGATGGATAATGACCAAGCACACAACACCCAAGAAACGCATTGTGGCGGCCCTGCTGGGGAACGGACACATTGGGCTGCTTGAAGAGCCAATCCCGCCGGTCAAGCCCGGCACGGTGCTGGTCGAGGTACACAGTTCGCTGATCAGTCCCGGCACGGAACTGGGCGGCTGGCATCAGTTGCGTCAGGAATTGACGCAGCCCAGGCCGGACGCCAAACCGAAACCATTCGGCTATGCCAATGCCGGCGCGGTGTTGAAAACCGGTCATGGCGTGGCCGATTTAAAACCCGGCGATCGCGTGGCGTGCATGGGCGGCAATGCCAAGCACACCAATTTCTGTGTCATCCCGCACAATCTTTGCATTAAACTGCCGCCGAACGTGACTTTTGATGACGCTTCCTATGGCCATCTGGCCGCCACGGCCCTGCAGGCCTTGAGGCGTGCGGCGCCGGAATTCGGCGAGTTTTTTTCGGTTATCGGCCTGGGCATCGTAGGCCAGATCACGGCCCGGCTACTGACACTGAACGGCGTATATGTCATCGGTTGGGAAACGATGGCATTGCGTAACGCCATTGCCCATAAAAGCGGCATCGCCGCAACGGTCTCCCCGATCAAGGAAGACGCCGTAGCCGCGACAATGCAATTCACCGGTGGTCATGGACTGGACGGCTCGGTTTTTGCATTCGGCGGCGATGGCACCAAGGTCATGGAACAAACTTTTGAATGCCTGAAAAAATCACCCGATGGACACCGCATGGGGCGGGTCGTGGTGGTCGGCGGCACGCGTTTCATACAGCCCCGTTCGCCATCCAATTTCGATATACGCATGGCCGGCCGCACCGGCCCCGGCTATCACGACGACCCGTGGGAAGTCGGAGCGGATTACCCGCCGGTCTTCATGCGCTGGACCACGCGCACCAACTTGGCGCTCTGCATCCGCCTGATCGGCGAAGGCAAGTTAAACGTGGATTGCCTGACCACGCACCGCATCGCCCTGGAGCAGGTGGATGCCGAAATCCAGAAGGCGATCCGCGATCCGGACAAGGTCATGGGCGTCGTGCTTAAGATGAAGCACTGAGGGCGGCGAAAGCATGTAGAGCGTAGAGAGTGGAGCGTTGAGCGTAAAGCGCGAATCAAATAACTCCGAACGGAGAACTGATCACTAATTACTAATCACTTTTTGCTCTCAGCAACCGGTGGGGAAATGGGCTCTGATTTTTCGCGGCGCAGGTGCCACCAGCGTGCGCCCAAGCCTAATAACAGCAAACCGAGGATCACGGCGATGGCAAGCCTTTCGTTGGGTGTCAGGTAAAACCAGGCCTTCGCCAGCCCCCGCCAAGAATGGGATGTATTCGGAGCGTTCATGCCCAATAGTCCACTCGAGACCGCGCTAATAAACAAGAAATTGCTAAAGCAAGAGAGGATTCACCACGGAGGCACGGAGATGAGCGGGCCTCCTCGATCTCTTCCCTCTCCCCATACGAGTATTGCGTGCATTTGGCGCAAGGCGTTACGCCCTGCGCCAAATGCACGCAACGATTGATCGGAAGAGAACACGTGAGGAGAAGTCCTTTCTCCGTACCTCTGTGCCTGCTATGTAACTCCAAGTCAAGTCCTCTCATTGAGCCATTCTATTAACCGAAAAAATATATTTATGCCCTTCAATATGTCGCCTACGGTCATGGAGCGAGAACGCTTTTTATGGTTT
>Ga0209749_1001481_pt1 | contig 20410 bp, 19 predicted proteins | sample EPASupsiteSAE347_FD_187267 | JGI IMG/M metagenome (GOLD analysis project Ga0209749, IMG submission 187267) | Bioremediated contaminated groundwater from EPA Superfund site, New Mexico - Sample SAE3-47 (SPAdes) (version 2) | ecosystem: Environmental > Aquatic > Deep subsurface > Groundwater >... | reverse complement strand
CGATGCTCTTGGATAAATTGATCAGGGATTTGAAAATTTCCTGCTTGAAATAATTGGTCGCCATCCCGTTGATAATGGATCGGTCGATCTTGATGATATTGGGCCGGAGCAGGGATATCCGGTCAAAATTGGAATGTCCCGTTCCCACATCGTCGAGGGCGATATTCAATCCACATTCGCGGTAAGTGTTCGCAAAACGGATCAAGGCTCCCGTATCCACGCTTTCCGATTCCACAATTTCAATCACGATGTTGGCGGGGGGAATTTCATGCCTCGTGAGTTGATCGAGGAGATAGCCCGATCCGACGATCTCCGCGGATAAAAAAGATGTTTCGACATTGAGAAATAAGAGGCTGTTTTTTTGAAACCGATGGATGGTTCGGAAGGCGGCCAGGACTTTTTCGCGGCAAAGGCGGTCGAGATCGAGGCTGATGCCATGCTCGCGGGCCGCTTCGAACAGGAAGACGAGCGGGATCAGGCCCCCGTGCCGGGTTTTACCACGGATTAACCCTTCGAAGCCGATGATGGAATGATTGCGGGCCGATAAGATCGACTGAAATTCGACGAAAACTCTTTCTTCCGCAATAATCTCCTCCAGCATCGACAGCGAAAGTCCGAAATGTTGACTATTGGCCAATATAAACTCCTCGAGGCCGGATTCTCAGCCTGAATTTACCGAAAGGATGGCCATGATTCGCGGTTCATGGCCCCAATCAAGGGGGATTATTCGGCTGCCCGTTTGCCGCAGAAGGTGATGCAATTCGAATACCATAAGCAATAAACATTCTAACATTTTGCATTCACTTAGGAAATGACGATCACATTAGGGATACGCGGGAAGGATTTCACTACAATTTGGGCCTTTCTATCTGATAATATGCAAATTTGTTCCATAAATGCCTCGTTGCCCATTACCCCATCCCCCTCCTAACCTCCCCCTTGAAGGGGGAGGGATATTGTTATTACCCTCCTCTGATGGGGATGGATGTTGTTATCGCCCTCCTCCTTGAGAGCGGGAAAAACAAAGAGGAATTTCCGGATAATACCTGATGCCGAGGTCAAGGATCTGTCAGGGATGGTTTTCGATCGTTTTTTTGACGATGGCATCCAGATCGGCAGGGGATATGTTTTTACGGAGGTCGGCCATTTCCTTGAACCGGGCGGTAATGTCATTGAGCTGCTCTTCGTCAGCCATGTAACCTGATTTTTTTATGTAATCCATAATAGCACTGCTTCCGGAATGCTTGCCGAGGATGAACCTGCTCCCGGGAGCCCCTACCGAGCGGGGGGTTATGATTTCGTAGGTTCGCTTATCTTTGCGCAGGCCGTCCTGATGGATGCCCGCTTCATGGGCAAAGGCATTGGCGCCGACGATGGCCTTGTTGGGGGGAACGGGAATCCCGGTGATCTCCGTCAGGAGCCGGGACGTCCGGTAGAGCTGTTCCGTATTGATCCTCATCTGCACGCCAAAGCGGTCGTTTCTTGTCTTTAAGGCCATGACCACTTCTTCCAGGGCGGCATTGCCTCCCCGTTCGCCGATGCCGTTTATCGTGCATTTCACCTGCCGGACGCCCTGTTCCACCGCAGCCAGGGTGTTGGCCACGGCCAGGCCCAGATCGTCATGACAATGGACGGAAAGGACGTGCTCGCCGATATTTCCGACGTTCTCGAATATATAGCGTATCAACTCGCCGAATTCTCCGGGAATGGCATAACCCACCGTATCGGCGATATTGACGACGTTGGCGCCGGCAGCGATGGCCGCCTCCAGGAGCCGGCAAAGAAAATCCCTGTCCGCTCTTGTCGCATCCATGGGGGAAAACTCGATGTTGTCCGTATAGGTCCGGGCATGGGCGATGGCGCTTTTTGCCATCTCCACGGCTTCCTGCCGGCTTTTCATCAACTGATATCGAAGCTGAATATCGGAAGCGGGAAGGATAATGTGGATGCGGGGATCAGCCCCTTCCCGGACGGCCTCCCAGGTCCGGTCGATATCGGAGATTTTTGCCCTGGCAAGGGCGGCGATCCGGGAACCCCTGATTTCCCGGGCTATCCGACGAACTGCCTTGAATTCTCCCGCGGAGGCAACCGGGAAACCCGCTTCAATAACGTCAACGCCCAACATCTCCAGTTGTCTCGCCATGCGAAGCTTTTCTTCAGGCGTCATGGCGGCGCCGGGCGACTGTTCGCCATCCCGCAGGGTCGTATCGAAAATGAAAATCCTTCTTTCCTGCATGGCTATTTCCTTACGAATCAGGCTAAATTCCGATTAACGGCGTCCATTTTTCCGTAGAGCGCGGTCATATCGCTCTTCAGCAGGCCCGCCCGCCTGTAAAACCTCAAGGCCCTGTTGTTCCCGGCGGCGGCAACAAGTTGGACGCGGCATGCGCCGCGCTCGGCCCCCCAGACGAGGACCTGATCCAGGAGCTTTGCCCCGATGCCTTTCCGCCGGAATCCGGGGGCGACATACATATCTTCCAGTAAAATAGAATAGCCGCCGCTGGATGTCGAGACGACGAGCTGGGCGGTGACCATGCCCACAACGACGCCAGCCGCTTCGGCAACAAAAATGGTCCGGGCGTGAGGTTCCGCAAGCAGAAGGTGCAGGCCCGCCCGATGTCTGTCGACATCGATCGTAAAGTCTTTTTCAATAGCGAAAAGATCCTGGAGAAATGTCGCCAACGTCTCGATATCTCCGGCCTCTCCTTTCCTGATGCGAATATTCATCACCGTTGCATATCCTTTCCTTAGAACTAAATGGCCAGCGCCAGCCGCGGCGCCCGCACTGCCCGGGCAGGCGCGCCCGTTGACGGTATGGCCGCGATGGCTCGCTGCAGCCAGCCCTTATCGATTTTCCCCTCCACAACAGGCAATATTTCATCGGCAAGAGCGAAGGCCTCTTGAATATCATGGGTAACATAAATAATAGGGAAGTTAATTTCCTTCCTTAACAGTTTGATGTCTTCCCGCAACTTCCGCCGGGTCATGAAGTCGAGGGCTGAAAAAGGTTCATCCAGAAGCAAAACCCTGGGATTGCGGGCCAGGGCCTGGCAGATGGCGCAACGCTGACGTTCGCCTCCGGAAACCATATTGGGCTTGCGATCGCGCAGGTGGCTGATGCCGAACAGATCGAGGAGGTCGTCGGCCCTTTTCCGATCCTTGGCGGCAAAGGCCGCATTTTCACGGAGCGTTAAATGGGGAAACAAGGTATAATCCTGAAAGACGTATCCCAGGCAGCGCTTCTGAGGAGAGACATTGATCCTTTTCAATGAATCGAACCATACCTCGTCCCCGTAGCTGATACGACCTTCATCCGGTCTTTCAAGACCCGCGATCATGCGAATCGCCGTTGTCTTGCCACTGCCCGACGGTCCGATCATCGCCGGCAATTCTGCATCGGCGCATGAAAAACTTATATCAAGATCGAAGTACATCAGCTTTTTTTTGAGGTCAACCCGGAGTGCCATATGAAGCTTCCCCGCAATTCAGCCTAAATAAGATAACGGTCCGCAGTTTTGCCCTCTTCCAGGGCGTCGATGATCTCGTCAATAATTGATTCATTCTCGATCTTGCCGTACCACCAGTTTTCCGGATAGATGACCATGGCCGGTCCCCGGTCGCATACCTTCAGGCAACCGGTGCTGGATACGACAACATCCGTCAAACCCCGGTCGGACAATTCCCGTTCCATATATTGAAGGAGCTGCAGGGAGTCTTTTTTGCTGCATACGCCCTGGGAATCGCCCGCAGCCCGAAAGCTTCCACAGACAAAGATATGATGTTTCGGTGTTTTCATGTCTATTTCCTCTCTTTCAATTAGTCCGTTTGTATCGTTGCTTATCCGCAACCCATCCCGCTCCCGCTGCATTGCTGCCCGATGCCGCAACGGCCCGCCGGGCGGAGAAGGATCTTTGGAATCTCTTTTCCCGAAAGGGCGGCCGCGACGCCCTCTTTCGCCAACCCTTCCATGACGACAACGCGAAGGCCGCTCCCTTCGAGCACGACCAGCGGCGAGGGGCCGATGCCGCTCACGAGAACGGTGTTGCAGTCGTGCAACAGCAGGGCCATTGTTTCCCAGCGCTCCGGACCGCCGCCGGAAGGGGGCGTCGGGCGCCGGTCGATGAGAACCGCTTTCCCGTTATCCATGGCGAAGATCCATAATCCGGCGGCCTCTCCCAGGTGTTGGTTCACGAAGATTCCTTCCATGCTGGCAACGGCCACGTAGGGCCGCTCCGGACTCCGCCGGGGCCGGGAGGCCTTCCGGAGGAGATCCATAATCTTTTCATTCTGCTCCTCCCCGATCAGGCCCGCCGCATCGGCCCGGCACCGGCCGCAATGAGTCATCTGGGGGAGGTACGAACCCGCCGCCTCCCGCAGGGCGCTGATCTTATCCGCCGGAAGGGGAGCAATGCCGGCAAAGGGCGTACCGGCAACGTGGTACATGGGAATGGCGTTGAAAATATCCGCCTTCAGGTCCGCCATCCGCCGCGCCACTTCCGGAATATGGCGGTCATTGACACCCGGGATAATGACCGCATTGATTTTAACGGTCATACCCCTTTCCTTGAGGAGACGGATCGCCTCCGTCTGGCTTTCCAGGATTATGCGGGCGGCATCACCTCCCCGGTAAACCTTGCGGTTTTTTCTGGCCCAGGCATAGATCTTTTCTCCGACAGCCGGATCGACGGCGTTGACCGTCACGGTTACATGGCTGACCTTCAGACCCGCCAGATCATCCACATAGCCTGCCAGGGCCAGACCGTTCGTGGCGACGCAGAGCATCAGGTCAGGATGACGCTGCCGGACGTGGCGCAGCGTCTCCAGGGTTTCCTCCGGATTCGCGAAAGGATCCCCGGGACCGGCTATGCCCACCACGGCAATGTTATCGATCCGATCCAGGACCTCGTCGAGATAATCCGCCGCCTGCCGGGGCAGTAAGACGGCGCTTGACACGCCGGGACGGGATTCGTTCACGCATTCAAAGTCGCGATTGCAGTAGTTGCACTGCATGTTGCACTTCGGCGCTACGGGGAGATGAATCCGCCCCGTCCGGTGGCGTGCGCCTTCGCTGAAGCAGGGATGGTCATGGTAATTCATAATGGCGCCTCCTATATATAACTGTATCCGATCGCGGAGCTTCTCTGTTTATGCGCGATTAAGGCATTGACGATCCGATCGAAGAGCTGTTGCGTTCCTTCGTATCCCACATGCAGGATGCGCTGGCCGCCGATGCGGTCATGAATCGGGAACCCGGCGCGCACCAGGGGGATGTTCAGGTTTTTTGCCAGATAATAGCCCTTGCTGTTGCCGATGATGATGTCCACGCCGATGTCCCGGCAGATCTCCAGCATATCCTCAAAGTCCGAATCTTCCCGGATGATGATATCCTTTTGATGGGCAGCCAAGCCCGCGGAAACGGTTTCCCTGAATTTTCCGGTCGAGGCGCCGGTGGCGCACAGGGCCGGGACCATGCCGATTTCATCCAGAAAGGAGGCCATGGACGCCACAAAGTCCGCCTCGCCATAAACAACGGCGCGTTTGCCCGCGACGGCCTTATGGCCGTCAATATAAGCGTCCACCAACCGTCCCCTTTCTTTTTCATACTTTTTCGGCATGGCGGCGCCTGATATCTTTTCCAAGGCGCGGAAGAAACGATCAGTTTCGCCGATGCCGATGGGAATCCCCAACGTCTCGGCCTTGACGCCGAATTTCTCTTCGAGATAAGAGGCGGCCGTATCCGTAGCGGCAAGGCTTTTGCCCAACTGTATGGTCGCCGCGGAGCGGCCCATGGCCCGGATCGATGCCACCGGGGTCCCGCCGGGGGAGAGCTTCCGGTAATCGGACCAGGCTTCGCCGTCCAGGGTTTCCGAATAATCGGGGAGCATCGTATAGGAGAGCTGAAAATCATCCAGGATCTCCTTGAGATGCCGCAGATCCGCCGCCGATAAGAATCCGGGGACGACATTCAATCTTCCGCTCCGGGGGCCGCCGGCGGCAAGACTGATAACGGTTGCCCGGACGGCCTCGTGATAACCCTCCATATGGGTTCCCCGGTAACTGGGGGTCGAGGCATGGATCAGGGCCGGGATTTCCTCGCCCTTTTTCGCTGCCTTATACTGTGCGAGATAACTGCGGACATCATCGCCGATTGTCTCCGACAGGCAAGTGGAAGCAATGCCGACGGCCGACGGTTTATACTGGCTCATCAGATTGTCCAGGGCGATCCGCAGGTTGCCGGCGCCGCCGAAGATGGCCGTCGTTTCGCTGAAATTCGAGGAGGCAATATCCATGGGTTCCTTAAAATGGCTGATCACGTAACGGCGTATATAAGTCGCACAGCCCTGTGAACCGTGAATAAGGGGTACGCAGCCCTCGATACCCCGGAAAACCAGACTTGCTCCCAGAGGCGCGCAAAGCTTGCAGGCGTTTCGCGTCGAAACAAAGGATGGGGCCGTCTTTTTAACCGTTCGCGGCTTTACGGAATCCGTTCTCATCTCCGACCTCCTCCTTTCCCGCCCGCAGGCGTTTCGCCGGTGAGAATTGCCATACGGGGCTCGTGATGGAGCCATGAACTTCACGGCAAAAGTTGATCATTCCCTCAAATCCGGCCAGGGCCTCCTTGCGTTCATGGTTATGGTCACAAAAGGCGACCCCCATTTTATAGGCAATGGGCCGCTCTTTCACGCCGCCGATCAGGAGATCCACATTCTTTTCCGACATAAAACGGGAGAGCTCCAGGGGATTCGTATCATCGACGATAATGGTGCCTTCGTCACAGATCTCTTCCAGATATTCGTAATCTTCCCGGTTTCCCGTCTGGGAACCGACCATGGCCGTCCGGATGCCCAGATGGCGCAGGGCCTTAACCAGGGAAAAGGCCTTGAACGACCCGCCCACATAAATGGCCGCCTTTTTCCCTTCCAGATCCTTCCGATACCTTTCAACCTCGGGATAAATACGATTCACTTCCCGGCGCACCAATTCTTCCGTATTTTTCAGGATGCCGGTGTTGTTGAACCGACGGGCAACCCGGTACAGGGCGTCGGCCGTATCCTCGATCCCGAAATAAGAGACCCGTTCGCAGGGAATGCCATAGTCCCTCTCCATCATCTTGGCCAGATAGGTCATGGACCCGGAACATTGAACGACATTCATCGCCGCCCGGTGAGCCCGCCGGATTTCATCCACCCGTCCGTCACCGGTCATGCACGAGACAACTTCGACACCCATCCGTTGATAGTATTCCTTGATGATCCAGGTCTCGCCGGCAAGGTTGAAATCCCCCAGGATGTTGATGCTGTAAGGAGCGGCGACCCATTTATCATCCGTTCCGATAAGTTGGAACAGTGCCTCGCAGGCGGCCTTATAGCCGTCTTTTTTGGTTCCCCGGAATCCTTCCGAGTGGACCGGGATCACATCAATGCCCTGTTCACCGGCAACCTTCCGGCAAACGGCCTGGACATCGTCGCCGATCAGGCCGACGATGCAAGTGGCATAGACAAAGGCGGCCTTCGGGCGGTAGGCGGCAATCAGTTCCGTCAAAGCGGCGTAAAGTTTATTCTCCCCGCCGTATATGACCTCCTCCTCGCGCAGATCAGTTGAGAAACTCAGCCGGTGGAGTTCGGGTCCCGAAGACAGGGAGCCGCGGATGTCCCACGTATAGGCGGCGCAGCCGACGGGACCATGGATCAGGTGCAGGGCGTCGGCAATAGGATAGAGGACCACCCGGGATCCGCAGAAGACACAGGCCCGCTGGCTCACGGAACCGGCGACGCTGACCTTGTCGCAGGCCATGTTGAATGTCTCTTCTGAGCCCTTTTTAAAAATCTGATCTTTTCTGGCGTCAAGAATCTCAATCATCGTTCCTCTCCGAGTCATTCCTACTCCGTCAAATTGACCCATCCCCCTCCTAACCTCCCCCTTGAAGGGGGAGGACTGTAGCATTTTCCCTCCCCTTCAGGGGGAGGGTTAGGGTGGGGGTGGGGTAAAAAAATCATCTGCCGGAGGATGATTAACGCTACATTACCAGTTCAAAAGCTTCTTCCGGCGCATCCCGGTCCTGCCGGTCGAGAAGGGCGTTCAGAATCTTTACCATCAGATGCATCGCCCCCCGATACCCCACCACCGGGAAATATTGGTGACCGACCCGGTCATAAATCGGGAATCCGACCCTGATCAGGGGGATATCTTCATCGCGGGCTATGTATTTCGCATAGGTGTTCCCAAAAATGAGGTCCGGCTTGCCGCTTTTGATGAGCTGATGGAAATGGAACATATCCGCTCCCGCACCATATTTCACAACCGTATCATCTCCCGTTAAGGACCGGATCCGTTCCTCGAATTTTGCTCCCGCAGGGGTCCCGGTCACCACATAAAGAATCTTCATATCCATATCGGTGAGAAACTGGGCGAGAGAGACCAGTTGATCGGGATCACCCACGAGGGCCGCTTTCTTTCCGTAAAAATACTGATGCATGTCCGTCATCACATCGACCACTTGTCCCCGTTCGACCATGAGGCTGTCGGGAACGCTCACACCGGCGGTTTTTCTGAGGCAGTCCACAAAGGCATCCGTGGCCTGAATCCCGATGGGCAGATCGAGATTCTCGAAGGGGACGCCGCATTTTGTATCCAGAAGCTTCGCTGCCGCGAGGGATGCCGTCCTCCCAAGAGCAACGGTGAATTGGCTGTCTCCGGCGCTATTGATCTGTCCGACCGTTGCCCCGCCCTTGGGGTACATATGGAAACGCCCGTCCAGGGGTCCGTTGACGACCTCGGATGTGTCGGGGAAAAGGACGCTTCTGATACCCATCAGCGACAAGATCCTTTTTATTTCCGTCATATCAGAAGGTTCTACAAATCCCGGCAGGATGTTGATCCGCCCCGTCCGCTTCCCCGTAGTTTCGGAAAGATACTGCACCATGCTCTGGGTCATGTTGGCGAAGCCCGTCACATGCGAGCCCTTGAAACTCGGCGTGTTCGTGTGGATCACCCGTTTCCCCTTGGGAATCCTTCCGTCCGCCTGGGCCTTGTTGATGATCTGGCCGATGTCGTCCCCGATGACTTCGGAAAGGCAGGTCGTGTGGACAGCCACGATATCGGGGGCATAGATCGAGAAAATATTGTTGATAGCCTCGACAAGGTTGGCCTGCCCCCCGAAGACGGAAGCCCCTTCCGTAAAGGAACTGGTCGTGGCCATGATCGGATCTTTATAATGCCGGGTCAGGGCGCTCCGGTGGTAGGCGCAGCATCCCTGAGAACCGTGGCTGTGGGGAAGGCAGTTGTGAATGCCCAGCGCCGCGTACATGGCCCCCACGGGCTGGCAGGTCTTGGCCGGGTTGACCGTCAGGGCCGACCGCTCCACTAATATCTCGGATGTGTGTCTTAGTAGCATGATGTTTCTCCTTTGACGGTTACTTTTACCTGTTATATGCGTAACTACCCGTCAGTTCCGGTTTTTTTTGCCAGGGAGCCTTGACGAAGCGAAAGACATTCGAATTGACCATCCGGTCTATCTCCCGGTAAAAGTTGACGGCGCCGCGGAATCCGGCGTAAGGGCCGCTGTAGTCATAACTGTGAAGCTGTTTGAGCGGCACGCCGCCCTTCTGGATCACGTATTTTTCCTTGATGCCGGCGCAGAAGATGTCCGGTTTGTATTTATCCATCAGCACCTCCGCTTCATGATGGTTGAGGTCGTCGATGATCAGATCGCCTTTTTTCATCTCCGCCATCATGCCCACATAATCGTTAAAGCCGATGCCCGCCTGTTTTTCCAACTGCCGCAATTCCTCTTCCGACCGTCGCGGCCGGTACCGGGCCGGATCGGCCTCGACGGTCAGTTCTTCGATGTTGCGCGTATCGGCGTCGACGACGATATTCGGGATCACCTTGCGCCCTTCATAGTCGTCGCGGTGGGCGAATTCATAACCGGCGGAGACGGTCTTCATGCCGATCTCGGCAAAAAGCTCCTGATAGTGGTGCGCCCTCGATCCGCCGACAAAGAGCATGGCTGTCTTGCCTTCGCAACGTGCTCGTACCTCCTGGCGGACCGCCTCCACATGGTACATCTCCTCGGCAATGACCTGTTCAACTTTTTCAACCAATTCGGGGGCACCGAAGTAGGCGGCAATCCTCCGCAGCGACTTCGCCGATGCCTCGGCGCCGATGAAGTTGATCTTGAACCAGGGGATGCCATAGCGTTTCTCCATCATCTCCGCCATATAGTTGATGGAACGATGACACATGACCACATTCAAATCCACGGTGTGGGCGCTCGCAAACTCCTCGTACTCCGAATTGCCGCTGAAGGTGGAATGGAGGGTCATCCCGCAGCGTTCAATAACCCTTTCGATTTCAAAGGCGTCGCCCCCGATGTTGTATTCGCCGAGGATGTTGAACCGGTATGCCCCTTCTTTTTGCATCTCGATCTGCCCGACCACTTCTGAAAAAACCTTGTTATTGGCGATATGATGGCCCGCGGACTGGCTCACGCCCTTATAGCCCTCGCAACTGAAGCCGAAGATGTTGACCTCCGGGTACTTCTCTTCCATTTCCCTGGCTACGGCGTGGACATCATCGCCGATCAGCCCGACGGGGCAGGTGGAAAAGATGCCGATCGCCCGGGGGTGAAATAAATGAATCGCTTCTTCAATGGCTTTTTTGAGCTTCCTTTCACCGCCGAAGATAATCTCTTCCTCCTGCATATCCGTCGACATCGCGTAGGGCATGAAATTGGCGCCGGCCGCTGTTCTGGGCTTTGTCTGGTTGCGCCGGGTCAACCAGCTATAAAATCCGCAGCCGATAGGCCCGTGAGTAATCTGGAGGATATCGCGGGTCGGACCGAGGACAACGCCCTTGCAGCCGGCATAGGCGCATCCCCTCATGGTAAGGATACCCGGAATCGTTCTCGTGTTGGCCATGATCTCGGGAACCCGATTTCCATCATCCGGATTGTTTACAATGATCTGTTTAGCCCTTTTTCGGGCCACCTTGGCCGGATATTTCTTGAGGATCTCCTGTTTTATCTCCAGAGGATCGGCTGTTATATCCAATGCAATACCGCTTTTTGCCGGCATGAGAGGTCTCCCTTCATAATGTCTTGTATTTGATGACTCCAAAAAAGTATAATTACGCTTCGTCCAGCGCCTCGTCTCCTTCTTCCCCGGTCCGGACGCGGACGGCGTCGAGAACGGGCATGACAAAAATCTTGCCGTCCCCCGATTTTCCGGTCCGATTGGCAGCGATGATGGTCGATACGGTTTTTGCCGTCAGTCGGTCCGGGACAACAATGGAGATCATCCTTTTGGGAATCAGCCGCTGGCTGTTTCCCAAAAGGGATATTGCCTCTTCGTAACCCTGTTCGGCGCCTTTGAGGAGCTGAATGTCCACCAGACCTTTACCGCGTCCCAGGCAGTCGCGGGCATGCATCGAGGAAATGTCTGCTTCGACAAGGGCCTTTTTGGTCTGATTGATCTTGTTCATGCGAATAACGGCCATGACCTCTTTCATGGTGAAACCTCCTCTATGCCGGCATTGGTTTCCTTGATGCCGGAGCTTACCGTATAGGCTTCCTCCACGGGGGAAACAAAAATCTTGCCGTCGCCGTAAGCACCTTTATCACCCGTCCGGGCTGCACCCATGATGATCCTGAGGACCAGATCCTTGTCCGCATCGGGGATGACCATCATCAACAACTCCTTGGGCAATTCATCATAGGTAATGTCACCGATCTTGATTCCTCTTTGTTTGCCCCGCCCGGAAACATTCATCTTGGTTACGGCCGGGAAACCTTCCGACATGAGCTGTTCCAAAACGGCATCCACCTTTTCCGGCCTGACAATGGCTCTTATCATCAACATCTTGTGTTCCTCCTCTGCTATTGGTTATTGATCCATGCCGAATTTGATCAAGAGCGCTTCGAGTTCATCCATCGGGATGGGCTTGGGGATTACGAACATCCGGTTTTTGTCGATGGCCGCGGCCAATTGGCGGTATTCGTCCGCCTGACCCGCGGCAGCCTCGAAATCGATGACCGTTTTGCGATTGATTTCGGCCCGCTGCACGACATTGTCCCGGGGCACGAAATGGATCATCTGGGTGCCCAGCCGCTCGGCCAGATTCTCAATGAGGTCCCGTTCGTGATCCACTTTCCGGCTGTTGCAGATAAGCCCGCCAAGACGCACACCGCCGGCCTCGGCAAACTTGACAATGCCCTTGCAGATGTTGTTTGCCGCATACATGGCCATCATTTCTCCGGAGACAACAATATAGATTTCCTTGGCTTTGCCTTCGCGCATCGGCATGGCAAACCCTCCGCACACCACGTCGCCCAGGACGTCATAAAAAACATAATCGAGGTCGAGTTTTTCAGAGTAAGCCCCAAGCTGCTCCAGCAGGTTAATGGAGGTGATAATGCCTCGCCCCGCACATCCCACACCGGGCTCCGGTCCGCCGGACTCCACGCAGCGCGTTCCCTTGAAACCGAGTTTGACCACATCGTCAAGATCAAGATCTTCGCCTGATTCACGAAGTGTATCGAGGACGGTATTCTGGGATAATCCACCTAACATAAGGCGAGTGGAATCCGCTTTGGGGTCGCAGCCCACGATCATGATTTTTTTCCCCATTTCCGCAAGGGCGGCCACGGTGTTCTGTGTAGTCGTTGATTTTCCGATGCCGCCTTTTCCGTAAATTGCAATTTTTCTCATCGATCTTCTCCTTTCACCTGCAACCAACATTTGCCTTCTGTAGATCAAGAGCCGTGCCATAAGAGACAACAGGCCATACCAGGGTGCGTCTCGTTACTGAAAATCAAATGAAAACAAGAAGAAATGGCGATAAGAGAATATTTTGGGGTTTGTTAAAAACCTTCCTGGCCTGCTTAAAAAGCCACCATATAGAAGGATTACCCACCCGAACCTACGGGGATGTAGGATTCTGGGCCGGCTTCAGATAGCTCCGGATGAAAAACGGTTATCCCGATTTGAAGAGGCTGAGGTCGATGCCAAATTTTATCACTCGCAGACCCATAACACGTTCCGTTAGGCCAAGAACGCGAGCCGCCTTGGCCATGTTGCCATGGCAGCGTTTCAAGGCATCGCTGATCATCTCCTTTTCCAGGGAGCTCAGCATGTCCTGCAAAGTTCCTTTTGCTTCATGGATGGGGGAGCTATTGCTTTTCTGGAGATTCGGCGGCAGGTGGTGAGTCCTGATGACACCGTCCGTACAGAGAATGATGGCCCGTTCGATACAGTTTTCAAGCTCCCGGACATTTCCCGGCCAATGATAGTGCATGAGCAGGTCCGTCGCCGGTGCGGAAATGCTCACAACCTTCCTGTCCAGTTCCCGGGCGTATTTCTCGATGAAATGATTGGCCAGCAGGATGATATCCGTCTTTCGCTCCCGCAGGGGCGGAACGACGATGGGGAAGATGTTCAACCGGTAGTACAGATCTTCCCGGAATTTCCCTTCCCGCATGCATGCCTCCAGATCACGGTTTGTTGCGGCGATAATCCGGATGTTGACCTTTATGCTCAGATTGCCGCCGATACGCTCGAATACCCGTTCCTGAAGGACGCGCAGCAGCTTCGTCTGAATATTTGGCGGGAGGTCGCCGATTTCATCAAGGAAGATGGTGCCATTGTCGGCGAGTTCAAAGCGCCCCTTGCGAAACACGGTTGCTCCGGTGAAGGCCCCCTTTTCATGCCCGAAAAGTTCGCTTTCGATGAGTGACTCCGGCAGGGCGGCACAGTTGACGATGATATAAGGACCGCTCGCATAACTCGAATTGTAGTGAATCGCGTGGGCGACACGTTCCTTGCCGACGCCGCTTTCACCCAGGATCAGAACCGTGGCATTCGTGCGGCAGACCTTTTCGATCATTCCATAGACGTTCCGCATGACTTTCGAAGTGCCAATGATGGTTTTGGGACCGTACACGGTCCTCAGCTCATCCTGGAGCCGACGGTTTTCCGCCTTGATCTTGTCGAGTTCTTCCTGGGCCAATTGACGCAGACGCACGGCCTGCGAGATTGTGGAAGCAATGATCGTAAGCAGCCGGACATCTTCCTCAAAGGAAGCGCCTTCGGTAATGAGACGGTCAACGGAGATAGTTCCGATCACTTCATTGCCGATTTTTATAGGAACACAGATAAAAGCAATATCCCGTTTATTCAATTTATTCCTGGAACCCGTCTTGTCCAGGAATAAGGGATTATCTGAAATACGGGGCACAATAACCGTCTTGCCCGTATCTATAACCTTGCCGGTAATACCTTCACCCATAAGGTATTTCCCCTTGGCCTGTTCCTCAGGAAGGAGTCCGTAAGCCTCTTCGATGACGATTTTCCCGCTGCTGCGGTTCAATATGGTCAGGGCGCCGCGGGGCATTTCCATATTTTCGGCCATTATCTGCAGGACATCCTTCAGGGCTGTCTTGAGATCAAAACTTTCACTCAGTTTTTTGCTTATCTCAAAAAGCAGGGACAGCTCTTTTAATTCACGCGATACCCTGTCACCTTCACTGCAAGGGGCCATAACGACATGCTCCATTCAACCTCTCCGGCTTATTTATATAGACCTTCCATACCGTCAAGATTCATGCCATCGATTCTTATTATTATAAGGCATGGATATTAAAGATATAACCACGATTATCGGCGGCAAAAAGTCTCTTCTTGGAGAACCGTTTCGTTATGAATAATGTCGGAAAGTACAGAATTGTCGTGAATAAGGCAGTCGATGACGAGAAGAAAATCTTTCTTTCACCGGCGGATCTTATTGAGCCGGAAGTATCCGCCCTCCTTTAAGATTAGTGATGAAACTGGTCCGCAAAGGGGATATCGATGCCGTTTCGGGAAGCAAGAAAAGCGGGGAAATGGGTTGCGGAGGCGGCGGAGCGGAGAAACCGGATGGCGTTCGTTCCGGTCATGGGATCAAATATTCCGGGAAAAGCGGCGGCGAAGTTGCGCCAGTAATCGTCAAGACCGCCCTGGATGGCCGACATGTACCAGTCGCTCCCCAGGAGGATCCGGTCTTCGACGCCGCGAACCGCCTCCAGGAGCGCCTGACCGTAGGCCTCGCCGTTCCCCGCCGCAAGGACGCCGTGGAAGGATAAATCCGTATATACATGTTCGTAATCCCCCATGAGCCGGAGGATCGTACCCGCCCAGTTCTTGTCCGCCGCCGCGGGCGGACCGGCAAGGAACCGTTTTTCCCATTCTCCGGCGCCGCCGAAGTGGGCCAGGTTGACCTTGAGATTCCGGTGCCGGGCCAACACCCCTTCCCAGTGGCGGGGAGGGGCCATGTCCCGATAGTACTCCTTATAGCGGCTGACCCCGGGGACGGCCCGGTTCGAATATACCCCGTCGATCCAACTGCAATGGACCGTGATGGGAATGGGCGGCCCTTTCCCGGCCGTGCAATAGGCATAGAGGTCTTCCAGATTGGCCTCCACGGCGGGATCGTCATTGCCGGAGGGCCGCCAAGGGCGGATAGAGCTTCACGACGACGAACCCTTCCTGCTCAATGGCCGCCTGCACCGCGGCAACCGACCGGGAGCGGGGATCGTAGGCAAAAAAGGGCATGATCCGGCCTTTGCCCTGCGCCGTCAGGTCCATCAGCGCCCGCTTCTGGGCGTCGAAACCGACCGGGGAAGGGGGGCCTTCGTAGCCCCGCTCCGTATCCATCATGGCGGCGGCAATTGGTCCAACTGCATTATTAAAACAATATCCGTCACCCATTAAAGGTATCGTGTTATCAAGTTTTTTTGGATTTCTGATGTCCCGCCTGCATAAAAGGAGAGGAAACTCTCTCTCAAGTAACGTTGCATCGGGTATTCCATGGAATATCCGCGCCCACCAAAGATCTGCATGCCTTTTTTCACAATCGTGTTCAGAATTTCGGAACAGAACAGTTTGGCCATGCTGATTTCCTTGAAACACTCTCTTTTCTCTGATCTGAGCCAGGCCGCATGATAGGTCATCCAGCGCATAGCCTCTACGTTGGTTGCCATATCGGCAAGATCGTGGCTTATTGCTTGGAATTGGATGATGGGCTTGCCTGATTGAATCCGACCTTTTGCAAAAACAACACAGTCTTTCAGAATGGCTGAAGCGGTGCCGATGCAACTGGCAGCGATACATAATCGCTCAATATCAGCCGTCTTCCTTAATTGTGACAACCCGGTGTTAACAGCTCCCGCTCCCCCTACTATATTTTCGGCAGGAACAACAACCCGATCAAGCACCACCTGACAGGAAGGGTAAGCATTTCCCGCCAGCTTGGGGATAGGAGTGATTTCAAGGTGTTCCGATGAAGACGGGACGACGAAAACAGTCATCCCACGGGCTTGGTCTTTTTCCTGTGAAGTCAACGTTACCATGATGATATAATCGGCTACGGAAGCCCCAGTTGTCCAGTACTTGGTTCCGCTTATAGTATAGTCGTCACCAGATTTTGCGGCATAGGTTGTCATGCCTCTCGGGTCCGAACCTGCCTCAGGTTCCGTCATAGCGAATGCATATTTCAGTTCTCCGGCGATGATCCTGGGAAGAAAAGCTGCTTTTTGTTTTTCCGTACCGTTGGCAAGAAGAAACATGCCGGCGAAAACTACCGGAACCATGTAGATCAATGCCATGTCATGACTGTAAAAAGACATTTGCTCGGTAACCATCATGACATCCATCATATTTCCATCGGTCCCTCCGTACTTGCCGGGAAACGGGATTCCAAAAAAACCGTTGTCTGCAATCTTTTTATAAAGACCCGAGGGAAATACATTCTCGTTCTCCAACATTGTTTTCAGTTCTGCGGCACATTCATTTTCACAAAATGCAGTAATTCTGTCTTTTAGTAGCTCTTGCTCTGGCGACAAGTCAAAGTTCATATTTATCTCCTCTCGTTATTGGCTGTAATTTGGGGTCGGACCAAGTTAAACATTCGATTCTTCATCTGACATGTCCTATTTGGCTATGTTTTTTGCCCTAAATCACAGCTTTTTACCATAATACATGAACCATTGATTCGCTCTTGCCCAGTCAACCCTTTAGATTTCCATTTTTAGGGGTAAAATTCACCGTTTTAAGTCTTTTTTCGGCTAATATTTAATACATTATCTCATGATATCTTGCACTTGTCTTGGTCCGACCCCCTTTCATGTCAATTTCATGCCGCCCGTTATGGCATTTCCTTCTTCAATGACATCAAGTAAGAATATGGATTTGCCCTTAAAGAGTCCCGTTTAGCTACGTTGTAGAGTATGCCCGACCCTACGAGGGAAATCCCAGCCCCTACCAAAAGTGCATTTGCTGTAGCCAACCCCATTCCAACTAAAACCGACGACGACCCGGCAGAAATGAAAGCCAAACTCATCCAACCACTCGTAAGCCATTTGATTCTGCCACTTGTCAGACTTTTCTTGAGGTCATCTATAGCGGGCTTAACTTCATTAGAGTACAAATCATTGACATGCTGACGCATGGCAGGCAATGGTGCATTCTCAGGAAGGGAAGAAGTCAATTCACCCACCTTTGCTCGAAACCTGCCGAGTTCTGATGCATGGTCCTTTCGGTACTTTATAATCCTTTCGATCGGTGTTGCTGGGTCCACCGCGATTTCCTCTATCATCAGTTCTACAAGCATACCTTGAGCGAGTTCGCGGCGAACGGTTCTTCGTTCTCTGTACAGTTGGTACTCGTACCCATGTCGCTCGGAGGAACTTATGATGTCAGTCATGTGTGAATCTGCTTTGGCCTTTAAGCTCAGTCTGTGTGGGAGTGAAGATGATGTAACCAAGCCAGCACCAATACTCTCGGACAGTCTTGTGGCAAGCAAAGTCATGTAGAAATTAGCAAACTCATCATGTACTTCCAGAAACCCGCCTCTGGATGGGCGAGAAAACCCTGATTGTTCGAGCATATACCTGATTTCATGTGACATTTTTTCGGGATGCATTCTCGCAAGGTGGCGAACCGAGTAGGGCAATTTGTCAGGGTGCAGATAGACGTGATTGCGGTTCGCTCCAGTAAGAAGTTCCATACCTTCCTGGCTACGTAGGTATATGAGTACATCTTGGGTAAGGTCCTCGATTTCACTCAAGTCAGATCGGACTCGCAACGGAACCAGAATTCCTTGGTCTTGAAGCCGCCTTGCGGTGTCGGTGGAGTAAGGTTGATTGAGCGCTTCTGGGACTATGGTGTGAATGATGTCCCAGTAGAGCGCCGCTGATTTCAACCATGCTTCATCGCGCACATCGATCCATGGGTAGTACAGCGACTTGCTGAATGCCATGTTCTCCCCCTTTCTATCTTTGCCCTAACACCTTGTTCAGGCGCTCGTCGCCTGCAACGGGGTTGTTGGACCTTTATTCAATCCAGTTCATAGAAGTTTTCTGGAATTGAGGAATTAAGCTTGTGGACGAGGGTCAGCAGCTTTCTTCTTCGAGAATCCATTTCGCGGCACGCCTCATAAGAGAGCATGTAAGTTGGGCAGTCCGGCAGATTGCAGCCACAATGCCTGATTTCTTTTCTGCGGATTAGATCTTCAAAGCTGGCGCGAAGTGCGACCAATGCGTGAATGAGACTGTCGATTTGATTACGAATTGATCTGTCACGGATCTGCATTTTGGAAGAAAGCTGCAATCCTTGGGGTGTCTTGCCTGTGTTCAGTGTTTCAATAGTTTCTGCAATAGCTTCGCGGAATCTTGGCAACGAGCTTTCTTGCTGAAAGGGAGTTCTGAATGCCGGTCGGTCGAAGGCTTGTGTGAGTCTGGACACAATTTCGTCGTCTCCTGGAGGTGTCTTTTCGGCAAGAAATACAAGCAACTCAGTCCGGTATCGTTTCACCTCATCAATTGTGAGTCCTTTCGATTGGCTAGTCTGTGAATCGTACTCGTCATGGTGAGAAAGACAGAGGAACGCGAGGTTGTCGAGTTTAGGGTTGGATGGATCGTGATCAAGATGAGCAATCTGCCCCTTCTTCTGTTCACTGTCTTTTTGAAACGCAAAGCAGATGCAGCATCGCCGTCTGCATGCCGTGAGAACATCCGCAGTGATTTCTGGAGGCATCTTTGTTCTTCGTTTCATCATTGTGTCTCTATAGCCCAACGGTGCGAGATGCGTCGCACCACTTCTAGTGCGGTTAAATGATCGAAAGGCCTATTTCTGCAATATGTAGCCATGTCAAAAGAACTTACATTCGGCATGGATTTACCGACGACAGCCTGTAAAATTCCTCTCGGCACTCCCTGGGGATAGATGTGCTTATGGGGTTGATTTGGGTCCGGCTTGATATGGAGGATTGTCAGGTTGTAGAGTTTGCCCTCTGCGGTGGCGGGAGCTTGTTGAGCAGCCATAAGTTCATCCTTATGCATTCATTCGGAAAAACACTATAAATTGCTAACTTGCTTCTGGGACAGCGAAATATAAGCAGAAATAAACTATTATGTCAATATTATATTTTGCATTAAGGAGAAGTAGGGGATAGCGGCGGGAAATGCGGCGCCGGTGGAAATAAGAGGTGCGCAGGGATATATTAAAGGATTGAATAGGTATGCCCCGTTTCACGGCTTTGAGTCACATCTCCTCCCAGTTCAGATCATAGCTTGCACTCCGACCTTTGCCGGGATTCTGTTTAATGATCCCGAGTTTCGTAAGATGATCTATCTCCCGGAAAGCTGTGGCTCTGCTGACTTTGGCAAGAGAAACGTATTTCCTGGTTGTAAGTCCGCCTGCAAAACCGCCTTTTCCTGCATCCAGCAGCCGGTTTATGACTTTGCGCTGCCGCTCCGTTAGCTGATCCCCGGCATGTGATTTCCAGAATGAGGCCTTGCCAAGGACTATCGCCAGCATCTCTTCCGAGCGGTTGATGGCCCTGCCAAAGCAGCCGAGAAACCAACTCAGCCAAGCGGTAATATCGCCGTCGCGCTTCTGGCTGTTTTCGATAACACGATAATAGACGTCCCGCTCGGCCATAATCTGAGAAGAAAGACTATAGTAACGGATCGACTGCCGGTCATCCTGGGACAGGGCCATATCGGTCAGGGCGCGGGCGATCCGGCCGTTGCCATCCTCGAAGGGGTGGATGGTCACAAACCAGAATTGAGCAATTGCCGCCCGGAGCAATCCTTCGATGCTGCCCCTGCTCACCTTCCACCAATTAAGGAACTTGTCTATCTCAGAAGATATGCAATCAGACGGAGGGGCTTCAAAATGTATTATTTCACGGCCGACGGGACCGGAAACAACGCGCATGGGCTTATCACCCCGCCACTTTCCCACTTTGATTCTGTGCATACCCGAATAACCGGTCGGAAAGAGCGCCGCTTGCCAGCCGCAGAGACGTTTCCGGGTGAGAGGTTCATCATGATTTTTTGTGGCATCAAGGAGAACGGATACGAGTCCGTCGATATTAC
>Ga0209749_1001480_pt1 | contig 20451 bp, 19 predicted proteins | sample EPASupsiteSAE347_FD_187267 | JGI IMG/M metagenome (GOLD analysis project Ga0209749, IMG submission 187267) | Bioremediated contaminated groundwater from EPA Superfund site, New Mexico - Sample SAE3-47 (SPAdes) (version 2) | ecosystem: Environmental > Aquatic > Deep subsurface > Groundwater >... | reverse complement strand
GTTCAGGGCTTTTTGAGCCAGTTTTTTATCCTGAGGGGAGGGTTTATCCGGGTTGACGAAGTCGGCCCGTCCGAACTGGAGGAGGGTGAAATCCGGCAGGTTCCTGGCTGAGGCCACCTCGCCGTAGGCCCACCCTTTCATGAACTGGATGAAACAGACTTTCATGCCATGCCCGGCGGCTCTCAGGGCCAGGCCCAGGGCGGCGGTCGTCTTGCCCTTGCCGTCGCCGGTATAGACCTGGATCATTCCCTCGCGTTCCCCCGGGTGCTTAAGACTCATCAATTTCCCGTTTCGAAGCGGCTGTTCAGGAAGCCGACGATCTCTCCGGTTGAAGTGCCGGGCCCGAAGATGGCGCTTATTCCCTGGCTTTTAAGAGCCTCCGTATCATCCGGGGAAATGATGCCTCCGCCGAAAAGAAGGACGTCTGTCAGGCCCCTCTCGCGCAGAAGCGACATGACTCTCGGGAATATGGTCATGTGAGCGCCGGAGAGAATAGAGAGGCCCACCGCGTCAACATCCTCCTGGAGGGCCGCTTCCGCGATCATCTCCGGAGTCTGGTGGAGGCCGGTATAGACCACCTCCATGCCGGCGTCACGAAGGGCCCGGGCTACGATCTTGGCTCCCCGGTCATGGCCGTCCAGCCCGGGTTTGGCAATAAGCACTTTTATTTTCATCTTAATTTAAATTCCTTCCTGCGGATTTATCTGGAATAATTACTTTTTTACGCCTGTTTTTCCTCCAGGAGAGACTATTTGGTCCGCCAGCTGTTGAATGGAATCCGGCTTGAGATGATGGACTGAAAGGCCTCACATGGGCACCAGCAATTCGGGCACTCATTGGCGGCTATCTTTTTCCGGGCTTCCTCCGCCTTTTCGCTCATCCAGATTTTATTGATGTCATACTCGGCATCATGGAGGGAGCCCAGGGGGTAGTTCCATAGGAAACACGGGGTAACAAGACCCTGCGGGTTGACGGCCAGCGAGCTTTTGAGGGCTGCACAGGGGAGAAGGCGCCGCGATGGTTCCCGGTAATACCCTGCGACATTTTTAAGGTAGATGTCAAAGATCAGGTTTTGGGGCTGCTGCAGGGAGAGCCTGCTTTTCTTGGCTCTGACGATCTGTTCTATCTGTTTTTCAGAGCCGATGGGCACGAATTGGTCATTGCCTTCGGAGCCGTAGAGGTAACCGCTGTGGGCGAATGTTAGATAGATATGGTGTTTTTGAGAGGAGAGCTCCCTGATGAAAGCGGGGATGGCGGTGAGGTTCAAGGTCGAGACGGTGGCCTCGAGGCCCACCCGGAATAATTTATTATCACTGAGCAACTCGCGGGCGGCCAGGTAGGTGCTCCAGGTTTTATTGAAAGCTCCCGGAATGCCCCGGATCCGGTCGTGCAGCTCTTCCGGGCCATCAAGACTGAAATTGATGTAAAAAATTGCCTTTTTCTGGTTCCTTATTTTTTCTAGAAGGTCCAGGGTCCGCTCTTTAAGGAGCCCGTTTGAGTCCATCGAGACAACCACCAGCGAGGGAATCGTGTCGAGGGCCGTCTGAATTATTTCCAGAAGGTCATCTCTTAAGAAAGGCTCGCCGCCTACGAGGCAGAGCCAGCAGATGGTTGAGGGAAGATGCCGGAAAATCCGGGAAATCTCATCGAGCGAGAGCTCCCGGCTGTCCCGGTTTTCATCTTTGTAGAATTTCCAGATATTGCAGGTCTGGCAGCGGGAGTTGCAACGGTAGGTAACCGCGAAATTGAGCTTGAACGGGGTCCGCTTCAGCCTGCTCTCAAGGATTTTCCAAAGGAACTTTCCCTCTTTGAACATCTTTTTTGGTAAACCTCAATCTAAGGAGGGTGAAAAAAACTTTCACTATCTCCAGGCCGTTCAGCTTGGTTTCTCCCCAGGTCCGCTCCCTGTAGGTGATGGGAACCTCGCCGATTGTAAATCCAAGCTTCTCGCAGTAAAAGAGAATCTCCTCCATGAAGGCGTAGCCGTCGCAACGGATGATTTTCCACGGGAGGGCCTCAAGAACGCGCCTGCGGTAACAGCGGAAGCCCGTCGTGACGTCTCTGATTCTCAACCCGAGAAGAAGCCTGGAGAGCGCATTGCAGGAGGTGCTTATGATTCGTCTGGCCGCGCCCCATTCCGGGATGCTCCCTCCGGGGATATAGCGGGAACCCACGGCCAGATCCCATCCTTCGTCGCGGACCTTCTTAAGGAGGAGGGGAATGGCCCCCGGGTCGTGGGAAAAATCCGCGTCCATGGAAAAGATGAATTCGGCGGGGGAGGTATTAAGGACGGCTTGAAAGCCGTCCCGATAAGAAAGTCCCAGGCCGCGCCGGCCTTCCCTGCGAAGTACCTTCACCCGGAAGCGGTCCTTCATCTCTTCGGCGGCGTCGGCGGTCCCGTCCGGGGAGTTGTCGTCCACCACGAAAATTTCAGGATCAATGGCATGCGGGCGGCAGTTCGTGTTGATGGCCTCGATGAGCCGCACGATATTTTCTCTCTCGTTGTAGGTCGGGATGACCAGGACGATATTTTCCACTTTCACTTTTCTCTTCCGCCCGGGCTAAGGCTGATCCAGATAGATTCCAAAACGCTCGAAAGTTTTCTGGTCCGTCACCAGTTCCCGCGCCGCGGCCGGGAAGATGGCGTTCTGGCGGATCAACTCTATGAGCGCATGGTCCATATTCTGCATGCCGTATTCCCGGCCGGTCTGTATGAGGGATGCGATCTGCGAGGTCTTTCCTTCGCGTATCAGGTTCGGCAGTCCCGGGGTGGTGACCAGAATCTCAACCGCGGCACAGCGTCCCTGGCCGTCGGCTCTTTTGATGAGCTGCTGAGAGATGACGGCGCTCAGGGCGTCGGCCAGCATGGAGCGGATCTGATCCTGCTCTTCAGGGGCAAAGACGTCTATGATTCGATCGATTGCCTTGTGGGCGCTGTTGGTGTGCAGGGTGCCCAGGACGAGCAGTCCCATTTCCGCGGCCTTGATGGCCAGCGCAATCGTCTCCTGATCCCGCATTTCTCCGACCATGATAATGTCGGGATCTTCCCTGATGGCCGCCCGGAGAGCTTCAGAATAAGAAAAGGCGCTGTTCCCCACCTCCCGGTGGGAAATAAGGCAGGTTTTGTTGTCGTGAACGAACTCCACGGGGTCTTCGATGGTGATGATGTGGGCGTTGCGGGAATTGTTGATTTCATTTATTATGGCCGCCAGGGTGGTGGATTTGCCGCACCCGGTGGGGCCGGTTACGATGATCAGGCCTTTCCTCATATGGGCTATTTTTTTGACGAGGGGCGGAAGTTTCAGTTCTTCCAGGCTCGGGATGCGAAGAGGAATCAACCTGATTGAGGCGGCGATGCCTCCCAGCTGCTGATAGAAGTTCGCCCTGAAACGGGCCAGACCCGGTATCTCAAAGGCAAAGTCCAGCTCCCCCGATTCCTGGAGCAGAGCATTCTGCTCACTGGTGAGGAGGGGGAGGAGGATGGCGGTGACGGCCTCTTCTCCAAGGCGGTTAAACTCCGTCTGGTAGATATCGCCCAGAATCCTAAGGCAGGGGACGTGTCCGGGCGCCAAGTGGAGATCAGAGGCCTTAAGCTGAATCATCAGGTCAAAGAGCTTCCGAAGAAGGGTGTTGCTTTGCTCCGGGGTTAGGATAACCGGCAGCTCGGGGGGCGCGCTTTCAACGGGTTCCTCTTCTTTAGGTGTTTCCGCATATTCGGGAGAGAGCCTTTCGGGAGGTTTTTCCGGGGCGGCCGGTTCTTTTTCCTCCGGCGCAGGCGTGGCGGATTCAGCTTCTTCCGCCTTCGGCTTGTGGGGAATCAAATCATAATGGCGGATTTTTTGTTCGCGCCTGCCCTCGGAGGGCGAAGTGAGGTTGAGCGAGATCGGCTCCGGATTAAAGCCGGATTTATCTTTCGCCTTCGGCTGCATGAAAGGCTCCCGGTGAATGATCTTCGTCTCTTTCTGCTTGGCGCTGGCCGGAGGGATTTCCGGCCTTTCAACCGGGGTCTCCTCCTTTAAGGAGGGTGGAGGAATATGCGCGATGGACTCCAGAAAAGTTTTGAAGTCCATGTCTCTTCTTTCGGGCTGTTTCGGTTTTTCGTTTTCCATTTTTCTACTGCTTGTTCAGGTATTGTTCAAAGATTTTTTTGTCGGCCGAATGCTCATAGGCCTCGGCGGGAGAGATCAGATTACTGTTGTAGAGTTCCATAAGGGATTCATCCATGGTCTTCATGCCCAGGTTCCTGCTCGTCTGGACGACGGTTCCGACCTGGAGTGCCTTGCCCTCGCGAATCAGATTGGCGATGGGAGCGCACCCGAAGATGATTTCGATGGCCGGCACTCTTCCCATTCCGTCAGCCCTCGGCACCAGCTTCTGGGTCAGGATGCCTTTCATTGATTCGGAGAACATGGTGCGGACCTGCGCCTGCTGGGAAGGGGGGAAAATGCCTACGATGCGATCGATGGTCTTGATGGCGCTCACGGTATGAAGGGTGGAGAATACCAGATGTCCGGTTTCGGCGGCGGTTATGGCCATCTGGGTCGTCTCCAGGTCTCTTAACTCTCCCAGGAGAAGCACGTCGGGATCCTCCCGGATGGCGGCTCTGAGGGCGCTTTGAAAGGTTTTCGTATGGAGGCTGACCTGGCGTTGGGTTATAAAGCTCTTCTTGCTCGGATGGACGTATTCGATGGGGTCCTCTATCGTCAGAATGTGGGCGGGCCGCTCTTCGTTGATGATATTGATGAGGGCGGCCAGGGTGGTCGTTTTGCCGCAGCCGGCCGGGCCGGTGATGAGCACCAGGCCCTGGTGGTAGCGGACCAGTTTTTTCAGGGACTCGGGAAGGCCCAGTTCCTTGAGGGTCGGAATCCGATCGGGTATGGCCCGGAAGACGCCGCAGAGGCCGCAGCGTTCATAAAAGAGGTTGCAGCGGAAACGGCGGCGGGTATTGCCGTACTGTATGGTGTAGGCGAAGTCGACATTTTTTTTGGCAAGGAGGGCTTTTTTCTGCTGATCATCGAGGATCTTCATCAGCAATTCTTCGGTTGCCTCGCTGTTCAAGGGGGAAAATCCGAGAAGCATCAACTGTCCGTGAAGGCGGATCATGGGAGGGGAATTGACCGCGATGTGGAGGTCCGAGCCACCGCGGGTCAAAGTTTCTTTCAAATAATCCTCGATAGTGCGCACACAGAACAATTCGCCGGAGGGAATGTCCTCTCCTTCGTTGAATGTAGCCGTTAGTTTGACAAGGGGGTCCGCCATGGCGCTTGATAATTTTTCGGCTTTTGGATGGTATGGGTGCCTCTCGGCTCTGATTTTATCGTCCCTCTGGCTTTCGGCCATGGTGCTGTTCAGGCCGTCTTCCTCCGGGGAGGAGTCTTGTGATTCGGCCGGGCGCACATTCTGGGTCAATGCCTGGAAATTGACCGGCCCGGTCGCTTTTGTGGTCAGCCTCTTTCTCATGGTCGTCAAACCGGGTTCGGGCAGTCGGGGTCTCCTGGCATGCCTGATTTTCGGCCTCCTGCTTCCCTCGATTTCCCTCTGGGCCGAATCTTTAGCCCGTAAGAGCAGGCTTTCCGCCATCTCTTCGTTCTCCGGAGAATTTTCCCTGGGTCTTTTTCTCTTTGTTCTTGGGTCCATCGGGCACTTCTATGGAGTCAGGGCTTATTCTCTCCTTTTTGCACTGGCCCTCGGGATTTCCCTCGGGGGGCTCTGGATCGGGGTGCTTAAGCGGTGGAGCCCCGCCGGCGGCGGGGATGAAATCTCATCCATGGTTCGCCTGGTGGAATCCCAGAGCCTATTTAATCTCGCTCTTCTTTCCTCTTCAGCCCTGGCCTGGTACCATTTTGCACAGAGTAGCGGCGGCGGTTCAACTCCGATATTGCTGGGGCTGATCGTCCTTTTCGGCCGGATCCTGGTACTCTTTTTTTTCAGGACTCAAAAAGAGGGCCGGGGAGTTCTCGGCTGGCCCCTGGTTATCTACTTCGTTATAGTGGCCTCCCTGGCCGCTTTGGTTAACTTCCGGCAGTCTCTTTCCGCCGGCTATTTTTATCCCTTTGTTTTCGGCCTCATGACGGGCGTTCTAATCCTGGCCGTAATCAGGGATTCGACAGGCTCATCCGGTACGGAAGATCGGCTGAGCGGGACGCTTGGAATCTTTCTTTTTTGCGGCCTGGTCTGGGTTTCATTTAGGATGTCGCTCGGCTACGGCATTTCTCTGGGTTTCCTGGGGCTTCTCTCCCTGCCCGGGGTGATTGATTTTAAAGAGGAAAAGAGCCGGGTCCGGGGGCTTATCCTTATCGGCCTGGCCGGACTTCTTCTGGTCGGCTGGAGGGTCTTTCTGCAGGAGACCAACCTGGTGACTTTCGGGGTGGATCTGGCCGCCGGATACGGATTTATCGGCCTTTTGGCCGGAGTTATTCTGCCGGTTTTTGTGGTGGCGGGCGGGTTTTTCGAAAAGCCGCCTCAAACAAAGGGATTTTTGCGCGCCGTCGGCTCGTATGCCGCTATCCTCCTTATGTCTATCCTGGGGCTTTTATTCATATGGATTTTTCTCGGCTCATCCGGCCTGGCCGCCTCTTTACTGGGCTTGGTCTTAAGTTCCCTTTTCTGCGTCTATTATTTTCTTTCCACCGGGCGCGAAGAGGGCCTTTATCGCTCGGATTTTTCCCTGCTGTGGACGGCCTTGCCTTTCGCCGGCTGTCTTATGGCAGGCCTTTCCGATCGCCTGGCCACCCTGACGCGGGTGCATAAAGTCTGGCTGCTCGTCCTAACCCTCGGGATCTTCCTCTTCCTGGAGCTGACCGGGAGAAAGAAAGATGAAAGCTGATTTGTGAATAATCCGCAGATGACGCAGATTTTGCAGAAGGCTATAAAACAGACGGATTTGGAGAATTAAGTATGGTGTCCCGAATGGCAATGGCAATTATTGTCCGATTATTCGGCAAAAATTCGGCGCTATTTTAGATGAGGCAATGAGGGGGCTTCACAAATTTTGAGTTATGGTGTATAATACCCCTTGCAGAGTTGAAAGTTACAGAACGGAGTCGCTTGTTTCCTGTTTACTTCTCCGGAACGTACTGAAACGCCGCAAATAAGTAGTAAGAGGAGAAGAAGAAATGGAAAACAAGAAACTCTATGTAGGGAACCTGGCCTACCAGACCACCGAGGAGGAGCTCCGGGAGCTGTTCGCCCCCTACGGGGAAATCGCCTTCGCCAAGGTCATCGAGCAGAAGGGATTCGGATTTGTGGAAATGTCCACCGTCGAGGCTGCTGAGAAGGCGAAGAACGAGCTGAACAGCCAGGAATACAAGGGCCGGATGCTCAAAATCGACTACGCGAGACCCCAGGAGCGCCGTGAAGGCGGCTTCCGCGGAGGAGCTGGCGGTGGCGGAAACAGAAGCGGCGGCAGCGGCGGCGGCCGGAGCTTCAGCAGAAGCTACTAATTCCAAAAGTCCTGAAAGCCAATAGGCTTTAAAGAAGAGGGAGAGTGGACCAGTTCCACTCTCCCCTTTACTTTTGGTAAGGATGTCGTGATAGAGATGTAAAGGAGTATCCGGAAGGATACCGAGTTCGAAAGGAGGTGCCTTCAAATGGGAGGCATGAACAACGCTTTTCAATCAGCCCAGATAGCCCAGATGGCGTCAAACGATTACCAGAATGCGTTGCGCATACAGCAACAGGTTCTGGCCCAGCAGCAACAGTCCGGGTATAAGACACCCGGATCCGCCAGTGAGGCGGCGGCTGATTCATACACCCCGAGCCAGCAGACCGCGTCGCTCGGCCTGTATAATCCGCAGACAACGGGCCAGACGGTGGGGCTCGGCTATGGAATGGTGCCCGGGATGAAAATGGACGGCAGCAGTTCCACCTCATCCGACCCCGCCACCCAGCAGATCCTTCAGCTCGAAGGACAGAAGACAGCCCTTATTCAGCAGATGACAGCGCTTGCAAATTCGGGCGGTGCTAATGCACAGTCACAGATTACGGCGCTGCAGACGCAGTACCAGTCGCTCTCCCAACAGGAAACTTCCCTGGCGTCACAGATTAATTACAGCCAGAATTACGGCGGGCAGAATCCTCCCAGTATGACGATGCCCGAGGTCCCGAGCGTTCCGCTGCCCAATATGCCGTCCGTTCCCGGCGTTCCGCTTGATGGCATGCCTTCAGTCCCGAACGTTCCGCTGCCCGGAATGCCGTCTATTCCGAGCGTTCCTCTGTCCAACATGCCCTCCATCGATATGTCGTCATACCTGTCGTCAGCATCGTCGTCCGCCGGCACGGTGGACACCTCCGCCTACAATAATGTGAGTAATCTGATGAGTCTATCCAGCCTAACCGCCGCCGTCCAGGCAGCGAATTCCGGCTCGTCGTCATCGTCGTCATCGTCGGGCACGCAGAATTCCGCTCTCGTCAAGCAGGCGATGGCGCTCGAAGCTCAGAAGACGGCCCTGATCCAGCAGATGTCGAGCACCACTGATCAGGACAAGTTAACAGCTTTAATGACTCAATACCAGGCCCTCAACGCGCAGGAAAACGCTCTTTCGTCCCAGCTCATGAGCACGGCCACCGGAACCGCGGCCCTTTCCAGTACGGCTGCCACCTCTGCCGCGGCGTCGACATCGGCGGCAACAGCTTCTTCCTCCTCTTCCACTTCAACGGCCAAAGCAGCGAAAGCCGAGCCCGATGAGGCAAAAGGTGAAGACATCGCAGAGAGCGACTACATAGATCCCTTCGAGCCTCTTAAAGAGGATCTCGCGGCCGGCGCCAAGGAGATTACGGATCGCCACGAGGCCGTGGACACCCAGCGGCAGACCTCCAAAGAGGAATACGCTGCCGGCGATCACGGGCTGGGCCGGGAGGTCGTAAACCAGGCCTGGTATAACCTGAAGGAAAATGTCGGCAACACCGCAACCGTGGTAAAAACCGCCGCCAAGGCGGCGGTGGACACTGTCATCGTAGCCCCGGTTTTAGCCCTGGCCAACGTCGGGAAAGCCGTGGTCCAGGCAGCCGGAGAGACCATCAAGCCGACCGTTCAGCACATCCAGCAGGGCATCCAGGAAGTAAAGGATCGCCACGTGGCCGTCGAGGCCGATCGGAATAAATCCAAAACCGACTACGCCGCCGGAAATCACGGTCTGGCCAGGGAAGTGGTCAACCAGGCCTGGAACAACGCGAAAGAAAATGTCGGCAATGCCGTAACGGCTGTGAAAACCACCGCCAAGGTGGCGGTTGATACCGTGACCGCTCCCGTCAGGTTCCTTGCGAACTCCATAAAGCACATCTTCGGCGGGAAATAGGGCCGGAAGATAAAGATGATTTTGAGCCCCGCCGTCGGCGGGGCTTTTTTTTCGTCTGCTTTTGGAGGAAAAGCCCTGACAGCGAAGAAATACTGATTTACAAGGAAGGGGGAGCGCCATGTATTGCCTTAAATGCGGAAAGGAATATCCTCCGGAGACCGAATTCTGTGGAGACTGCGGTTTTCTGATCGCCGGAGAGCGTTCCGGTAAAAAAGTTTTTGGGGCTCATTTCATGCAACTGGTGCGGAGCGGAAACCAGATGCTGAAAGATGAGATCACGCCGCCTCTCTTCCTGGATGTTCTCGACAACATGTCCACCGTACTCGATAAACTGGAAAATGACCTGGCCCGGGAGGCTGAAAATCCGGAGCTTACCGACACCCCCCCGGAGATTATAACCCTGCTTCAGCAGCCGATAAATTATGCGCGGGAGGGAATCACGCTTTACCGCCAGGCACTGGAGAGCTTGCGCTCCTATCTCAAGGATTCCAGGAAGGAAAGCATCCACGGCGGGCTGGCCCTGGCGGAAAAAGCCGACGACTACTTTACTCTGAGCGCCGAAATTGCCCAGAAAGCCGCTTCCGATCTCGAAAGGCTCGGGAAAGAAGCGCTCGAAGAACGGTGATTTTGAAGAAGATCCCGGCTCTCCTTTTCCTTCTTCTCCTGGTCATGGCGCCCGGCTGTGGGAAAAAAATCGATGGCGCCGTTCGGCAGGCCTGGGATGACGCTTCTCTGGCTGCAAAAATCAAGACTAAACTGGCCGCCCGGGGGGGGCTCAGCTATTTGCGCCTTGAGATCCTGGTGGAAAACGCCGTGGCCACGCTTTCAGGGGAAGTTAAGACCGAAAATGAGAAAAATTTAATTAAAGAGCTGGCAGGGTCGGTGGAGGGAATAAAATCCGTTAAGGACGAAATCACCGTCAATGCCGGCGCCGTGACCATGAAGGATCTGAAAGATGATCTGGTCATCCAGGGCCGGATTCAGGGTGTTCTTTTTCAGGAGGAGGGTCTGAGGGGGCTGAATATCTTCGTCTCTTCGGAACGAGGCCGGGTGACTCTCCGGGGGAATGTCAGATACCCGGAGCAGAAAGATGTCGCCGAAAAAATCGCCCGTGCCGTTCCCGGAGTAAAAGATTTGAATAACCGCATCGAAGTGATCCCGCCTGCCGCTAAAGAGAAGAAATCCCCGAAAAGCAAGAGTCCTGCTCCCGTTCATTAAACCGCTTGTTGCATTTCAAGCCGGCGGCGGCAAAGCGGCATCCCCATCCACCTCAAGAAGAAGAAAGGTAACGTCATCCGTCTGAACCGTGTTTTTCCCGATCACGTCATGGATTTCCTTAAGAATCATCGAGGAAATCTCCTGAACCGGAAAGGCGAAGTTTCTCATGATTTTCCGGTAGATCCATCTTAGATTCAGGATATTGCCATTTATGTCGCGCAGGTCGGAAAGCCCGTCCGTATAAAAGAAAAGCCGATCCCCTTGCTCCAGTAGAATCTCTTTTTCAACATAGCGGCCGTCCGGGAAGGCCGCCAGGAAAAACCCGGTGGTATTAAGGAAGACATGCTTGTGGTCTTTTTTGCGGATGAGCAACGGAAGCGGGTGCCCGGCATTGCAGAAGGTGAATTTTCCGGTCGTGCGCTCCCAGATTCCGCAAAAAGCCGCTACAAAGCTCTCCATTTCCTGGAGGTCCCGCCTCAGGGTTTCGTTGGCCTCCGCGAAAATCTCCCCCGGCGAGAGGTCGCTCTGCATCAACTTATGAAGGAGATAATAAGCGGATGCCATCAGGAGGCTGGCCGCCACTCCCTTGCCTACGACGTCCCCGATGATAACGGCAATGCGGTCTTTTGAAGTCTCCTGGATGGCGTAGAAATCCCCCCCGATTTTGCCTACCGGGAGGTACTGGATCCCCAGTTCCAGACCCGGAAAAGCAAGGGAAAGCCCCAGGGGCTGCTGCAGATTTTGGGCCAGCTTGAAGCCCTTGTTGATCTCGTCCCACTGGGCTCTGAGAAGATCCTGGGCCCGGACTTTTGCTTCGTCCATGTGCCGCAACTGGACTCGGACCCGCGCCAGAAGCTCTGAAAGACTGAAGGGTTTTCCGAGATAATCATCCGCGCCGGCCTTCAGCCCCTTCACCCGCTGCTCCACGTCCGACTGGGCGGTCAGCATGATGATGGGCACCTTGAGTCTCTGCTCGCGGATGCGCCGGCAGACCTCGAAGCCATCCATCTCGGGAAGGGAAATGTCCAGGATGATTAGATCGGGGATCTTCTCGCCAAGAATCGACAGAGCAATTTTGCCGTCCCGGGCCTCCCATACCTCATAGCCCTCAAGTTGCAGGGAGGTGCGAAGCATTTTAACAATTTCAACGGAGTCGTCTACGACCAGTATTTTTGCAGGCATGGGGTACCCCTCAACTTATCTTTTCTTCCGGCGGCGAAGGCACCTCCTCGGATTTCCCCTCAAGTGCTTTTTTAAAATCATGGAAACCTTTCCCCAGGGCCTTCCCCAATTCCGGAAGTTTCTTCGGGCCGAATAAAATCAGCGCCACCAGGGCGATCAGGACAATTTCACCGAATCCCAGATTCCCCATTTGAACACCTCCCTAAAATTTCTTTTTCAATAAAATTCGCCAGGGCTGAAATTTCCTCGCACCGGAAAGAGGGCGTTGCGGGAAGCTTTTCATCGTTGGAGACGAAGGCGATTGGCTCTTCATTCGAGGGGATTCGCCCTTCCCCGAGATCCGCCCTGAAAAGTTCAATCTTCGGCTTATCCAGACTCTTGAAACCCTCGGTAAAAACAAGATCCACATCCTTAAGGTAGCGTTCCGCAATCTCGTCCGGAGACAGTTCTCCGTCCATATTTTGCAGCAGGGCCAGTTTCCCCGGAGAGGCCAGGACGACGGCATCGGCGCCCGCTTTGGATATTCGCCACGAATCCTTGCCCTCCCTGTCCAGGTCAAAACCGTTCACGTGATGTTTTATCACCGCCACGGAATAACCACGGCGCCTGATTTCGGGAACCAGTCTCTCAAGAAGGGTGGTCTTCCCGCTGTTGGAACGCCCCACCACCGAGATGATCGGTTTCATCGTTTTCTTTCTCCTTCTTTTTCTCCGTCATCCTCACAAAAAGGACGCTGATTTCATATAACAGAACGAGCGGAATCGAGACCAGGATGCAGGTCAGAGGGTCCGGGGAAGGGGTAACGACTGCTGCCAGAACGACCAGGCCCAGATAAGCCGTATTTCGCCATTTATTCATGGTTGCAGTCCGTACCAGGCCGAACAGCCCCAGGAAGAGAAAAACCAGGGGCATCTCAAAGAGCAGGCCGGAGGCCAGGGCGGTCCAGATCAAAAAGGAAAAATATCGATCGGCCGAAATCAGGGGTCTCATATCGGAGGTGGCGAAACTCAGCAGGAACTTCATCCCGAAGGGGACGATGAGGAAGGCGGCGGTCAGGATGCCGCCGATGAAAAAAACGACGGCAAACGGAAAGACGATAAAAAGATACTTCCGCTCGTTCTTGGTCAGGGCTGGAAGGCAGAAGGCCGCGACCTGATAAAGAAGGACTGGGGATGAGAGGATGAAACCCGCCAGCAGGGCCAGTTTCAGCCTGACCAGAAAGGCCTCCGCCGGTTCCATGAAAAAGAGTTTCCCGACGGGACGGATGAGGAGGTCCATGTAACGGGGCGTAAGATAATAGCCGGAAAGTGAGCCGGCCAGAAGCGCGGCCAGAGAATAAAGAAGACGTCGTCTCAGTTCGTCCAGGTGGTCTATCAGGGTCATGTTCCTCTCCATCGCCTCGTCTTCTTCTACCAACGATCCCCACTTCCTGCCGGACACTTCCTGCCGGATGAAGGAAAAGACCCGGCGGCATAGAATTCAAAAGTGCTCCGCCTCCTGTAATACAGAGGCGGGCTAAAATTTGTCCTTTTTAGAAAGAAGTGTTGTCAATGGCGTCAAATCATAACCATCGCCTCCTGATCATCAATCCGGGTTCCACCTCGACCAAGATCGCCGTATTTGAAGAGGAGAAATCCGTCTTTGAGACGACGCTCCGGCACAGCGCCTCTGAACTAAAGGACTACGGCAGGATCTGGGACCAGTTCGATTTCAGAAAAAAAATTCTCATCGAAGAACTGAAGAAGGCGGGAATAGACCCGAAGAGTTTCACGGCGGTCATAGGAAGAGGCGGGGTACTGCGTCCGATTCCCGGCGGGACATACCGCGTAGGGGCCAAAATGCTCGAGGATCTTCGCCTGGCGGTGCGGGCTGAACATGCCTCCAACCTGGGGGCCATCCTGGCCTACAGCATCGCCTCGGAGATCCCGGTGGAATCCTTCATTGTGGACCCCGTCTGCGTGGACGAGCTGGAGCCTATGGCCAAAATCACCGGGATGCCTGAGATCGAGCGGGACAGCATCTTTCATGCTCTCAACATCCGGGCGATCGCCCGGGCGGCCGCCCGGGACATGGGAAAGCCACTCCAGGAGCTCAACTTCGTCATTGCGCACCTGGGCGGCGGGATCTCCGTATGCGCTATGCGGCGAGGAAAGGTCGTCAATGTAAACTACGCACTCTGCGAAGGACCTTTCACCCCCGAGCGAAGCGGGAGCGTACCGCTGTTCAGATTTGCGGAAATGTGTTTTTCCGGAAAATACACCCCGGGGGAGATAAGGAAGAAGATCAACGGCCAGGGGGGAATGGTAGCCTACCTGGATACCAACGATGCCACCCTGGTCGAGAAGAGAATTGCCGAAGGAGACGACTATGCGCGCCTGATCTACGAGGCCATGGCCTACCAGGTCGCTCAGGAAATCGGCGCCAGGGCCACCGTACTCAAGGGGAAGGTGGATGCCATTATCATCACCGGCGGGGTTGCCCGTTCCAAAATGCTTACGGACTGGATAACCGAAAGAGTGAGTTTTATCGCCGAAGTTAAGATTTACCCGGGGGAGGACGAGATGCAGGCCCTGGCCATGGGCGGTCTTCGGGTTCTGCGCGAAGAGGAAGAAGCGCTCGCCTACGACTGAAAGGAGAACCCCGATTGTTTCGCATACTGGCCATAAACCCGGGTTCCACTTCCACCAAAGTCTCAGTCTATGACGACGAGGCCGAACGTTTTTCAGAGACGATCGTCCATACGAAAGAGGAACTGGCGCATTTCAAGGATTTTACCGAGGAGCGCCCCCTGCGGGAAATGGCGGTGCTCAATTCCCTGAAAAAACACGAAATTCCACTCGAAAGCCTGTCGGCTGTCGTGGGGCGCGGGGCCCCGCTTAAGCCTCTGGAGGGCGGGACCTACCGGATCAACGAGCTGCTGCTCGATGACCTCCGCCATCAGCGCCTCCAATCCCCGCATGTCTCTGTCCTGGGCGGCCTCATGGCCTTTGAAATAGCCGATTCCCTGGGCCTTCCCGCCTTTATCGCGGATCCTGTTTCCACCGATGAGATGCACCCTCTGGCCAGAATTTCGGGTCTTCCGGAAATTTCAAGAAAGAGCCTCTGGCATGCCCTCAACTGTAAAGCGGCGGCCCGTAAGGCCTCCCGGGATCTCAATAAAAAATATCAGGAATTAAACCTCCTCGTCTGCCACCTCGGCAGCGGCATCACGGTCTCGGCTCACCGCCGGGGGCGGGCCATAGATGTCAATAATGCCAATTCAGAGGGGCCGTTTTCCCCGGAACGCGCCGGAACTCTCCCGGCGGTGGAATTAATAGAGCTGTGTTACTCCCAGCGTCACGAAGGCCACGAAATGTTGAAAAAAGTCACCAGGCATGCGGGCCTTTCGGCCTACCTGGGCACCTCCAATGCCCTGGAGGTGGAACGCCGGATTATAGAGGAAAAAGATGAAAAGGCGGCCTTGCTGTATGAAGCGATGGCCTACCAGGTGGCCAAGGAGATTGGAGCCATGGCCGCGGTGCTGGAGGGGAAGGTGGACGCCGTCGTCCTCACCGGCGCCCTGGCCCGCTCGGAGATGCTGACCGGCTGGATAACGGCGCGGGTCAGCTTCATCGCCCCGATTCTTATCTACCCGGGAGAAGACGAAATGGAGGCCCTTTCCCTGGCGGCCCTCAGGGTTCTGCGCGGGGAAGAAGAGCCGAAAGAATATACATAAGGGAAAAGAATATCCCCGAAATCCCAGGAAGGACTTTCAGGCGGAAAATAGAAATTTCCATCTAACTTTACGGCCACTCCGGCAAATCAGGTGTTTGAAATGATTTTAAACGTGAAATTAATGCGGTTTTCCAGATAATGAAGATACTTACTTTCAATTGCGGCAGCTCATCATTAACGTTCAAGGTCTTCGATATCGTTGATGGTTCCCCCCCGAATCCCGTCTTCAGCGGCAAGGCGCACCGGGTCGGCGTCAAGGGGAGTAAACCATCTTCGATTGAATTTCATCACGAATTAACCAATGAGCAGCTCGAGATCCCATTATCTAATCATGGGCAGGCAGCGCTGATGGTTCTCGATAAGTTGCGGAATTTGAACGTTGCCGTCGACTACATCGGTCATCGATGGGGGCATGCCGCCGGGTATTTTACGACTGCGTGGATCACCGACGATGTCCTTGCGAAATTAAAATCACTCACTCCGATGCTCCCCATCCACCACCCGGCGATGCTCAAAGTCATCACCCAATGCCGGAAAACCTATCCCGATCTTCCCCAGTACGTCACTGCCGACGGTGCATTCCATTCCACCATTCCTCCCTGTGCTTACACCTATGCATTGCCGGAAGATATCGCAAAGAAGTACGGCTTCCGCAAGCACGGTTTCCACGGATTATCTTATCAGTACGTCGTCCGGAGTGCCAGCGAATTTCTGGGATTGCCCCTCGAACGGTTAAAGATCGTCGCATGCCATCTGGGCACCGGTGGATCCAGCGTCGCGGCGATCAAGTACGGCGCCTCGGTCGACACCTCGATGGGATATACAGGCCTGCCGGGTTTGATCATGAGCACCAGGAGCGGCGACATCGATCCCATCCTCTCCACTTACTTGATGGCGAACTACGGGTATCGCCCCGATGACCTTCTGGATCAGTTGAATAAAAAAAGCGGGTTATTGGGCATCTCCGGGTTCTCCAGCGATATCCGGGATATCATCCAGAAGATATCGGATGATCCCAAGGCGAAGCTGGCATTTGATATGTACGTCTACCGGATCCGGAAGTACATCGGAAGCTACGGCGTGCTGATGGGGGGGGTCGATCTTTTAATTTTCACCGACGATATCGGGGCTAAGAATTGGCTGGTGCGCGAGCGCGTATGCAATAAGATGGACTGGCTGGACGCCGAGCTGGATGGCGAGGAGAATAAAAAATGCACCGGGGAGGAAATCTCCGTATTACAAACAGATTCATCACGGGTAAAGATCATTGCCATGCCGACCGAAGAGGAGTTGGTGATCTGCTGGGAGGGTCTGAAGCTCTTGCGCAGGGGGGAAAATGCTGTTACTGTTTGATCCCCAACCCCCGAAGGTGGGGTGGGCTGTTTTCGACGCCGATAAAAAAATTGACGAAGGGGGCCTGTACCCGGAATCGAATTGGATCGAAAAAATCCTCAAGCAGGCGGTCGCCGGTGGTGCTGTAGAGGCCATCGGATATTTTCTGTGCCACGGCGGTGGCCAGATAGTCGAACCCGTCAGCATCATATCGGCGCCGATCGAGAAGAAGATTGAACGCTGCATCAAGTACCTGCCGGAATCCAACGGCCTGATCCATACGACCGTCCGGGAATGCCGCCGCCGTTTCCCCCAGGCGCGACACGTCCTGTTCTGCGACACGGCTCTTTTTTCCCACCTTCCCGAAGTGGCCAGCACCTATGCCATTCCGCAAACGCTCCGTTTCAAGGAGGTGAAGCGTTTCGGAGGATTCGGCATCTACCATCAATGGGCGTGGGAAAAGCTGAAATCCCTCACCGGGACCCACCTGCAGAGAGTTGTCAGCGTCTATCTCGGCGATCAGACCAACATAACGGCGCTCTCAGGCGGCCGCCCGATAGATACGACCATTGGGTTTTCGCCAATGGAAGGGATCCCTTCGGCTACCAGTTGCGGAGATATCGATCCGTCCATCGTCTTCGAGATCCTTGCCAACGGTGTATCCCTGAATGAAATCAACGAGATGCTGATGAGAAAAAGCGGGTTCAGCGGCCTGCTGAAGAGGAAGAGCAACTACCTCGAGGTGATCAGCTGCGCCGATGGCGGCGAGTGTCGTGATCTGCTTCGGTACCACATCCTGCGATACATGGGGGCGTTCCTCGCACTGCTCGACGGTGCCGATGCCTTGATATTCATCACCGATCATCTCGACGAATCGTTGCCTTTCATACAAACAATATTGGACGGGCTCGTTTTTCTCGGCATCAGGATTAAGGACGATCATCAAACCGGAGCCGGGTACCGGACGTACACCAGCGCAGATTCAGCCGTCAAGGCATACGGAGTTCCGTGCGATAAATGGTCAATCATGCAGGAAGAGATACAACAAATCAACGAAAGGAGAACCAGGTCATGAAAGAAGAAAAAAGATTTCTGGTCGATGTTGGCGTAGGGGACCTCCCCTTCCCCATAAAGGCATTATCGAGGTCCCATCCCGAAGGGCAGCCGACTATCGCTAATATTTCGATCAACGCCAGGCTCATGCATGAGTTTGAGGCCGGGTGGATCGATCGCTTCATTCAGATCGTGCATCGCCATAGGGAAAAAATCGGTCCGCAGACCCTCCGTGAAAACATCGGGGCGTACTTGAAAGAATTGAACGCGACGATGGTGAGGATCAGCTTTGATTTTCCTTTCTTCATCGAGAAAACGACCCCGGTTGATAAGGAGAAGTGCCTGGTGAAGTACATGTGCAACTACTCCGCGAAGATTCCCTCGATTGATGATAGTCCGAAGGTGTTCTTCAATATAAAAGTCCCGTGTATCACCACCTACCCCAATTCCGATCCGGGAAAGCCAGGCGGGCTCTTCGGGCAGCTGAGCACCGTCATGATCGAGACGGAATCAAAAAAGGATTTCTATGCCGAGGATCTGGTGGAGCTCGTAGACAGACACGCGCTGACGCCGATTTTCTCCTTTCTGACCGAAAAGGATCAACAGTATGTCATAAATAAAATACATTCCGAAAAGAAAACGAGCGTGGAGATGGTCGACGATATTAAAGACGAACTCGCCAGGAATAAAGCGCTCGCCTTTTATTCGGTCCGCTGTCACAACTACGGACTGCTTCATTCCTACAACACTGTCATCAGTACGGAAAAAAGCATATGGGCGCCTTTCAGCGATTACGAGGACGACACTATTTGACACGGGCATCCCTCGGATCGCAATCGTATCAACAAAAATTTTTAAAGAATCGCCATGCGTAAAAGCTGCGGGGAAAAGAGAATAGAGTCCTTTACTGCGATAATTTTTCGGGATTTCGGAGTTGCTCAGACCGGGCCCTGGTTCTTTCCGGCCTGGAGTACGTCCGAATGAATAAAAGGACTTTGTCCCCTTTACATTATATCCCCGAAAATCGGGAAAAGAGGCGGCGTCTTTGAAAATATTTTTGACCCGGCCCTGCATTGGCGGCTGGGAAAAAAGTCATAATCTGCAGAAGGTTATGGGGATAGGGCCATCCCTTGGTCTGGCTTATCTTTCCTCATATCTTAAGCTGTCTGGTCATTCCGTGCGCGTTCTGGATGGATATATAGATCAGCTGACCATCGAAGAGATAGTGGAGAAAGCAGAAGGCTCGGACATAGTGGGGATCAATTGCATGAGCGTTTACTATTCCGAGGTGGTTAAGCTCTCCCGGAAATTGAAAGAAAAAGGAATTCTGGTGGTCATAGGGGGGCCTCATGCAACTGTTTTTCCCGAGGCCACCTTGCAGGATACTCAGGCGGACTACGTGGTTGCAGGGGAGGGGGAAGAGGCTTTTCAAGAACTCCTGGAATGTCTGGCCAAAGGCTCTGATGCCGGGAAAGTGGCGGGAGTTCTCTCTCCTTCAGGGGTACTGCACCCCCGTTCCTCCTTGCCCCACCCCGACAGTTTGCCTTTCCCCGACTGGGAGGAGATAAATCCCCTGAAATATACTCTTCTTCCTTATGATCTCGCGGTGAATTGCATGTATGGAGAGGGAGAACTTCATTTCATCCCCCAGGAGAAAATGCGCAGCGTTCTTCCTATAATAAGCAGCCGGGGATGCATACAATTTTCGCACCTTTTTCCGTCGGCACGGGTTCGCTCTCCTGCTAATTTTGTGGAGGAAATCCGCCTGGTGAAAGAGCGATTCGGCGTCGAGGAATATCATGTGGAAGTCATCAGCATTGCCGACCAGAAGTATCTGGCGGAAATTTGCGAACTTTTACAGAAGAGTTGCCGGGGTATATCCTGGGGGATAACCTGTGAAGTCAGGCCGGAGATCTTGACGCCGGAGCTTTCGTCTCAACTTCGGCGAAGCGGTTGTATTTTTCTGGGGATGAAGTTTGAAACACCCGGCGGGGGAAAAGAGAAATACTGGAAAGAAATAGTGGATTCCCTGGTCAGGGAAGGAATTATGGTGGAGGGTTATTTCAGGGTCGGCATGAGCAAGGATTGGGAGCGGGAATGGGAAAATATCCTGGAGCTTGTTCCGTATCTTCCTCTTGATAAATACGCTTTCGGCTTCCTCGAAGTAGCGGGAGAAAATTACAGACAGATGAAGAAGCAGATTGAAGAGAGGATTCCTCCGCAAAAAATAATTTATGAAAAATATGATACCTTTGAGAAAGCGAAGGCGGGGAAAATAGATGTCAGGACCATAGAATTTCTATGGGAACGCGAACCGGCTCCTTTAATCGAGCGGGAGCCGGAAGCCCCTTCGGAAAACACTTTTCTGGTGGAAGGCAGGATTAATTTCTCTGATGGAACCAAGCCCCGACAATTTGAGACTCTGCCCGATGGAATGGAACTTTACCTTTTCGATAACCTGAAATTAATTTTATCGTTCGGCGTTTCCCCTGTTGAGTTCCCCCTCCCCGTGGTGGTGGATCGAAATAATTGGATGAGTTCGATAGCACCTTCACTTGAGAAGTGCTCTTCGGTGGATCAGTTGATTCTTCGTCAACCGGGATATAAAGAGGTGATTTTCCGGAACCTTCCGGTTTGCGGGGGAAAAGTAACTCTT